>OGWG01000016.1_pt1 | contig 27892 bp, 32 predicted proteins | sample 1575911 | NCBI WGS metagenome assembly OGWG01 (sample SAMN07581534, study PRJEB24739) | freshwater metagenome
TTATAAAGAAAAAGTTTGAAAGCTTTGGATTGCCGACAGAATATCATAAGTTTCCAATTAGGAGAACAAACCCCGGACCTAAAAACGAATTAGGCGACGATTTCACCCAAAATGTATATGCTTGGATAGACGGAAATGATCCTCAATTAAAAGATGAGATTGTCGTAGTTGGAGCGCATCTAGATCACATCGGTTATGGCCCATCTATGTCAAGGGCAAATAAAGTTCTGAAAATACACCCCGGTGCCGATGATAATGCTTCTGGCTCTGTTGCTTTGCTTGAAATAGCTGAGGCGTTTTCCTTTTTGAAAGGACAAAATAAAAGAACTGTAGTTTTTATGGCTTTTTCAGCAGAAGAAATGGGGTTAAAAGGCAGTCTGCATTATGTCAATAATCCTCTTTTTCCACGCAGTAATCCTTCTTTATCAAAACATATTTTTATGTTGAATATGGATATGATTGGTCATTTATCAAAAAATAAAACCGCTTCTTTTGATGATGCAATTAGTTCGGCAGACATAGGAGATTTAATCAAAAAATTAAATGATAAATATTCTTTTGCTAAGAAAATAACCTTACGAGGGGCAAGCGGCAGCGATCATGCACCATTCTATAACAAAAAAATTCCAGTCGCTTTCCTTCATACTGGATTGCATGAATACTATCACACACCTAGGGATACAGCAGAAAAAATAAATTACGAAGGACTTGAAAAGGTTGCCAGATATGGCTTTGAATTAGTATGGGAAGTTTGCAACAGTCAAAATAAACCAGAGTTCGATGTTGGTTCTTTCAGCGAAATGGACTACAGTCACGATCACGGACACAAAGATTTACCTTTTGAGGAAAAACCATGACACTTGATGAAATGATTGGTCTTATGAATCAAGACCTTATGAACGAATGGATGCACATGAAGTTTTATTTATACCACGCATCTGCCGTAGTTGGACTACATTGTCATGAATATAAAGAAATATTGATAAATGAAGCTAAAAGCGAAATGAATCATGTTACTGAGTTTTCTGACGCAATCGTCGGATTAGGCGGTGTCGCCACTAGTCAATCAAATGAATTTCCAAAATTTATCCAACCACAAGACATCATGAAACACGCAGTTCATATTGAAAATGAAGTTGTAGAAAATTATGCAAACAGGATCGAACAAGCCAAAGAATTAGGTGGATCAACTGGGGCTTGGTTAGAAATTTTTTATGAAAATCAACTTGAACATAGCCGTATTGATTTGGATCATTTTAAACAAATTGTCAAAGGAACTTGACCTAAATTTCTAAAAACATACAATTATTTGTGTTTTTGAAGAAAGGATGAGTTTTATGAAGTACAATCTTGTTTCGAACCTGCCTGTTGCTCGTTTTTGGTACAAAGGCAATCATAGCCATCCAGTACGAAGAACGATTCTCGTAACTAATCAGGACGAGGAAACTATTACTGGCTATGAACTGCGTGAAGGTGGAAAAGTACGACCAGCAAAATACGCTCCAATCAAGACATTTACACGATCAAAGATTGCAAAAACCAGCAATCTTCGTTCTGATAATCCGCTAAGGAAGAAAAGCGAAGCCAAGAGCACTTTAATTCGCAAACCTCTTTTGGACTTGATCGAAAGCGGAATTTGATAAAAACCCGTAAAACTTCAAAAAGACACTACTAGATAAAGTAGTGTCTTTATTTTTTTGGGAAATAAAAAATGTCATATTATCTCAATCCATTCAACGAATACCAAGGATATTATACAGTTGGTGATTCATCCGGCTTTAAATTAACCTTTAAGGTTCCCGGCAATAAAAATTTCTCTGAATTTTTCATTTGTTGGAATCCAGAGCCTTACAACCTTTCAATTTATAGCACATTAACATTCAACTTTGCATTTGATCCATCATTCAAAAATTGGTCATCATTTAGTGTAAACATCGCTGGTCCTACCCCGGCAGTAACAACAGCAGCGGAAATTGTTAGCATTCTCAATGCGGATTCAAATTTCTCCGCATGGTACACAGCTTCTGTTTACAGCGGCAATAAAGTTGGAATCAGACAGAAAAAGCCAGTTGTTGGATTCCATACATTTATTTCAAATACAAGCGCAGAAAAAAAACTCAGATTCAATAAACAAATTGGCGTGGCAGATATCCCGTCTTATTTTGAAAAAGACACCATAGCAAACAGATTTACCTCTGATACAGCCAACAATACGCTCATTAGACTAGGCAAGGTAATCTCCGCAAATAGTGCTGCTAATCCGACTGTATGCACCTGTACAGCGCACGGATTGTCAAATGGCGACACAATCTACATTGCCAACAGCAATTGCACACCAACAATTGATGGTGCCAGAACTGTTACCGTGACAGGATTGGACACATTCACAATACCAGTCAATGTAACAACAGCAGGCACCTTCGCTGAATTTTATACACAAGAAGAATATGATTTATTGACCGATCTTGGTGTTGACTACACCAAGTTGCTCACAGATTACGAGCATCTTAAAGGCAGATGTCCTGCTTTCCAATTTATAAAAAATACATTGGATGGAAGCAGTAGAATTATTCAGCAAATTACATATGCTGCCGGATCAACAGCGGGAATGTTGGGCAAGAAAACAATTTATACTTATACAGGTATTGCAACCACTCCAACTACAGTAGCAGAATTTCCTTATGTTTTAACTGCCGCCGATATTCTTAGTCCTTGAAATTTTTTCCTTGAAGTCAAAATAATTCCATGTGGTTGCCGAATCTTGGTAGCCACTTATGCTTATTACCCTTGGTTTCTCAACAGTAATTTTTTTTTCCAATAAAGAGGGCAAGTTGTGCAAAACACAAATTGCCCATTCATCATTCATTAAATTTTTCCAGCTTTTGCTGGACATAAAACCTCATTACATAAAGAAAATTATGTAAGCCAATCCAACAACTTGTGCTGCAATTACGCAAATTAAGATTTTGTCCATCATGGACGAGCCATCATTTTGAGGAACAGACATTTTTTCAAACTCCTCGGCTAAACCCAAACTTCTCACAACTTTCTTGGGTGACTCAACCTTCGGGTTGGCATCCTTTGCCTTACTTTCTTGCTTTTCCTTGGGCTTATTGTTGGTTTTAAATTCTGCCAACATCTCCACAAGTTCTCTTTTTGTAAGCGATACAGAATCATTTTCGGAATCATTGCTTTTAACCAAAGCAATGTGTTCAACCAGTTGCATAGGCACTCTTGGTTCCAATGATTCTAATTTTTGTTCTACGACATTACCAGTAGCAGGATCAATTACTTCTAATTTTCTTTCATAAATATATGGCTTAACCTTTTCTACGATCCTCTGTTGCAAACGCAGAGGACGGGCATCTTCGACATGTAACTCAATGACTCTTTCACCTTGACCGTTTACATCCTTGGTTTCAGTAACTCTGCGTTCGGCTCTTCTGCCATCGTCCAAAGTCCACTTTTCCACCTTTAGCTGGTCATCCATAAATCCCCTTTCATTTATATTATTTATTCCAAAATGCTATTTTTTCAATAAAACTTTAACTTCAAAACTCAACAATTTGACTTTTTTGGCCATATCTTCCAATTGCTCGTTTGCAAGAACAAATGCTTCTTCTTTGGTTGCCGCAAAAACATCCGAAAGATTCTTATATTCAATGCCAAGACCACGATTATACCTAAGCATAACACCCCAGACCTGCTTTCTGGGTTTATGTAAGATTTCGATGGCGTAATCAAAAGCTTCGCCATATGTATTAAATTCTTTGATTTCTAAGGAATAGCAGCTTTCTGGGACACTTTCTTTCTTGACAACAAACTTTCCGTTTGATGGGTAAATCATAAAGCCGTTCAACAAAAGCATTTGGAGAGAATCGCTCATAATTACTCCTTCAAGTTAAACCCCATTTGTTTTTAAAATCATCCAATATTTCCTTTCTTTTCTTGTTTGCTTCCATGGCAATTCTTTGCTTTTCTATTGGTTTGTTTTTTCTTTCTATCTTTTTTGCCAAATCATAAAGCGATTCGATTTTTTTCTCCCATAAAGTATCAGGGACATATGCTTCTAATTCCCCATTCATTTCCTTGTAAACTTTTTTACCTTCATATTCACAAACAATTTCACGATTGTAAAAATGCATGATTATCGACATATTTACCCCTCTGGGCAATCCGTCAAAAATCAATCCCACCTCATAACTATTTTCTTCTTGCTCAAAAACAGGAATTGAATTTTCTTCCGGCAATTCAAATGGATCGGAAAGAAAACTTTGTTCAAAAGACTTGCTTCCTTGATGAATAATTGGTTGGCCAAGACGCTTGGCAATAACGGCAAATTTACCTTCCATGCCCATATATCCATGTCGCATGGCTTCTATAGTTCGAGCTTCTTTTATTTGCTCTTGACGACCCATTGTTGAACCTCTAACTACTATATACTAATGTCTTTCTTAACTTATAAAAAGGAGAACCATGTTAAAAGGATTGATAAACTGGTTTCAAAAAACAAGGGAATACATTTTCCCAACAATCGATACTGTAGAAGCACAAGCGCAACCAGTAGCTCCTAAACCTGTTGTTAAAAAAAATAAAACATATTACATCGACCCAACATCACCAAAATTTTTGTTGACTGCCAATATGCCAGCAACTACTGCTTTGCCGATGCGTGGTGTGGGTGAAGGCGGTGGCGGTTTTGCGCTTGGCACTCCGCAACAACAAGCTGATGGCTTGAAACAAATGGTCAACGATGCACTTGTTTTTATGAAATCAAAATGCCCTTCCGCAATAACTAAGTGGAGAGGGACTGCAACTCTTGCTCTTTATCCCCGTGCCGGACAAGATTTAAACGCATACTACGACAGATCATCTTTGAAATTCTTCTATTTCCCAGACAGCATTCTGAAAAAAAAAATCTACGCTGCCGATTCACGAACCGTAGTCACACATGAGTTCGGACACGCTTTCTTGGACATTTTAAGACCCGATTTTTGGAGCGCACAAGCATCAGAAGTATGGGCATATCATGAAGCTTTTGCTGACATAACAGCATTTTTAAATAATTTGCAATACGATCCATTGATCCAAAGAGCTTTAACAGAAACGAGCGGAAATTTAAGCAATTCAAATTCCCTTACAAAATTGGCAAGAGAAATGGGCATAGGATTGCACAATTTAGCCCAAGGCCAATATGGAGAACTTTCTGATTGCCTCAGAGATTTAAGTATTGAATTTAAATATGTTGTGCCTGAAACTTTACCAAACGATGGTTTAGATAATGTTCTTATCAACGAACCTCACAGTTTCAGTCGTGTTTTTAGCAGTATGTTTTATAAATTGTTCGTTGCCGTAACAAATGACAATGTCACAAAAGGCATGGCCCCCTTGGCGGCTATCAAATCAGCCCGTGATGTTCTTGCCAATTATCTCATTCAAGCTACTATCAAAGCACCTTTGACAACAAGACTATTCAAGGCAATTTGTCAAGAAATGCTTGTTGCGGACCAAAAAAACGGCAACAGATATCAAAATATCATGAATAATATTTTTGCCGATTCAAGAATTTTATCACCAACAGTAAAATTATTGTCAGATATTAAGCTTGACTCTGTTCTTAAAAATATTACTGGCGATTATATGCTTGAAGACGATGGTGACATTAAGGTCATTCGAATTCCAGTCGTAAAAACCATGCGTATTGCACAAAAAATGGGTGTTGTTGCTCTCAACAATAATCCCCTTTTAGATGTTGAAATTGAAGTAGCATCACAATCTGCTTATTATTTTGACAAAAATGGATCAATGATTGAAGCAAGTGAGGCAACTCAAAGTGAAATTATCAATTCTGCATATGAATGCCTCAACATAATCAATAATAAAAATTTGGCATCCGGTAATGATAAGGCTTTGTTTGAAGTTATTGATGGAAGATTAACTCGCAAACAAATCATTTGCACATGTAACAAACCTAATTATTGCATTCCCGGTGCTCCAGAATATCAAAAACCTTGGAAACCAAAAAACAACGCTGGATGCGTGGCTTGCAAAAGCAAATGTGATCCAAAACCTTGCGATTGCGCTCAACCCCAGCCACCTGTGCCGCCAAAAATTGGCTGTTACACAAAAATAAACAAACAAGGTCCAACCACTTATAAATTTGGACAATCAATTTCTAGAAAAGTTTGCTAGTCAATATTGACAAATTTTGTTGTTAATTTGGTAGGAATGCCTTTATCGTCATAATTTACAACATTCGTGTTCGCATCAATCTGGGCATATAACAATTCGGCATACGGCTTGTCACCCATGAGATTGATGCGAACGCTCACATCGCTGATGTGCGGTTTTGCTTCTCTAATGTAAATTTTAAATTTATCTTTGTCACCCGCAACAATTTTATATCCACCTTTTACAGCTTCGTCAGAAACTATTTTATGATCCAAATCACGCAAGGCATTTTTTGTCGCACGATACATAGTTTTAAGGTTCTCATGATAATACTTGTGTGCCTCACCTTGCTTCCACATAATAATACCAGTCATAATCGGACCCTGAACAAAGGGCACAACTGCACAACCAGAAAATAAAAAACATAAAAAAATAACTATTTTTTTCATGAATGCCTCCTATGATATTTATATTTAATTGCGATTAGTCTAGAAAAATATCGCAAACTGGTTTTCTAAAGGAGATTTTCGTGACTAGAGTTGACAATTTATTCCAGCTTACAAGGTTTTTCCCTATGGCTGATTTACTTAAAGCTTCAAAGTTTGATCTTGAACTCCTCAATCATTGGTATGCAACTAGATATGACGAGGAAGAAGACGACGATGACGAGGAAGAAGACGACGATGAGTGGGATGACGATGAGGACGAAGACGACGATGATTGGGATGACGATGAGGACGAAGACGATGAGTGGGATGACGATGACGACGAAGACGACGAAGATGACGAAGATGACGAAGATGACGAAGATGACGATGAACTAGAAGATTATTGAATTTAACCAAAAGCCCGGTAATATTCCGGGCTTTGATTTTTTTATCCTATATAAGAACTAAATATATTAGGCATATGTAGATTTAATGGCAGTCTACATTTCACAATTACATGACAAGGAGGTTCATGAAAAAATTTCTTAGCATCTTTGCCACATTATTGTGCTGCTTATCAGCGTTAGCACAACCACTTTTGCCTCAAATCGTTCCACCAAACGAACGGCAATATCCTAATGTTTACCTCGCTGTAAATACTAACCCAATTGTTTCTTTTGAAGGATCGGTAGATGACGATCTTTTAGATGTCATGGTGCCTGTGCCCATGAAAGACCGTGTATTCAATAAAACCGGAATTCAATGTGTATGGGCTTCAACAGAATTGCTCGGAAGATATGCCGAAGAACCAAAACTAATCAATTTAACCAGCGATCCTGACTGTAAAAGCTATGCCACACCTTCAAGTTTTCATCGAAAAATGAAACAACTTGGTGTCAAATATGAAACTACAACTGATCCTAAAGACCGAAGTCTCATTATCAAAGGCGTGGTTAAAGAAAAACGAGGAGTGCTTTTCTGCGTTCCCGGTCATGCAATGGTGCTGGTTCATTACGACGAAAAAAAAGGTATCGTAAAATATATCAACAACAGCGATAGAACCCTTGCCATTCGGACTTGGACAATGGCTGAATTTAACAAAAGATTTGATGGTTGGGTGTCAATCGTTTATGCCGATCATGATATAATTCCACAAAAATATGCACCAAAAATTCCCACTCTCCCAATTATTGACAGAAATAGAAGCCAAGGAAATTACGATAAAGATTACATTCTTCAACCACAAAAACTATTGTCGTTTTAATATATAAAATATTCAGCTAATTCCAAAGGAAAACATGAACAAGAATTATATCAAGTATTTAAGCGGAATTATTAACGAAGAACAATTCCATTTTGCAGAATCTGTTGACCTTGGTAATTTCGATGAAAAAGAAATTATGGGCAAATTGCTTAAATATGCAAAACAATTAGTGAATATATTCAATTGGCATGAAGACGAAATGGAACAAATTGTTTCAAGCTCACTCGCTAGTAACGAATTTGATAGAGAAGCTGGGCTTGGATATTCAGGTCATTTACAAAATTATCTTATGGACCTTGCTGCTGCTCTAAATGGAGGATTAGCAGCACTTCATATGGGGGCTGGTAAAACAGCCGGTATGTATGATGGTGAAAAAATGTTGCCAATTATGCTTGATAGACTTGGCTTACTCGGACTTGACAATCCCAAAACCAGCAAGGTTACTCAAGCAATTAAGAAATGTGCTGAAATAGCAGCCAAAGACACTCACAAGGACTTAAAAAATAATTCTCCTTATGTTGTGGCTTTTCGTGATTCAATTGAAAAACTTAATCATGCAATTGTTAATCGTCAAACAATGATGCGTGCGTGATTCAAATTCATCAGCTTCGGCAAATTATCTTGATTTTTTAAACTGATTTTCTACAATTCAAACTGAAATCTGTTTATAGATGACAGCCGATGCAATTGATCAAACATTTTCGTCGCAAACTTCCAATCCAAACAACAAATGCTCATTTCATTAAAATAAAGAAGCATTCAAATCAAAAACTACTTTTTAATCTCTCTTGATTTTTTCTTGCAATTACAATCTTTTTTCATATATTTAATTTTATCCATCTTCGTCGGTGGTTTGTCACTATCCCCATACTGCGGCATCGCCGTTGTTCTTACAGGACTACCGAATTGATCTGCCTGATCTGAAGCCATCGATTCAGCACCCGGTTCGCCACCGTACCATTCTCGTTTTTTAAGGTATTCCGCAAAAGATGTAATCATTTTAAATATATACTAATGCACACAAATTTGTTGCAAGGAGTGCCATGAAAAAAGAGTTTTCAAAAATAATCATCTTGTGCATTTTATACACATCTTTAATATGTGCATATACTTACAAAACCAAGCAACTAGAACCCAAAAAACCAGAAAATAAAATAGAACAAATTGAGGACATCCTCAAAAATACCGACGCAGCAAAGAAAACATTTCCCGATCCAGTTTCAATATCAGTAAAAATACCGCCCTTTTTAAATTATGCCCAAACCATAAATCAACTCAAACAATGGCAATCTGAAGCTCCTGAATTAGTTGAAGTTGACACCTATGGACAAACAAAATCACATAAGGATTTATATTACATCCGTGTTCATAACCGCTTCGATAAAACAAAGAAACCCGTAGTTTTGATAACCGCTGCAATTCACGGAAATGAACCTTGGAGCAGCAGCATCACTATGGCATACATAGGAAATATTATTGATCAATATGCAAAAAGCAAAGAAATAACAGACATGATCAATTCTAGAGATTTATATTTTATTCCAATCGTTTCGCCAGATAGCTATCCCACATCAAGGACTGTAGGCAACATTGATCCAAACAGAGACTTTCCAACACCAAAAAACAACGAACATCAAAGCATACCAGAGATCATGGCTCTAAGAGAATTTTATTTCAAAATAAACCCATCTGCCGTTATTTCTGGACATACTTATGGTCGCATTTTTATGACTCCTTACGGAGACACTCATCAAAAATCGCCTCATGAAGCTGATTACAATCGAATCGTTGGCAAAATGGCTGAAATGGCAAATTACAAAAAAATACATTGCGTTGAACTGTACGGAAAGCCAATTGATGGATCAGAGGTAGATTGGTTTTATAGAAACGGCTCCATATCAATTTGCGCTGAATATGGAACCCATCAAAATAAACCCACCAATGATGAAATCAAAAGCGAATTCATGCGTGTAAAAGATGCAATCAACTTTTTTGTCAACGAAGCGCCGAACATTTCTGTTAAGGTAAACGACGAAGGGGTAGATTTTTCAAAAAATACAGGTATCTCTCGTAAGTACGCTCGACTTCCAAACGGGGATTTAGTCCCAGTAGGTCCGTACCAAAACCCCGATTAACAGATTGCATTTCTTTAGGATCAAATTCAATCTCTGAAGGTAAATCAAGATATTCCTTTATCAAATCCATGCCTTCACCGGCACATAATTGTTCATATGTCAAAAATACAGCCCCCGGTGTTCTTTTTGCCATTTCACAAAGACGACGAATTCGGAATTTATAATGAAGAACAGCAAACGAAGGTTTTTTTCTATCTTTTGATATCAAATAATTTATGGGAATTTCAGGCTTTCTTAAAACATAAATAAATTTACAATACTTGTAGGCATCTTTTGATGAAATTTGAAAATTAAATAAAATTTCATCCATATAAATTGCAGATCGGTTTTGGCATTTGTGATTTTGCTGCGTTAATGTCAAAAGTTGAAATCCAGAAGAATAATTACCAAGAGTGTGGCCTTTATAGCCTTGTATTCTTGGATGTCTATTCATCGATTGATATAAAATTTCTGACCCTGAATACTGATGACTGCAAATAAACACTATTTTTTTCATGAAAGACCCTAGGAAGAAAATACTTTTTACTTTAATAACTAAGTGGTTAATGCGTTTGTAAGGATAATGTATTATGGCTCCATCGTGGACCGACTTTTTCAAATTGTTCAGCTATGCGTCTGAGCCAGACCCTCTTTCTCGTCGCAATGACCCAAGGCAGTTTACCTCTGCTGGTGTAAGCCAACCAGAGGCACTCGGGGCTGATATCAATAGCGCACAAGTCAGCGGCGGCATGTCTAGCTATCGTCAGACCAATGACATGATTGACACAACTACGCTGTCAAATCGTGCCATGCGTTATAAAGAGTACGAACGACTTCGTAATGTGCCAGAAATTGAAATGGCCATGACGGTTTTTTCCGATGAAGCCTGCGTTGCCGGTAATACCAAAATAGCAACTCCATTCGGTTTTGTAACAATAAAAGAACTAGCAGACAAAAGAGCCGATGAAAGATTTCTCGTTTATTGCTATGATTTTGAAAAAAATGACTACACCATCGGCTGGGGATTTGCACCTCGTTTAGTCAAAAAAGCCCGAACAGTAAGAATTGTACTCGATAATGGCAGCACCATCACAGCAACGCCTGATCATAAAGTCCTAAAACGAGACGGAACTTGGGTCGAAGCTGGCGAAATACAATTCGGCGACGAACTCATGCCATTCTATCGAATCCCGGCAAATCAACGATTAACCAAAATGAAAGTCAATCAATTCCCAAGAATTATGACCTTCAATAAAGGCTGGATTCACGAAAAACAATTCATAGATGACTGGCGCACCGGCAAAACAAATCCGTTTTATGAAAAAGTAAATCTTGCTTGCAGATTACTTGGCAGCGGATTGTCCACAAGAAAAACCATGCAGCAAATGGGTCACGATTGGCACTCCATCGAAGATTGGATTCATAAAGAAGGATTTTCCTACCGTGAAATAAAAAGACTTCATTGGAAATATGAAGACCGAAGAAGAGTCGTTGATGTTTCAAAAGGACCGGAAATGGATGTTTATGACATTTCCGTCGAAAAACATAAATGCTTTGCTACAGACTCCGTAATTCTTCACAACTGCCAAAGAGACGAAAACGGCAACATATTTAAAATTACCACGGAAAACCAAGATGTAAAAGAAGAAATTGAATGGCTTTTCCTCAATAGAAAAATGCTCAATTTCAATCGGCATGGCTGGGCATGGTTCAAAAACTTATGCATATTTGGCGACTTATTTGTTGAAATCGTAATCAATCCTGACAACCCCAAGGAAGGCATCTATCGTTGTGTTCATCTTCCAGCCGAAACAATGTACCGCATCGAAACAGTCAAAAATCGTCTCATTGAATTCCAACAAAGCAAGGAAGGTCCAGACTATCAAGCAATTGTCCGTGGCTCTGTCACAGATATGACCGATTCAGAAATAGCTCAAAGCACAGCAATTAGATTTGCACCAAGCCAGATAGTCCATTTCAGAATAGGTGACGATAGAAAGACATTCTATCCATATGGTCAAAGCCTTATCGAACCCGCCCGTGCTCCAGCCCACAGTCTTCGACTTATGGAAGATGCAATGGTCGTTTATCGACTAGTTCGAGCGCCTGAACGCAGAGTTTTTTATATTGATGTGGGTCAACTTCCACCATTCAAGGCTGAAGCATTTATTGATCGATTAAAAGATCAATTCCGCAAAAGAAAAATTACAAGTAACAGCGGCAGTCCCGGCGCAAACCAAGTAGAAGAACGCTGGATGCCACCCGCTCAAGATGAAGACTACTGGTTACCTATTCGACCAAATAGCAACACCAGAATCGATACTTTGCCGGGAGCCGAAAATCTCGGCGAAATCGATGATGCAGTATATTTCCGAAATAAACTTCTTACTGCACTTAACTTCCCCAAGAATTATTTCAATAACGAAGACCCCGGTGTAACAAGAATCAGCTTGTCTGCCCAAGATGTTAAATTTGCCAGAATGATCGAAAGACTTCAAAGTCATTTTGAAGATGGATTATTAGAAATCGCAGAGAGACATTTGGCTCTCAGGGGTTTCCCTGAAGAATCCTATCGTGATCTTAGAGTCAAAATGACACCACCTAGCGATTGGCGTGAACTTTCCCGTGCTGAAGTTGTAAACACCCGTTATGGCAACGCTGGTACTCTCAAAAGCAGTCAGTTAATGTCGGATTTTGACATTATGACTAAAATATTGAAATATAACGAGGACGAAACCGAAGAAATCCTCGCCCGACTCAAAATACAAAAACTTGAAGACTTAAAATTGCAAGTTATTTCGCAAAACCCACAACTTCTCGGTGTCGGCATCCCCGGTCAACCAGAAGAAGCAGGAAAAGAACTCGGCGCAGAAGCTGGTGGACCCTCAGCAATGCCCGAACCCGGTATGGGAGAACCACCACCACCAGCAGGCGAAGCAGGCAGCGAATTGCCGGAACCAACTGAAGTTCCAGCAGAAAAGACTACCGCAGCAGAGCCATCAGAAATGGAAGAACCAAACGAAAAAGATATTAAAAAATATGATCTTGAAATCCAAAATTATGACTTGGAATCAGATGCAGAAAACATCGACTTTAGCGTGGGTGACGAATGATAAATTTGGCTCAATTGCCTAATCTATTTTTCAAAAACCGCAAATTTTTGGACAGTTCCACAATTGCAGGTTGTGTCAAATGCTGCTTGACCATTCAATCAAAAGAAATAATATCATTTACAGACAAGGAACAAACCTGCATATGCCCCAAATGTGGCCATGATACTATCATTTTTGACAATATGGAATTTGCAATCAATGAAAATTCTCTAAAAAAAGCAAATAATTATTTATTTAAGAAAAATTAACCCAGATTAAAACCATCAGCAGCAGGCGGTCTGATCTGTTCACCCTCTTCTTTACCTGATCGATCACCCAAACCCTTGTCGGTAAATCCACCATTCATTTTCTTCTTGATGTCAAGGAAGGCATCAAGGTTGTGTTTATTCAATATTTCTCGGATATCTGGGTCCATTCTTTGTTGATTTAGAAAAGCAACAATCATTTCCGGCTTGGTTTTTAACAAATGTTTCAAAGCCATGACCGCAATCGCTGTATTGTCGGCATCTTGATGTTTTTGATCCGGCTTTTTCTCTGCAATGTATGAGGGAGCATCCTCGTTTAAAGCAAGATATTCCATAAATGTTTTCATTTATTTCCTCAAATTCTCGTTCTATTGCATACTTATATACTAGGCAGGTGTGAATTTAAACATACGGCTGCAAAAATGGAGCATGAAGTATACATACTCTCATTAGCAAGCACCGTCAAGAATGTATGATTTGTAATTTAACCAGATCAGGGAGTTAATAGATTATGAAGAGAAAACTAATTAGCTTCGATGCTTTTAGAAAAATCGAAGAATCATCATTTACAAACGCAGAAAACGAATTGATCCAAGCAGAGGAAGTGCTTGCAAAAACTCTGGGTGTTGAACAACTAAATCTACACTCTTTCGGTGAATCAGATGTCACCTATCAAACCAACGATGGCAACTTCGTCCATGCAGTCTACACCATCGACAAAGACAAAGTCATCCTCGAAAATATCCAAATGCTTGTTATTGATGAGCAAACAGAAAAGAAAGCAGCAAGGAAAGTGATCAGCGACATGCTTGATTCAATCCTTGAAAACAAGGACAAAAAAGCCAATGAACTTTTTGAGTCATACATGAATATGCCCTCAATCAAGCGTGAAATAAACGAAGCAGTCAGCATCGGTGGCTTCAAGCTCACAGTCAGCAAGCCCAAAGGACTTCGCAAGCCTTCCAAGCTCAAGGGAAGACACCAAAATCCCGCAGATGTCAAGAGGCGCATTGAATCCCGCATGAAAACCCTTCGTGGTCTCTCTACAGCAAAGAAGCAAACTGTCCGTGAAAAGGCTCGTAAAATTGCTGGTGCAGGACAAAAGAGAGTCTATGCACGCAAGATTAAGCCAAGTGCCATGAAAGAATGGCTCAATATGTGCGAAAATGTCATCGGATACCTTGATTTCAAGGCGACAGGATCACTCCTTCGTGAATCCACCATGAAAACCGATAGCCAAGGCAATGTTGTCGCAGTCGCAATCCCAACCATTCAAAAGCGTAACGAAGGCAAAGTCCTTGACATGGGTCTTCAGACCATCGACAGCACAAGCAAAGTTCTTCGTGGCAAAATGAAGAAGATTCACGAAGACCAAAACTTCGTCAAGGCTATGGCTGACCTCAAGCGTTATAACAATATTAGCGATAGCTCCGCTCTTGAGGAAACCCTTGAAGCCATCATCAGCCGCTGGCCAGATGTTCTCTATGTCACCGAAAGCGAACTTGCCGAACAAATCGCAGTCGCTCTTGAAACAGCAGGCGTTAAAAATTATGACGATGCAACCTGTGCATTCATGGCAGAAGCAATTCTTCGCTCCGCTCACAACGCCTACACCGAACGAGTCCGCAAGATCGCAACCCTTGCTGGCGCAAAAAACGATGTGACATCCGAGTGCGAATCATGCTCAGATGCCTACAAGGATTTCGCCGAAGTCGCAGACCTAGCATTTGCACAAATTGACGAAAGCACCGAAAACGAATTCAGAATTTTCTCTGATCTTTATAACGCTCTGCTTGAAGTTCATCGTGTCGCTGCTGAAATTGGCGACGAAGCAACTAGAATCGACGCTGCCGACTTCATGCAGGAATGTAGCGCAATTCTCAACAACAGGGCGGATGTTGATCTCAGTCTCGCAGAAGCAATTGCTGATTACCTCGCTGATCTTCTTGAAGCAGCAGGCGAAGGCGATGCCGGAATCGATGCAAAACCTGAAATTAGCGTCGGCGGCGACCACAGCATGACCAAATACAACGCAAAACAAGCAGCAGTATCCAGCAACAATACCGGTAGCTGGAAGGACGCTGCTCCTGTTAGCGATGGCAAAGATTACGACAAGGGTCTTGCAGACGAAATGGGAAATGACGGTTTCAGCAACATCGCTTCAGGCGACACTTGGCCAGACATGAAGAACCCTTATGTCCCCAAGTCCATGATGTACAAGATGAAAGAAAAGTCAGTTTTTGACGATTCAGAAGACCTTGGAACCATGTCTTCCGGCGACACTTGGCCAAATCTCAAGAATCCTATGGCTCCCAAGCCTGTTATGCCAAAACCAGTTGTCTAAGTAAAGGAGTTCAATGGAAAACCAATTTCTGCTGGTTGATTGCTGCAACAACGGCGGATTTACCATGAATATGAACGAGTCAGTCTCCGATAGGGGACTGACTAAATTCCGAGGTAAATTCCAAGAAGCTGAAGCCGTCAACAAAAATAAAAGAATCTATCCTTATGCTGTTCTTGACGAAAATGTCAAAAAGCTTATGCCAATTATCCAAAATCGTGGTCTTATCGGCGAATTAGACCATCCAACAGACTCTATAATTCATTTTGAGAAATGCTCTCACATCGTTACTAAACTATGGTGGGAGGGTAATAACCTGATGGGAGAAGGAGAAATCCTTAATACCCCTCATGGAAAAATTCTCAAAGCACTACTGAATGACGGCGTTCGTGTCGGCATCTCTAGCCGAGGCGTTGGAAATGGAAGAAGCGACGAGAATGGAATTTTAGTGATTGGTGAAAGCTACAAACTCATCACCTTTGATGCCGTAGCAGACCCAAGCACTCATTCGGCATTTCAGGAGAAATTGTCGAGTGGCAAGAAAGAAAATTATTCACCTCATCCTGCCCAAGAATTTCCGAAAAATTCGGTAAAAAACGAAAGCAGCAGCATACATAAGGTTAACAAAGAAGCCTTATTGGCATGTTTAGGTGGAATAATCGAACAACAAACAAGAAAAATCACAGCGAGGTTAGGCTAATGGATAAGATCGTAGATGCACTTAAGAAACTATTGCCCCAAAGCGAAGTCAATGAGGTTGCGGAAGCCGTCAGCGAACTGCTTGAACAAGCCAAGGCGAACCTTGAGTCTGAATACAACCAGAAGCTTGAGGAAGCTTATGCCGAACTCACCAGCGAACTTTCCGAAGCAGAGAAAGTTGCAGAGCAGGGCTACGAGGAAGCATACTCAATCATCGGCGATCTTCGCAGCCGTCTTGAACTCCAAGGCGAAGAATACAAATCTGCCCTCAACGATGGCTACGAAGAAGCTTATCAAATGTTGAAGGCAGAGCGTGAAAAGAACCAAAATCTTGAAGTTGAAATGTACGAGGAATACGACTCCAAACTCGTAGCCATGAAAGAATACATGGTTGACAAGATTAGCGACTTCCTCTCAATCAAAGGTCAAGAAATTTACGAACAAGCTCGTCGTGATGTTCTTAACGATCCCCGTCTTGCCGAACACAAGGTCGCACTCGACAAGATCGTTAACATTGCTTCGAACTATCTTTCCGACGACACCCTCGCATCAGCAAACACCGAAAAGCTACAGGAAACTTCCAAGCAGCTTGACGAGGTTAAAGCTCAATTGCGTATTCTTGAAGCCCGTAACATCCGTCTCAGCACCGAAAACACCAAGCTGAACGAGAGCGTTCGCCAAGCCCAAGAACTCATCAGCGAAAGCCGCAAGTTTGTCACAAAGGAAAAGAAATACGCTGTCATCAGCGAACAGAAAGAAAGAGTTGAGAAAGCAAAGAATGTAACGGGGAGAGGCAATACATCCAGCGACAATGTTGTGATCTCTGAATACAACGCTTCCGCTGGTTCTGACATGGATCAACTGTTGGTCTTGTCGGGTCTGAAACAAACCAAGTAAATTTTACTCCTTTTAGCTAAAGAATAGGAACTTTATGAACGCAAACTCAAGATTTTTGAACGAGGCTAGGGAGCTAGAAACTCGTTGGAAGCAGACCGGTCTCCTCGAAGGCATTCAGGACCGATATGTCCGCTCCGCAACCGCAGTTCTGCTCGAAAACCAAAGACTGATGAACGAAGTCAGCACCGATACTGGCGATGTCGCCCAGTTCAAGAGAATTTCAATTCCCCTTGTTCGTCGTATCTACCCACAGCTTATCGCCAACAAGATCGTATCCGTCCAGCCTTTGCTTGGCCCCACCGGTCTTGTCTATTATCTCCGCTTCCGCTACTCCAGCAACAAGGGCGCTACCCGTGGCGCTGACAACATCGGCGGTTTCCCCGGTGATGATGCCAACTCATTGATGCAGAAGGCTGACGGTACTGCTAATCTTGACATTTTTTACTCAAGCCAGTTCGTTCAGAACGAAACAACCAGCACTGACGCTGGCGCAGGCGTTTTGAGCGTATTCTCACCTCTTGAACACACTCCAATCCTCCCCGGCACAATTACCGGCACTATTTATGATGGTTCTACTGCTATCCAGACCTTCACGGTTTCTGCTGGCGGCGTTTTCACCTTCAACGATATCGGCGTTCCTGAGCCTAAAGTTACCGCTGGTACTCTTAATACCACTACTGGCGAACTAACCCTTACTTGGAACGGCGCTCCCGGTCCAAATCACGCTGTCGTCTCCTATGAGATGAACATGGAGTGCAATCAAGACCTTCCTGAGATCAACCTTGTCGTTGAATCAGAAGAAATCGCTGCTAAGACCCGTAAGCTCAAGGCTGTTTGGTCTTATGAAGCACAGCAAGACCTCCGCTCACAGCACAATCTTGATGCTGAAGCCGAGTTGACCGCTGTTCTCGCTCAGGAAATCAACCTCGAAATCGACCGTGAAGTCCTCACCGACCTCCGTAACAACGCAGGCACCGTGTCCGCTTGGGACTTCAACACCGCTCTTGGCGAAACCATCAAGGAAAAGTACGAAAGCCTTTATGTTAAGGTTGTCGAAATTTCCAATGTCATCCATAGGAAGACTCTCCGTGGTGGCGCTAACTGGATCGTGACCAGCCCAGAAGTTGCTTCAATCTTTGAAACCGCTACCGCTGGCTTCGCTCCTGCTCCTTCCGAAACCTTCACCTCAAGCCTTGGCATCCAGTATGTCGGCACCGTGAACAATCGTTGGAGACTCTACAAAGACCCCCTCTTCCCAAGCAATCAACTTCTCATGGGATACAAGGGTGATAGCTACATGGATAGCGGATATTTCTACTGTCCTTATGTTCCTCTTACTCAGACCCCAGTTGTCCTTGATCCAGAGTCCTTCTGTCCTCGCAAGGGCATACTTACCCGTTACGGAAAAAAAATTATTACGCGAAGGTGCCAAATTCTATGCGAGACTTTCTATCGCAAATTTCGTAATATAGGCATACTATTCTTATCTCAAATAAGAATAAAAAGAACCCCGGCTCAAAACCGGGGTTCTCTCTTTTTACTTTTTCAAAGATTCGACTTGAGGCAAATTCAATAAAAATTCCAACTCAATATTCTTTGAATTCAAAAATTTTTCATCAACATAAATAAATTCAATATTTTTTTTATTGCAAAATATATTTGCTGCTTCTACCTTATTTTTAACTTCTTGTTCTCTCATCCTGAAAGATGGTTTAATTTCATAAATTCTAGGAAGACCAATCTTCAAAAATACAAAAAAGTCTGGTATGTAATTCCTGTAAACACCGTTTTCTTTTTCATAAGGAATTGCAAATGGTTCATTCTCATACCATAAAACATTATCATCCGAATCAATAATATAATGCATGATCAATTCTAAACTAGAACGATAAAATGCTCTTGATTTTTTACACTTAGAACTATTGTACCATCCTGTGTAAAAGAATCTTGGGTCTTCTGGAGAGAATTCACCACGAATAATCTTTTGAGCCATTGTTTCACTTTGTTTATGATTCCATTCTTCTGGCCTTGTAATTCCTTTAGCCCAAGGATTTTCCCAAGATTCCCTCAGCCATTCTCTACAATTATCTCTCAAATAATCTTTCATTTCCGGCAATTGATTATATCTTTCAACGCCATACCTATCCATCATGGTTTGAGCTACTTTTGACTTAACTTCTGGAACATCCATGATATTGTCTACACCATAGCGTTCTTGACAGGTTTGTCGCATTTTCTCTTTAACTTCCTCTGATTGAAGAGGATAATCAACGCCATATTTTTCTTGCATGGCAGCTTTTACAGCTTCTTTGCCAACTTCTGATTTCATGTGGTGATCAACACCATATTTTTCCAAACAGGTTTCTTTTCTTTTTTCAAGCACTTGTTCAACAAAGCCTTGATCCTTAAATTGCTCTTTTCTCTTGGCAATTTGCTCTGGTGTGTTTATTGGCAAAACTCCTCCATACTTTTCCTCAACTGTTTTCTTAATCTTTGCTTGCACATCTGCCCTTTTTGCGGGATTATCAGTTTTCAGCTTACAGCTTCTACAGATGTGCTTACCATCATTTGGGTTACTATCAGCGTCATTTTGCCAATAATAAAGTTGAAGTTTCATGTGCCTTTTGTAATGAGGTTCACCATCCATTACGCATCACATATGAGAAGAACATAGCTAGGAATGGTCGATATATATGTGAGAGAGAGGGAGGCCACATAGCAGGGAGCAAACCTAAATTAGCTCTTAGAAAAGAAAATCCATATGCTTCGGAGGGTAAGAAGGAGTGCAATAAGTGTAGGGTAGTGAAATTGTTTGAAGAATTCAGTCCTGACAAAAGTAAGCGTGATGGTTATTGTACGATGTGCAAGCCTTGTCGTAGTGAGAAGATGAAGACGAATTATGATAAGAAAAAGGCAAAAAATGAAGAATAAAATTTGTTTGATAACAGTTTCAAATATAAAATTCTGTGGAAGATTAAAAAAATGAATATTTTAGAAAGTAAAAAATTTTTTAGTGCTTGGGAAACAGAATTTTCATTTAAATTACAATTTTTAAATGGTCGGAATGTAACAGCTATGGATATGCATGATGGAGTAGTAGAAGATTACGAATTGCATTTTATAAGGCGTGATGATGCGTTGAGAGTAGCAAAGAGATTGCAGGGTGAATTTGCATCTGCTGGATTTGATATTCCATTTTTGCAAGTAGTTTGCTTGTCTAAATCATCAAAGAAAAAATTCCATTGAATCAAAGTAATTGCTGCTTCTTCGTGAGCTGATAGAAAGTAAAATTTTTGATGATTTTATTATTTTATGGACAATAATATAAGCAAGATTTTTGCTAAAATTCAATAGTACAAATTTATTTAAATACTTAATAAGGATATATATGGGTGTAGTGTTTTGGAATTTTATTTAATTTCAGCCACCAAATAATTTTTGATTTGGATGAATGATAAAAGATAGTATTTTGAAAACAAATGGAGGAAAAAATGGGAGCTACATCAGTAACCGGAGTGGGTGCGGGAGCAGCAAATGTTACCCGTGGTCCCGGCAATCTTCGTGATCAATATGCATCTTTGCTTGATCCCCATGTCGTATGGCATGGCAAGATTTACAACAATGATGGAACTGTTACAGTAACTTTGCCATCTGATGTTAAGGATTTGCCTGAGAAGTTAACGATTCTTTGTTCTGGCAAGACTTATGGTGTTAACAAGAATCTTGATGGAGATGGTCTTGTTGAAAGTTTTAACATTCAAGGTGCAAAGAAGAGAGATGTTGACTTTATTGTGATCAAGAGTCCTTCTTCTTTGTTTACTGGTGATTATACTCCTTGATGTATGATTTCTTCTTTTAGGGAAGAGTTTGAAAAGAATTGCACCCCGTGTGGACATCATTGGACGCACGGGGATTTTTCTGGTAGTCACTTCAAGCATGGAACTACACTTTTGAAGTGTAAGTTTATAGAGCCTGATGAGTTGCGTGTTCAGAACATAATATCATTTGATGGAATAGGTGCGAATAAGACTGTTGTATTTATTTGTGGTTTAGCAGACAAGCATGGTGTGGTTATTACGGGAAGAGCGGTGCCTAATTTGGTTGGTCCTTCTATAACTGGAAATGACAATTTTTGTTCTGGCTTGCAATTGGAAAGATTATTGAAATGGTATAAATACTATAGATTTGAATGTAAAGAATTAGATGGCATATTTCATGTTAAAAGGAGTCCTAAAAATGAAGTACAAGATTAAAACAGAAGAAAACAAATATATTGTTATGGATAAAAATGACAATATTATTTCCAAATGGTCTAAAGAAACGATTGATGATGCTGGCGGTGTGGAAAAATGCATTGAGCGTTTTAAGAAAGCTAATCCTAAATCAGAAATTGAAATGGTTCCAGCACCAGTTCCAGAACCAGCACCAGCACCAGCACCAGTTCCAGAACCAGCACCAGCACCAGTTCCAGCACCAGTTCCAGAACCAGCACCAGTTCCAGAACCAGCACCAGCACCAGTTAATGGTTGAAAATTTTAATTAAATACTCTAATATTGAATGCAGTATTTTGTGTTGCCTCATTGTTGTATAGCGTTTAATGCCAAGGTTGCATCATCAGCCTTGGCATCTGCTATTGTTAGGAAGCATCATCCAGAGAGATTACAAAAAGCTCTGGATGATTATGAAAAAAATTGGTCTAGATTTAGCGACGAATTTAAGGCTTCTTTGCCAGAATCTTTTCAGAGGATGTTCAGATGCGACATGAATGATTCCGTGTCATTTTGGCAGAACCTATGCACAATAACGAGAAATCCTGAATTGCCTGTTCTTTTGCTGGTAAGAAATCCTGTTGATAGGTTTTTATCTGGGGTTTCTTATCTAAGTCAAGATGTTGATAAGTTATTGACTGGTTTGGAGAATGATGACAAGGAATATGTTTTAGAATCTTTGCCTATGCCAATTCGGAAAAACACTCATTTCATAAAACAGTCGTGGTTGATTACAGGTGATACAAGACTTTATAGGTTTCCTGACCAACTGCAACAATTCTGCCGTGATGCTGATTTGGAATGGCCTTTACCTAAAGTTAATGAGGGCAGAAATGTTAAACCAGTTTTGAGTTCTGAGCAGATTGATAGGATAAAGGCATATTATGCTGAAGATGTCAAATTATACAATTCGATCAGTTAGACAAATATAGTTGAAAACACGCACCTAAGCGAGTGCGTGTCAAATAAATATCAATCTATATACCGAACCAATGTTTCTTGATATCTTCATAATTTTTCATAAATTCAGAAAATGATTCACTTCTAACTGCTGGCAGATCGTTAGCAACAGCAGAGGTCATTTCATCATCGAGTTGACGAAGTTCTCTTTGAGCATCTATGATTCTCTGTAATAATTCTGGATCATGTTCCTTTTTATGCAATTCTTTTCTATACTTTTGTATAATCGCTGCTAGTTCCCTTTTCCTTTGAACTTTCTTATAAAGTTGTTCATCAATTCCTTTAGCCAAGGTGTAATCGATGTTCACGGGATGATTGGTGTTAATTCTATAAATTCTTCCTTCGCTTTGTTCGGCGCTTTCTGGAGTCCAATCAAAATCATTTACAACCATATTTCTGGCTTCATTGGGGAAGTCAATTCCTGTTCCGCCCATTTTAAGTGACATGACAAGAACTTTTGCGTTGGGGTCTTGGCCAAAAACATCCTTAACTCTTTTTCTTTCGCTCTTTTTGGTCATAGCGAGATAAGTAATTACCTTAAATTGAGGGTTAACTTGTCTGAGTGCGGCAGATAGTTTGCTAACAAGCTGGTTGGCGGATTCGATGAAATTCGTGAATACAACGACTTTGCTCTTTGAATAATTGTTTGTAGGATCATCCATGTTTTCACGAACAATTTTGATTACTTTATTGACTGTTTGATCTGTTTTGAGTTGTGCTATAACCTCCCTAGCGGCAATAAGTTTAGAAAGTGGGTGACTAGGATCATCATATGTTCTGACTTTTTCCATATACTTACGATTAAATTCCGCCTCATCGATTGGACGAGCGGTAGGTTCTGCTCTGTTTAGAGTCGGCATATCACGAAGGTCTGATTTGCTTCTTCGTACATAAACGCCTGACAGGTTAAGCCATTTGTTGAGTCTTTCAGCAGCACGATATGATTCATCACTGTTATCATCAATCTCATAGGCTCCTCTATATCCTGAAGGGCTTGCGCCTGCAAAATCTCTCTTGAATTTGCTTTCTTTAATTTTTCCAAGGTGATGCTTGAGGATTGCGAGTTGATTTTTAACATCCATTGGTTTGTTAGCTGAAATTGTAGCGGATGCACCCCAGACTGTTGGAATATTTTCAATAACTTCGGCAATATTCTTGCTTCGTTTGGATGTCTCATGTTTAAGTTTGTGCAGCTCATCAAAAATTGCGATTCCGAAGTTTGCTCTTTTGCAATTTTCTAATACATCAGGTAATTTTTTCCCAGCGGAAAAATTTTCGTAGTAAAGAACTGTCCACTTTTTAGGTTGAGAACCATCTGTGCTGATGTTCTGGGTTTCTTCTGATCCGCAAACCGCTTTGATGGTATTGATCCATTGTTCTTGTGTGGCTTTGAGAGTGACGATGAGTGTTGGGTGTTGATCCTCTTTCATTCTCAAAGCGGCAGCAGTAACAAGTTGTGCGGTTTTGCCGAATCCTGTCTCATCGCCAAGAATGGCATGATGACGACCATAGAGGAATGCAACGCCTTCTTTTTGTTGATCATAAAGTTCGTAAGTGCTTTCAGGTAATTTTTCGTCAATATCTCGGCTAATTTGTTGTAGGTTTTCGCCCTGATCATGTTGCCCAGTATATTTTTGCTTTTGCATACGACCGCTATCAAGTTTTGTGCTCAATACGGTTCTTAATTCTTGAACATCATAACCAAAACGCTTGAGGAGTTCACCAAAAATTGCATATTGTTGGAAATTACCATCCACCTCATAAAAGTAACCGTTTTTATTCCATTCGTATTCAGGGAAGGTATATTGAATTAACTCTTTGATAAAACCTTTTTTACCAAGGTTTCCAGCAAGTTCTGGATGATTGTACTGAACTTGAACTTTCATTTTGGTGCCGGGAAGATCAGAAAAATTGATAACCCTGATGATTCTGTGACTTTCTCTTCCTTCTGCGTCGGTGGGCGGAGAAGTAGGTCTTGTTTCGGATTCAGGCGAGGAAGCTGGGGATGTTCTCTCAAAATTCTCCTGAGCAAAGTGATCAAGAGGACTGACATTAAGACCTTTATGAGCGATTACATCTCTGACCTGATCAAACATTCTTCTATTTTGAAGGTCAATAAGGATAATTCCCGGTCTTCCTGCTTGATGGTCATCTACTGAGTAGGAAGCGGCTCTTGGAGTAAGTCCAGCACTCTTGATTGCTGGATAAGGACTTCTATCGAAAGGAACATTGAACTTTACTTTGAGTTTTTCTCCAAAACGAGTTGAAACTTTACCAAGTAATTCAACTTCAGGTGCTGCTGATGCTGCTGATGGTTCTTCGGCAGCACCTCCCGGCGTTGAACCTGCTGATGCTGTCAATGCGCTAGGACTTTGACCGGGAGCATGTCCGGTAACTTCTAAATTTTTTCTTGTTTTAAGTGTTTCAATAATATCATGAAGAACGCTGGTGTGGATGTGTACGATGTGCGGATTGTCACGATCTTTAGAAAATTTCTTGAATCTTTCGTAACCTTCATTTCCAAATCTGTCGGTGACAATCTGTGCGCCTTCCTGCCTCATTTTTTCATCAACGATTCTGTTGATTGCTCTCATATCGCCTGTATCGACTCCATGAGGGATATAAACTCTTACTTTGCCGTAGGTGAGTGGTTGGTCGCCATAAATGTGAATCTTGTCTTGATCAATTTGATCTGAACCTGTGGCACTAGCAGCCCTAGGCATATTGTTGAAATCTGTGGTGACTAAGCGGCTTATTTCGGCATAATTTGGCACTTGTGTATTTCTATATTTGCTTAACATACGAACAAAAGTTGTTGCGATTCTTGCTGGTATGGCTGATTGTGAAAGATAGTGCGAAAGATTTTGGTAGGTATCCCAATCTGATTTATTAAATCCATAATCATTGTATTCGTTTGGAACGCCTCTTGCTGCCATATCAGCAACTGTTCTTTTAAGCAATTCAATACCGGGACCGGAAACCAATGCTTCTTCAGTTTCAACTAGACGGAGTAATTTCCATTCCAATAGTGCGCTCATATTTAAGTAATCCTCAATAAAATGCCTATGAATCTATATACATTGTGAGGTAAATAAAATGAAGAGTTTTGATGAATTTTTGACAGAAGCAAAGGCGCAATCTGCTCCTAAAAAAAAGGACACGGTTGGAAGTAGCAGGATTAAGTGTGTTCAATCAGTAGTAGATCATATTAAGAAAGCTTTAATGGATTATGATATCACAACGAGAAAATATGTTTGGAATAAATTGAACAGTAAAGAGGGCGAGCATTTAATGGATCAGATTGTGCGTTATCCGAAAACCAGTATGTCGATGAGTCAATTTACCAAATTGGTGATTGACACCAAAAAGTAATTGCAAACCTGTTTATGCTGTGGTAGATTATTTCAAGCACAATGATGTGCCAGAGGATTTACCTATGCAAAAGACGCTTGTTGCTGGTTTCGCCTTTTTGGCTATGACTCTTTTTGTTGGAAATGCCGAAGCTTGTCTTTTCAAGAAGAAAGTTAAGATTTGTTCTTCCTGCAAAACTGGCAGTACCACAACCGTGACTGCTGGTAAGGCTCCTAAGAGCAGCGAAAAAGCGCCGGCTCCTGCTCCGCAAGCTGTGAAGAATGAGGACAAGACAAAGGCACCGGCTCCTGCTCCGCAAGCTGTGAAGAATGAGGACAAGAAAAAGGCACCGGCTCCCAACTTGAAGAACTAAGTTTTTCGCAATCAAGCCCAAGGTTTTCTTGGGCTTGATTCATTTTGTAGGGCGTTTTATAAGAAGATACGGTTTAGGTAAATATGTAGATCCAGATTTAACAGATAAATGGACTTTATATGAAATTTCAAAATACTGTGATCAATTGGTTAGTTCTGGAGGTGCAGGAGACGGAAAAGAACCAAGATTTACTTGCAACGTGCTAATTAGTACGAGAGAAGATGCTTATAAAGTAGTCAATGATATGGCAAGTATTTTTAGAGCAATTGTCTTTTATAATGCGGGATTAATATTTACTTCCCAGGATAGACCAAAAGATCCATTGTATATATTTAATAATAGCAATGTAAAAGACGGAGAATTTACATATAGTAATACTAGTAAAAGAGTCAGAAGGAATGTAGCATTAGTTAGATATAATGATAAAGAAAACTTTTATAAACCTGCAGTAAAATATGTAGAAAGTAGAGAAGGTTTGATTAGATTCGGAATAAAAGAGATTGAAGTCAGCGCTTTTGGATGCACAAGCGAAGGTCAAGCTGAAAGATTAGGAAAATGGACTTTACTATCAGAAAATCTAGAATCAGAATTGGTGACTTTTGAAACAAGTTTACCCGCTATGTATTTAAAACCTGGAGATATTGTTTTTATACAAGACCAAAATAGACAAAATAAAATTTTAGGAGGAAGAACGTATTTATTAGATAAAAATTATGCAATTTTAGATATTAAGTACGAAGATATATCTGGATTTTTACCTGCTATAAACGGATGTAATTTTAATGTGTTAACTCCAGCAGGAAACATTGAAATAGGAACAGAAACAGGAAATGCGGTCTTAGAATTTTCTGCAGATAATAATAGACCATTTACCGTAGCGAAGCCAGATGGACAAAAAACGTTAGTCTCAGGGCTAGAAACATCTTTGATAAGAAAAAAACAAATTCAAACAATAAAATTTGAATCAAATTATTCAGTTCTTGATCCAACTGATACAAATGTTTTTGGTAATTATGTTACTGTAGAAACTACTGGTAATTTTGAAGGATATACTAAGATTCATTTTGGAGGTCAATCTTTAGACGATACAGAGCATACGTTAATGCAAAATACAGTTTGGACTATAGAAATAGATCCAGATAATTATGACTATAATAAAAGCCCAAGTGTTTCTGGATTGAGCGATCCAGGAGTTAAATATCCAGGAGCTTCATTAGAGCCTTATATGGATAAAACACAAAAATTTAGAATTTTAGATATTGAAGAGCAGAAAGAATATAGATATAAAATAACTGCTTTGCAATATGATGAAACTAAATATAATTTAGGAGATAATGTCTAAATGAGTAATCCAATAACATTACCTTCTACAGAAATAGATATAATTAATATCACAAAAAATACTAAGGGCTTTAAGATTAGAATTAAGCCAATTAATAATACAGAAAATATAGAAACATATAATCTATACCTTAGCGATTATACTTATAATCTTGAACCAAATAGTAATCCAGTCAGTCTTTTAGTAAAAGAATTACCCGTATTTAAGTCTTTATCTCCACAGGCTGTTTGGAAGGCTGATGTGTCAACATACATGACACGGTGGCCCTCGTTCAACCATATGCCCGAGTACTTGCAGAATAAGGTCGCTATCGTGACTGGGAAAC
>OGWG01000017.1_pt1 | contig 27695 bp, 42 predicted proteins | sample 1575911 | NCBI WGS metagenome assembly OGWG01 (sample SAMN07581534, study PRJEB24739) | freshwater metagenome
GTTTCCCAGTCACGATATGTATTTCAGGTAGGATCTGTCATGTGTCTGAAAGTATAATTGTGAAAAAGCATAGGTTATCAGCGACAGAAAAAAGAAGTTCAAAAATGTTATCAGGTTTCTCAAGAAAGTAAAAAATTTGAATTTGAAAAATAATTAAAAATTTTTTTAAACAACTGTTGCTTTCATACAAGAGTTTTCATATTAATAGATTATACAATAAACAAATATAAAAAAAATATTTTGTTTTATGAACAAGCTCGACGAAGCAAAAATTAATCTTAAGACTGTATTAAACAGGTTGGAAAAACTGGTTGAGTCCAAGCTTCAGCAGGCTGACCAGGTGCATGTTGATCAGGAAATTATAAGTAAAATAGCCCAGTCAGAACAGAAAATTTCTGAATTGAATAATCTGCTTAACGAAAAAGATGATGAGATAAATTATCTGCGTGAGCAGAACCATCAGTAGCGAGGTTGACCAAAGCTGGGGTCAATTGGACTGTGTAACTTGCCATAGTTTATTCCCTTTTAAAAAGAGGTTTACAATTATATATGCTTCTACTATCTAAATTCACGAAGTAACAAAATTGTTCAAGGTGAAATTTAGATGTCTTGCGCCGGAACTTGCATTCAATGTCACGCAAACATTTCTAGTTCTTGAATCAAACGAAGCAATCGTCCAGTCTGGATTGGTCAACAAAATTCTTTTTGGATTTGATTGTTCGTAGTACAACCATGTACCATTATTTATGTATTTCGTTACATTATTTAGTATGGCATTTTTACCTTCTCTGCTATTCAAGACAACCGTCTGAGAGGGAAATGTTGCAGGCAATGGTCCGGGAAAAAATGGATCGACTAAAATAGTCAAATTTGACTTGTTATCGTCCAATAAATCGCCGTTTGTTGCTATTCTGAAACTTGGCTTGTTGAGTTCGTCAGGATATGCCCATGCGCCATCATTAACTTTTTGTTGGACAACTGACTTCAAGACGGGATTCAAAATTGTCGTAAAATCAATCGGGGAACCGGTTTGCGCCACAATTCCTTTGGAAAAATCAAGTTGACTGTCTAACAAGGCAAGAAGTGTTTGTTTGGATAATCTTTCTTGTTTGACGCAGGCATCAAAATTTCTCATGTTTTATCTCTCTTAGGATGAGGTATTTAGTGCAATGGAAGAACAAAAACCAGATTGTTTTTTTTATACGGAAGAATCGTTGCCGCTTGAGCAGCAGAAAATCAAGGTCATGTGCGTCGAATGTAAGAAGAAGAATCCTGATTTAGGATGGTTTTGGGAAGGTTCTAGGCTGGGCTATGGACCTTTTGTTTTTGTGTGCAGTAAGTGTGGAACTATAATTAGCGAACCGAAAGGTGCCGATGAAAAACATACGCCCAGCAATTAAGACAACAGAGGAAAAATGGTCTGTTCGGGATTGGATCATATCCAAATTCCCAGAAAATTACGAAGAAATGACATACTTGGAGCCTTTTGGCGGCGGGTTGAACATTCTTTTTTTCAAGCAAAAATCAAAGCGTGAAATTATCTCAGATACAGACAAAGAAATTTTAAATATTTATCGTGCAATTAGAGATGAGCCTACAGAACTCATAAGAAGAATGAATTTGTATAAGCATACGCAAGAAACATTTGAAAAAACAGAGAAAAGAAAGAGTTTTGAGGATTATCTCGATGAAGCCGTTCATGATCTTATGTTGCGGAAAATGAGTCGAAACGGTCAAAAAAAATCTTACCTCAAATTAAGCAATCAAAAAACATGGAAGGAAGGAATTTCTTCTCTTGCGTTAAATGGGGAAAGAATCAAAGAGGTTTTTATTTTTGAGAAGCCAGCTTTGGATGTAATTAAAGCTTTTAATGCGAAGGACACTTTAGTTTATTGTGATCCTCCTTACTTGAGAGACAACAAAAAAATGTCATATGAATCTGATGTGAATCCAGATGATCACATCGAATTGCACAGAATTTTGAATGAATTTGATGGAAAAGTTGTTTTGAGTGGATGTCTTAGTCCTTTGTATAAGCGTCTTTACAAAAATTGGAATATGTCGATGAAAAGGATAAATATGGCTAAGGAAAAGAGGACGGAAATTATTTGGACTAATTTTTAGGATTAAAAATGAAATGCGAAATTCCCGGCTGTGATAATAGAGTTGTAAAAAAAATCACAAAAGAAGGCATATATTTTGGTTTAGTTCAAGAATGTGGTATAAGCATTTGTGATTGTCATGACAAAAGTGAAATTAAAGAGCACCTTCAAACGATGGGCGAAGAACAGTCGGATTTGTCTCAGAATGTTAATCCTTTTTTAGTGTGTAAAAGTCTAAATAAGTCATGTATTTGACTTTTACGCAATTTTTGCTTGAGAAGTTATCGCAGGAACAACCTCCCGGCACATCAGACCTTGGTGGAAATGGAAGCGTTAGGATAACAGGAGCATCGCCAAGAACAGTTCCTATAAAGCCTGATCAAACTTCAAAAGTTATAAGCGGAACAAGTCCTGAACAACTTTTTGGCAAAAAAAGGCAAAAGAAATGAGTTTCCAAGCATTGTGGGAAAACATGAAATTGTCGAGAGAGAAAGAGATTCCGATTGAGGATTCCGCTCTGACTGTGATTCGTTCAGGCAACAATTTGGACGAAGATTTTTGGAATAATTTTAAATTAGTTGTAAATAATTCTGACGGCTTATCAAAACTTTTAGATGTTCCGGTTGAGAAAATATCAACATGGAGAGAAAAGATTGATAAGGCCATAAAAAAAGTACAAGAGTTGGACGGTGATGTCAAACTCAAAAAGAATAAAAAGATATTAAAACCAGATGCGCCAGAAATTGAGGAACAACCATGAAAAGTTTTTATGAATTTCACAAAATGCTCGAAGCAGAAGGCATGATCCCTCCTCCTCCATCATCAGGCGGTGCGCCTTCTCCCGCTGCGCCTTCCTCGCCTTCTAGCGGTTCAGCCTCCAATATGGCAAATCCAAGCCAGCAACAAATACCTCCAACAGGAAATACTTCGCCTCCTGTTCCCGATCCCAAAACACAATTAAAAGATGAACTTAAAATAACTTTGCAAAAATTCTTGCGTGATAAGTTTGAACCATTCATGAAAAAACAAAACATGAATCCACAAGCAGCAAAAGATTTCATGACAGTCGTGATTGGCGAAATAATGGATGAATTCGGCATGAAGTCACAACAGGTCATGCAAGCAGCTAAGGGCGCAATAAATACGGGCAACGAACCCAAAGAAACACCACAAGCTCCCACGGCATCTTCCTGATGAGGTGTAATCATGAATCCATATCAGAGATTCGATCCAGAAAGACAGCGTCAAAGGATTCAAGAAGCATTAAGAGCCAAACTTAATCCTTCTGCAACAACTAGAATATCTGATATACGAGAAAAAAGAAGGTCTGTTGTTCAATCAAATCATAGAAGCCAATCGGTAAGAAATTTTTCGCCTATAAACACACTAAGACCATCTGAACTGCTTACAACTGTAAACTGTAATATTACAAGGCTGAACTTACCTGAAAAAGGCAGCTTTAATGCTGCTATTTTGCAACTTGAAGATAGGATTCTTTGTGCATACAGACCCGACGAGTATCGTCTTGTTGCTTGTTTTCTTGATAAAAAATATGAAATTATAAATAATTCCTACTATCTTTTGCCTTTGCAAGCTGTTGCCGATCCAAGACTTATAATAACGCCAGACAACAAAGTTCTGTTAACTTATTCAACTTATACCAATATTCATGACGAACATATTGCTGGCAATTATTTAATGAATTTGAATCAAGGCATGAATATGAATCTTGGTCCAAGGATGAGGATAAGCCCATCAACACTAAGAACGAGACAGAAAAATTGGATGCCTTTTGTTCATGAAAATAAAATTTATTTTATTGCCAATGTTGTTCCACATGATATTTATGAATTTGAACCCGGCAGAGAAGCATTTCAAAAATATAGAACATCTTGGAAACATACTTGGTTCAATCAACAGCATTTGCGTGGAAATACCAATCCGGTAAGAATTTCAAACGGAAATTTTCTTTCAACATTTCATACTGCATCATATCAAGGAGGAGTCATGCATTATGACAATGGTTGCTATTTGTTTTCTGGCGAACCTCCTTTTGCTCCTATTTGGTGTGGTAGAAAGACCTATCTTCCTGCTGATGCAGCAGTTGAACCTCATGTAAGAAAAAAGAATCAAATTATTTGCACATTTCCTTGCGGCATGATTATTGATGGAGAAAAGCTGAAAATAAGCTATGGAGATAATGATTCAAGTGTAAAAATCATGGAAACCACAGTCACGGAAATGATGGGTACAATGATAAAACTTAATCAACAATAGTAAATAGATATAACAAGGAGGTTTATGCAAAGAAATCTGACAACAGATCAAATACAAGAAGTATTGAAAAAAGTTTCTTCTTATTTAGAAGATGCCAAGTTACAATGGGATAATCAAAACCCAGACAAAAAAGGCTGGTTTTCCTTGAATAAAGGTAACATCATCAAGGCCACAATATTTTTACTTGGCGTGACTGACGATTTCATTCAATTCGTTGAAACCTTCATACCTGATGGTGCGGACAAGAAAGCTGCTGTGTTGTTAGTGACAGCCAAACTTTTCGATTATATTGCCACGAAGTCATTTCCGGCTTTTATTTCACCGTTTGTTCCAATGATTAAAGAAATCGTAATTTCAATCGTAATAAGTAATTTGATTGAGTTTATAGTTGGAAAATACAAAGCGGAATATTGGAAAATGGAGCCGACCAATGTCAACAATTCTTAACAAAATAAATTTGCTTCCTTTCCTGAGAGAATCCGTTGCAACCATACAAGATGTTCAACAGAAGTCGGGATGGGAAATAACAGCGTTTAATTTGCCTCAATCATGGCAATTAAGTCAAGGAGAAGGAGTTAAGATTGCGGTTCTTGACACAGGATGTGATCTTGATCATCCAGATTTGCAAGAAAACCTTTTAGAGGGACGCAATTTTGTCAACGAAAAAATGGAACCAGATGATGACAATGGTCATGGTTCACATGTTACTGGTTCAATTTGCGCTTTGAACAATGACATTGGTATCGTAGGTGTTGCGCCGCAGTCAAAAGTTTTGCCTGTAAAAGTATTAGATGAAAATGGTTCTGGCGATCTTGATGTCGTTGCGAAAGGAATTCGTTGGGCAGCAGATCAAGGAGTTGATTTTATCACTATGTCTCTAGGATCGCCGACCGAAACTCCTCAAATTCATGATGCAATAAATTATGCGGAAAGAAAAGGTTGCGTGACATTTTGTGCTGCTGGAAATGCAGGACAAACAAGACAAATCTTTTATCCTGCTGCCTATCCAAATGTTATTGGAATCGGCGCTGTTGATTCAAATTTCAACAGGGCAAATTTTAGTTGCACGGGTCCAGATTTAGACTTTCTTGCGCCCGGTGTGAAGATACTAAGCACCGTTCCTGATAATTGGTACGCAATTCTTTCTGGAACCAGTATGAGCAATCCATTTGCTGTTGGAATAGCAGCATTACTTTTGTCGTTTACAAGAATACATGGAGTAGATTTTGGTTTGAAATCTGCCGAAGATTATATTCGCATTTTTAGACAATGCACCATACCAACATCCAATCCCAAATTTGCTAACAAACACTTTTTCGAGGGCTTTGGAATTATTGATCCAAGAAAGATGAATGAATGGATCAGTTCGCATCACTAGGATTGGTGATTTTTTCCGGCAACTTAGGCGCAGGCAATTCATAAAACATAAAATCTTGTTGTTGGCTCAGGCTTCCACCTGAGCCTTGTTTTCCCCCTTCTTTACCGCCTGCGCCACCTTTTCCTTGTTTGCCTTTGCCTTCTTTTCCATTTCCTTGGCCTTCCTCATCTGTTGTCAAACCATTTCCATTCCTTTTCCCTATAACTGTCTTCCCTCTTGCAACCATGGTTTGTAATTTAGCCAATTTCTCATGTAAATCATGTGAATAAGGAACACGATATGATCTTGGTTCGGCTGCATTTTTTCTTGGCGTAAATGGATAAAGAATTGGATTAACAGGTTGATTGGTCATTTGGTAATTGTCATCAACTTCTGTGGCCCAAATGAAGATTGCGCCTTGATCATGAGAATCTTTTTTAGATGGTTCTTTGATGATAGACCAATGTAAAATAAATGTATTTGGCATATCATTAGGCGATGCCCATCCTGATATCTGGCTTAAAGAAAACCAAATAATGAGACTGAAATAAAGAACCACGGGCACGATTGCGGCTTTGAGCCACCATTTTCCTTTTCCGAGAATAATGAACCACAATACAACTGCAAACAGCACAAGAAATGTAAGTGGTATGCCTATAATTTGTGTTTCCATATTACTGTCCAGATAAACGAGTTGCTTCTTTAATCAAACTACGATCCAAGGTGTTGGATGATAATAATTCACCAGATGAATCAAGCCTGAAACGCATGATTGTTTTTTCTTCTCCATTTTCCGTCAAAGTTACAGAATTAACAAGAATTGTTTTTACATTTGGATTCAGTTTGTCTATTTGTACGGTAACTGGGCACGGTCTTGGATCATTTTTCTTGAAAGCATGAGCATTGACACAATATTCGCCGCTGATGAAACCACGCAGAGTCACAATTTCACGATTGTAAGGATATTTTGTTCTGCCACTTGGAGTTTCAACAAAATCATTTTTAAAACCTAAATCATCCCGATCCAAATGCATCAATCCTTCTTCTCTCCTGCGAAAGAAGCATAAGTTGCCTATTGGGTCTTCAACATAAAGGTCAATGTCGTTGTCCATATCTTCTGGCCAACTCATCGTTATGATGTATTCAGCCTTTACTTCAACGCTGGATTTGCTTTTATCCTTATTTTCGTTCACCATTGCAAATGATAGAACAAAGAGGGCTGTAAAAGCCAACAACATATTGAACAACAAATCGAGGAAGGATGTGTTGCAACTATAAAGTCTTTTTGTTCTCATCACACTCCAGCCTATTGATGTGCAAACTCAAAATAAAAGTTTGTAGTTTTAGCAATTGTCCGCAGATTAGACCAACCAATGTTGTGTAAAGTGCTGTTGCCATACTTTTACCTAATTCTGACAGTAAACCTTGAATGCTTTTTTGGTTTGATATTTCCAATCCTTCAAAACCAGACAACATCATGACGAAACCGACAATTGTTCCTAACATCCCCAAGTTCAAACAGAGTTCGCTTACGAACCATCCTATTTCTTCTTTTCGTGAAAAACTTTCCAGTTCTTCCTTGGATGGTTTGTCTTTTTTACAAATAAGAAATATATTATTGCCTATAAAAACAGAAACGATTGCAAAGATGATTATGGTTGCAATGCTAAGATAACTCGCATCTTTTTCATAAATGTTCTTAATCACGCCCATATAAGCACAAAAAACAAAACCAATAACAATTAAAGTGAATGTAAGCCACCACTTTAAAAAAGATTCATATTTCATGGTTTATCCTTTGCAGCTTCTATTTCCTTGATCTTATTTTGAATTGCAGCAGCTTCCTCGTATTTCTCTTGAAAAACAGCATTCCGCATTTCCTCTTTCAATAAAGCTATTTGTATTGATGCGTTTTGTTTCAAAAATTCTTTTTCCCAAGTTGATGGTATTTTGCCTATATGTTTATTTTCGAATTGACATTTTTTGAAGATGATTATTGATTGCTCTCTGAATATTTTATAGCAATTATCGCATCCAAACCTTTGGGATTTGATTATTTCTTCAAATTTAATCCCGCAATTTGAGCATTTTTTGTTTTTGTTTTCATATACATTTTCAATCAAATCAAGAAGTTTTGTGAGTTTTGGAGGTATCAATGTGTGGTCTTTTTGTATCATGCACAATTGACAAATATTTAAATTTTCTACTTCTCCATTGACTAATTGAGAAAAATTGATATTTTTTGCGTGCGGACAGGGTTTATTACTGATTGGGCAATAATCCACAGATTACTCCTTTTTTCTTTGCACCAAGTTAAAAGAGTCATGATACTCTTTTATCTTTTTTGACAAAATTTTAAGCTCAGGTTCTGTTACCTCTTTTTCAAATTCTTTGCAATATTGACTTATAAATTCTTCAAATTTAGTTGCCATTTTTTTTCTTGAATCGACAATTTTTCTGATAAAAACTTCAATTTCTGGCGGCTTGCAAACTTTTGGATTTGAAGACTTGTATTCTGGATTTTTGTATAAATCCAATTCATTTTCCCAAGAGTTTTGTATCTTTGCCATTTCTGTGCTTACTTGTTGTGCCAAGGCAATTATGAATGTTTTCTTTTCGATTTCACTTAATGAATTAAACTTGCTATTTTTATTTGTTTTTTTATTGATAATTTCAAAGTTGTCCCAATACATCTTATCAAATAATTTTTCTGATATTTGCTCGTATTTTTTTATGTAAGATTGATAGTCATCAGTAGTTGCTTTTGGTTCATCAAAAAATCCAGCAACAAAAATAAGTAAGGGTAACATTTTCTCCTTATGGAGTTGAGAATCCTTTAACACGGAGCGTAAAACCATCATTTTTCAATCCTGAAGTGCCAGAAGCAACAACTCTTCTGATCCAGATTGGTATGATGTCTAAAGGTCTAAATGTGTTTAAATTTAATGTAGTGTAACCGAATACTACGCCTGATGGCGCAGTAGTTTCAACACTCACATCAACGGTTTCTGTATTGATGGGACTTCCAGAAACATTTCTTTCAACTGTAGTATTTGGTAAACCGCCAGTATAGGTAAGATTTGTTGAATCAACCACTAATATTTCATGAAAACGACTGCCAGCACCCAAAACAAAATCTATTTGAAAAGTGATTACATCAAGACCAACATCATAAGATGCGCTAACAGCCACATCTTCCAATCCATCTATTGTGTTTAATTGTGTCTGAAAGTTATTCCCGAATGTTGCCGGGGTGGCATTCCAATTTACAGTTAGAGGGTAAGATACATCTCTGTTATATGTCACATCCAGATATCCGCCTGTTATTGTTGAAAAATCACTTACTGTAACAAATTGTCTTTCATCAGCAACTTTAAATCCAAGACTTATATCTGCTCCGCCAGCGATTTCATCAGAAATATAAAGTTCACTATTATAAACATTAGTAGAAGATGTTTCATTTGAAAGATAAATGCAACGATAATGAATAACTCCAGAACTAGCTTGTGCGTCAGAAACATTTGCAAAAATGGTGCTGCCGCTGATTTGAAATGCACTTGGTACTCCACCAAGTGATTTGGCAGGGTCATTATTTGTACCAGCGCCGGTTGGATCGCTGTATAAAAAGGCTAATGTATCTGCCATCAGGTTCTCTCATTCATGGTTTTTGCGATTATGTAGCGAACATTTCTTGTAGTGTATCCAGTAAATTGAGCTATCTCATTGATATTCCATCCAACTCTGTGTAACTGAATAACCTTTTCGTGATTTATTTTTAAGCGATTCGGCAAAACATCATGAGCATGTAAAATTCTGTATATTTCGGCTTGTGATTTCCCAACCTGTTTTGCCAATTCAGTTATTTTTGTTTCAGGATTGCTCAGATAAAGTTGAACAATCTTGCTGTCGTCGCCCTGATCGTTAAAAAATTGTTGAAAACCAAACATGACATATTTATGAGGCATCTTCTTTAATTTGATTTGACTCATTTATTTCAAAAACTTAAAATTTGATGTTAATGTGTAGCAGGCGTTTAAATGACAGAAATGCTTAACACAAATCCTGAAAGGTCGTTGCCTAAAATTTATGGCAAGTCAATTTTATGGCATCCTGCAAGTTCAATAAAGATTTTGCAAGTCTACAACAAAGGTTTGGAATTCGCATTAGTTTCTGACAAATTTGAACAATGCCACCCATTTGTTTGGTGCAAAGATTTTTTGCACGATGTGATTTTTTCAACGATTCATCAACAAAAATTTGATATTTATCGTTTTTTTTATAACCCAGAAAATAACCCTAATGCTTGTCTTAAAGAAATCAGACTTCTTGTTACGAACTCAAAAGACTCAAAATTACCAAAGAAGATCGATGCTTGCATAGAATTTATGAACCAGATAGAAGAAAGCCTTGGAATGCCTAAAACCAAGGTTAGAAAATGCCTCAATGCTCCGCAAGAATACAAATATGGTGTGTATTTATTTCAAGGAAATAAAAGATGGCTAAATGCTCCACCAATGATTTCCCTGTACAGCTTCTTGATAAGGATTGGTCTGTGCCATCAAATTGGAACAAATTACAACACAACAATAAATTTAATTAAGAATGGTTTTTTGAAACCATATCAACCAAAAGATTCAAAATGGCTTTGCGATATTGAACCTTCAATTTATAAAATCATAAGATATAGTGATAAAAAAATATTTTATCGTGATATTAAAAAAAATTATCCTAAACATTTGTTGATTGATAGGATTCACAACAACCTTGGAATCATGTCTTTCTCGACTGATATGCGTCTGAAAGCCGCAGGACAACCGGTGTCATTCCCTTATTGGCATCGTTTCAGGTGATTTCAAGGAGTAATTTTATGCGCTTCACATTTGGAACCGATCCTGAATTTATGATTTCACGCTGGGATGATTTGGTTTCAGCGATATCTTTGTTGCCGAACAAAGAATCAGCGATTGCCAGAAACGGAAGCCAATTTTATTACGATAATGTCCTTGCAGAAATCGCTGTCAAGCCTGCCAAGAACAAAGAAGAAGCTCTTTTGAATATTGGATCGGCTTTGCAAAATCTTGCAAAATTAGTAAAGCCTTCACGATTTGTTATTCGAGCAAGTGCAAAATATGATAATCAACAATTAAAAGATAAGGAAGCAAGAATAGCAGGCTGCAATCCAGAATGGAATGCATACACATTACGATGCATTTTGCCGCCTGAAGAAGTGATTGCTAAAACTAATTTTCGTACTGGTGGTGGTCATATTCATATCGGCGGTGAAGGTCTTGAGAATCCAATCAATGCGTTCAATGTAATTAAAATGTTGGATTTGTTTCTTGCTGTACCAGCAATTTTTCTCGACACAGATGAGACAAGTGTCGAACGCCGTAAAATTTATGGTCATGCAGGAAGTCATCGTGCAACAGATTATGGTTTTGAATACCGTCCTCTTGGTAATTTCTGGTTTGCAAGTCCAGAATTAGTTGAACTTGTTTACGATATCGTGAGTTTTTGCTTGGAATGTGTTGAGAATAAATTGCATGAAAAATTTTGGTCTGTAAATGAAAAGTTGTTACAAAGCGATGACCCAAGTAAGGCATACACATGCACAGGATATGATGTAAAATTGCTGTGCAAGGCAATCAATTCTTGTGACAAAAAGCAAGCCGACAAATTTATGATGTTTATTTCCAATTATATGCCATCACAATTATTCTTGCGTATTGAAGAAATGTCAAAGAAACAACTTCCTGATCCATATGAATCATGGAGGCTGTCATGAATTTTAAAACTGTAGTTCATGAGCCAGAATTTCCAATAAAAGGCAATGCTATTTTATTCACGGGACGAGGTGGTAGTGCAGAATCATTCATAGAGAAATATGAATATTATCTAAAAGAAACGAGGTTGATAGCGATTCAACCCATTTCACAATGGTATCCGATGCCAAATGGTATGGATGATCAAGAAGATGCCATTAAAGGCTTAAATAAAAATATTGGTGAAATAAAAAATCATGTAGATGAAATAATCAAGGAATTTGATATAAGTCTCAATGAATTAGTTTTTATCGGTTATTCTGCTGGAAGTGTTGTGGCGTTACAGCTAATTACAAATTATGACATGAATATTGCTTTTGCCTTTTTGCACAGCGGAGCACTATTTGAACCAGAATCTTTGAAAGAGTGTTCAGTTAAAACACCTTTCATGCTTATTCACTCAAGTGATGATAATTGCTTTTCATGGGAAGAAAGATATTTGCCCATGAAAAATGCGATGATCGCAAAAAATTATAATCTTTTCTTTCTTGAGAAAAAAGAAGACGGACATGCAATAACAGACAATGATTTATATTTTGTATCGTCATACATTTCAAATTTGTTTAAATATAGTGATTCTATTCCTTATAAATTTGTTGATCTTGTCGATTCATCTGTTTCCTGATATCTCTACACATTTGTCTGAGGTCAATTTCTCGACACGACCTGCACATCCATTTGAGATTCAAAGTTCTTAATGATCTTACCTCAAGAACTAATCTTTTTTTATGCATCATAAAATGTTTTTGACAACAATTGCATTGTGTTTTGGAATAATCCTTGTTTTTCTTTTGCCTGATTCTTTTTCGTGGAATCGCTTGTGGTTTTTCCGTGTTATTCCGATGATAAAAAGAAAGTAATTCATCAGGCATGGGCGGGACAGGAAATTTACTTCCTTCTAGCCATGCGTAAAAATTGCCATCACTATGAATAGAAGGAGGGACAACTGATTGATGTCGGTGTCCTCTGAATTCAATTCCATCAAATACTTTTCTTGTTAAATCGGGCAAGGGATTTTGAAATAGGTAATGTACCGACTTTGAACTTCTAAATTTTGGACAAGGAACTCCATCAATCATTCTTTGAAGCAAATCATTTGCTTCATTAGTATCTCCTTCGACATCAACAATATCTCCGAGCAAAATGCCCATATTGTATTCATCTGTCAAGAAATATTCACGCCATCGTTCGATGCTCCAATCTTCATTCCAGCCTTGACAAGCAGGTTTTTTACTGTCTTTGAATACAGCTATGGGTTTAAGACCCAAAGCTACATATTTATCAAAAAATGTGAGCAGCCTCATAAAAGTATTTTGAAATACTCCATATCCAGAAGAGCTTGAGCAATCTGAAGTTCGGTAAGTTCTTCAATCTTCAAATTACTGAGGTGGGACCAACTAATGACCTCGTAAATTGCTGTGTTATTCATGTTTTGACACTCTAATGGTTTTGAAAGGAAAACACAATGAAAAAAAGGGTTTTGGTGACTGGGGCAACTGGTTTTATCGGGTCTCATCTCTGCAATCATTTGCATTCCAAAGGTTATGAGGTATATGCCTTTGGTGTCAGAGGCGAGAACAAACCTCAATGCACTAAACTATACAAAACAAATGACTACATTGCAACATTAAATAAACTTCCCGATATCGATATTTGTTTTCACCAAGCAGCAAACAACGACACGACCGACCAAGATATGCTTTCCATGCTGGATGTAAATGTAAGAATCCCTTCGACATTATTTTATGGACTTTATAATTACAAAAATTGTCGCAATTTTGTTTACGCCTCTTCTTGTTCTGTATATGGGAACCAACCAGCACCATTTAATGACAAGAAAACACAGTTGAAACCTTTAAATCCATATGCCAAATCAAAACAACTTTTTGAGTGTTTTGCAACAGGATTTTTTGATGATTATGGTTGTAATGTTGTTGGTTTAAGATACACGAATGTTTATGGTCCTAATGAGAAGCATAAAGGTAAAAGGGCCAGTATGATTCATCAAATTATTGAAAAAGCCAAAAAAGATGAAACAATAAAACTTTTTAAAGATGGAAACCAGAAAAGAGATTGGGTTTTTGTTGATGATGTAGTGCGAGCAAATATTGTAGCAAGCAAATCTAAAAAAAGCGGTATATTTAATGTTGGATCAGGGAAATCAGTATCGTTCAATAATTTAATTAAAATTATTGGTAAAGAAATGAACAAAGAACTTGATATCGAATATATTGATTGCCCATTTATTGAAGCTTATCAAAATTACACGACAGTAAATCTTAGGAATGCTTCAACATTTGGATATAAACCAAAGTGGCAAGTTAAGGAAGCAATTAGACAAATGATCAAAAAATAAAAGCCACCTTTTTACAAGTGGCTTTTATTGAGTCTAAATTTATTTTAAAAACTATTCACGAACGCCCATATAAAGGTTATCGGTATCGATTGGGGTGAATAAGCCATCGCATCCATCGCTATACTTGTGATCTGGATTTGAACCAAGCATTGAATTAACGCTATTCCACCAATTTTGAGCCTCGTTCTTTTTCTTTGAACCCTTCTTGTGCTTCTTGTGCTTCTTCTTCTTCATCATTCTCATGATTTGGAAGTCTTTCCCATCAATTTTGCCATCCTTATTGACATCAAGTTTGTGTTGAGCACCCTTAAGCATCATTTTCTTTGACATTTTAGGCAATTCAACTTCTTCATCATCGGATTCTTCGTCATCATGTTCTTCGTCATCATGTTCTTCGTCATCATGTTCTTCATCGCTAGCCATTTTTTTCTTAGCCATGGCACATTTTTTCATGGATTTGCCACATTTAGAGCAATAAGCTCCACATTCTTCTCCGTCCTCATGATCTTCTCCGTCCTCATGATCTTCTCCGTCCTCATGATCTTCTTCGTCCTCATGATCTTCTTCATCATCATGATCTTCTCCGTCCTCATGATCTTCATCATTATCAAGATCAACATCGACTTCTGGTTCTTCATCGTCTGCACCGGGCTTGTCTGCTTTCTTGCCGGGTTTCACCAGTTCGTCATCAACCATTTTCTTCTTCTTTTTCTTGGCAGCTTTGGCTTCATCAAGTCCGAATTGTGACTGAATACCAAGGTTAGAAGCACGACCAAGACCAAGATTGAAACTTGGTAAAACTGACTCGTTAACGAGTTTCCATTGTTTGTACGATAACATCTTATTCCTTTTTTTAATTTATCGGGAACAACCGGCTCTAAATTAAAGACGGATTTCTTTAACCTATATATTGTTAGATTCTATTTTTCGCAAAGGAACCACATGAAAAAACTGTTATACACGACAGTTATTTTCACGGGTTTTTTAATTTTATTTCAAGAATTCATCCACAAAAAGCCAATTGAACCAATAATTTCTGAAGAAAATTCAAAAGAAATATCAACAAAAAACTCAGAAATTACAAAAACAATAGAATCTATCAACAAAAAAAATGAATCAATAAATTCAATAATTGTTGCTGATATGCCAATCAGACTGAGAAGTTCAGGTTTTACATTTAAACTTACAGGCAATTTGGCTTTTCAAAAAGAAAAAAACTTCAGACTCAAAATCACACATCGGTTAACTGGCAAAGAAATGGATTTGGGATCAAATCAGAATATATTTTGGTTTTGGTCAAAAAGGATCGACCCTCCAGCACTTTATTTCAGCAAGCATGAAAACATTCATAGAACAAATTTAAAATCAGCTTTAAATCCAATACTGATGATTGAATCTCTTAACTTGAATAAGATTCAAATCAAAACTATCAATAATAGCAAAATCAACGAAAAATATTTGATCATTTATGAAGAAAGAATCAGCCCGACAAATGAATCATTAGACTTATCAACTTATATTGATATTTCAAGCAATCAAGTTATATGCAAATTGCTGTCTTACAAGGACGGAAGAAAAATAGTGACAACCAATTACAGAGAAAATAAAATTTTATATGAATATCACGAAGAGAATACAACAATGGAATGGGATTTAACAAATGCAAAAATAAATCCAAACATTCCTTCGTCATATTGGGATATGCCCACTATGACGAAGACAATTGATATTGGTAACGACTAATTTACTTGCCCAACGCTTTTCGGATAGCGTCTCGACGCAAAGCTTGAGTCTTGCGTTTTTCCATATGAAGTCCTGTTGCGGATCGTTCTGCTCTCGGTGCTTGAGCGGGTTGTCCAGCAACCGGATTGATGGTTCTTTGATTTGTTTGAGGTACTACAGGAACAGACCTTCGTGCAGGACTATTGTTTCTTCCACAACCACAAGCCATAATTCCTCCAACCGTTAAAAGATTACTATATTTATAAGGCAAGAGACAATAAAATGTTCACTCAAGAAGAAATTAACAGTATCATTAAAGAAGCACTTGACCAAGCATATTCCAATTTTTGTAAGAAAAAATTTGAATCCGTTGTTGTCATTTTGGAACAACTTTTAAAAATCGACCCAAACAACCATGAAGGCATACAACTGTTAGGAACAGCATATCATGCATTGAAACGGCACGATGATGCCAAAAAATACTTTTACAAGTGCTTGGAAATACAGCCGGACAATGTTGAAACACTCAATAATTTAGCCTTGTGCTTTTCTTCTCAACACGATTATGAAAAAGCAATTGATTTACTTCAACAAGCTTTGAAAATAAGTCCAGAATCAGCCTCAATTTTAGCGAATCTTGGTTTGCAATATCGACATATAAATGATTTTGAAAAGGCAATCAAATTTTATAAAAAATCACTTTATTTAAGAAAAATACCAACAACCTTGGCTATGCTTGGTGGCTGTTATGGCGAAATGAAGCAGTTAAACACAGCAGAAAAATATATCAGAGAGGCCATAGATTTAGAGCCAAACTTTGACGCTGCATATATTGATCTTGCTTCTATTCTACATCTTCGTGGTGAATGGGAAGAAGGATTCCAAGCATATGAAAAAAGATTTGATTTTTTTGAACAACTGAAAGTTTGGTCTGAAATTTATGATCCTAATTTGCGCTGGAACGGAGAAGACATCAAAGGAAAAACCCTTTTGGTTCACACGGAACAAGGCAATGGTGATACAATTCATTTTATGCGATATCTTCCTTTGCTTAAGGAAAAAGGAATACGGATAGTTTTACATTGTTCTGATGTGCTGGTAGATATTTGTAAAGATAAAGCAGATGAAATCTTTACGATTGATCCTTTACAAATACCAAATTATAAACAGGAAGAAAATAAGTCTGTAGTTCCACAACATGATTTTCATTGTTCATTGGTAAGTTTGCCGCATATCTTAAAAAATCCATCCATACCAAAATGTCCCTACATCAGCATAAGTGAAAAAATCGACATGAGTTCTTATGAAGGGATGTTCAAGATTGGAATTGTTTGGGCAGGTAATCCACAACATCCAAATGATAAGTTTCGCTCATGCAAATTAGAAGAATTTAAAGAAATTTACAATCTTCCAAATGTAAAATTGTTTTCATTGATGAAAGATCACAGGGCAAGAACCTATGATGGTAAAAAAATTATAGATTTATCTGCCGACACAAATGATATGAAAATCGTTGATATGAGTTATTACTTGAAAAGTTATTACGAAACAGCAAAGATTATCAACAGTTTAGATTTAATTGTTGGGGTTGATACATCTGTGATTCATTTGGCTGGCTCAATGAATAAACCAACACTCTGTTTGTTGCCTTGGAATCCTGATTGGCGATGGGGAATAGAAGGGAATAAAACGATTTGGTATTCAAGCGTAAAACTAATCCGTCAAGAAAAGCGTGGAATTTGGAAAGAGCCATTTGAAAAGGCACTCAGAATAATAAAAAAGGCGTGTGGATAGTCCACACGCCCTTATATTGAAGCTAATTTATTATTAGCTCTTGCTCTTAGCGACAGCAGGAGCGGTTGCAGACTTGTTAGAAGTTGCCGAAGCGGTCTTGTCGGCGGGGCGAGAAGCGGTAGTAGACTTCTTAGCCGCCTTCTTGGTTTGGGTCGTTGCAGCAGCAGGGTCAATAATATTGACGCTGGTGAAGTTGTAGGTCTTGGCAAAGTTTCGAATTGCACCTTGCGCCGAAGATTTGGTGGGGAAACGAGTGGTGTTGTCGGTTCTACGAACCAACTTGGTGGGACGAAGTCCGCAAATATCAGCGGTGGCCTCGTAATACTCGCCCTCAGAAGTCTTACGATTGGTCAAACGAACAGTAAGAGTGTTGCTCATGATAGCAGAAAACCTTTCTGCGTGATTAGTCACGCTGCATATTTGATTCCGTGTGTACCCTAGTATCACAAAACGGAATGCAAACTAAGTGTAATTTTAAATATTTTTTTTTGACAAGTCAAATAATTTTCAATTTAAAAAATTTCGGAAGATAAAATTTCTGAGTTTTTCATATGGAAATTTTTGTTCGTTCAATCCACATTTGTTAAAAGTCGGAATTAACATATGGCGATTTTCAGGTCTATATCTACTGGCGTAAAAATCATCGATTGAATCTTTGTATTTTTTGAAGAATGCTTGAATGTTCAAATTTGGTACAGTTTCATAAAAATTAAAACACGCAAAAATATTGACAATTGTTTTATAAACTTCTTCTAAAGGTTGTCTCTTACCAGTTGCGCCGATTCTACTAAAATCCACAAACCATAACATGGTTTCATCATCATAAACAAAGAGAGGATTTTTTAATCCTGTTTCTTTATGTGAATCTATAAAACTCTGAATTTCAACAAGCCAAAGTCTGCAAGGACCGCTTGCCAAGTAATTATTGTAATAGAAGAAACCAAAAACGGCTCGAAAACTTAAAATTAAAACATCTTTTTTACCCTTATTTTGATAATTGTTTCTGATGCAAAAGGAGCAATAAAAACCGTCATCACCGCTCATTTTTTCCCGAATTTTGTCGTTTTCTTCACTTGATTCACATTTTTTTCCGCAAAAACAACAGTATCGAATAAATACATCAGATAACTCTCCTGATATTAGATCAGGAATTTTTAAAAGATTGACTTCGCTTATTGACATGTTTGTGCTTTTCATAATTAACCGAAATTATGCAAAACTGCATACATAATAATAAGTTAGTCAATCCTAGTCTACTTGAGATGAGGAAATTATGCATACATTTGTTCAATGGGCTGAAAAAACTAAGAAGGAACTCCCTGTTTATACCCAAGACGAAGCTACTCGTCGTGCTGGTATCGCATACTGGGCTTACCCAGATGCTTATGTCCGCAATCAATATCCAGATTCATGGTTTACTCCATACGCTGCCGATGCTCCATTCAAGCTTGGTTATGCAAAGGGCGGTCCCAAGGCTGGCAAAGAAATTGAAGGATAAGTATGGGCACAGCAAGAAGAAAGTTTCAATTTGGTTATCCTGACGGATACGGCGCTGCTGCATATCCTCCCGCTTATGATTCTACTTCTTGCGCTACTGCCTTTCTTCAATATCAATTCAGGGCAGAACAAAAAGATATGGCACCGCCAGATTATGCGGTGCCAGATTTAGAAGCAGACATTGCTCAAGAGGAATTTAGAAAAAAATATCCACCTTTATTTTTACCACCTCATTCTGGACTTAAATCTTTTTTAGGTTTTGGTCATGATAAAAACAACATCGATTATGTATTTTTTCAGTCTAAACCTTCTGGTCCCGGCGCTTTATCTTTTAAAGAATGGTTAAAAAATAAAGGTTTAAGTCCAGCAAATTTTCCAGATTAGATAGAACCGACCCTTTTCTTGTGGTCGTCGTCGGTAACTGACCTGCTGACCGATGGCACCATCTGCGGGACTCTCTCCCAGTATCCCCACTGGTCGTCATTTTGTGGATTCTGAAAAATTAAACCTCTTTTAAAATATTTGGCGATAAGTTCCTCAACTCGTTCCTTACTAAGTCCTGATTCTTTAGCTATTGCTGCTACCGAACGCCATTGCCATTTGGGGTGTCTTGCAATCGCAATCCAAAAATCTTGTTCTTCATCTCCAGCCTTGCAGCCTTGAGGATAAACATCAGTCCATTTTGGAAGTTTAACCTTACTCATAATTTATACCTCAAAAACAAAACTTAATTGATACTATAGTAATGAGTAGTTTGGAAAAAATTTCAAGTTCAAACACAAAGGGAAGTATGAAATACTCACAAAGAATGAACCGTCACGAACGCCGACAGGTTCATGCGGCTAAGTTGGCAAGCAATATGAGCGGTACGGGTCTTTATGTTTATGAAAACAATACAGATTCCGATCTTAAACTGCCAAAAGCGGCAAAAAACGGCATTCGACTTGTCGGACCACGAAAAAGGTTTGAAGGTGACAGCTATTTTCTTAGATGGGTTGGCGCACCTTTAAATCTCTTACGATTGATCGAAGAAGTCCTTCCAAAAATGACAACACAAGAAATAGCAGAACAAATTGCAAACTCAGAAAATAAGGAGAAAACCATGTCGGAGAAACTTATTCTGGATCAGCCAGATACAATCACTAATAAAGGCAAGGTTGAGCACATCGTTGGCGACAACACCATGAAACCTTTAAATGATTCGTCAAATCCAGCAAAACAAAACCAAGATGTCTTGTTGAATGAAAATCCGCTTGATGGCGTTGCAATCATCAAGGGCTAATTCAAAATAAAATGCCGATATTTACACCCTTACTAGGTGTATATATCGGCATGGGAACCCGCTGGATAGCGCAGAAAACATCAACAAGTTGTGGTCCTGTAGCCCTTTTAAATATAAAAAAATGGCTTGGTCAGCCTGTATCATATAAAAAAGATTTCCTAGAAATGCATCAAAAATGCAGAACTAAGGAATTCGGCACAGAACTTAAATACTTCGTAAAAAATTTGTATAAAATTGACGGTATTAGAATACTGCCCAGAAACTATCCGACAACAGCACAGTTATCTTCTTATTTAACTGAAGACCGAATAATCCTGATGAAAGTCGCCATCCCTTGTGAAGATGAAGTAATGGGCCACTATTTCATCGTTTCAAAGCAAACTGAGAAATCATTCTTTTGTGTAAATGTTTTTCAAAAGCATCTATGGATGAGCAAGCCTAGTTTTGATATGTGGTTTTTACAGAAACATACTTATTACTGCTACGAATGCGGGGTTGCTCCCTATTGCTGGATATTAAGAAAGATTTGATTTTTTCTCAATCCATTCTTCAAATGATTTAATTTTAGGAAACCTTCTTTTAATTTTTCCCAAAAAATAAGGCCAATTATTGGCAAATCTTGGATGAAGGTTCATTTTAGCAACATTTTCAAGGTCTACCCATCTACCTTCCGTATGTTCGGAAGAGATTTTTATTTCAAATGGTTTTGAAACTGCAAAAAAGAATGTATGGAAATGAAAACGACCATCAACATCATCATAATGACCAAACATTTGTCCTTCTGAATGTCCACATTCTTCTTGCGATTCTCTTCTTGCTCCATCTATTGGCGTTTCTCTATTTTCCAGTTTACCTCCCGGAACACTCCACTTTTCAAAATTATCTCCTCGCACGGCTCTTTTTAAGAGAAGGACTTTTTCACCATCGGTAAAAAGAATTCCAGCAGCAGATTTTCCGTAGTATTTCTTGCCATCTTTACCGATCCTGTGAAAACCTTCGAAAAATTTCATTTCTTTGGTCCTCTTTTCAAAGGCACAGGTTTCAATTTCTCAATATGTCTGTCGGGCTGATTCTTTAGATGATGCATGGTATTGATCAATTCTTTTGTGATTTCTGACGCAGAATTACCTGAACATTTTGTGGAATGTTGAATTGAGATTGTCTTGCGGTCACGATTGTAAAATCCTTTGCTGATCACAAAGCATTTATGTTCTGGGTGCCATGTGACAGCACCGCTCCATTCTCCATCATCCCAGTTTCTGGAAGAAACCAACAACCGAAGAGGTTTCTCTGTGAAGACATGCTTCGTGTGGAATCCATGATTTTTCATACCAGCACTTATGTAGCCCAAGCAAATTTTGGCAAATCCTTCCAGAGCTTCATCGCCTGTTGTCCTGTAATTTACATCAATTGAATATCTTGAAGTTTCAACGGCTTCGATAAGATTATTTTGTCGGAATTCATGAATCGTTTTCATGTCGCCGCAGATGGTTGCATTAAAATATTCTAGGCAAACCTTTAAAAATTCATCTTTTTTAAGATGTTTTTCGACATGATCGTCAATACTTTGTGATTTACGCCAGTCTGCAAAATTTTTCATCGTCGTCTCCTACCTATATATTGCATGAGTTACATCAATTTCCATGAATGGCTTAAATTAAGAGAATCCTACAATGCCCCGAGAAAAGGCATGAAGTCTCGTTGGAGCTTGGGCTATAAAAAAAGCATAAACTGCAACAATCCAAAAGGTTTTTCACAAAAAAATTATTGCAAAAGAAAGGCCCGTGGAGGCCATTACACAGAACAAGCTACTTTGGGCACCGAACTGGTAGATGCATCCCAAGTAGAATCGTTGTATGCAAAAACTAAAATATCAGTCAACTTAGTTCGTGATTTTGATAAAACCAGACCAATAAAAAATCCGTCGAATCCTGTTCAAGTACAGCTTCTTAGAAGCGTTTCGACAATTGCCAACTTGAGCGGCGGCAACGCTTATGGCGTTTACATGAGTAGCGAAAATAAAAAGTGGATCGGTCCTGATCTTGTCAATAAAATTAAATTGATTTATCCGAACGACCCAACTTTGGATCAAAAGTTACAAAAATTGCCAAAACATACAATTATGAGTTACATCCCAAATTTGGATGAAAAAAAGATTATTCCTTCAGATGTAATTCATGTTGATGTTGTCAAGCATCTCAAAGATTATGGCGACACGCCAGCAGCAATTATTGAAATCGCAAGTTCAATTGTTCACGAAGCAACCCATGTTGTAGAAAAAGAAGAAACAGGTGACACACAGGATGGACCGGGCACTGCTGTTCAAAAAGCAGAAGCCGAATTCAAAGCTTGGGTGCGACAAAATTGGAATAGTCTTTCAACTAAGTACGGTTTTACAGGACCGTATCCATTTGCCAAGTGAAATCACATCATCTTGATTGGCAAAAGGTCTCCGAAGCGGACGAGCATTCTTTCCTCGAAATCCTTCTTTTCTTGAAGTCCTTCCGCAAGAATTGTTGCTCCGTCTAATTGAACTCCACCGTTAGGACCGGGAGGATTTGCAATCCTACTACGAATTCTTCCGATTACAATTTTGGCAAATGCCAAAGCACCTTCTTGCATCGCTTGGGTTACAAGTTTGAAATCTGGTTTCTTCTGAAGGTAACGAACTGCTACGGGATATGTTCTATATGGTATTGGATATAGTTTTATGTGTCCATATCCGCCAAGGAACTCCCAACCACCTTGCTGTCCTGATATACGGTTGTACATATCTTCATATTGTTTGTATAAAACCCAATCGTTCATTTTGCCCCAAACAGGTTGTTGGGGGTTGATGCCACCTGCGATTGAGCCGTAAGCTCCAGCGCCCATATATTCCAAAGGGATTACACCACCCAAATCCGAAGCAGAGAAAGCGTAATTTGCAGTTTCCTTGTAGGAAACCTGTCTAACGAACCCTACATCTTCGGGAAGCTTATAAACACTTTGACCGGGGACTGTATAAAAAGTGTAATATTGAAAATATTCTGATGGAGCATAATCTTCAAAAATTTGAAGGGCGAAATCGATACAGTTTTCGAGTTGTTGATCATCTAATTCAAGAGGAAGAACAGGTGCGCCGAGCATGGTCAGGACATAATCTTTAATCTGCTCCCGTACTTTTTCACGATTTTTGCGTGGACCAATTGCAAATAGTGGGTCAGTTGGTCCCAAATTGCTACATCCTTGACCACAGCTTAGGCTTGCGTATTCGTCTTTTGTTGGTCTTGGAATGTACAAAGTATTGTTATTCATGTTCCTCTTTGAAAAAAAACGAAATCCTTTGTTGTTATATATTACATTGGGACAAGATACTTTAAAGGTAAACTCATGGGAATCAACTTCAGAGATTTCTTTTTTGAAACCATTTCAAAAGAACGCACAGAAATTTTCAAACCACATTATTTCAGAAAACTTTTTGAAATGGCACTTGGCTCCGTAGGCGAACCAGATGTGGTTAGAAAACCAGTAAACATCGACGAAGATGACATTCAATTTCTTCAACAATTCCCACATGAGTTTTGGGCTAGAGCCCTCGAAATGCGATATCACAGGCTTTTCGACAGACTTGATCAATATCAAAAAACCAAAGAAGCAGCAGGTCATGATATTTTAGCAAATGCCATTTATGAGGCGATCAGAAATCAAGATGAAAATTCTTGGAGTAATTTGTTGCGTATTGGTCATGAAGTTCATGACCAAAACGAACATATTCAAATAAAAAAAGAACAAATTGAAAAACTTAAAGAAAAATATCCTGCGGACTTAACTGAAACATGGACTGATGAAAAATGTCATGATCGTGCCGATATGGAGGCAGACGAACATTTAAAAACTATCTTCCCGCATCTCCCAGAAAGTGAAGTTGAATCTTTTGAATTCATTGATAATCGATTTGATTTTGAAAAAGGCAGACTTGGTGGAAGCAATAGAAACAAGAAAAAAGTTCACATAGAAGCAAGACCTTATCTGAACAGATTATACCACAAACTTGAAAGAACAGAAGGTCTTGATCATTTAGAAGGTTCTGGACTTGAGCAGACCAAAGCAAAATATGGATTTATGTTGCGAAAAGCAGTCAGGTCGCACAATACTGAAGAGCATCCTCATTCGACAGCAGGCATGAAATTTCCTACCTTTGAGCAAGTAAGAAATAGAATGCAAGAATTCTTGGTTCAAAACTTCCACAGAGTGTTTGGAGAAGTGGATGATCCAGATGTTATTTGGAAACCATCTATTTATGAAGACACCGAAACTGTGAAGTTTTACAAGGTGACATTACAAAAAGAATTTGAAAAACAATTAGAATCGGAATTTAAACGAAAAGAGGAACTTGCTAATCAAGGTGATCAGCAAGCAATTGAATATATTCACGACAAGGAAAATTCAACCCAAGGCGAAAGAAGAAAAAAAGCTGCTCGTATGGCTAACGCCGAACTGGTTAGAATGGCTGAAGCTGGCCAACTTAAAGGTCCGCCTATTGGTGCAACACGCCCCGGTGGTCCGCCTTTGGCTCCTGAAGGGTTGAGCGTAAAAGTTGAAAATGGCAAACTTGCAAACCCTAAGCTTTATCTGCCATACAAGCAAAAAAATGTAAAATTCCGTAAGCCAGATGGAACTGTAGAGGAAAAACTTGAATGGATTCCGATTGTAAAGCCCGGAAAATTTTATCGAAAAATTGAAGCTGGCGAAGTTGTCCCTGATGAAAGAAAGATGGGCTACAGGAAAAATTATGTTCATGTTAGCGACGATGCCAACCCATACGCATCAGGAGTTCAGAGGGACGCAGCAATCGATTTCAATCACAACACAGAATCTTTGAGATATTTAGGTGATCTTGAAAAAAGAGAAGCCGAAAGAGTTATATTTTCCCCTCAACAACAAGTCCTTTTCCACAATGGATCGCTTGTTCAACAGTCGGATTCTGGTTTTTACAAAGACATCATGGAAGGAATTATTCAATGTGCGACAAGTTGCAGCGGAATCACAGTTCATGAAACGATGATCATGCTTCTTGACATTTATGATATTCACGCTTGTATTTTGCAAAGCATGTTGAGAGATTTGGCTGGACATGAAGATCGTTTTAACACTCCAGAAAAGCGCCGAAGATATGCTTATGATAAAGCAAGTCTATATTCGCAAAAGGATTTGGGAGAAGGTGGTGGGACAAGAAGGCTTCGTGCTTTTGTCCAAAAAGTAAGAGATCAGCGCATGCAATTCGGCACACCATATGGCGCAAGGAATTTAGACACAAGAGGCCACAGAAACGCCTACAAACTACATAATTTTAGAGCTATTATGCAAGAAATTTTACAACTCCGATCTGCCGCCGCACAAGTTGATGCTCAAAGCAGAAGAATGATTGAACTAAGCAAAGATAATATTGGCAGTAAGATCAATGATAATCTTAGGCAGATTATGGCAAAGCGTGGTGACATTTTGATGCAAGCGATTGAAATTTTAAGCCTTGCCCATCAATTTAAACATCAAAGCGATGAAAAGAAAGCAAAGGAATGGGCTACTGATCAAGTTCGAAGCTGGGTAGAACTTGGTGTTGACACAACAGAACTTATTAACAACATGATGAATTTGGATATCGTGAAAGATATTACGGATGAAATCAAGGATTCCGGCGATGATCCAACCGATCAAATGAGTTTGCAAAGCAATCCCGGTTTGAATGATGAAATCAGGTCGGCAATACAAATAGCCAAGCATGATTTGCAAGATCAATTGATGAGGCGTGGCAACAATAAAAATGATCCACAAATTGTTCAAAGATTCAAATCTGAACTGCCTGAACTAAGTCAATATGTAAAAGATAATTTACATGGTGGTCTTGCACAACAGATTGCAGGTGAATTCCAATGGTTGACCATGTCAGGTAATGAAGAAGAACTTCGCAAGGTTCTTACTGCTGCTCAAAAAGAAATCAACACCATACTCATGCAACACGGGTAAAATTTATGGCAAGCTGGATGGATTTTATGGTGAACCCTAGGGGACACCAATTGAAGAAAGTGATGTTTGAGTTTTTGAAAGAACGATTTGCTGTAAACGAGCAAATTGTTGAAAGAATTGGATCAAGTTTAATGACTGATGCCGATTTAAAGTCTTTCTTAAAAATGGTGACGGATGTTTACGAAATTGCTTATTTGAAAGCAGTTAATGACCATCGAGAACAATTGCAAAAGCTTGGTATTACAGCAAGAATTACTGATGGAAAATCATGATGGAAATGATGGTTGGTAATCAGATGGCATACTGGTTATAAGCCAGCCGTTTGCTTTTTGTTCTTTGCTTTTTACTTTCCACCATCTTTTGTTGTTGGTTTTAGGATATAAAATCGATCCTATTCCAATGTCTATCTCTGTCCAAATTTTGAAATAAAAATCTTGATGTTCAATTTCAACAGCTTCAAACGAAGTTGGCTGACCATAAAAAACCGTCTTTTTTACATCGCCGTACAAATCATCAATTTTTGTTTTTATTGTTGCAGGAAGTAAATGAATGAATATTTTTTCAATTTCAGGCTTCGTTTCTTCTTCAATTCGCTGTTTATCTTCATGCACTTCAACTTTTGCTTCATATATATTAGAAGTTCGCTCTTCTTTTGATTGAACTTTTACTGGTGTTTCTATAACTTTTGATTCTTCAAGTTCAGACAAAAATGATTGAGGTTTTTCTGTTTTTTCGGCTTTCATCGTATCTTGGTAAGTTTCACCAGACCATTTCATATTATGTAAAATAAATTTTTCATTACCCCATAAAACTTGGGTTTTCATTACGGGATTGGGTGATGCAAGACGATACGGTGTGCCGTCTTTATTTTTTAAAGCCATAAAATTCCTCGAGACGATGCAAAATATAGTAGAAATAACTCTACATAAATTTGTCTGCATAACCAAGGACTGTAAATGGCATTAGTAGTACCCAATACTGGCGATGTTCTTATGTTGAAGTACATCGTTAACCAACTTAAACAAGATGGTTCCGCTGGCGATCCCGGCGGCGAGAGGGTTTTGAAACTTTACACTAACAACTATTCTCCTGCAAAATCAACTGTCATAGCCGACTTGACCGAAACTTCGCTTGCCGGATACACCGAAATTACACTTTCAGGTGCAAACTGGACCGTTGCCACATCTGGCGGCACTAATGCAGCGGTTTATAGTGAGAGAACATTTACATTCACACAAAGCTAATTATTTATTCAACACCTCTATATCTCGATTAGAAGAAGCAGATTTAGTAGTATTAGTTGGAACTAATCCAAGATTAGAGGCAACCATCATAAATGCTAGAATTAGAAAAGCTTATTTAGCTAGAAAAACTAAGGTTTATTCAATTGGTGACGTGGGTGATCTTACATATCCGCATGAGAATGTTGGATCCTCCTTTTCAGCACTGGGAGAAATTTTAGCAAAAAATGGGAAAATTT
>OGWG01000018.1_pt1 | contig 27542 bp, 22 predicted proteins | sample 1575911 | NCBI WGS metagenome assembly OGWG01 (sample SAMN07581534, study PRJEB24739) | freshwater metagenome
GACGAGTTCCAGTTTTAGTGATTGGTTCAGTGAAAAAAGGCGATCGCCTGGTTTCAGCCGGCGAAGGACTTGCTAGAGCCGCCAGGGTTGGAGAAGCGACAGCTTTTAACACCATTGGTCGATCTTTGCAAGACAAACACAGCACTGAGCACGGCATGGTAGAGGCTATAGTAACAATCAAATAGGATCTGACATGACTTATACAGCAGGATCAACAATATTAGCCGATGATTACAACTCGTTTGTCAATAACGGTGTAGGCGGCAATTCCAATATAGACATCAATGAGGTTTGGAATCTCAGTGCAACAGTGGGATATGGTCAGACTGCTCTGTCGACCGTTACTGGTGGATCTACTCAGACCATCACTGCCACACAGTGGGCCAGCCTGGTTAATACCTTGGCTAACATTGGTGCGCACCAAGGAACCACGCTGACTAGCCGTACCGCGCCTGTAGCTGGTAATACCATAACGATTCTTGCCAATCTTGCCACAGATATCACCAGCTGCCGCAACAATGCTGCCAACGCTGCCTCGCAGGGCACGGAATACGGAATATTTTCCGGTACTACCAGCAAGACCACTGCCACTGGTTCGGGCACCACGGCTTGGACTATCACTTTTACCCACACTGTGACTTTTGCCAACAACACTGCCTTCCGGAATTTCTTCAATGCTGGCGGTACCGTGAAATGGCAGACCAACAAGTCGTCTACAGGTACCGAAGCCGACGATGAGTGGAACGACTTGGCCAGCAACTTGTCTGGTAACATCATCATCAGCCGCGGTGAAGGCAACAGTTACATCAGTGGTGTCAACTACACTGGAACATACCTCACCGGCAACGGCTCCCCGGCATTCGCCATATCACCTACCATCGGTGCATTCAATCTCACAACCACACCCACGACCACGTATCAACACTACGCTGATACTCCTCCATATACCAGCCAATTCATCCAATTGCAAGCCAGTGTGGACAGCAACAGTTCCCCCACGGTGATCACCCTGTCAACTGTGTGGTCGGATCCGGGCGGTTCCAGTGCAGGATCCACGGATGCTATCACCGGTGGTACAGCTACAACATCGCCCAGCACAACAATCACCGGTACTGCACCCACGACGCTGGTCACATATACCCCGCCCGAAACTACATATCTCGTCAACACCTGGGGTACACCTACTATTGCTGCTTCGGTGGCATAGTTATTGATTTGGTAAAAAAGAAGTAAATTCTAGGGCCTAGCGCCCTAGACTTTTTTGTATTTTCCCTTTATAATAGTCACATGGATACAGATCAGGTCTACCAACACGCCCGCGCCCGTTTCGAGCACGCTGCAGCCCGCCGGGCATTGAAAGAAAAATATGAAGCAAAAATGATTTTTGCACATGCCGGTGGCATGTGGAGAGCGAGCCCAGAATTGCTGGCTGTGCTGCAATGTTGTCCCACAGAAGATGCAGTGCTCGCCGACCTTTACGATACTCCGGTCCAGATCAATGTTTTAGAGTTGCAGCACCTAGCGCATGACCGATGGCAAGAACAAATGAATGCATGGTTAGTGGAACATCAAGAACTTAGCCGGCAGCGATGAATAAAGGTGTGGTACTTTTCGCGTTTGATAATGAAATCTACAACTATCGACGCATGGCATCATGGTCAGCTCGACGGATCCAGCGTTACCTTGATCTACCTGTGACACTGATCACTGATCGAGCGTCCGACGATGATGTCTATGATCAGGTTGTAATAATTGACAATCCTACTAGCGGATCGCGATATTTCAGTGATGCAGATACAGCAGCATCGTGGCACAACCATTCCAGGCCCCTGGCCTCGGCGTTGACTCCTTACGATCGGACTTTGGTTTTGGACGTTGATTATGTGGTTTGTAGCGATCAATTACGGTCACTGTTTGATAGCGATCAAGATTTTTTATGTCATGACCGGGCTTGGGATGTCACTGGCGTCACAGACTACTCAGGGTTGAATATTTTCGGTCGCAATCGCATGCCCATGTCTTGAATTTTAACAGCCTTACTAAGCAAAGTATTTTTGATTGTTTATTAAAATGTTTTTGAGTTTGTCTTTTGTTTTTAAGGACTGGACCAGGAGCAATTGCATTAACCCTTATTGTTGGCGCCAATTTCATAGCTGCAGTTTTTGTAATTGTGTGTAATCCGGTTTTGCTAATGGTGTATGAAAAGAAATATGGAGTTAGTTTAAATACTCTCTGGTCAAGAATATTTATAATAGATTTATTTTCAGATAGATTTTTAATTTTAGAAAATTCTTTAATAAAGGTAGCCGGAGCTAAAAGATTAATTTTTATATGTTCATTCCAACTTTTTTCGTTAAAATTTAAAATATTATCGCTATTAAAAATAGAAGCATTATTAATTATGCAATTAATATTTCCTAAACTTTTCTTTGCTAAAGTGATTGTTTTTTTTATTGTTTTTGTATTTAAAAGATTACCTTGAATACAAACACACTTTACACCGTATTTTTCTATTTCTTTTTTAAGTGTGATTGCTTGTTTTTTTGATTTATTAAAATGAATAGCAATATTCCATCCCATCTTTGCAAAGTATACACATAGTTCTTTACCAATTCTTTGAGAGGATCCTGTAATCAAAATATTTTTATTCATTTATCTTTTTTTTTTAACAATCATCCCAGCCTTACCCTGTGTTGATCTTCCTATTAATTCTTTTTTTACATCGTCGTTATAAACTTTAATTTTACTGCTCATATTAATTTCTAATTCTCGTTCTTGAAGTTTTCTTATTTCATCTCTTATTTTTGCCGCCTGTTCAAATTCTAAGTTGTCTGCAGCTTTTTTCATTTCTTTTTCTAACATTTTTAAATGTTTTTTAAGATTATCACCAATAGGAATGTCATTATCAAAAGTAACATAATCTTTCTCAAAAACTCCTTCTAAAATATCATTAATTTTTGATTTGATTGATTGAGCGGTTATTTTATTTTTTTTATTATATTCAATTTGTTTAGTTCTTCTCCTATTAGTTTCATTGATAGCTTTTTTAATACTTTCCGTTTCTTTATCTGCATACAAAATAACTTTGCCATCAACATTTCTAGCCGCTCTGCCGATAGTTTGTATTAACGATCTTTCGGATCTTAGGAATCCTTCTTTGTCAGCATCTAAAATCGCAACAAGAGCACACTCGGGTATGTCCAATCCCTCTCTTAAAAGATTAATACCAATCAAAACATCGAATACACCAAGTCTTAAATCTCTTATAATTTCTATTCTCTCAAGTGTATCAATGTCAGAATGCATATAACGAACTTTAACTCCATTTTCGTCAAGATATTCAGTCAAATCTTCAGCCATTTTTTTTGTAAGCGTCGTAACCAGTATTCTTTGATTATTTTTAGAAACGGTAACGCATTCATTCAATAGGTCATCTACCTGATTTTTTGCAGGTCTAATAAAAATTGGAGGGTCTATAAGTCCAGTGGGTCTTATAATTTGTTCTGCAAAAACTCCTTTGCTTTGTTTTAATTCCCATTCACTTGGAGTTGCAGAGACAAAAATTGTTTGAGGTCTCATCATATCCCACTCTTCAAATTTTAATGGTCTATTGTCCATACAAGAAGGAAGTCTAAAGCCGTAATCCGATAAAGTTTTTTTTCTAGTATAATCTCCTTTGTACATCCCATTTAATTGAGGAATAGTAACGTGGCTTTCATCAACAAATACCAGACAATTGTCAGGAAGATATTCAAATAACGTCGGAGGTGGTTCACCAGGATTTCTTCCAGATAAAAATCTTGAATAATTTTCTATTCCAGCGCAACTTCCTGTAGCTTCAATCATTTCGAGATCGTATCTAGTTCTTTCTTCTAGTCTTTGTGCTTCTATAAGTTTTTTTTCATTTCTGAATTTTTCTAAAGTAACAATTAATTCTTTTTTTATTTCTTTAATTGCTTTTTCCACTGTTGGTCTAGGAGTTATATAGTGGCTATTTCCATATAATTTTATTAAATTAATTTCTTTATTGTCAGCTCCAGTCAGCGGATCAAAGGACTTTATCTGAGTTATTTTATTATATTCAATTGTAATTCTCCATGCCTCATCTTCATAATGAGATGGGAAAACTTCTATATTTTCTCCTCTAACTCTAAATGTTCCTCTATGAAAATTTTGATCATTTCTTTTGTATTGAAGCTCAACAAGTCCTTTAATAATTTTATCTCTTTCACAGTTTTCGTTTTTTTTAAAAATCAAAGTCATTTTACTGTAAGAGTCAACAGATCCTAATCCGTAAATACAAGAGACGCTTGAAACAATAATAACATCATCTTTTTCTAAGAGAGATCTGGTAGCCGAATGTCTCATTCTATCTATCTGTTCATTTATAGAAGCTTCTTTTTCTATATAAGTGTCGGATCTTGGAACGTAAGCTTCTGGAGTGTAGTAATCATAATAAGAAACAAAGTATTCAACTGCATTATTAGGAAAGAAGTTTTTCATCTCACCATACAATTGCGCAGCTAAAGTTTTATTTGGGGCAAGAATTAGGGCTGGGCGATTTAATTCTTCGATGATTTTGGCCATTGTAAAAGTTTTTCCAGAACCAGTCACACCAAGCAAAACTTGATTTTTTTTGTTGTTTAATATTTCTGTTTTTAAAAAAGAAATAGCCTTTGGTTGATCACCCGCAGGAGTGTATTCAGTTATTAGTTGAAATTTTTTTCCACCCTCTAATTTTTTTGAAGAAAGTTCTTTCGTATTTAATTTTTCTAATATATTAGTTTCCGAAAGATTTTGCATATTCCAAAATATAATTAATTTAGATGTCTATACTATCAACTTCTTTATCGAGAATAAAAGAATCTCCTACAATTGCAATTACTCAGAAAGCCAGATTGTTAAAAGAAAGTGGAAAAGAAGTAATAGCATTAGCGTCGGGAGAGCCAGACTTTGATACCCCAAATAATATTAAAGAAGCTGCAATTAAAGCCATTAAAGAAGGTCAGACAAAATATACTGCGGTTGATGGAACTCCAGAGTTAAAGAAAGCGATAGTTAATAAATTTAAAAGAGAAAACAATTTAAGTTTTGATGTAGATAATATTACAGTTGGAACAGGGGGTAAGCAGGTAATTTATAATTGTATTCTTGCCACAATTAATTCTGGTGATGAAGTTATTATTCCAGCTCCTTATTGGGTTTCGTATCCTGATATGGTTTTACTAGCTGGTGGAACACCAAAATTTGTAGAATGTGATGAACAAAGTAATTTTAAAATTTCTGCTGATCAGCTTGATAAATTAATAACAAATAAAACAAAATGGTTTATTCTAAATTCACCAGGCAATCCAACTGGTATGTGTTATTCAAGATTAGAACTTACCGAACTAGTTAAAGTGTTGAAAAAACATAAACATGTAAATATTTTAACAGATGATATTTACGAGCATATTCTTTACCAAGACAAAGGTGCAAATGATTCAAGATTTGTAAATATTTTAGAAATAGACGATTCTTTAAAATACAGAACTTTAGTTGTGAATGGTGTAAGCAAAGCTTACGCAATGACAGGATGGAGAATTGGTTATGCCGCTGGCCCAAAAGAATTAATTAAAGCAATACAAAAGATTCAATCTCAATCCACAACTAACCCATCTTCTGTTAGCCAGGCAGCTGCTGTTGAGGCATTAAATGGTGATCAAGGTTTTATTAATCCTAGAGCTTTAGAATTTAAAAAAAGAAGAGATTTTGTCGTTAATGCTTTAAATAATATTAAAGGATTAACCTGCGTTAATCCTGAAGGAGCATTTTATGTTTTTCCAAATTGTAAAAAATTAATGAATAAAAAAACATCTAGTGGAAAAATTATAAAAAATGATACAGATTTTGCAACTTACTTATTAGAAGAGACAGGCGTTGCAATTGTTCAGGGTTCAGCATTTGGATTAGAAGGTTATTTTAGAATTTCTTACGCAACTTCTATGCAAATTTTAGAAAAAGCCGTAATAAAAATTAAAAGTTTTTGCGAAAGTCTAAGATAGTCTTAGTGGTTAGATAAATGTCTTTCAGCCTCAAGAGCAGCCATACATCCCATCCCAGCAGCTGTAACAGCCTGTCTATATAGTTTATCTTTTACATCTCCTGCAGCAAATACTCCTGGAACATTAGTCTTTGTAGAGTCAGGTTGAGTTATTATATAGCCGTTACTATCCATATTAATTTGTCCTTTAAACAATGCTGTTGCCGGGTCATGTCCGATTGCAACAAAAAGTCCATGAGTTTGAATTTCAGTGATGGTATTTGTTTTGATATTTTTTAATTTAACACCAGTTACACCTTTGGGGTTTTCTGTTCCAATAATTTCAGAAACAACGCTATCCCAAATCACATTAATCTTAGGATTAGAAAATAATTTCTTTTGTAATAACTTTTCTGCCTTTAGCTCATTTTTTCTATGAACAAGTGTTATTTTTTTTGCAAAATTTGTAAGAAATAAAGATTCCTCAACTGCAGAATTACCACCCCCCACAACAACGACATCTTTATTTTTATAAAAGAAGCCATCACAAGTTGCGCAAGCAGAAACACCAAATCCTTTATATTTTTCTTCTGAATCTAAATTCAACCATCTTGCCTGTGCGCCAGTTGAAATAATAACGCTTTCAGCAAAATAATGAGTTCCAGAGTCTCCAATTATTTCAAAAGGTTTTTTATTAAAATTAACTGCAGAGATGTGATCTTCAATGAATTTTGTTCCAACTTTTAGCGCTTGCTCTTTCATTTGTTCCATTAACCAAGGACCCTGAATTACATCTGCAAAACCTGGAAAATTTTCAACATCAGTAGTGATCGTTAATTGACCGCCTGGCTGGGAACCGGCAATCAAAACCGGTTCAAGCATTGCTCTTGCGGCATAAATTGCAGCTGTATATCCCGCAGGACCAGATCCAATAATAATTACTTTATTTATTTTATCGACATTCATTGTAGATTTTAATTTATAATACTTATAATTAATTATCATTTTAAACAATGAGATATTTTAAAGCATTACTATTAACCGAGGGAGCTCATGGCATGGTGAGCCAAGTAGAAGGTTTAGCAAAAGCTTTAAAACTGGATTTTAATCATTGTTTTGTAAATCTAAAAAAACCCTGGAGATACTTTCCTATAAACTTAGTTCCCGTTAGCAAATCTGTTATTGATGGAAAAATTCCAGAGCAAATAGAGGATCAGGTTCTGATTTCGTGCGGAAAAAATAGTATTATTTCCTCTTTGTTATTAAAAAGAAATAATAAAAATTTATTCAATATTCATATCCAGAACCCTAAAGTTAATTTTTCAAATTTTGATTTAATTGTTGCTCCAGAGCATGATCAAATAAAAGGAAGCAATGTATTAAGTACGTTTGGAGCACTTCATTATATTACTAAACAAGAGATAAATAATAGCAGTAACTTTTTTTCAAAATATAATTTATCTGAAAAAGACAAAATTGCTTCTTTAATCTTGGGAGGCCCTAATAGATATTATCATTTTAACGAGATTGACCTTGGAAATATTTTTTTATCAATTAAAGAAAATTTTTTAGACAAAGGTTTTAAATTAATACTTGTTAGATCAAGAAGAACACCAGACAATATTATTGATTTTGCTAAAAAATTTTTTATAAATTCTGCAGTTATTATTGATTTTGTTAGTAAAGAATTTTATTTATCAGCCCTTAAATTATCTAAAATAATTATTGTAACTTGCGACTCTACTTCGATGATTTCTGAGTGTGCGATCACACAAAAGCCAATATTTGTCGCTAAAATGAAGGCTAATAGAAGAAATACTAGATTTGAATATTTTCTTAATAGTTTTAGAGAAAAAGGGATTATTAGATTTTTGGGAGAAAAAATAGATTATTGGGAATACCCATTGCTAGATGAGACAAATCGCATTGCAACAATAATAAAAGAAAGGTTAAATTATATTTAATGAGTTTTTTAAAATCATTTCAGACTAATTCAGTTCATTCAAGCTATCCATTTGATCACTGGGAATTAACAGAGCCTTTAACAGATCAGCAAATAAAAGAAATTTGCGAAGCAAAAGTTCCAGAGGTTAAAATTGATTTTGATGGCACTAGAGCAGTGGATGGTGGTGCTGGGACATATAGATCTGGAGATCCTACCGGTGGTAAAGCAGGTAAGATAAGAGAATTCGTTACAAAAGATAATTATAAACACTATCCGCATTTAAAAAAATTCATTGATGAATTATGCAAAATGGAAACTGCAAAATATGTTGGCTCAAAAATTAAAAAAGATTTAACCAAGGCTTATGTACGGGTTGAGATTATTGCTGACAGAGTTGGTTTTTGGCTCAAACCCCATTGTGATATTAAAGAAAAATTAATGTCCTGCCTGTTATTTGCAAATCCGGATAATTATGAGTCTGAAGAACTTGGTACAGATTTTTATGATAAGAATTTAAAGCTGGTAAAAACTGTTCCTTATAAAAATAATTATGGATATGTTTTTACAAGCGGTCCTGATACTTGGCATGGATTAGAGAAAAAAAAGATTAAAAGAGACAGAAGATGTCTTCAAGTTAATTATGTAACTTTCGAAACTGATTGGAAAGTCAACTAGTTTGTATCTTGCAAAGCAAGAACTTCAAATTTAGAATTTTTTAAAGATTTAATAGCTTCAGTAATTGCATTGGCTCCAGCAATAGTTGTGTAGTAAGGAGTGCCGCTTGTAAGGGCTGCTCTTCTAAGAGAAAAAGAGTCCTTTATAGATTGCTTTCCTTGAGACGTATTAATAACTAAAGAAATTTTCTTTTCGTTAAGAGAATCTTCAATATGGGGTTTTCCTTCCATAACTTTATTAATTTTTTTACATTCAACTCCTGATGAATTTAAAAAATCAGAAGTTCCAGAAGTTCCAAGGATATCAAATCCTGATTTTTGTAGTTCTTGTGCAATTTTTAAAATATGTTTTCTATCATCTTTTTTTACCGACAAAAAAGCAACTCCAGATTTTGGAATTTTATTTCCTGTTGCAAATTGACTTTTTGCAAAAGCAAGACCAAATGTTTTGTCAATTCCCATAACTTCTCCTGTTGATTTCATTTCAGGTCCCAACAAAGTATCCACATTTGGAAATTTGTTAAAAGGAAACACAGCTTCTTTAACAGAATATAGTTTATGGTTTTTTTTATTTAAATTTAGTTCTTTCAATTTTAAGCCAGTCATTATTTTTGTTGCAATCTTTGCAACAGGAATACCAATAGATTTTGCAACGAAAGGGACAGTTCTACTTGCTCTTGGATTTACTTCTAGGACAAAAACTTGATCATTTTTTACAGCAAATTGAATATTTAAAAGTCCTAAAACTTTTAAACCAAAAGCAATTTTCATTGTTTGTTTTGATATTTCATCAATAATATTTTGCTTTAATGAATAAGGAGGAATGCAACATGCAGAATCTCCAGAATGAATGCCTGCTTCTTCTATATGTTCCATTATTCCAGCAATAAAAACATCTTTGCCATCGCAAATAGCATCAACATCAACTTCAATTGCATCGTTAATAAATTTATCTATTAGAACAGGTTCTTTTCCTGAAACTTTAACAGCCTCTTTTATATATTTTTTAAGATGGTCCTCATCGTATACAATTTCCATTGCTCTACCGCCTAAAACATAAGAGGGTCTAATTACTATTGGGAAATTTATTTTTTTTGCAATTTCAATTGCTTCACTTTCAGATCTTGCAAGTCCACTTTCTGCCTGAAGTAATTTTTCTTTGATTACAAAATTTTTAAATTTTTCTCTATCTTCAGCAAGATCAATGGATTCAAGTTGAGTACCTAAAATTGGAATATTATTTTCATGAATAAATTTTGCAAGTTTTAATGGGGTTTGACCTCCGAATTGAACTATAACCCCAAAAAGAGAACCATTACTTCTTTCTTTATTAATAATTTCAATTACGTGCTCTTCAGTCAAAGGTTCAAAATACAATCTATCACTTGTATCATAATCAGTGGAAACAGTTTCCGGATTGCAGTTAATCATGATGGTTTCAAAATTAACTTCTTTTAATGCGTAACTTGCCTGACAACAGCAGTAATCAAATTCTACTCCTTGTCCTATTCTATTTGGTCCACTACCTAGAATAACAACCTTTTTTTTATTTGTTGGTTCAGACTCGCAAGCACTTAGATCGCTGCTTCCATAAGTAGAATACATATAAGGAGTTTTAGATTCAAACTCTCCAGCGCAGGTATCAATTTTTTTATATATCGGATGAATTTTAAATTTATTTCTAGCAGCTCTTACATCGTCACTTTTTATTTTTAAAATCTTTGCAATTTTTTTATCTGAAAAACCTATTGATTTAATATATTGTAGTTTTTCTTTATTATTTAAAACGTCTTCATTTTTAATTTGATTTTCTACAATAATTAGTTCGTGTATTTGTTCTAAAAACCACTTATCTATTTTTGTCATTTCATAGATTTCATCTAGTTTTAAATCTCGTCTAAAAGCCTCGGCTACATAAAGTATTTTTTGAGGAGTTCTTTCTATGAGTTTCTTCTTTAAATCTTGTATGTTTATTTCTTCGTTCTGATCAAAACCATCAAATCCAATTTCTAATGAACACAATGCTTTTTGAACTGACTCTTTAAAGTTTCCTCCAATAGACATTACTTCGCCAACAGACTTCATGGCTGTTCCCAGTATTGCTTCAGTATTCTTAAATTTTTCAAATGCAAATCTTGGAATTTTAGTCACTACATAATCTATAGTTGGCTCAAATGAAGCAGGCGTTGTTCCTGTGATTTCATTTTTTAATTCATCTAAAGTGTAACCTACAGCAAGTTTTGCAGCTACTTTCGCTATTGGGAACCCAGTTGCTTTTGATGCCAATGCAGAGGATCTAGAAACTCTTGGATTCATTTCAATAATAATCATTCTGCCATTTTTTGGATTGATTGCGAATTGAACGTTAGAACCTCCCGTTTCAACTCCGATTTTTCTAATACATTTAAAAGAGGCATCTCTCATGATCTGATATTCTTTGTCAGTCAAAGTTAATGCAGGAGCTACCGTAATAGAGTCGCCAGTGTGAATTCCCATCGGATCAACATTTTCAATGGAGCAAATAATTATACAGTTATCGTTTTTGTCTCTAACCACTTCCATTTCAAATTCTTTCCATCCCAATAAAGACTCTTCTATTAAAACTTCTTTTGTTGGAGAAAGATCAAGACCATTGGCTATAATTTTTAAATACTCTTCCTCAGTATAAGCAATTCCACCGCCTGACCCCCCAAGAGTAAAAGAAGGCCTGATAATTGCTGGTAGACCAATTGATTTTAAACTTTTCTTTGCATCTTCAATCGATCTACAAATTATAGACTTTGCACAATCGAGACCAATATCGGTCATATTTTTTTTAAATTTTTCTCTATCTTCTGCATTCTCTATGGCTTCAGAATTAGCTCCTATTAATTCAATGTTGTATTTTTTTAAAATTCCTTCATTCTTTAGTGCCATTGCAGCATTAAGTGCAGTTTGACCTCCCATGGTTGGTAATATTGCATCCGGTTTTTCTTTTTTGATAATCTCTTCTATAATTTCTGTGGTGATAGGCTCAATATAAGTTTTATCAGCAACATCTGGATCAGTCATAATAGTTGCTGGATTTGAATTGATTAGAATAATTCTATAACCGTCAGATCTTAATGCTTTACAAGCTTGCGTACCAGAGTAATCAAATTCACATGCCTGTCCAATAATAATAGGTCCAGCTCCAATAACTAAAATTGATTTTATATCTTTTCTTTTAGGCATTTTTTTTATTTTTCTCAATTAAACTTATAAAATCTTTAAAAAGATAATTGCTATCATGTGGACCCGGAGATGCTTCTGGATGATATTGTACAGAAAACACAGGTTTGTTTTTTGATTTTATGCCTTCAATAGAGGTATCAAAAAGAGATACATGAGTAATCTCAACATCTTTGGGTAGGCTATCTTTTGTAACTTCAAAACCATGGTTTTGACTTGTAATTTCAACTTTATTATTTGTTAAATTTTTAACCGGATGGTTTGCTCCTCTATGTCCTTGATGCATTCTTTTTGTTTTTGCACCTAGACTTAAAGCTATTAATTGATGACCTAAACATATTCCAAATACAGGAGTATTTGAGGATATTATTTCTTGAATTATTTTAATTGCATATTTTCCTGTAAGATCTGGATCTCCAGGTCCATTAGATAAAAAAACACCATCTGGTTTTAAATCAAGTATATCCTTAGCAATAGTTGTTGAAGGAACGACAGTTACTTTGCATCCAAGTTCAGAGAAATTTCTTAAAATATTAGTTTTAATACCGTAATCAATTGCAACAATGTTATATTTATTATTCTTTTGAACTTCATATCCTTTTCCGTTCCATAATTTATTACCAATCCATTGATAAGATTTTTTACAAGTAACTTGTTTAGTGAGATCTGAATTTTCTAAACTTGGTAAATTTTTTGTAGTTTCTAAAAGTTCTTTAATATTATGTTTACCATCTTCTTTAAAAGCAATTGTCGCTTTTTTAGGTCCAAATTTTCTTATTTTTAAAGTAAGTTTTCTAGTATCAATCCCATAAATTGCAGTAATGCTGTTTTTTTTTAACCATTGATCTAAATTTTCTAATGCTCTGTAATTTGATGAATGTGATACTTTAGCACTGAAAATTGCCCCTTTAACCCAAGTTTTCTCAGCTTCTAAATCCTCATTGTTTGCCCCCACATTACCAATATGAGGGAATGTAAAATTTATAATTTGTCCGGAGTAAGAAGGGTCAGTGAGTATTTCTTGGTAACCAGTGATTGAAGTATTGAAGCATATTTCACCAGAAGATATTCCGTAAGTGCCAATTCCAAATCCGTGGAATTGTTCTCCATCTTCAAGAATTAAAATAGCATTAGGATTAATAGAATTTTTAATTTTGTATTTAGTTTCTAAATTAGTTTCTTTAGACAAATACAACCCATGAGTTAAGAGCTTTTAAGTTATTTAAAAGTTGGCGAACATTATGAAAAAGTTAATCGCCAGTCAAGTTGGTAATATTTTCTTTTGAGCAATTGGATTATTTAGAGTAATTTAAAACTTATGAATTTATTAGATAAAGTAAATGCTCAATTAAAAGAATCAGCACTTAAACAGGATAAAGATAAGGTTCTTACTTTAAGACTTATTATTTCAGCTTTAAAAGATAAAGAAATTGAAAAGAGAGGAGCTGGAGCAAAAGATTCTTTAATTAAAGATGAAGATGTTATTTTAGTTCTTAATAAAATGTTAAAACAAAGGAGAGAATCGTTAGAGATTTATAGAAAAGCCTCAAGAAATGATTTAGCAGAAAAAGAGGATAAAGAAATAAATATAATTAAAGAATTTCTTCCAAAGCAACTAGATGATAACGAAATTAAAAAAGTCTGTGAGAGTGCAATTAAAGAATCGGCCGCAACCTCAATCAAGGACATGGGAAAAGCAATGGCAATTATAAAATCTAAATATTCAGGTAGCATAGATTTTTCTAAAGCAGGAACGATATTAAAAGAACTATTAAGTAAATGAAATTTCCAAAAGAGTATTTAGAAGAGATTAAGCAAAGAATAAAAGTATCGGATATAGTAGGTGCTACGGTTCAATTAAAAAGAAGAGGCAGAGAATATGTTGGTCTATCTCCGTTTTCTAAAGAAAAAACACCCTCATTTACTATTAATGATGAAAAAGGATTTTATCACTGTTTTAGCTCAGGTGAACATGGGAATATTTTTGATTTTTTAGTTAAAGTAGAAAAATTAAATTTTGGTGATGCCGTTAGAAAATTAGCCGCAAAAGCTGGTATGCCAGCATTTAAATTTACCAAAGAAAATATTGAGGTAGAGAATAAAAGAAAAAAATATGACGAAATATTAACAATTGCTTTACAGAATTATCAAAAAAACTTTTCTGAAAATGAGAGTGTTAGAAAATATGCCCTTAGCAGAGGTTTAACACAAGAAATATTGTCTTTCTTTAAAATAGGATATTCAGGAGAATATGGCTTGAATCTTTCATTGTTTGGTAATTTTAATCAAAAAGAACTTATTGAAAGTGGAATATTTTTTTACGATGAAAAAAATAATAAACTTATTGACCGATTTAAAAATAGATTAATTTTTCCAATTTTTGATTACAATAATAAAGTTATTGGATTTGGTGGAAGAGCATTAAGTCAAAATTATTTAGCAAAATATATTAACTCTCCAGAGACTGAATTTTTTAAAAAAGGTTTTAATTTATATAATTTAAATAACGCCAAGAACCAAAATAAACAAAGCGGAATTGTTTTTGTTGTCGAAGGATACATGGATGTGATTAGCCTTTATCAGGCTGGATTTAAAAATGTTGTTGCAACTCTTGGCACAGCAATGACAGAATCTCATTTAAATTTAATTTGGCGTTATTTTAATGACCCCATAGTTTGTTTTGACGGCGACAGAAGCGGACAAAATGCTGCTCATAAAATTTCTGAAAAATTAATTGCTTACATGAAGCCAAATTACTCACTATCATTTTTGATTTTACCAAATGGTTTTGATCCAGATTCTTTTGTAAGAAAAAATGGAAAAAATGCTTTTGAGAGTTTATTAGATCAAAAAATTGATATTGGTAATTTTATTTTTGAAAATAATTTACAAGATTTGAAATCAGCGCTACCAGAAGAAAGAGCAGGATTTGAAAAAAAAATAATGGACTTGTGTCTATTAATTCAAGATTTAACAGTAAAAAAACATTACGTAAGTTTTTTTAAAAATAAAATTTTTGAACAATTTTCAAATAGGAAAATTAAAAATCTTAAACCACTAAATAAGACCAAGGAGCTTACAAGAAAAATTACAAGATATTCATCTTTTGAATTAAAAGAATTTTCCTTGATGTATCTTTTTTAAATAATATTCAAATTTTAAAGAATCAATCTAAAAAATTTTCATTAATTAATTTTCATAATAAAAATTTAGAAGAATTAAAAAAAGTTTTATTAAATATTTTAGAAAAAATTGAGACTTTCAAAGAGTTTAATTTATTAAAGCATTTAGAAGATAATAATTTTAGTCAAATTATAGATGATATAAATGAGTTTTCATCTATCAAAGGAATTTCAGAAAATTTGAATGAAGAAAAGTTTGATAATTTTTTGGAAGATTTGATTGAGCAAGTTAATAATTTGAAACTTGAGAGTAAATTAAAAGACGCCGAAGAATCATTATCTAAAAATATGAACGAGGCTCAGTATAACGAACTTTTATCCTTAAAAGATCAGATTGTAGCATCAAAAAAAGTCTAGTAATTTTCTATCCTAGTAAATATATATACTGCTTCAATAAATAGATATTAAAGTGAAAGCAGATAAGCTTATTTCAAAATCATTTGAGAAATTGCTTGAGCGTGGAAAAGCTCGAGGATTTATTACTCATGAAGAATTAAAAAAATCTTTAGGAAAAAGAAATAGCAATCCAGAAAGTTTAGAAAAAGCTGTTTTATATATTTTTGACAATCTTGTTACTTTAGTAAAACAAAAGTCTGATTTTAAAGTTAAGACAAAAGAGGAAGCACCAAAAGCGGAAAAAACATCAGAAAGAAGTGATGATCCGATTAGAATGTATCTTAGAGAGATGGGAGGTGTTGAGCTTTTATCTAGAGAAGGTGAAATCGCAATAGCAAAAAGAATAGAATCTGGAAAATATGTAATGGTTTCTGCACTAGCAGAAAGTCCATTAATGGCTAAAAAAATATTTGAATGGAAAGATAAATTAAATGCTAACGAGATGTTGGTTAGAGATATTATTGATCTTGATAGTAATTATTTAGAAGATGAGAATTTTACTAAAGCTTTAGCTGCTAAAACTGTTGAAAAAGCAGTTAAAGAACCTAAATCAAAGAAAGATAAAGAGGAAGATCCAGATAATAAGAGCGTAGAAGCCATTGAAGAAGAGAATGATGAGTATAATATTTCTTTAGCAGCTCTTGAAATTGAGCTTAAGCCAAAAATTTTAAAAACTTTTGAAAAGCTATCAAAAAATTATAAAAAACTTATTTCTTATCAAAAAGAAAAGTTAGAAACTGTGCTAGCTAGGTCTAAGTTTAGCCCAAGTAAAGAAAAAAATTATCAATCAATTAAAGAAGAAATCAGCCAAGATATTTTACAGTTGCAACTAAATCCATCAACACAAGAAGAATTGGTTCAGTTGAATTATGTTGAGAATAAAAAATTAATCAATTTTGATGGAGAACTTTTAAGACTTTCTTCTAAACATGGAATTCCTAGAGAAGAATTTATAAAATTTTATGTAGGAAATGAAATCAATCCAAATTTTGAAAGTTTTTTAGGAGAGAATAAAAAATGGCACAATTTCTTTACTAAAGAAAAAAAAGAATATGATAATATTAAAAGCAAACTAATTCAAATTAGTAAAGACATAGGACTGCCAGTTTCGGATTTTAAAATTTTAGTTAATAAGATTAAAAAAGGTGAAAGAGAATCTAGAATCGCTAAGAAAGAAATGATCGAAGCTAATTTAAGATTAGTCATTTCGATTGCTAAAAAATATACAAACAGAGGATTACAGTTCTTGGATTTAATTCAAGAAGGTAACATTGGTCTTATGAAGGCCGTTGATAAATTTGAATATAGAAGGGGTTACAAATTTTCAACTTATGCAACTTGGTGGATCAGACAAGCGATCACAAGATCAATAGCCGATCAAGCAAGAACTATTAGAATACCAGTGCACATGATCGAAACAATTAATAAGATTGTTAGAACCTCAAGACAGATGCTTAGCGAATTTGGGAGGGAGCCAACACCAGAGGAATTAGCTAAAAAATTAGCTATGCCATTAGACAAAGTTAGAAAAGTATTGAAAATTGCTAAAGAACCGGTTTCTCTAGAAACACCAGTTGGAGATGAAGAAGATAGTAATTTAGGAGACTTTATAGAGGATAAGAATGCGTTAATACCAGTAGATGCTGCAATTCAAAGCGGACTTAGAAATACAACTACAAAAATTTTGGCAACATTAACTCCACGAGAAGAAAGAGTTTTAAGAATGCGTTTTGGAATTGGAATGAATACAGATCATACTTTAGAAGAAGTTGGTCAACAGTTCTCAGTTACGCGTGAAAGGATAAGACAAATCGAAGCTAAGGCTTTAAGAAAATTAAAACATCCTAGTAGATCTAGACAGTTAAAAAGTTTCTTTGATAGTTAAAATTTAGTTAATAAAGTATATTTTTAATGTTATATCCGTTTGAAACGGGCCTGTAGCTCAGCTGGTTAGAGCCCCCCGCTCATAACGGGGTTGTCCGGGGTTCAAATCCCTGCGGGCCCACCAATTAAATTTAATCTAATTTGATTTATTAAAATTTTCTAAAGCACTAATTACGCCAACAAAACCTTTGCTCGCTATTATTGAGGCAAACTCTTCTTTTTGAGTTCTAGCTAAACTTAATCCTTCAACAACTAAATCTCTTGCAAGAAGTTTTGAGTCTTTTGTATAAATTCTCCAATCAACAGCAATCTCTTGCGCATCTTTTTTAGAAAAGATTTTTGTGCTTACAATAATGTTGTTTTCATTAATTTTTTTTGAATCGACAATTTTAAGTTCTTGATCAGCAAAGTCATTTAATTTTGAAGACATATTTTTTATAAAATATTCTCTAAATAGTTTGTTAAAAATATCTTTTTCTGTAGTTGACGCTTTTTCCCTATAATCACCAAGGGTATAACCAGCTAGGGCATCCAAATCTAAATACTTTGCAGAAAGATCATTTAGTTTTTTTAGTCTAGACTCTGTACTAAGAGATTTATCGTTAAATATAATTTTTGCATCCTCAGTTAATTTTAGAACAAAAGCTTCAGCGTTACTTTCTGCTGAATTAGAATTTGAGGATATTAAAAGAATTATACTTATATAAAAAAAAATTTTTTAATAAAAGCAATCATTTTATAAATTAGAAATATTATCTAATTTTTTTCCACTCGTCTTCACTTGTTCCGTACTGATTTTCTGATCTTTTAACGTTTTTAACTAAGTTCTCTCTTCTTTGTAAATATAAACTTTTATATGCAGAATAAAGATCTAAAGAATTTTTTTCTAAATTTTCTGAACTCTTGATATTTTGTGATCTAAAATTAATAATCTCAGTACCTTTTGTTGCCCAGTAAACTGTGTCTCCAAGATTTTCTCCAAAAGCTGTTTTGTCACCCGCTGAGATCATATAGAAATAGTCCCCATAAATTCCAAGAATTCTTCCGACAGCATCTCTAGGACTTGAAGGTCCAAGAAATGGAACTACTGCATAGCAACCATGACCTACGCCCCAAACAGCGAGAGTTTGACCAAAATCTTCTCTGTTTGTTTTTTCAATACCAAGAGCTGTTGCGGGATCAAATAATCCAAGAATTCCAATTGTAGAATTTATTGCAAATCGTGAAACAGATATTACCGCCTCACCAAAATTCCCTTGTAAAATTTGATTTGGAACAGAAAGAGTGGAATCTATGTTTAATAACGCATTATTTATTCCAATTCTAATTTCAACTGGCAGAACATTGTAAACTTCAGCAATTGGTTTAAAAAAATATTTATCAACTGTCATGTTAAAACTGAACACAGCTCTATTTATGCTTTCACTGCAATCAGGAAGATCTGCAGCATAAATAGTTTTTGAATTGAATACTGTTAAAAAAGCTATGATTAGAAATGTTTTTTTCATAATGTTTAAGTTGTCTATATATACATATTTTCTATAATTAAATATTAAAAACGCCGCAGAAATTTAGAGCTTTTTAGTGTATTTTTAGAGTCTTAATGATGAAAATTAAATATTTAAAGTCACCTAATTACGTCTTTTGTAACAAGAGACGTAATGTTTATTCAATTATTATACATTATACAGGAATGAGGTCTTTTCAATCAGCAGTAGAAAGACTTTTATCAAAAAAATATGAAGTTAGTGCACATTATCTTATAGGCAGAAATGGAAAAGTATTACAACTAGTCAAAGATAATAATATTGCTTGGCATGCAGGTATTTCGAATTGGTTTAATTTTAAAAATTTAAATAAAAATTCTATTGGGATTGAGCTTGAAAACAAAGGTCACCAATATGGTTATCAAAATTTTTCAAATAAACAAATCACGCAACTTATTAAAATTTTAAGAATATTAAAAAAAAAATTTAAGATTAAAAATATTAATATCACTGGTCATTCAGATATTGCTCCGAATAGAAAAATAGATCCCGGAGAAAAGTTTCCGTGGAAAAAACTTTATAAAAATAATTTAGCGATTGGACATTCCTTAGATGAAAAATTTATTAAAAATTTTAGGTTAAAAAAAATAATAAATATTAACAAAAAAGGTATTACTAAGATGATAAAAAATCTAGGATATTCAAGGGTTTTAACAGCAACTTTATTAGATAAAAATTTTATAAAAGCTTTTCAAAGAAGACATAGACAACAATTAATAAATGGTATTTTTGATCAAGAATGTTATTTAATATTAAATAATTTACAAAAATTCATTTAATAGTTGAATTTTTATTCTACTTAATATAGATTTATAATTGCCAGTTAGTTGAATGGTAGCTTTGATATTTTCAAAGAGGAAAGTCTGGGCTCCACAAGATAACAGTGCCAGTTAATAGCTGGCGAGGGCAACCTCAGGGATAGTGCCACAGAGAATATACCGCCTTATCAAGGCAAGGGTGAAAAGGTGCGGTAAGAGCGCACCGGGTTTTTGGTAACAAAAACCGCATGGAAAACCCCACTGGGAGCAAGACCAAATAGAAGCAACATGATTTAAACTTGTTTAAATCTAGCCTTATCTTGGGTGAGTTGTTTGGGTTGGTTGCTCGAGTCTATTGGTGACAATAGACCTAGATAAATTACCATTTTCAATGACAGAACCCAGCTTACAGACTAACTGGCAATTAAATCATATTCCTTAAATTTTAGTTATTTCAAATCTATTAAATAATTTTTTTAGAACAAAATAAGAACAAAATTATTTAATTAATCCTCATTTTAAATATGTTTCTCCATTGACTTACTATTATATACCATGTTATCCCATGATAACCCATAAATGATAAATATTAATTATTTTATGAATAAATTTAGTGGGAATTTTTTTTTAAAAAAAATAAATGTTTATATCAACTTACGAAAACAAGTTAGACAAGAAAGGCAGAGTATCAGTGCCGGCTAGCTTTAGATCTCATTTATCATCTTTAGGATATAACAGTGTTATTTGTTACCCGTCATTTACAAATTCATCTATCGAATTTTGTCCACAAAGCAGAATAGAAAAATTAAGTGATAGCATAGATAGTCTTAGTCCATTTGAAGAAAATAGAGATACTTTTGCAACCTCAATACTTGCAGATAGTTTTCAATTAAATTTTGACTCTGATGGAAGAGTAGTTCTGCCGAAAAAACTTTTAGATCATTCTGGAATTAAAGAAACAGTAATTTTTGTTGGTCAGGGAAAAACATTTCAAATGTGGGAACCTCAAAAGTTTTCTAAATTTAGAGAAGAGGCAAGAAAAAAAGCTAAGACATTAAGATCAGATTTAAAATGGTCTTGATGAATATTAATAAATAACAATAAGGGAGAAACAAATGACAATAAAAATAAACGTACCAGAACTAAGAGAACTAAAACCTAGAATAGTTGTTCTAGGGGTTGGAGGAGCAGGCGGAAACGCTATTAACAATATGATAGACTGCGGTGTTCAAGGTGTTGAATTCGTTGCAGCAAATACTGACGCACAAGCTTTAAAACATAATAAAGCTTCATGCAAAATGCAACTTGGAACAAATTTAACTAGAGGACTTGGAGCTGGGGCAAAATCTGATATCGGACAGGCAGCAGCAGAAGAGTCTCTAAACGAATTAATAAATCTTTTACAAGGTGCTAACATGGTTTTCATTACTGCTGGAATGGGTGGTGGAACAGGAACAGGTGCTGCACCGGTAATAGCTCGAGCCGCTAAAGATTTAAATTTATTAACTGTTGCAGTGGTAACAAAACCTTTTATTTTTGAAGGACCAGGAAGATTAAAAGCTGCTGAAAGAGGTTTAGAGGAATTAAAAAAATACGTTGATACTAGCATTATAATTCCTAATCAAAATTTATTTAAAGTTGCTAATGAGAAAACTACTTTTCCCCAAGCATTTAAAATGGCTGACAATGTTTTAATGCAAGGCGTTAGAGGAGTAACAGATTTAATTGTTAAACCAGGTCTTATCAATCTAGATTTTGCTGATATCGAAACAGTAATGAAAGGTATGGGCAAGGCTATGATGGGAACTGGAGAAGCAGAGGGAGATAAAAGAGCAATAATGTCTGCTGAAGCAGCTTTGGCTAACCCTTTAATTGATGATTATTCATTAAAAGGGGCAAGAGGACTTCTTATTAATATTACCGGTGGAAATGATATTACTTTATTTGAAGTGGATGAAGCCGCAAATAAAATTAGAGCTGAAGTTGATCCTTCAGCTGAAATTTTAGTTGGTTCGACTTTTGAAGATGCTTTAGATGGAAAAATGAGAGTATCAATTGTTGCAACTGGTCTAGGCGGAGAAGCTGTTATTAATAATAATAAACCGGTTGTTAGCATGATGAGACATATTAATAATAGAAACAATGGATACAGCACTGTTTATAATAAGCCGCAACAATCATTTGTTCCAAATTATACAACTCAATCAGCTCCTCAAGCAATGACTAATGGGGCTGCGGCTCTTGATATGTTTCAAGAAACAGCACATGTGGCTGAAATAAATAATCAAGCATTAAATCACATGAATGTTCAAGAGCAGGCGGTAAGTTCTGTGGCTATTCAAGAACAAAATATACCCTCTAAGGATTTGAGTGCATTAAATGAAAAAGAAAATACAAAAATAGTTGAAGAGATTACATCTTTTCCAAAACTATTTTCTGAGGATGAAAATTTAAAAAGTATTTCTGATGATAAAGAAGGCTCTTCTCAATTCTTTAAAGATTTGGGACATGATCTTACCGATGCAGAAAAAGCAGATTTAGAAATTCCTGCTTTTTTAAGACGTCAAACTAATTAGAGATTAATTAAAGAAAAAAATTTTCCCATGTCACTGGAATTTAAACATATTCCAGTGATGTCGGAGGATATTGATAAAATACTAGCTCCTTACAAATCTGGCATTTATATTGATTGCACTTTTGGTGGCGGTGGAATTACCAGAAAAATATTATCAAAAATAAATACACAAGTTATTTCTATTGATCGAGATAATTTTGTTGAATTTTTTTCTACAGAAATAAAAAAAGAATATAAAGAAAGATTTGAATTTATAATTGATAAATTTAGTAATTTAGAAAATATTTTAAAAGAAAGAAATTTACAAAAGATTCCAGTTGCAATAATTTTTGACCTAGGCCTTTCTTCATTTCAAATTGATAATCCCGAAAGAGGCTTTTCTTATCGGCAAGATGGATTATTAAAAATGACTATGGGCAAAAATAATGTTACAGCACATGATATTGTAAATAAACTTGATCAAAAAGATTTAAGAAATATTTTTAGTTTATTTGGAGAAGATAAAGACTCTGGATTAATTGCAAAACTTATTGTTCAAAAAAGAAAAGACAAAGAAATAAACTCAACACAAGAACTGGCTGAGATTATTTTGAGGGCCAAAAGATACAAAAATAGTAAGTATAATAAAGTAGATTCTTGTGCAAAAATTTTTCAAGCTATTAGAATGATTGTTAATCAAGAATTATCAGAACTTTATGAGGGTTTAATTTCAGCAATTAAAAATTTATCTATAGATGGAAAAATAGTTGTTATTACTTTTCATTCTTTAGAAGATAAAGTTGTTAAAAAAATTTTTGATATTTTTTCAAATAAAATAATAGGAACATCTCGTTATCTACCAGAAGGCAATGTATCTAAAAATTTTAATATATTAGAAATAAAAAATAGAAGACCGATTATTGCATCTGAAAAAGAGACAAAAAATAATAATAGAGCAAGATCTGCAAAATTAAGATGTGCAACTAAAATTCAGGATCACTCTTTTGAATTTAAAAGATCATATCTAAATCTTGAAAAATATTTTCAATTAGAAGAGGTCTTGCATGCGTAAAAAAATATCAATCGTACTATTTATAGTTATTATCGGAACAATTTGTGTGTCGTATATTAAAAATAAAACACGTGATATTGAAAAAGAAATATTAAAGTTAAAGCAGGAGCAGACTGATTTAGTAGAAAAATTAAAGAATGAAAAGTTAGAAAATAATTATCTTGCAGCACCAGAGAGAGTAAAAAAATTAGCTAAATTGCATTTATCCTCAGACTACATAGAGATGGATAAAACTAATTTTAAATATTTAAATGAAAAATAAAACAAATAACAATAAGCAAAAAAGTTTTTATTTTCAAAATTTTATTAATGAGGATAATAAAAATAGTATTAATAATAGTTATTCCTTATTTAATTCAAGGGCAAATCTAGTATTTAAAATTTTTTTCTTTGTATTTTTAGTAATTTTATTAAAGCTTTTGTACCTTGGTATTAATAGAAGTAATGAAATTAATTTCGAAGATTTTATTACAGACAAAGACTACAATCAAAGAAGAGATATCATTGACAGAACGAACTTATTGATAGCGAAAAATATTGATATTTACGATCTTGTTTTAAAAGTAGACAAGACAAAAAATTTACCTCAACTTTTAATTAAATTAAAATCTCAATTTCCAGGATTAAATATAAATGAAATTCAAAAAGAAAGTGAAGAAAAAAAAAGAATTGTACTTAAAAAAAAACTTGATCATATTGAATATAAAAAAGCAATCATGTTAGGTGAGCCTGCAATTGAATTAAGCAGAAGACAAGTTAGAATTTATCCTCAAAGAAATTTATTTAGTCATGTACTGGGTCAAACAGATGAGGACAATAAAGGTATTTCAGGTATTGAAAATTATTTTAATAATCAAATTTTAAATGCGAAATTTTCTGATAATTCATTTCAAATTACACTTGATACAGTCATACAGTCTCAAGTAAGAGATGCATTAGAAAATGCTTTAGCGGATTATTCAGCAAAAGGGGCCGCTTCACTTCTTATGAATGTGAACTCTGGAGAAATAATTTCATTAGTTTCGCTGCCTGATTTTGATATTAACAGAAGATCACTAGTTAATGATGAGAAATATTTAAATAAGATTACTCTTGGTGTTTATGAGTTAGGTTCAGTATTTAAAGCTTTAACTATTGCTAATGCATTAGAATTAAAACTTATTGATGAAAATACTTTATTTAAAAATCTAGAAAAACAAGTATATAATTGTGGACCTTCTCAGCCCATCAATGAGCACGATAAAAATTTAAAAAGAGATCTAACTACTACAGAAATTTTAGTAAAATCATCAAATATAGGAACAGTAAAAATAATAGAAAAAATTGGAATTGAGAATCACAAAAATTTTTTAACAAAGCTGGGAATATTTGAAAAAGCATCTGTTGAGCTTCCAGAAAAAAGCAAATCTTTACCGATGAAATGGGATAATTGCACTTTGGCAACAGCTTCATATGGCCATGGAATTAGCACTACACCTATTCAATTAGCATCAGCTTATGCATCGTTAGTAAATGGCGGATATAAAATTTATCCAACTTTAGTAAAACAAAATCAGAATATAAAAAAAGAAAGAGTTATTAGCGAAGAAACAAGTAAAAAAATGATTAAAATGCTTAGAAAAGTAGTCGACAAAGACGATCCTATGCAAGGTACCGCAAAAAGAGCTGATGTTAACGGTTATTCTGTTATAGGAAAAACAGGAACTGCAGTTAAAGTTTCTAAAACATCTAAAGGATATTCCAAAGATGTTATGACTGTTTTTGTTTCAGCATATCCTGAGGAAAAACCAGAATATTTATTATTAGTTATGATCGATGAGCCAAAAGCAATACCTAGTAAAGGTTTTTATAAATCAGATTCAGGATGGAATGCTGTTCCTACAGCGGGAAATATTATAAAAAGAATTGGACCTATTTTAGCTTCAAAAAATTATAATATTGTTCTTAATGCTAAGTAATAAAATTAAATTTTTACAACATAATAATAGAAATCTTTCTATCAACTCAAAAAAAATAAAAAAAAATGAAATTTTTTTTGCAATTGATGGCTCAAAACAATCTGGAAATTCATATTCATCAGAAGCTTTATCAAGAGGCGCTTTTAAAGTTGTTACAAGTAAAAATATAAAAAACAAAAATTATTTAATAGTAAAAAACGTTAGAAAATTTTTAGCAAAAGTTTGTTGTGCAAAATATAAAGAAAAACCTAATAATATAATTGCTGTTACAGGAACAAATGGAAAATCGTCGGTTGCTCATTTTTATTTTCAGATTTTAAAAAAGCTTAAAATAAATTCAGCAGCTATTGGTACACTTGGTATTTTTTATAAAAATAAATTTAAAAAAACAAATCTTACAACTCCCGATGTCATTACAATTCATAAAGAGTTAAATTTCTTAAAAAAAAATAAAATTGATAACGTGTGTTTAGAGGCCTCTAGCCACGGACTGCATCAAAATAGATTGGATAGTATTAATTTTAAGGCGGGAATTTTTACAAATTTTACACAAGACCATTTAGATTATCATAAAAATTTAAAAAATTATTTAAAAGCTAAGCTTTATCTTTTTAGCTCTTTATTAAAGAAAAATTCTTATGCTATTATAGACACGGATATCCCTGAGTATCATGTATTAGATAAAATTTGCAAAAAAAGAAAAATAAAAATTTTATCTTTTGGATCCAGAGGAAATACAATTAAATTAATCTCTCATTATTTTTTAGGCAAAAAACAAATAATAAAAATTAACTTTTTAAATAAAATTTATAATATTAGATTAGATCTAATAGGAGACTTTCAAATTAAAAATTTATTTGCCGCAATGTTAGCTTCGTATTTATCTATTAAAAATTCAGATAAAATTATTAGTACTTTATCAAGGATAAGATCTGTAACTGGTCGAATGCAGTATGTGGGAAATAAAAAAAAATCGGCAGTAGTAGTTGATTACGCTCATACCCCAGATGCTTTAAAAAAGAGTCTTCAAACATTAGCGAAGCAGTTTAATAAAAAGGTAGACGTTGTATTTGGCTGCGGTGGTGATCGAGATAAAGGAAAAAGATATAAAATGGGCAAAATAGCAAATCAATTTGCCTCTAAAGTGTATCTAACAAATGATAATCCCAGATCTGAAAATCCTATTTCTATTATTAAACAAATTAAAAAAGGGTGTTCAAGATCAAAGGTTATATTAGATAGAAAAACAGCAATTAAATCTGCTATTAAGAATCTTAAAGCAGACAGTATTTTATTGATTGCTGGAAAGGGTCATGAAAATTATCAGATTATAAATAATAAAAAAAAATACTTTTCAGATCAAAAAGTATCAAAAATTTTTTTAAAATAAAATGACAACAAAGCTTTACACAAGCGAAGAAATTAATGCAGTTTTTAATTCAAATATAAATAAAAAGTTATTTTTTAATAAAGTTGCAATAGATAGTAGAGAAGTTTCAAATAGAGGAATTTTTTTTGCAATAAAAGGAGAAAATGACGACGGTCATCGATATGTTAAAGATGTATTAAGAAATAAAAATAATTTATCCATCACTAGCAAAGGACCTAAAAATCAAAGATCAATAAGAACTAAAAATACTTTAGAGAATTTAAGAAATTTAGCTTCTTATGCAAGACAAAGAAGCGAATCAAAGATTATAGCCATAACTGGTAGCTGTGGAAAAACCTCATTAAAAAATTTATTAAATAGTTCATTAAGCAAAGTTGGAAAAACGTACTGCTCGCCAAAATCTTTTAATAATCATTATGGAGTTCCTTATTCCTTAGCTAATTTAAGTTCTGATAACAAATATGGAATCTTTGAACTGGGAATGAGTTCAAAAGGCGAAATTGATAAACTTGTTAATTTAGTAAAGCCACATATTGCGATCATAACTAATATTGGACCAGCGCATTTAGAAAATTTTAAAAATATTTATGGGATCTGCAGAGCGAAAGCAGAAATTATGAATGGCATTTTTCAAAATGGAATCATTATTTTAAATAAGGATGATAAATTTTTTAATACTTTAAAAAGTATTGCAGATAAGAAAAATATTAAAATACTAACTTTTGGTTTTTCAAAATCTGACATTCAGATTAGAAAAAGTTCAGCAAAAGTATTTTTTAAAATAAAGAATAAAATTATTAATTTTAAAATAAATAATTTCAATAAATCTTATTTATATAATGTTGCAGCAACATTATGTGTTCATTATTACTTAAATCATAATATAAATTTGTTAAAGAATAACTTTAATAATTTTAAAATTCCGGGAGGCCGTATCGTGACTGGGAAAC
>OGWG01000019.1_pt1 | contig 26705 bp, 27 predicted proteins | sample 1575911 | NCBI WGS metagenome assembly OGWG01 (sample SAMN07581534, study PRJEB24739) | freshwater metagenome
ATTATAGATGTCACTGGAAAACCTAAAATAATACCTGAGGATTTAAAGGTGAAATTAAGCTCTTGCATATAATAAAGATCTAGATCTTTCTAGCGAAGACAAATAAATGACAAGTTTTTAAAATAAAAACATTTAAACTAAACAAAAATTATGAATTTTGCTGCAAGTAACTTTTCTTTCTTTTCATTATTTTTCAAAGCAGATTTTGTTGTTAAATTTGTAATCATAATTCTAATTGCAGCATCAATTTATTCTTGGGCAATTATAATTGAAAAATATAAATTATTTAAAAAAATAAATATTTCATCTTCAATATTTGAAGAACAGTTTTGGTCTTCAAAATCAGCAGACAGTCTTTATAAAAAATTAGAAGGTTATAATGACGATCCTATGGCAAATGTTTTTAAGGCAGGCATGGATTTTATGATAAAAAATAAATCTAGATCTGCATCTGTGCAAGAAAGAGTCTTGCAGGCATTAAGTAGTTCAATAGATAAAGAGATGGACGTTGTAGAAAAGAAATTAACCTTTTTAGCAACAGTTGGATCAACAGCACCTTTTATTGGTTTGTTCGGAACTGTTTGGGGAATTATGAATTCATTTCAGTCTATTGCAATTTCAAAAAATACTAGTCTTGCAATTGTAGCTCCTGGTATAGCAGAAGCATTATTTGCAACAGCATTAGGATTGTTAGCAGCAATACCAGCTGTTGTTGCTTATAATAAATTTACTAGTGACTCTAGAAAATATTCAACACGTTTAGAAAATTTTAGCCAATCATTTATTTCTATTACATAAATGGCTTTTAAAATTCAGAACTATAGATCTCGAAAACGAGAACCTATGAGCGAAATCAATGTTACACCGTTTGTTGATGTAATGTTAGTTTTATTAATTATTTTTATGATCACAGCGCCAATGTTAACAGCAGGTGTATCAGTTAATTTACCTGACAGTTCTGCAAATTCATTACCTGATGATAAAGAACCTTTGACTTTAAGTATTAATGCAAAGGGAGAAACTTTTATTCAAGAGACACAAGTTGAAACAAGTCAATTAGTTTCTAAAATTCTAGCCATGTCAAAAAATAGAACCGATACACGAATTTATGTAAGAGGCGATAAAGCAATAGATTATGGAAGAGTGATGGAAGTAATGGGATTACTTTCAAGAGCAGGTTTTACAAAAGTTGCTTTAATTTCAGGACCACCACTTTCTAAAAGCAAAAAATAATGTCATGCAAAAGAGCCTTAAGATTTCTTTTATAGCTCATTTTATTATTCTTACTATTAGCAGTATCACTTTGCCATTTTTAATGGGAAGAGTGCAGGCACCCCTAGTTATCTCTGTTGATCTTGTCCAAATAGGAGATAGAACAAATATTCCTTACGCTCCTAAAGTTTCTGATGGTGAAAAAACTGATAAAAAAATAAAAGATAGAGTTGTAACTGAACAGGCTCCTCCTAAGATTGTACCAAAAGAAAAACCTGATGCAGTTCCTTTGCCAGAAAATATAAAAAAAATTAAGGAATTATTAGAAAAAAGACAAAATCCTGTCAAAGTTGAAGATTTAACAAAACAAACTTCTGAATTTGAAAAAAAAGAAATTTTTGATCCGAATAAGATTTCTGCGCTTATAGATAAGTCAAAAAAAGATAACTCAGAGGCTAATAATAAGCCAAGTTTAGAAGCTACTCAAAGCCAACAAAAAAATGTCGTTACATCTAAACTTACAATAACTCAAGAAGATGCGATTAAAGCTCAAATATTTAAATGTTGGAATATACCAATAGGTCTTCCCTATAATGAAAATTTAACTGTTAGAATTAAAATTAAACTTAATCCTGACGGTTCATTGGTAAGCAGTGAAATCTTAGATCAGGCAAGGATGAATACAGCTGGACAAACATATTATAAAATATTAGCTGAGAGCGCATTAAGAGCTGTCAAGTTATGTAATCCTCTCAAGGTTCCATCAACTGATTATGAAAAATGGAAAGAAATGCAATTAAACTTTGACGCTAAAGAAATGTTAAAAGGCTAATTATGAAATATAAAATTTTAAAAATAATATTTATATTTTTTTTATTAACCCAAAAAACATTTGCTCTTGTTTCAGTTGATATTACAAGAGGTAATTTAGATCCACTTCCTATTGCTATTTCAAATTTTTATTTAGATACAACTATAACTGAAAATATCAAAAAATTGAGTATTGAAAATAAAATTCCAGAATTAATACAGAATAATTTGACACGATCAGGTTTGTTTTTTGCATTAGAAAAAAAATCATTTATTCAAAAGCCTGACATAGCTCATAATCGACCGAGATTTGAAGACTGGGCGTTTATTAAAGCCCAAGTTCTTGTGACTGGAAAAATTTCTTTAGAGAAAGAAGGAAGATTAAAAGTTGAATTTAAATTATGGGATATTGTATCAGCAACAGAGCTTTCAGCATTAGCCTTTTATACATCACCGGACAACTGGAGAAGAGTTTCCCATTTAATTTCTGATAAAATTTATGAAAGGTTAACAGGAGAGAAGGGTTATTTTGATTCTAGAATAATCTATGTTGCAGAAACTGGTCCTAAGGTCGATCGGAAAAAAAGATTAGCAGTAATGGATCAAGATGGTTATGGAGTAAAATATTTAACTTTAGGAAATGAATTGGTTTTAACTCCAAGATTTAGTCCAACTAGTCAATTTGTTACTTATATGTCTTATTATAAAAATTTACCTAGAGTTTATTTATTGAATATTGAAACAGGAATACAGGATTTAGTCGGAGATTTTCCTGGTATGACTTTTGCTCCGCGTTTCTCACCTGATGGAAAAAAAATAATAATGAGTTTTGCACAAGATGGTAATTCAGATATTTATACGATGGATATTAAAACAAGAATTGTTGAAAAATTAACTGACCATCCTTCAATAGACACTTCTCCTTCTTATTCTCCTGATGGATTACAAATTGCTTTCAATTCTGATCGAAGTGGTTTTCAGCAAATCTACATAATGAAAAGTGATGGATCTAATGTAAAAAGAATATCCTTTGGAGAAGGACTTTACGGAACTCCAGTTTGGTCACCTCGTGGTGATTTAATTGCATTTACAAAATTATATAAAAATAAATTTTATATTGGAGTGATGAGATCAGATGGTTCTGGTGAAAGATTACTTACAGAAAATTATTATCAAGAAGCTCCTTCTTGGGCTCCTAATGGAAGAGTACTTATTTTTTACAGAGAAACTCCATCAGATGTAACTGGCAAAGGAGGTGGAGCTAAATTATGGTCAATTGATTTAACGGGTTACAATGAACGTTTAATTTTAACTGAAACTGACGCATCTGATCCATCTTGGTCTGGCTTATTATCTGCTAAATAATATCTAAATTATAAAAATAAACTTTTGGTTGCATTAATAATAATCATGAAATATTCAATCATCTGATAATTAAATTAATAAAGGAATAAAAATGTTACTTAACAAACTCAATAAAATCATATTTGCTTTAACAGTTACCTTATTTTTAGGTGCATGTGCTACGCAACAACAAGCAACAACACCAACACCGACAGATGACGCTTATACTGGAACAGAAACAGTAAAATATTTAGCCGATGGAGTTCCAGATAGAGTATTTTTTGCAACTAATAAGTCAGATTTAACATCTGCTGCTAGCGCAACACTTGCTAAGCAAGCTGCATATTTAAAAGCTAATCCAAATTTAAATGTCGTTCTAGAAGGACATGCGGACGAAAGAGGAACTAGAGAATATAACTTAGCTTTAGGCGAAAGACGTGCAACAGCAGCTAAAAATTACTTAATTAGTAACGGTATTGCTGCTAATAGAATAAAAGTTATTAGCTATGGTAAAGAAAAACCTGCTAATCCAGCTTCAAATGCTCTAGCTTGGTCACAAAACCGAAGAGCAGTAACAGTTAAAACTAATTAATACTAAAAACTTCGTATAAGACCCTAATGAGAAATTCATTAGGGTCTTTTTTTTATCATTTAAATTAAATAAAGTAAGTAAAATATGTTTTTTAAAAAAAAATTCTTTCTACAAATTTTAGTTATCTTCTTTTTTGCAAATATTTCTTTTGCACAACAAGATAAGATGAGTGAATTGTTAGATAGATTAGAAAAAATTCAAAAAGACATTCAAACTTTAGAAAAAGCCGTTTACAGCAAGAATCCAACTTTGTCATCAGACAATGTTATTGTTAATGAGGCTTTGACTAGACAATTAACTAAGATTTCAGAATTAGAAAAACAAATTCAAGAAATGACTTCAAAATTTGAAGAAAATAATTATAAAATTCAACAATTATCAGATAGATTAAATAGAGTTTCTAATGATAATCAAATAAGACTTCAGCAATTAGAAAATAACAAAGTTGTTAGCGATAAAGTCAATCCATCTAAAGAAGTCACTATAGAAAAAAAAACTCCGCCTATTAAAAAAAATGAAACAAATATCTTAAATTCTGAAGAAGTCATTGTTGAAGAAGAGATTAGCTCTGATAAAGAGAAAATTAATCAAGAAAAGATAGTAGAGTCAGAAAATATAAAATTAAAAGAAAAAGTTAATAAACCTAAAACAAAAGTTTTGCCTAAGGTCTCAATCTCAGAACAATATAAATATGCAATGAATATTATGAAAAGTGGAGATTTTGAAAAAGCAGAAATTGCTTTTAAAGAATTTGTGGATACCCATTCAAAGCATGAGTTAGCAGGCAGTGCTCAATTTTGGTATGCAGAGACTTTTTATATTAGACAACTTTATGACGATGCTGCTGTAGCATTTTTAGAGGGGTATCAAAAATATCCTAATAGTCCAAAAGCTCCGGAAAATTTATTAAAATTAGGTGTAACTCTTGCAGAACTTGGTGAAATTGATCAAGGTTGTAAGATGATTATGAATTTAAAAAAAGCCTATCCTAAGACTGATGCTTCAATTTTACAAAAATCATCTTATGAAAAGAAAAGATTTAACTGCAGTTAGTCTTAAATTATTAGAAAACAAAAAAATAAATTATATTTATTTTCGTTTTAGAGAAAAAATTTCATCTCTTATTGGAAAAGAAAAATTTGCAATTGCAGTATCGGGTGGTAGTGACAGCCTAGCTCTAAGTGTGTTAGCAAAGCTATATTCTCTAGAGAATGATAATCATTTTGTTGCTTTAATTATTGATCATAAATTAAGAAAAGAATCTGCTAATGAGGCAAAAAAAACTTATAAAGATTTAACCAAAAATAAAATTAAAGCTAAAATTTTAACTTACCAAGGTGAAAAATTTTTCTCTAATATTCAAAAAAAAGCAAGAGATTTACGATACGATTTATTTGAAAAATATTGTAAAAAAAATCAAATTAAATTTCTTATTCTTGCACATCACCAAGATGATTTAATTGAAAATTTTTATATAAGATTAATCAGAGGTAGCGGAATTAAAGGTTTAACTTCATTACAAAATATTTTTGAATATAATAAAAATTTTTATCTGTTAAGACCATTATTGAATTTTAATAAAGAAGAACTATCAGTTATAACAAAAAATTCTTACTCATCATGGATTGAAGATCCTTCAAACCAAAATAATAAATTTTTAAGAGTCAGAATTAGAAAAATGCAGAAAAAGTTACAGAAAGAAGGATTTGATCCAAAACGAATTATTAAAACTATTGAAAATTTAAATACCGCTAAAGATTCTTTGGAATTTTATATTTTTAAATCAGAGAAAAAATATTTAAAATTTCACAAAGAAGGTTACGCAATATTAAAATCTTCAATTTTTAAAAATGAAGCACAAGAAGTCATTTTTAGAGTTATAATTAAAGCAATTCATTTTGTTTCTGGGGAGTATTATCCTCCAAGATCAGATAGCTTAAAAAATTTAATTAAAAATTTATCATCAAAAATTTTTAAATCTTCAACATTAGGTGGATGTTTAATTGAAAAAAATAAAAATATAATTTCATTTTTTAGAGAGGATAGAAATATTGCCGTTGAAATTTTAAATAAAAAAAAACAAAAGAAAAACTGGGATGATCGTTTTTTAGTTTACAATAACTCAGATATTCAGCAAAAATTTTTTGTTAAAAAATTAGGTAATAACGGAATTGAATATTTAAAAAAAAATAAATTTAATGATTATAGGAATGTAATACCAGCACATGCAAAAAAAACATTACCATCTTTTTGGAATAATAAAGGTGAGTTGTTATTTGTTCCTTTTCTCAATTTTAAGAATAGTAAATACAACATTAAAAACGACAGTTTTACTGCAAGTTATCTTAGATTTATTTGAGAATAGTACTTGTTTAATCTATAATAATGATTACTTTTAAATTATGAATTTGCGCAATTTAATGATGTGGGGCGTAATCGTCCTACTCGTTTTAGGCTTATATAATCTTTTTCAAAACCCAGGCTCAATTACTGGCAAAACTGAAATGCCATTTTCTACATTTTTGTCGGAAGTAGACAAAGGTAATGTTGCATCTGTTGATATAAGAGGTAGCGAAATTTCTGGTAATTTTAGAGATGGGAAAAGTTTTAAAACATATTCTCCAAATTATCCTAATTTAGTTGAAAAACTATCTGCAAAAGGGGTTGCAATTACTGCAGGACCTAGAGAAGAAAAAGGACCATCATTATGGGGAATAATATTATCATGGTTTCCTATGTTGTTACTTATTGGGGTATGGATATTTTTCATGCGTCAGATGCAAGGTGGCAAAGGTGGAGCTATGGGATTTGGAAGATCCAAAGCAAAATTACTTACGGAGGCTCATGGAAGAGTTACATTTCAAGATGTTGCAGGAGTTGAAGAAGCAAAAGAAGAATTAGAGGAGATTGTTCATTTTTTAAAAGATCCTAGAAAATTTCAAAAATTAGGAGGAAGAATTCCAAAAGGAGCATTGCTTGTTGGGCCTCCAGGTACAGGCAAAACTTTATTGGCAAGAGCAATTGCAGGTGAAGCTAATGTTCCTTTTTTTACAATTTCAGGCTCAGATTTTGTTGAGATGTTTGTTGGCGTTGGAGCATCTAGAGTTAGAGATATGTTTGAACAAGGAAAAAAAAGTGCACCTTGTATTATATTCATAGATGAAATCGATGCGGTTGGCAGAAGTAGAGGAGCTGGCTTAGGCGGCGGTAATGACGAAAGAGAGCAAACATTAAATCAGTTACTTGTTGAGATGGATGGATTTGAAACTAATGATGGTGTGATTTTAATTGCTGCAACAAATAGACCTGATGTCTTAGATCCAGCTTTATTGAGACCAGGTCGTTTTGATAGACAAGTTGTTGTATCTAACCCAGATATTATCGGCAGAGAGGCTATTTTAAAAGTGCATCTTAAAAAAATTACAACAGGTCCCGATGTAAATCCTAAAGTTATTGCAAGAGGTACGCCTGGTTTTTCAGGTGCCGATCTTGCAAATATTGTTAATGAATCTGCATTGCTTGCTGCTAGAAAAAATAAAAGAATTGTAACTATGTCTGATCTTGAAGAAGCAAAAGATAAAGTCATGATGGGAGCAGAGAGAAGATCTATGGTTATGACGGATGAAGAAAAAACATTAACTGCTTACCATGAAGGTGGACATGCAGTTGTTGCTCTGTATGAACAAACTTCAGATCCAATTCATAAAGCAACGATTATTCCAAGAGGCAGAGCTTTAGGTATGGTAATGAGACTTCCAGAAAGAGATCAATTATCTGTAACCAGAGAAAAAATGTATGGAGATATTTCTGTTGCTATGGGTGGAAGAATTGCTGAAGAAATGATTTTTGGTTATGACAAAGTTACCTCCGGAGCATCATCTGATATTGAAATGGTTACAAAAATGGCGAAAAATATGGTCACAAGATATGGAATGAGCGATCAATTAGGACCTATTGCTTACCAAGAAAATGAAGAAGAAGTATTTTTAGGAAGATCTGTTTCAAGACAGCAAAATGTTTCAGAGGAAACGGCTAAAAAGATTGATGCTGAAGTTAAAAAAATTGTCGAGTCCGGATATACAAGAGCTAAAAAAATATTATCTGAGAAAATTGATGAACTACATAAAGTTGCAAAAGCTTTATTAACTTATGAAACGCTATCAGGTGAAGAAATTAAAAAAATAGTATTTGAAAATGTTTATCCTAAACGTCTATCTGAAAAAGAGGAAGCTAGCACAACAAAGAAAAAACTAGGTAGTGCGTTAGGAGCAATAGGTTTAAAGCCTAATCCACAAAGTTAATCTAACTTTTCTTTAATGAGGAGTATTTACATAAGGCCGACAAACATTGTCTTTGGCCAAAAAGCTAATTATTTTATCAAAGCAGGAACTGCAAAAAATCTTTGTGGTCTTGAAGATGTGGGTTTTTTATCTGTAGAGATTTTAAAAAGACAGTCCGATAGAAACACAGTTGAAGAATATAGCATTTTAGAATTAGACAGATTAGATTTTAGAAATCAAATTGAAAGTGATTTAAATAAAATAAGTTCTAAACGAAATAATATTTTTAATTTAAATTTTCAAAATCCAATTTTGATGGGAGTTTTAAACGTCACTCCAGATAGTTTTTCTGATGGAGGAAAATATAATACTACTTTTAGAGCGCTTGATCATGTTAAGAGTATGATTGATTTTGGAGCACATATTATTGATGTTGGTGGAGAGTCTACAAGGCCGGGTGCAAAATTAATTAGTGACCAAGATGAAATTGCAAGAGTGTCAGAGACAATTCAATTAATAAAAAAGAAATATTCAAATCAACTAATTTCATTAGATACAAGAAAATCTAAAGTAATGCAGCATGGCATAAGTTTAGGAGTGGATATATTGAATGATATTTCAGCATTAGATTTTGATCAGCTATCATTTCAAGTTGTAAAAGACTCGGGTAAGCCTATTATTCTTAATCATTCACAAGGTATCCCTGAAAGTATGCAAAATAATCCAACTTACGAGAATGTCTTATTAGATATTTTTGATTATTTTGAAAATAAAATTAAATTTTTAAAAGATAATGGAATTAAGGATGAACAAATTATTATTGATCCTGGTATTGGTTTTGGAAAAACTTTAGAACATAATTTAGAACTTATTTCTAAAATTTCAATATTTCATGGTCTAGGTTATCCAATAATGGTGGGTCCATCACGAAAAAGTTTTATAGGCAAAATTATGGGAGAAAAAGATAATCCACAAAGATTAGGAGGTACAATCGCATCTATTTTGTATTCTTATTCGCAAGGTATTCAGCTATTTAGAGTTCATGATATACAAGAAACAAGTGAAGCTCTTAAAGTTTATTCTCAATTTTTAAAGAAATAATAATGAAAAAGTATTTTGGAACAGACGGTATTAGAGGAGAAGTTAATAAAGGTAATATTACTGGAGAAATGTTTTTTAGATTTGGTCTTGCTGCAGGTACATATTTTTCAAATCAAAACAAACAACGTCACAAAGCAATTATTGCAAAAGATACTCGTTTATCAGGCTATATGCTTGAACCAGCCTTAGTGTCAGGACTTATTTCTGCTGGTATGGATGTTTTATTATTAGGACCGTTGCCAACCAATGGACTTGCTATGCTAACAAAATCAATGAAAGCAGATCTTGGGATTATGTTAACAGCATCACACAATTCACACACGGATAATGGATTAAAACTTTTTGGACCTGATGGAATGAAGCTGTCCGATAAAGTTGAAAAACAAATCGAAAAATTAATTGATGATAAAGTTGAAAAATATTTAGTAAAACCTAATTTATTGGGTAGAGCTAAAAGATTAGAAGATGCAACTGAGAATTATATAGCAATATTAAAAAATATTTTTCCAAAATCATTTAATTTATCCGGTGTTAAAATATTTCTAGATTGTGCGAATGGCGCATCCTATAAATCAGCACCAGCTCTGCTTAGAGAATTAGGAGCTGAAGTTATAGCCATTGGAATTAATCCAGATGGATTTAATATTAATAAAAATTGCGGCTCAACGTATCCAGAACTTATTCAGCAGTCAGTAAAAACTCATAAAGCAGACATTGGCATCGCCTTTGATGGGGATGCAGATCGAGTTATTATGTGTGATGAAAAAGGAGATATTATTGATGGAGATCAAATTATTGCGATGATTGCAAAAAATTGGAAAAAGAAAAAAATCTTAAAAGGAGGTGTTGTTGGAACATTAATGACTAATTTAGGATTAGAAAATTACTTTAAGAATAATAATATTAAATTTTATAGAGCAGATGTAGGCGATAGATATGTTAAAGAAAAAATGAATAGTTTAAAATATAATTTAGGAGGAGAACAGTCAGGTCATATCATTCTTGGAAATCTTGCAACAACAGGAGATGGACTATTAGTTGCTTTAGAAGTTCTAAACTCTCTAAAGAATAATAATAAAGCAAGTAAAGTATTTTCAGTATTCAAAAAGATTCCACAAGTATTAGAAAATATTAAGGTTAAGGATAAGAATATTGTTGAAAATAAATCTCTTAAAGCGAAAATTAATCAAATCGATAAAAGTTTAAAACAAGAAGGTAGATTGCTAGTTAGAAAGTCAGGAACAGAAAATCTCGTTAGAATAATGGTTGAAAGTACAGATAAGAGATTAATCAAAGATACTATGAACGAAGTTAAAAAATTAATACAGAATTACGCCTAACATTGAAAATAAAGTCTAAATTATTAATTATTGCAGGTTCAGATTCTAGTGGAGGGGCTGGTATTCAAGCAGACATTAAAACAGCGACATCCCTTGGTGTTTATGCAATGACTGCAATAACAGCAATTACCGCTCAGAACACAACAGGAGTAAAATCAATTGTTTCTGTTTCACCCAAAGAAATTTTTAATCAAATCTCATTTTCAGTTAAGGACATAAAACCAAATTCTGTCAAAATTGGAATGTTACATAATGTAGAGGTGATCAAAGAAGTTATAAAAGCAATTAAAAAATACAAATTAAAAAATATCGTAATAGATCCTGTGATGGTTGCAAAAAGTGGTCATAGATTGATCAGTAATAATTCTATTAATTATTTAAGAAAAAAATTATTACCTTTTGCACTAATAGTAACTCCAAATATTCCAGAAGCTGAAACTTTAATAAAAAAAAAGATTAAAACTTTAGACGATGTTATTAAAGCTGGAAGAGAAATTTTAAAATTTGGACCTAAGTTTGTTCTTATAAAAGGAGGACATGCTAATAAATCTTTTATTGAAGATGTATTAATTTCTAAAAATAATATTAAAATTTTTAAAAATAAGAAAATTAAGACAAAAAATACACATGGTACGGGTTGTACTTTATCAAGTGCAATCGCTTCTTTTGTTTCTAAGAATTATAATATGAACGAATCGTGTAGACGATCAATTCAATATGTACATAAAGCAATTTTATTAAATCCAAAATTTGGAAGAGGACATGGGCCAATTAATCATATGGCTTTATTAAATTAAATAATTTATCTCTTTAAAAGATATCTTAAGAAATTTACTTATGACAAACGTTGTAGTTGTAGGCTCTCAGTGGGGTGACGAGGGCAAAGGGAAGATTGTGGACTGGCTTTCAGAGCAAGCCGATGTCGTTATTAGATTTCAAGGTGGTCATAATGCAGGTCACACTTTAGTTATTAACGGAAAAGTTTTTAAATTAAAATTACTTCCATCAGGAATAGTCAGAGGAGATAAAATCTCAATTATTGGAAATGGAGTTGTTATAGATCCTTGGGCATTACTAGAGGAGATTGAAGAGATTAAAAAAAAGGGGATTGATGTTAATGAAAATAATTTAATTATTTCTGATACAGCAACTTTAATTCTGCCATTTCATAAAGAAATGGATGAGATTAGAGAAGATGCAGCAAAATCTAAAATTGGAACAACAAGAAGAGGAATAGGACCTGCCTATGAAGATAAGATTGGTAGACGTTCTATCCGAGTTATGGATTTACGTTCAAAGACAAATTTAGAACAAAGACTTGAAGTTATTTTAGAACATCATAATGCAATCAGAAAAGGACTAAAACAAAAGATATATAAATCAGAAGAATTAATTAAAGAATTATTAAAAATTGCTCCAAAAATATTAAAATTTTCTCAGCCCGTTTGGAAAAAAATCGCTGAATATCAAAAATTAAATAAAAAAATATTATTTGAAGGCGCGCAGGGAATATTGCTTGATGTCGATCATGGAACTTATCCTTATGTTACCTCATCAAATACAGTTGCTGGAACAGCCTCTGTAGGTACAGGATGTGGCCCAAAAACAATTGATTATGTTCTTGGAATTACCAAGGCTTATACCACAAGAGTAGGAGAAGGTCCTTTTCCAACAGAGCTTAAAGATGCAATCGGAGAACTTATTGGTCAGCGAGGTCATGAATTTGGAACTGTGACTAATAGAAAAAGAAGATGTGGTTGGTTTGATGGAGTTCTTGTTAAACAATCGGCAACTATTTCAGGTATTACTGGAATTGCTCTAACTAAGTTAGATGTTCTTGATACTTTAGATGAAATTAAATTTTGTGTTGGTTATAAATTACGCGGCAAAGAAATTGACTTTTTTCCAAGTGCGTCAGAAGATCAGTTTGCAGTAGAACCTATTTATAAAACTTTTGAAGGTTGGAAATCTGAGACAAAGGGAATAAGAAATTACAAAGAATTACCTGAGAAAGCTAAAATCTATATTGCGGCTATTGAAGATTTTATTGGTGTTAAGATTGGAAGTATTTCAACAAGTCCTGAAAGAGATGACACAATTTTTGTTGAAGACCCTTTTAATGCGTAATGAAGGGTTTTGTTTTAATATTTTCTAACATTGCTTTTTGAACTTTTTCAAAAGCCCTATTTTCTATTTGCCTTACTCTTTCTCTGCTAATTTTATATTTTTGACTAAGTTCTTCTAAAGTTTTTGGCTCATCGATAAGTTTTCTATCATACAAAATTTCTTTTTCTCTTTCATCTAAAACTTTTAAGGCTGTTTGTAATAAAGCATGTTTTTGATTTAATTCTTGGCGTTGAGAAATTAATAATTCTTGGTCAGCATTTTCATCTACAATCCAATCCTGCCACTGACCACCTTGTTCTTCATCAGAAATTTTAGCATTTAAAGACTGTTCTTGTCCTGCCATTCGTCTGTTCATTGAAATCACTTCATCTTCGCTCACATCTAGTCGATTTGCTATTTCTTTAACATGAGTGTCTGTCATATCGCCACTTTCAATAGCAAAGATTTGGTTTTTTAATTTTCTTAGATTAAAAAATAATTTTTTTTGTGCAGCAGTTGTTCCAATTTTTACTAAACTCCATGATCTCAAAATATATTCTTGAATAGAAGCTTTAATCCACCACATTGCATAGGTTGCAAGTCTAAACCCTCTTTCAGGGTCAAATTTTTTTACTGCTTGCATTAAACCAATATTTCCTTCAGAAATTAATTCTCCTACAGGCAAACCATAGCCTCTATAACCCATGGCAATTTTTGCAACTAATCTTAGATGACTAGTTACTAATGTATGAGCTGACTCTCTATCTCCTTTTTCACGCCAATTTTTTGCAAGAATATATTCTTGCTCTGGCTCTAACATTGGGAATTTTCTAATTTTTAATAAATAGGAATTTAAACTTCCTTCAGGTGAAAGGATTGGAAGATTAGAATTTTTTTCAATTTTTTCCATTTTATTTATGTAAGTATTATAACTTGTATAACAAGATATTAAAACTTAAGCTTTTTGATTATTTTTAGTAAATTTTCAAAATCTTTTGGTTTTTCACATTCAAAATAAACTTCTTTTTTTGTAGTTGGATGAATAAATCCAATAGATTTTGCATGTAAGGCTTGTCTTTTAAATACATCTAATAATTCTTTAAATTTAGGATCAATATCTCTAATGAATTTATTTTGTTTTCCATAAATTTGATCACCTATAATAGGATTACCATGAGATGAAAGATGAACTCGAATTTGATGAGTTCTACCTGTCTCTAGTCTACACTCGAGAAAACTTATATCAGGAATTTTTTTACCTGAGAAAAATTCGATAGTTTTATAATTTGTAACAGCATCTTTTCCTCTGGAAGTATTGATGCTCATTTTTTTTCTGTTAAATTTACTTCTGCCAATCATAGAAGAAATTTGTCCAGAGCTAGGTTTTATTCTTCCATAAACAAGAACTTCATAAGCTCTTTTAATGGTATGTTCTGCAAACTGTTTTGATAAAAAAACATGGGCATTATCATTTTTTGCAACTACTAATAGGCCACTAGTTCCTTTATCAATTCTATGAACTATCCCAGGTCTTAATTCTCCCCCAATAGTTGAAAGTTTATCTTTACAATGAAACATTAATGCATTTACTAATGTGTTATCGAAGTTTCCAGCACCAGGATGAACAACCATTTCTGGAGATTTATTAATAATTAATAAATCATCATCTTCATAACGAATATCTAATTTAATATTTTTAGCTGAAATATTAACTTCTTTAGGCTCAGGTATTGAAACTTCAATAATATCAGAGGATCTTATCTTCATCGACGGCTGTGTAATTGGAACTTTATTAATTTTAACAAAACCTTCATTAATAATATTTTTAATTCTTGTTCTACTAATTTCTGGAATCAAAATAGCTAGAGCAGAATCTAAGCGTTTATTATTTTTATCCTCTGCTATTTCAAATTTATATTCGTTAATGGACATGATTAGTAATTTTGGTGGTCTTGCTAGGACTTGAACCTAGAACTCTAGTTTCGAAGACTAGGATGATATCCATTTCACTACAAGACCATGAAGGGAAGTAGTACTATTTATTTTGAAGATTTAAAATAAAGATTTTGATAGTCTGAATTAGGTTGTTTAATTAGATACTAATAAACTATTTAATTCTTATTGAGGTTCCTTTAAGCCATTCAGACTTTTGGTTTTTGTAATATTCTTTTTTCCAAATAGGCGCTCTAATTTTTATTTGTTCAATAAGGTATCTAGATAATTGGTAGGCTTCAGATCTGTGTTTACAAGATACGGCAATTATAATTGATGGTTTGCCTAAAGGGACATATCCCTTCGCATGCTCAATAAATACTTTTGCTTTCTTTAATTTAAATTTTTTAATTCCTTCACTATAGATTTTTTTAAAAGTTTTAATTACCAGTCTATCAAAAGCATCATAGGTAACCCCAGTAACATTCCTCTTATTATTATTTCTTCTTATATTTCCTACAAAAAAAATACTAGCACCAGAGTCAAAATTTTTTACAAACTTTTCAGCTCTTATTAAGTTAATTTTTTTTTTATTCTTTTTGGGATCAACAATTGCGGCGTGAAACATTAACCCCCTCCAATTGGTGGAATAATTGAAATAGTTTTATCTTTATTTAACTTATAGGTATCATTGACTATCTCATCACGTTCTGAGCAGAAAGCAGATTTTTTAATAAGATCTTTAAAAGTTTTGTTGTTTGAATATCTTTCTTCTATAATTTTAATTAATTTATTTCTTATATTTTTAACTTTTGCGCCTTTATCAAAATTAATTTGCAAAATAGGAGCACGAAAAATATCCTTACAATTACCAAATAATTTTATTTTGATTTTCATTTTTATAACAACTTAATTTAAGCTTTTTTAAAATAAATCCTTTAAAAATTCTGGCAAGCCATTAGGATTTACCCAGGTTCCTGTTTTTCCGCCCTGTTTAATTAATAAACGAATTCCATCAATTTTAAGATCAGGATTAACAATTTTGCATAAATCGTAAATTGTAATTAACGCTGCATTCACACCCATGATTGCTTCCATTTCAACCCCAGTTTTAGCAAACGCCGCAACAACGCAATAAGCATCAAGCGAAAAGTCATCAGCATTTTGAATAATTTTTGTTGAACTGAAGTCGACACTAAGTGGATGACAAAGTGGAATAATTTCACTAGTTTTTTTTACGCCAAGCAGTGAAGCAACTTCTGCTAAAGAGATTGGATCTCCTTTTGGCATTTGTTTATTTTTAATTAATTCGAAAGTTTTTTTGCCAACATAAATTTTACCCATAGCTAAAGCTTTACGATGTGTATTTTGCTTTTGCGACACATCAACCATATGGAAATTATTGTTTGTAAAAATTTCCTTCGCCCAATCTTTTAAAATTTTTGTGTCTATAATTTTAAGATTTTTCATTATCCTCCAATGGATGCTAGATGTGGAGTAATTCCAGTGTTACCCAATTCTAAATAATGAGACTCTTTTTTGAAATTTAATTGAGCATTGATTAAATCTTTTAGTTGAGGAATTTGTTGGTCATTTTGTAATAGAGCCCTAAGTGATATTCCGGTATCTCCAAACAAACACAATCTCAGATCTCCCTGTGCCGTAATTCTTAGACGATTGCAGCTTTTACAAAAGTCTTTTGAATACGGAGCTATGATGCCAAATTTTCCTTTAAAATCTTTATGGATATAATTTTTAGAAGGACCAGAATCAAAACCTGTGGTTTGATGGACCCATTCTTTTTTTAATAAATAGTCTCTAAATACATTGGCAGAGACATGATATTTTTTAAAATAATCTAAATTATCTCCTGTTTGCATTAACTCAATATAACGAAATTCTACATAGTTATTTTTTATAAATTTTTCCCATTTGTCAAAATCTTCTTCACTATCATTTACGCCTTTAAGCAAAACTGCATTAATTTTTATTTTTTTAAAATTATTTTCTTGTAAAATTTTAAGACCAGCTAGAATATCATCTAGCTTATCCATCCCAGTGATAAATTTAAATTTTTCTCTATCTAAACTATCGATGCTAATATTAATTCCATCGATTTTTTTTTCCATTAAAGGTTTAGCGATCTGTTGCAAATTATAACCATTTGTTGTCATAACTACTTTTTTAATTCCTGGAAGTGATTTTAAATTTTCTACAATATCTATAAAATCTTTTCGAACGGTAGGTTCACCGCCTGTTAATCTAATTTTGCATACACCAAGTTCTGATAAGGCAATTCCAATTCTTCTAATTTCATCTAAAGTTAAAAAAATTTTTTTATTTTCTGGTTTTTGGTAACCGGCAGGTAAGCAGTAACCACATTTAAAATTACAAACGTCAGTAATTGAAATTCTAAAATAAGGAAAAGTTCTGCCAAAACTATCTTTTAAATGAACCATCAATTAGAGATTACAATCTATAATAGTAAGATAGTCAAAAGTTTTTTTTACAACTGAAAAGTGAAACACAATTGGATTAAAAGGCATATAATATTTACATAAATTTAGCTTTAAAATATGAAAAAAATTCATAACTCCAAAAGAAGATCTTTTTTAACAGGTTCAGCAGCTATTGCTGGTGTTGCGGCTATTTCATCTATTTCAAATTTTAATCTTAATATTGCAAAAGCAGATCACTCGAGTGCCGCTCCTAAAGCGACTCCAGATTATATTAAGTGGAAGAATCGAAATGCATTAATTATTCATTCTGAGGGAACAATTGAGACTCATCGGGATATGATCGGAAATGGAATCATTACCCCAATTGAAAACGTGTACATTAGAAATAATGTTAATTCATTAAATGACCAACAAATAGGAAATAGACCTGATTGGAAATTAGAAATTCAGGGAGTTCAAAAACCAAGTACATTCACATTAGCTGAGCTGCAAAAAATGCCTTTAAAGATTACTCCGATGGTTCTTCAATGCTCAGGAAATGGCCGTAAATTTTTTGCTCATGGTCCAAGTGGCACTAAGTGGGATACAGGAAGCGCAGCTTGTGTTACTTTTTCTGGAGTTTCAGTTAAGTATTTAGCAGAACTTTGTGGCGGACTTGTAGCTGGTGCTAAATTTATAACAGGTACAGGCGCTGATGCACCAAAAGAAATTGATCCAAAAGAAGGTGCTGTTGAAAGATCAGTTCCAATTTCAACTTATGAAGATTGTCTATTAGCTTGGGAAGTTAATGGAGTCCCAATTCCAAACGCTCATGGAGGTCCACTTAGATTAGTTGTGCCAGGATATTATGGAATAAATAATATTAAACATATTAATAAATTAGTTTTCGCAGATAAAGAGTCTGATTTTAAAATGATGTCTACTCGTTACCGTGTTTATAAAATTGGAGATAAACCAACAGCTAATGATGGTACTTGTTGGGAGATGAATGTAAAAAGCTGGATTACCTCACCACTTACAACGGCAAAATCTGGTAAAGTAGTATTTACAGGCGTTGCATTTAGCAATGGTACACCTTTAAAAGGAGTTGCTTTATCTTTTGACGAAGGAAAATCATGGAAGAATGCAAAATTTGTTGGCCCTAATCTTGGAAAGTTTGCTTGGAGACAATTTCAATTTGAAGCAAATTTAGAAAAAGGTAATTATACAGTTGCGTCTCGAGCTACTGATGAAAAAGGATCGCAACCTAAGTTAAGATTTGAGAACAACGAAGGATATTCTCATAACGGCTGGTTAGATCATAGCGTTAAAATTACAGTTGCGTAGGCTTTTAATTAAATTTAAGAAAATTTTTCTTAATTTTCTTCTAATATATTTTTTTTTGCAATTAAGCGTAAAAGCTGACCAAGATAAAATGATCTTAGGTCTTAAGATTTTTAATGAAAAAGGAAACTGCGCAAGTTGTCATCAATTAGTAAATGCAAAATCTAAAGGCAATATTGGACCAAGTTTAGATGATCTTAAACCAACAGAAGCACAAGTAAAACAAGCAGTCACTAATGGCATTGGAATAATGCCGGCCTTTGGTAATGATAAAATTTTAACCCCTCAAGAAATAGAAGCAGTTTCTTTCTACGTAGAAAAAGCTGCAAAATAATTAAAAAAATATTTTTAAACCTAAACGAATTGCAACAATCAGAACTAGTATTGATGTTAATAAAGCAAGAATGTGTGATTTTAATATTTTTATATTAAGAAAATTTCCAAGCTGACCTCCTAATAATACAGCCAAAGGTAAATATAAGTAAGGATGTAGTTGTGAAATATTATTAAATTTCTGAATTTGTCCTAAAAAACCTGCAATAGAGTTTATTAGAATAAATAAAGAAGCAGCCATAATAATTTTTTTTGGGTGCGCTGCTTTTAAATTGAATAGTATAGGCGAAAGTATTATTCCTCCGCCAATTCCAACAATTCCAGATACTAATCCAATAATGGCACCAATCAAAACAGCAATAAAAAATGGAATTTTTTTAATGATTTCATTTGTTAATTTGTATTGTCTTGTTTGTATTATAAGTAATAAGCTACTTACTGTTAGACAAAAAAATAATAAAATTTGAAAAAAATCTTTTGTTATTTGAAATTTTCCACCAATATAAGCCAAAGGTATAGAACCTAAGAAATAAGGAGTTAGAAATTTTATATCTAAGTGTCCAGCTCTGATGTAATTGAAGCAATTTCCGCTTGCGACAATAATATTGCAAGTTAAAGCGATAATGGGAATTAACAAATATTCTACATCATAAATTGTTAATAATGCTAAATATGAAGTTCCTCCTGCAAAGCCAACGCTTGCATAAACTGCTGCAACTAAAAAAAAAATTATGGATAGCATATTTTTAAATCTATAGGTATTAATGATACATAATTATGAAAACTGATAGTACAAAAAAATTTATACCTGTTAACATCGCTGTATTAACTATCTCTGATACTAGAGATGAATCTACCGACACTTCGGGAAATATTTTAGTAAATAAAATTAAAGAATTGGGTCATGTTGTTGTTAGTAAAAAAATTTTAAAAGATGATAAAGAACAAATTAAAAAAACCATTCTTACTTGGTGTGATGAGGCGGTTGATATAATTATTAGCACTGGTGGGACTGGTTTGACAGGCCGAGATATAACAATCGAAGCGCTAGATGAAATTAAAGATAAGGATATTCCTGGTTTTGGTGAAATATTTAGAATGTTAAGTTTTAAGACAATTGGGACTTCGACTATTCAGTCAAGAGCACAAGGAATTATATGCAAAGGAAAATATATATTTGCTTTACCAGGATCCTCAGGAGCTGTAACTGATGCTTGGGAAGGAATTTTAAAATTTCAATTAGATTCTCGTTTTCAACCTTGTAATTTCATCAATATTATTCCGCGTCTCAAAGAAAAGTAATACTAAATTGTATTTGGGTGGTCAGGAAAAAAACAGTCAATCATATCTCCTTTTTTAAAGCTTTGTTTTCCTGCTGGAAAAACAGCCCAAATATTAGATTGTACAAATGGTTTTATTCTAAAAGAATCTTGTCCTTTTAAAGCCTCGAGATAAAGTTTACCTGAATTTGAAGTATTTAATTTAGCTTTGACGAAATGCGTCATATGTTTCTTTTTAAAATAGTTATTTTTTAAAACTGCTTTAATTGGTCTTTCAGGTTCCACACCTAAAATATTTAGTAGATATGGATTTACAAAAAATCTATAGCAAGCAGCTGTTGAAATAGGATTGCCTGGCAATCCAAAGAGCACTTTGTTCTTTTCTTTAATCTTTGCAAATAATACCGGTTTTCCAGGTTTAATTTCTACTCCCTTAAAGTAATTTGAAAGTTTAAAAGTTTTAATAATACTTGGAATAAAATCAAATTTACCTGCTGAAATTGCACCTGAAGTCATAATTAGATCTATCTTCGATTTTAACATTTTTTTTATTTGGTTTTTAAAAATAAATGAATGATGATCTCTTAAAATCCCGCCATTAATAAAATTAAATAAGAAATTCTCATTTAAAGATTTGATATAAGGACCATTTGAATTTCTAACTTTCCAAGCTGGAATATTTTCACTATTTGAGATTTCATTACCAGTTGAAAAAAATAATACGTTTGGTTTTTTTTTAACTTTAATCTTTTTAATTCCTAAGGTTTTTAAAGCTAAAATATGATTTGAATGTATAATTGTACCTTTTTTAATAATAACATCATTTTTTTTATAATCAGATCCTAAAAATCTAACATGTTGATGTTTGTTAACTTTTTTATCAACGATTATGTATTTTGGATTATCTTTATTTGGATAAAAAACAATTTGTTCAATTGGAATAATAGTATCAAAGCCTTTTGGGACAATTCCCCCCGTCATAATCTCAACTGTTTCAAATTTTTTAATTTTTTTTTTAATAGGCTTCGTCCCTGCTATCACAGAACCTATAATTTTAAATTTCTGAGGTGATCTTTTATTTAAAAATTTAGTATCACCAGATTTTATTGCAAAGCCATCAAAGGCCGCATTATTTGCTGCTGGATAATTATGTTTTGATAAAATATTTAATGACAAAACTCTGTTAAGAGAATTTTCACTATTAATAATTTCATCCCCAATTTTAATTGGGGCTTTCTTTAAAATCTGTTGTGACCTTAAATAACTAATCATTATTTTTTATTAGTTTTTTTGCTTTTTCTAAATCTTCTTTGGTATTAATATTAAAAAAAGGATCGTTATTTTTAAATTCCATATTAATCATTTTAACTCCAACATTATTAGCCCAAACCTCTACTTTGCGCTCTCCTTTATTAGTTACATCATCTTCTAATCTGTCCAACAGGTCTACTGACCACAACCCAAATATATTGTGTCTTTTATCATTAGACTTGATAAAAAAAAGTTTGCCATCTTTATCATTAATATTCTTTAGAAAATCTTGTAAGCATTTTTTGTTAAAAAACGGAGTGTCAGAAGGAAAGGTAGAAATCCATTTGTAATCTTTATTATTTTTCTTAATCCATTTTAGGGCTGTCAAAACACCTCCTAATGGCCCTAAATCTTTTTTATAGTCTTCAATTTTAGTAATTTTTTTTGAATTTAAAAACTTAATGTCGTTATTTGCTATAATTAAAATTTCATTAAATTGATCTAGGATCTCGAAGAGAATATAATCGATTAATATTTTGTTTCCTAGTTGCACTTGGGATTTATCCTGACCAAATCTTTTCGATTGTCCTCCCGCTAGTACAACTCCCAAAATGCTGTTATAGTCCATAAATCTAAATATAAATCATTAAAATACCAATTAAAGATATATAATGGATTTGAAAATTTTGGAAATTGCCTCTCATACTGAAAATAAAAAAGCACTTAGCAATCCCACTCATTCATCAAAAAATAAAAACCCGATTTGCGGAGATGAAATGGAAATTAGTTTAATAGTAAAAAAAGATATCATTGAGGATATGGCTTACCATTGCAAATCTTGTGTATACTGCCAAGCCTCAGTGAGTTTGCTCTCGAGAACGATTAAACATAAAAATATTCAAGAATTTAAAGATTTTTTTGATACTGCTGAAGGTATGTTTAAAGATAATAAGTTAAATCTTAAAAATAGCTGGAAAGAATTTTCAGAAATTTTTGATAAAAAGAATATGGCTAGAAAAGAATGTTTACTTCTTCCTTTAAGAACCGTTTTAAAAGCACTTCAATAAAAATTTAATGAATTCTAAATACAAAGTTTTAAAATTTAAATCTAATCAATCTGAAGAGGTTGATGATTTAATTTCTATTGAAGAACCATTGGAAATCTCAATAAAATTTAAAGATCAAGATAAGTGGGTTAATCAAATTTTATCCATTACCATGAGAACCCCTGGTCATGATGAGGATTTAGTAAGAGGATTTTTATTTAATGAACAAATTGTTCAAAATATTAGTCATATTGAATCTATAAAAAGTTTTGGGGATAAAGTAGGGCAATATAAAATCCAAAATAAAATATTAGCTACTTTAAATAATTCTCAAAATATCAATATCACTAAAATTAAAAGGGAGTTTTTGACTAATTCTTCGTGTGGAGTTTGTGGCAAGTCTTCTCTAGATGCTTTAGAAATAATTAAAAAAGACAAAACTTCATTAACAGAACCTAAGTTAACGAAAGAAGTTATTCTTCAATCTCCAGAAATTTTAAGAAACAGTCAGTCAGAATTTTCTAAAACAGGAGGCATTCATGCAAGTGGATTATTTACAAGTAATGGCAAATTAATAGCAATCAGCGAAGATGTTGGCAGACATAACGCTTTGGATAAATTAGTTGGAAATATTTTAAACAACAAGCTTCTTAATTCTAAAGAACAATTTATTACTTGTTCTGGACGCTTGAACTTTGAGCTAGTGCAAAAAGTTTTAATGACGAACATTGGAATTATGATTGGTGTAGGCGCGCCAACAAGCCTCGCTATTGATTTAGCAAGTAAATTTAATATGACTTTGATAGGTTTTGTAAAAAAAGACAGTTTTAATATCTATACCAACAATCAAAAAGTAATTATAAAAGCATAATTATTTTAAATAATTCATGTCAAAAAACATTAGTAATTTATCTGGCAAAGTTGGTTTAAAGTATAATTTATTTCAAAAAATTTCAGACAATGTCCTAAAGAACCATCCAAAAGATAATAAAGAGATAGCAAATGAATATAATCTAGGAGTTTCAACTGTTTATGGAGCAGAAAGTTTCTACGAATTTTTAAGACCTGCACATCGAAAAAAGAAAGCCTTTGTTTGCAATGGTAGCGCCTGTATGTGCGCTGGAACTCAAGATAAATTGAAACAGACACTAAAAGAAAAATTAGGTGAAGATAAAGTTGGGGTAATGTTTTGTTTGGGTCATTGTTACGAAAATAATGCATTTCATTACAACGGCGATAATTATGCAGGAAAAGATATAGAAAAAATAGATCAAATTTTAAAAGGTGAGAAAATTAAACAAGATAAATTTTTTTCAAAAAGTTATGCTAGCACAAGTTTTTTAATGGATGATAAACTATCTTCTATTAATCAAGTTAAAGATCAATTAACTAAATTTCTTAAAATAGACAAAAAAGAAATTATTAAATCTATATTGGACTCTAATCTTACAGGTAGAGGAGGAGCAGGTTTTCCAACTGGAATGAAATGGGATTTTTGCAGTAGAGAAAAAGTCAAGAAAAAATACGTTATTTGCAATGCCGATGAAGGTGACTCGGGAGCATTCTCTGATAGGTATTTATTAGAGGATCAACCACTCAAAGTTTTATTTGCAATGATAATTTGTGGCTACGTTATTGGAAGCGATGAAGGAGTTTTATATATTAGAGGTGAATATCCAAAATCAATTGAAGCAATTAATGGAAGTATTAATGAATTAAAAAAAGCAGGATTGCTTGGAGAAAATATTTTAGGAACAGGTTTTTCTTTTGATATTTATATTTGTATTGGACAAGGTGCATATATCTGTGGTGAAGAAACTGCATTAATTGCATCAATTGAAGGTAGACGAGCTGAAGTTGATGTTAGACCCCCATTCCCAGTTACGGAAGGGTTGTATAAAAAACCAACGGTGGTGAATAATGTTGAAACTTTAGCTGCAGTTACTGGAATATTAATTAATGGTGCTGATAAATTTGCAGCAATTGGAAATAAAAAGTCTGCTGGTACAAAATTAGTATGTCTTGATAGTTTTTTTAAAAATCCTGGAGTTTATGAAATAGATATGGGTACACCAATGAAAAAAATATTTAATGAAATTGGTGGCGGATATAAAGAACCCGTTAAGGCTTTTCAAATCGGAGGTCCCTTAGGTGGAGTTGTTCCCTTAAGTGAAATAGATAATTTAAATTTAGACTTTCAAGAATTTAGCGCTAAAGGTTTTATGTTAGGTCATGCGAGTGTCGTAAGTATTCCTAAAGATTTTCCAATGGTTGAATACATTCATCACCTATTTGAATTTTCAGCAGAAGAGTCATGTGGAAAATGTTTTCCTGGAAGACTCGGATCTTACAGAGGAAAAGAGATGTTTGATCAAGTCATGAAAAAAACAGCTAAAATTCCTATGCAACTATTAAACGATCTCTTAAAAACTATGCAAAAAGGATGCTTGTGTGCTCTTTGCGGAGCGATCCCTACTCCAATTATGAATATTCTAAAGTACTTCTCTAATGAAATGAAAAATGATATTTCTGCCTAACCAATGAGTTCAGAAAAACGAAAAATAGCATATATTGATGGAAAACCTTATGAAATAGGTTCTCATCACACATCTATTTTAAAATTTGTTAAAGGTTATTTAGGCGAAGATAAAGTCCCAACGCTTTGTGATGATCCAAATTTAGCTCCTTATGGAGCATGTAGAGTTTGCTCTGTTGAAGTTGCCTTAGTAAAAGACGGACCTACCCGAGTTGTTGCTTCTTGTCATACTCCAGTAGTTGAAAATCAACATATTTTTACAAATAATGATAATTTAAAAACTCTTAGAAAAAATATTGTAGAACTTGTTTTAACAGACCATCCGATGGAATGTGGAACTTGTGAAGTGAATAATAATTGTGAACTTCAAAAAGTTGCTAACAATTTAGGAATCTCAGATCACAGATATAATAATCCAAAACAACATAAAGGAATACCAGTTGATAATTCTCATCCTTATATGAGAATGAATCTTGACCATTGTATTAATTGTGGAAGATGCGTCAGAGCTTGCGATGAAATTCAAGGTTCATTTGTTTTAACAATGAGCGGGCGTGGTTTTGAATCAAGAATTACAACTGACAATAATATGTTGTTTGGAGATTCATCTTGTGTTTCATGTGGAGCATGCGCACATACTTGTCCAACCGATGCTATCTCTGATATTTTCCAATCGAAGTCTGCCGCAGTAGATAAAAAAGTTAGAACTACATGTTCATATTGCGGAGTTGGATGTAATCTTGAAGCATCAATTAAAAATAATAAAGTAGTTGCAATTGACACTCCAAAAAAGACAGAGGTTAATGCTGGACATACTTGTGTAAAAGGTCGATATGCCTTTGGGTTTTATGATCATCCAGATAGATTAAGAACTCCACTTATCAAGAGAAATGGAAAGTTTGAGAAAGCAACTTGGGATGAAGCATACGATTTGATAAAAAGTGAATTTAATCGAATTATAAAAAAACATGGCCCAGATGCAATTGCAGGAATTTCTTCAGCAAGATGCACAAATGAAGAAAATTATTTATTTCAAAAATTAATAAGAGCTGTTGTTGGTACAAATAGCATAGATTGTTGTGCAAGAATATGTCATTCACCAACCGCTTGGGGAATGCAACAGACTTTTGGAACGGGTGCGGCAACAAATTCCACAGATGATATTTATCATGCAGATTTATTTTTAATTATTGGTGCTAATCCAACTACAGCCCATCCTGTTACCGGAGCTAAAATTAAACAACAAGTAATGAAAGGAAAAAAACTAATTGTTTTAGATCCAGTTACTACTGAATTAGCAAAACTTGCAGATTATCATATCAAATTAAGACCAGGCACCAACGTTGCTGTATTAAATATGATGCTTTATTTCATTGTCAAAAATAAATTATACAAATCTGATTTTATTAGAGATCGTACAGAGGGTTTTGATAATTTTATAAAGGAGATTGAAAGACAAGATATTGATCAACTAGCTAAAGTTGCTGGAGTTGATAAACAAATAGTTAAAGATGCCGCTATTGCTTATGCTACATCGGGAAATTCTATGGAGTTCCATGGTCTTGGAGTAACTGAACACGAACAAGGATCAAAAACAGTAATGTTGATTGCAGATCTTGCCATGATTACTGGAAACATAGGTAGAAAAGGTGTGGGGGTAAATCCTTTAAGAGGACAGAATAATGTTCAAGGTGCAGCTGATATGGGTTGTCAACCTCATCAAGGAGCAGGTTACTTTAGCGTTGCCGATGAAAAAAATC
>OGWG01000020.1_pt1 | contig 25834 bp, 12 predicted proteins | sample 1575911 | NCBI WGS metagenome assembly OGWG01 (sample SAMN07581534, study PRJEB24739) | freshwater metagenome
GCTTTTGGGTCATTTACTCTAGGATCCTTAGGATTGGCGCGAAATTCTTCCAGAAGTTTCACTTGCGCGTCTAACTTGTCTTGCTCAGCTTTTTTCAGTGCATTTTGATACTCTAGGTCTATTACTTTTGCTTGTCGTTCACGGTCGGTATCATATCCAGGCGCCACCCTTAACCTTTCAATCTCTGACTGATTTGCGGCAATATCTCTATTTAGTTGTATTTTTATACTTTCTGCGTCTTGTTTTGTTCTTGCATTATTTCTTATTGTTGTAGCACCAGTTTCCAGTTTTTTCTTATTAATTAACAAAAGGTTATAACCTTTTGTTAATTCATTGAAATCTTGTTCTGCTTGTGCTATTCTAGCTTGCATTATTTGCGTTACTTCTGTTTCTACTTCATCTATTAATCTTAACAAGCTTGATTTTTGGTCTTGAGGAATACTTGATTGGTTGACTTTTGTCCGTAGACTATTAACATTATTTGGTATCTCACTCAAATTCTCTCTTAAAGCATCTAAACTTCTTTTAGAACTCTCAACTTGTTGCTTAGCTTGTATTACACCTCTGTTAATTTCAGCAAGGTTTTGTTTATAGTCATAGGCTATCTCTGCACCTGGATCTGGAATATATTTTCGCAATAATTGATTTATTTTATCTAAACCGCTTCTAGCATTCTCAGATACTCCACCTGGATTAGCTTGACTCACTTCTAATTCTGCTCTTTGTTTTATAGCATTTGTTCTAAATTCATTTATTTTTTGTCGAAGCTGTTCTATAGCGGCTTCACTATTTATTCTTGTTGTCTCTATTTGATTATCAGTGATTTGTCTTCTTTGGATTTCTGCTGTTTCTACCTTTGGCACTTTGCTAGTATCAATACCAGGTTGCTGCGGTTCTGATGATGGCAATACTATAGAGTCTACTTTTGCTGGAATTTCCGGTAAACTTGTGGGGGGATTAGGTATGGTAGAATTAGTCCCAGTAGAGTTACCATCGCTAGGGTTAGTGATAGGAGCGCTAGGGTAAGACGTAGGTTCAAAATAATCTAGAGGAAGAATATGACTGAGGTCGTTACCTTCTCGAATATATTTTTGTATTCGATACCAGTCTATGAATTTGGCTCTTCCTGGTCTTCTCAGTCCAAGTAATTTATCAATTCCTGTTTGTACCGGATTACTATCTCTTTGTTGTAGTATTGTTAATAATTTGGAGTTTCTTATTTTTTCAAATTCTGGATTATTTGGTAAATTTACTTTACTTAATGGGTTTTCGTAATTATCTGGATCTGTCAACCCATAACCACCAGCAACTTTATCTCTATCATTTATGTGTTCATAAGCATAACTGAGAAACTTTAATAGTTTTTTTATTTTACTATCTCTTTCTTTGCTTTGAGGTTGTTTATCTAATTCATATAATCTATCTTGAGCAGCCAATACGTGGGGTAAACTGACAATAATATTTAAATCAGATTCAGTAGCAGAATTAATTAGATTGGATTGTCTAACCAATTTCTCTCCCTCTCCTAAATTATCGTAGTCTTGCCCCAGCAACGCTCTGCCTTCTGAAGGGTTTCTTTCCATTATAATAGGTAACGATTTAAAAGCATCATCTATTAAGCTTTGGGATTTGCTGTATAAATACTCGTCTTTTTTACGGTATTTTTTAAGTTCTTGGGGAATATCTCTGCCTTTAAATAGTTGTCTTATAGAGTTCCAAAAGTTTTCTAGTGGCTGCATTCTATTACCAGATGTTTGCGCCAATAATTGTGGTGAAAGACCTAAAGGATTTATATCACTTACTCCTACACTTGCCAACAAGTCTCCCGCTCCATAATTAATAGCATACTGATTTTGTTGGATGCCAGATGCCTGGGGAAGTGGTGTATTGCCTGGTATATCATTATTATTACGTTTATTTGTGTTTATGCCACTTAAATTAGCATTTATTTGTGCTGTGTATGAACTAGAATCTCTAAAAGCATCACGCATTTTGAATACTGCCGTAACAACGCCATTTAAAGGAGATGTTAAGTTATTAACATTTTGTGCTAATTGAGCAGAATTTTTGTTTGCGCCTTGCATGGAATCAGCAACCGGTTTTCCAGAGTTATCTGTACTAGTCCTTTGACGTAAACTCTCAAACAACTTATCCATATCCTGTACTGCTTTCCTAGCTTGTTCTAGATTAGTTTTAAAATCCTCAGTAGATAGCTTAATAGAGTCAGTAAAGCCTAATACATTTTTTAATCCTGCGTTTAATTTTTGTACTTCTATATTTGCATTCCCCACGCCATTAGCAATGTTTTGGCCCTGTTTTATAATACCTTTACTAATGTCATCAAACTTTTTATTTTCGTCAGCAAAAGCATCGGTTACTTGCTTAATGTCACCTCTAGTCTTAACCAATAAGTCCATCATATCCTTAGATGGTAAAGACTCACGGAACCTCTGGTTCTCTAATTCTATTTCTTGTTTTCTAAATCCTAATTCAGTAATCCTAGCATCTGCATCCATCTGTTGCTTAACTGTATTGTTAATTTCATCAAATACAGATACAATGCTATTTATAAACGATACTACACCATCATCAACAACCCCAATCAAAGATTCACTTACACGAGTCTTCATCTCCATCATTTTTAGGCTTAAAGATGCTTTTTCAAACTCGTTTTTGACTCCTAAGACTTCTTTTTCTGCATTCCTAATAAATTCTTCTATCTGTCTATTTTGCTCTATTATAGACCGGCTTAAGTCATATCTAGACTTAGCTAGATTGCCTTTGGCATTATTAACTTCCACCTCTGCCGAAATTTTATTTTTTCTGGTTTGCTCTAACTCATTTTTTGTAGCATCATTTTGTTGAGACTCTGGTACTAAGCTCAATAAAGTAAATGCTTTTTGTTGTACTTGATATTGCGCTAAAGCACCAACTAATCTATCTTCTGCTTCAATTATTGCAGACTGCTTAGACGCAAAGTCTATATCTCCTGGTGTATTTACATTGCTATAAATTAAATGCTGTCTCTTAGCTGATGCAGATTCAATACTTTTGCCAAATCTTTCAAATACCAGTTCAAATCTCTTTAACGCTCCAGTGGTTGCCATGAATATAGACTGAAACACATCCTCTGGAATAGTTTGCTTAATCACCTTGTTAGCTGAGTTTACTAGGTTTTCCAGCTCCTGGATTCTATTTCGGAAAAGTTTTTGTATTTCAAGGCTATAATCAGATAGGTCTAGTTTCTTGAGTTCGGTCAACTCTTTCTGCATACTGGACACATAAGACATGTGTTCATCAATGGGTTTAGATTGTTTTTTGCGTTCACTATTTAGTTTTTGCAGCTCCTTGGTTATTTCCCCACGACGTTTAATATTTTTTTCGCTATCTGGGTTTTCTGATGCTATCTTGTTGTATTCCAAAGATAAAGTCAATCTCTTCTGGTCTATCTCTGCAATTTTAGAAACTGTTTGCTTCATCCTTTCTGCATACTTAACTTGGTTCAATAAGCCTAAATCAGTAAGTTTTGTCTTAAATGTTCCTACATTTTCATCTATTAAACCTATAGAGTTAATAACATCTCCAACTCCTTTAGGTAAAAATGCGTCAGTTTCTCTGATTAATGACTGAAGTTCTGGATATTTTTTAATTGTTTCAGTTTGTTTTTTATTTAATTCTGGTTTATAATCAAATGAACCATATGCCCTTTCTTTTTTTACTTCATCGTATTGCCACCATTCAAAAAAGTTTAAGTCTTTAGGGTCTAATTCTCCTGCTAGTGCTTTATTAATTTTTTTAGAGAAATCATCTGTGGTGTAGCCTGTATCTTTCATTCCAAGAACATACATAATATCTAATTGTAGTCCCTTGGATGGTATTGAATCTGCTAAAGATTTAATTTTATTGCCTGTAGTAGCAGCCTCTTCACCACTCTTTTTCATGGCTTTATTCATTTTAGTGAATGAATTCTCTATGGATAATAAAGACCCATTTATAGATTTAGATGCTTTATTAATAGCCGTTTCCATGGGGTTGGAAAAATCACTTCTAGCAAAAAACATAACGGCTAAAGCTAGTCCTACCTCCAAGGCTAATGCGCCTAGTTTTTTAAGCGTTAGTCCTATTTGGGATAAAGGCAACGTTAAAAACTTTCCCCAATCCTTCAGTGCAGCTCTTCTAATATTAGCGTCTCCTGAAAATATTGCTGTAACAGGTCTAATTGCATTTGTTGCGGCAACTCTTAAATTGTCAATTGCTGTACGACCAGCCAAAATATTAGGTATGACAGTGTTTAAAAAGGAATTTCCTATATTCGTAAAAACGCTAAATATACCAGCACCAACTGTTTTTAGTCCCTGTCCAATATTAATAAATGCTTGTTTTAGCGTTATTCCACCAGTAACCATTAGTTTCATTGTTGTACCAATGGTGGTCAATCCCTTCCATGTTAAATTCATTGCCATTTGAAATGGACTTATCAGAAAATTTTTAAACTTATCAAATGCGTTTAAAGCAACATTGACATTATTTTTTAAGTTATTAAATACAGCTTTACCGCTATTACCTATACCTGTCAAAAATTCTTGTCCTATACTTACGTTTTCTGGTTTGTAGTCTGGGGCTTTAGATTTTTCTGTTACGTCGTTTAAATTTGTAAATAGACTACCTATGCCCTTTGGGCTAAACGCGTTACTAATCATCCCAACAAAGTTTCTTCCTAATTGATACATGCCATCCATAAAGAAACCTTTAAAGGTTGGCCCTATAAAATATTTTGTTAATGCTTGTAATTGTTGAAACATCAAGACTAACGCAGCCATTTCAACCATTCCTGGTTTTAGAAAGCCAAATAGATTTTTAAATAAATGAGACATAGAATTTACGCCTAGCTTAATTAGGCTAAATCCTTCGCTGGTATCACCTAAAATTACATCAAACAAGCCAGCGCCACTAAAATACCTCTTGGTGTTGTCCACTAAAGTAACAAGCGCAATTATCATATTAGAAACACCATTATACATGTTCTCCATAATGGTGTTTTGCGCTCCAAACCAGTCATCTGCTATATCTGCAATAATTCCTAGGAAGTGAGGGCCAAGTGCCGTCATTGCAGCACCTATACCAGTCCCTAAAAACATACCAACATTAGCAATATGACTACCAACGGAGGTCATTTTAAAAATAGTCATCAAACCAACGCCTAATACAGCGGCAGTTCCTATTATAAATGAGTTAATAAACATTAAGATATTATCTAAATTATTATTAACTACATCTGCCATGGACGTAAATATATTAACAATCCCAGCAAACAGCCCGCTGTAAGCATTTGTTAATTTAACACTCATCTCAAAGCCGATTGTACCCAACCTCGATAGAGCGATTGATAATCCATGTACACCACTAGTAGCACCTCCATACTCTAGATTTAGTTGTTTTGCGACTTTAGGAAGCACCTCTTCTGAAAGAAGTGCGCCTTTAGATGCTAAGTCAATCATCTCCGGAACTGACTTACCAATAGACTTAGCAAATATCTGCATTGCTGGTGGGAATTTTTCACCCAATTGCTGACGCAATTCTTCCATGCTTATCTTGCCCTTGGAAAGCATTTGCGTATATGCCATAAACACTAATTCCGCATCTTGCCCAGAAATACCTAGCACAGACATAGATGCGCCTATGCCTTCAAACAGTTCCCGTACTCCATCTCCTTCTAATTTTGTACCCCTTGCAGCTACTGCCATAGAACCATAAGCATTTATTGCTGCTTTAGCAGGCACACCAAGGCGCTTAGAGGCATCTATGCCATACTGCATTTCTTTAGCACCAGTAGCTTTTGAACCACCAAGGAAATCTAGCTTTCTTTGCATAGGCTCAATTTGTAGCATCTCTTGGATCATTCCCTGCAACCCACGACGCACCATAAAAATAGCACCACCTATAGCACCAAATAGTGGCAATAAAGGCGCTACTAATGGAATCAATACACTAGCAAATGTAGTGATAGGAGCAAAGACGGCAGCAATTGATGCCATAAAACTAAGGGCATTTTGTGCTATGTCATCCCTGTTTTCTGGGTCTACAGATTTAAGAGCAGTTCTCTTAAATTTAGAACCTACAGCACTCCAGAAGTCATCGAATGTTTGCCTAGACACCACACCCTGTTTCCACTTTGTTACAATTTGTTGCCAAATCTTTTGTGGGTCTTCTCTGCCTAACTCTTTATCTATACCTCTTTGTATATCACCAACTGCATTTGTGATATTATTTTTAGCTTCTTTAAACCCTTTTGCTATGGCATTACCTATATTTAATCCTTCTTGGGTAAATCCCCTATGAAATGCGGATACACCTAGTAGTACAGCAGTCATAACTTTTTGAATCTGCTGCATATCCACCCTAATACCCAAGCCAAGTAGGATCTTATCAATTTTTAATGTTTTTAATCCAAGCTTAATTAATCTTGATGCAGAATCTACAGCAGTTTTAACGTCTTTAGACGCGTAAGCCCCAATTACGTTAAAAATTCTAGAGCCTATAGAAGTTTGTCCTAATCCACTTAGAAAGTCAGATTTAGCAATACTATCTACAATAGGTTTTCTGATATTTTCTATTATACTGGACATCAAAGGAGATGTTTTAGATTCCTTTGTCAAGGAATCAAATAGAGTAGTTAATACCTGTTGGACTAAGTCTTGTGTGTTAGCCCCTGCTTTTAAACCTGTGGAAGCTACGTTAAATCCTATCTGTTTTTCAACTACCTCTCTGACTGTACCTCTTCTCTTGCTCTCTTCTGTGCCTCCAAAACCTTCTAGTCCACCAGTTAACTGGGTCATGAACTTAATCAAAGGAGTTGTCCTTATAAATGACAAAGGTATTAATCTGCTAATACCTGATAAACCCATACTAGCAGATAGTATCCTTGTCATCGTATTCATAAGTCCAGGGCGTTTAAGCACAAAATCGGCACCTCGTCCAATCCATCCGGAGCCAGTAGTCCCTAGGTTTATGCCACTAATTGACTTAATTAAATTATTAATAAAACCTGGTTTAATTAACTTATTACTTGTTAAGATATCAATGAGCCAGTCTCCAATAACTTTACCTCTGCCACCCATAAATGTGCCAACTAATGGCAACATGCTTTTCATAAAATCTTTGCCACTCTCTGGTTTTCTTAGGCTTGGGAAAAAGTCAAATAACAGACGTGATACTCCTCCGGAAAGACTTGCATTAGGTGCAAATTTCTTATTAATACCAATAAATGCGTTATTAATTCCTTTGCGTAAAAATTCTCCAAGTGGTAAAGCTTTGTCACCTTTTAACGGGTTTATAAAGTCATTAAATATAGTTTTTAATGGCTCTAAATAACTACTAAGTATAGCTGGTATAGCGCTTAATTTATTCTTGTTTGCTGTAAATCCTTGGATAAGACTATCAATAATCTTAATAGAAATTCCACTTAAACTAGAAAATTTTCCTATAAACCCAGTAAATAACCCCATTACTAATGAGGTAGGAATTTTGTTTTTTAGCCCACTAATTCCGTTGGTTAAAAATCCAATAATAATACCTGGTAAATTCTGGAATTTACCTAGCATAGACCCAATATTGGTATTCGACAATATACCAGCTAAAGCACTACTAATACCAGCACTACCAGATAATCCTAGAGACAAAACATCAATTAGTTGTTTTATTAAGGTTTTACCAAGTTCACCCACTTTCAATGTTTTGGATAAACCTAGCATTAAACCTTGCCCAATGAAAGTACCAATAGCAATTGCTATTCTAGATGGAGAATTAATACCAAGTGCCTGTTTAAGTCCTTGTGTAAATTGCTCTGCTGTTTGCCTCCCAGTGTTTTTTACCGATTGTAATCCTATAGATAAACCATCTACTACACGCTGCCCTATCGCAGGCATCAGTAAAGGCATTTCTTGAGATATACCATCCTGTAGATTACGCTTAATCTGCTTTTGAACAGCATTACCAGTAACCTCTATAGCAGTAGTTACTAAAGCAGTTGTATTTAATATACCTTTACTTAGTCCTTCGTTAATGTTTCTACCTGCTGTAACAAAAGTTTTCAATTGAGGACTAAATTTATCAGCAGCAGAGCCAAAGACATTTGCCATTTGAGACGGTACGCCTACATCAGTCAAACCGGAAGCTACAGCCTCTTTTGTGGATTTACCTTGTGATTTCTCTCTTTTAACTTTTCTATATACATCCAAAACAGGAACTAAAGCATCTGGAGCGTTAGAAAAAACTTCTCCCCCTATCCCAAAATTACTATTGGCTTCAGTACCAATACCCGTTGGTACTACTTTCATTGCGCTACCCAACGCTTTTAAAACTTCTCCTTTACTCAGTTTTAAACCTTGTAAATTATCAATTAAAACAGCTTTAAACGTAGCTAAGTAATTAAGAGAAGAATTAGCTTCTACTTTTGCTCTAGCTTGCACATGAGATTGAACTATAGCTTTCATGACTGCACTATTTCTCAACAAAGCCGTTGCTCCAGCTTGAGCTGCGTCAATAGATGTTATAACTGAAGAATTTGCTCCCAACCCCAATGCTCCAGCTTTAGTAATGTTTATTGCGTGGTCAAATGCTTCTCTTGGAGTGGTAAGTGTTTTATCTGATTTAATGCTAGTCACAAAATCTTTTACAGACCCACCTACGGATTGAAATAGCGTTTCATCAGGATTTGCTTGATGGCGTTCTCCAATTTTACTAAGCATCTTTAATCCTGTGTCTGTTACATTAATAGCTGCACTACCGTAAGTACTAAAAGACGACAAAGGAGGAATTGCGCCAGCTGCTCCTAAGACAGGGTCTGCTATTTCTTTTACTGGTTTTAAAGTATTGGTTAAAGTATCAACTATTTTCCTAGCACCTTCGGCTACTCTGCTATTACCTTTTTGAATTCCTAAAAACAATCCAGACGCTATCATCAAACCCATTTCTATCATCAATAAAGATGGAGAATTAATGCCAAGGGCTTTTTTAAACGCTTTAATAAAATTATTTGCTGTTTTATCCCCAACTCCTTCCACCCCTTCCAACCCATTGTATAAGCCATTTAAAACATCTTGCCCCACTTTTGGCAGCTCGTTTAGCATTTTGGCGTTTTTAGCTCCATATCTAGTGGTAGATATTTTAGTCAATTCTTTTAGAATACTTTTCTCTCCCCGAGTTAATGGAGATACTGCTTGCCCTATTACATTAATATCACCTGCAGTAGCGCCAGCAGCTTTAGCCTGGGACTTTAAGTCACTAACAATACCCTTGGCATCTTTACTTGTTTGCCCAAAATCTTTACCTAGTTTTAATACAGTGTCATACTCGCCTAAATCTATAAAATGATGTATAAGGTTGCGCATCATCTCAACATACTTAGAATGTGCAGCACGTAGTTTCTTGGATTGCTCCACCATCTCCGCTATTGATTTGGTGTTTGACTGAGATTCTTTGTTGTTATAAGATTCTGACGCAAGCTTGATTTTATCAAAATGGTCGTATACTTGATCACTTGCTTTTACAGCGGATTGAAGACTAGCTCTCAATGCTTGCGGCGTTTCTTTAGGAAGATTAGATTCTATCAGCTCTAATTCTCTATTGTTATTTTTCTTTAAAGGCTTTAGGTCTGGTAATGGAGATAACTTTTGTACAAGTGGAGTAAGTAAAACCTTGCCTGCTGCTTCTGCCTGAGACTGGACGGAAGAAGAGTTTTTTACGCCTACTGCTACTGCGTTTTGTACTATTTTAGAATTTAAATTGGCATTATATACACCAGAATATACAGCTTTTTCTAGCTCTTGTTTAGTTATACGCTCTGTTTGCTGCTGGTTGACTTTTTGGGCTTTCTCGGATTCTTTTTTGTATTTGTCTACATTAACGCCCATTACTCTCGAGAAGGCAAGACCTAGCCCCTCGCCAGCTTTACTTAAATTAAGATTCATTGTCTTACCAAGGGTTTGCACAAATCCCTTAGATATTTCCGTACCGAATACATTGGAAAACCCCTCAAAAAAACCAGTAAACAAATCTTGCCCAGGCTTTAATACTATTTCCATGGCTCTGGACACTAATTCTCTGTCAGCACCGTCTTTAGCATCCGTAAACCCGGCTTTTATCTCTTTAATAATATCTTCAATCCCAGTCCCACTACTGGAACTAGACCCTCCACTGGATTTAGCGGACTTAACTCCATTCTCAACCGCATCCTTTATTACGTCTTCTATAAATTTATCAACTTCCTTAAATCCGTCTTTAACACCTTCTTTTACACCATCCTTTACCCCTTTCTCCACAGACTTCTTGACTGTGTTTTCTAAATCATCTTCTTCTACTATATTTTTTACGCGTTGTTCTATTTCTATAACATGCTTTTTTCTAGTTAATCTCTCTAAACTCTTATTTAACTCTGTTAACTGGTCATCATCTACATGTACAGTAACAGGATTATTCTTGAAATATCTATTAACTTCGTTTAAATGCTTTACTTTAATATCTAAGTGCTTATTCAAATCGTGTAGAGCAGAATCATCTATACCAATTTCAAAGCCTTTGGAAAAAATATTCTCCATTGCCTTGGCGGCTTCTGTGGCTCTCTTTTTAGCATTATCTAATTCTTGTGCAAACTGAGTGGAATCCAGGCTCAGTTCAACTATCAATTCACCTAAATTCATAATTTTAATATATTAACTATAGCTATAATTGCCTAATCCGAGATAGGTAATTCGTTCAACCATAGACAATGATGTTTTTGGTAGGCATTCTTGACGCGTTCCTTAACCCACTTCACAACTTCCTGCTTGGTTCCAATACAGCTTATGCGGTATACACCAACATAATTATGCTTATTCTGCCAATCTTCTATGAGTAGTAGTAGGTGTTCTTTATTAGTATGTTGAAACTGCTGTATCTTAACCATCTTTTTACCACCTATCACCCCGGAAGCTAGTGTAGCGGCATGTATCACTTCCGGTTCAAATATTTTCCTGATTACAAACTCTTTTTTCATGTCTTGTTCTCATCATCTGTGGTCGCTCTTCATGTTAACTCTTACTGGATTGTCATCCTAGCCAACTTTTAATTGCATTTTGATTAAGTACCACCCCTGATAGTACACTTCTTATTAACATAACGCTCCAAAAAACTAAGTTACAAACCGGTTAAGCACACTCCCTAATTAAAGTAATCTTTACGCTCCTGGCGTTAAAAACTCGTAATTAGTTCAAGATGGCTTAGTTCAATATGGCTGCGATTGTTGTTATTCTACTGTTATGTTTATGTTTAAGCAAAGGTTGATTAACACCAATCATTGCTTCACCATTTTGCAACTCGACTACGTAACACGAAACCTATTTATTAGGCACAAGCTGTTAACACTCTTTTACGTTATCAGATTTTGTGTGAAGTCCTAGATTTCGTAATGATGTTACCCATTGTTCTGGGTAATCTGTGTATGACGTTACCGTTCATACTTACTTCCATTAAGAAAGTCATAAGCAACTATCTTTAGCGTATTACCAAGTTAGCTACTAACCGCCCGAACTGCGGTACAGATAATATAACACAAATTTTGAAAATGTGTATACCTCCAAAAATTGTCATACTATTTTTGTACCGCAGCTTAGGCAAGGTTGGTAACAACGACAGAAGCCCGTTTAATTGTAACCATTAAATATATGTACGTGGTTGCCGCAATTAACAACCGTCAAGGGAAGACGATAAGATAATTGCCTTTTAACCTTGAAAACCTGGATGGTATCCCATTTACCTAGATAACGGTCTAACATTTCCTGCAACAAATCCCAGTGAAACTCTTGTGTGGCATCATCCCACACAATCTTAAACATCCACCTGTACAGTTCCTGGTGGTTATCCTTGAAATAGTGTTTACATATATTCTCCATCTTAACCAGTGTTGGATGTACCAGTTGTTGTGGAAAATTCTTGGGAATTGGTATTGTTACCATTGTAGTCATGATTTTTGCCTTTCCTGCGTAATTTTTTAAAATAGTATAACACAACTCCAAAATTTATGCTATACTAGTTTTGTACCGCAGTTCTGGCGGGATTACTTGGTGTCCAGGTACAAAGACTCTCTTAACCGGGAGTAAGCGGTGAGGTGACAATCCGCATAGATGTGCCGGAATAATGGCACACCATCTCAACGGCAAATGAATACGACCGGAGAAGTCGGTACGATGGGAACCAGCCCGTGGGAATGGAACCGATGGGAATGGAACGAGGGTGCGGAACATATATGTCAATCCGATGGGAACAGTACAACAGAATATGGGAAACCAAAACAAAACCCTACGACTTAACTGCCGTAGGGTTTAACATTTAGCTGATAACCACTAAAGTTAAAGCCAAGTGTTGAGCAGGAAAAACCTATATTGACGGTAGCATACATTTATCAGAATCACAACCAGCTGGGCCAGATTCCGGCTGCTCACCTGTGTCATAAATGGATAATGCAAGCTGAAAGTCTTCTGTGATACGCCTTTCCTCCACTTCCTGGACTAACCTGTTGTAAGTGGGTTCGTCTATGGGTTCAAATGGTAAACGCGGAAAAGTTTGTAAGTCATCAAATCTTGCTAATAATGCTGTGGAAATATACCCTTCATCCCCCTTAATGGCATTGTATATGCGCATAGCAAGAGACTCTATCTCATTAGCTCTTAATTCCAAGGTTGCTGAGGTGTTATGGGTTGTATAGAATTTCTGTACTTGCATATAGAAATCAAACTGAGCCAAAGCAGAAAATTTGGATACATCTATTTTGTCTGCTCCTGGTAATGCAGCCCAGTTAACAGCCACTGGGATTTCCACCAACCACTCAGTACAACGGGAGTCAAATGGATTATCTAGTAGATTACCGTATTCATCTTTGTCAGACTGTGATGGTATGACACTGTAGCCGTAATCTAAACAGGCTTTTGCCACTGGGTCGTTCTTACGGAATGTAATCCGTCGGATATATCTTTGTGCTTTGGGAGGATGCCAACCAGGGGAAGCACCTGTTAATAAGGATTTTGTGCCACTGGGTTGTACTGTAGTGCATCTGTTAGGACGCTTTAGCCCATGTTTGTCACAATATGCCCAGACGGTATCATGTACTATCTTTTTCCAGGAAGATAGGTACTCCTGCTCCTTAACCTTAAAGTCAAGTCCTTCCTGCGTTTGTGGTCTACCTTGCTCCCACCATTGCAGCCACTTAACTCCAAATGCGTTTACAAAGAAGTCAAATAGACCGGTAAAGGACACTCCAACAATTGGGTCTGCCTCCCGGCTTTTGCGGTATCTTTCTACTGTAAAATTATGGTGTAATAACGCTGCTACAGATAAAGCACCTGCTTTAAATGCCTCTTCCTGTTCCCACTTATTCTGTGGATTTAATGTGTTTAAATGGACTTCAGATAGATTACAGAAGAAATTATTACCAATAATCTCACCACAGGGGTTTAGACCATATCTACTAAGTCTTTCTTGTATTTCTGACTCTTTAATGGTGGGAAAATAGGTAATAAACCAAATATCTGCCGCTCCATGACTATACGCTTTAATAAAATCACTTCTGACTTCTGGATGTATCAGTAAGTCGGCATTGGCACGGGCTACAGCTTCTCCAGCCCACTGTATAGCACCTTCTCCACTATAATACTGTTTTTGTACCGCTTCTATACACTCATCTAATGTTGGCTTGCTGTGGAATACCCTGGTGTGGTTTGCCATACGCAAGGCATCTCTGTCAGGGTCTATACGCCAACTACCAGACTCATCCTGTTGCCATAGATTGTCTTTTGCTACCGCTGCCATCTCATCCTCTGATGAGAATTGACGCATACCAGCGCTTCTACGTATATTTCCTGCCACTACCACATTAGCGGCTTCATCTATCAGTAAGCAGCATTCCACTGAGGTAAGTTGCCTACCAACTGCTTTGTTTAGTATGCTGGTACACCTATAGAATAGGTCTTTAATCTTAGATGGATTGGCAATGCCTCCAAATTGTTTAAGTCTTTCTCCAGATTTACGGATTGAGCCAACATCAATGGTTACAGACACCTTGCCTATGAACTCTATATCAGAGGAAAGACTTAGAAGAGCCGCATAAGCGTCAACCCAACCTTTGCGGCTATCACCCACTGTTATATGGGAAGTTCTATTCTGGTAATCCAAGATGTGTATGGTATGTTCCGTTCTGACTAAGTGGTCTCCGGGATTGTTATTAACCTTAATCTCTATTTGGTTGTAAACTATTGGTAACTTTTGATAATACTTAGGCTCAATAATTGCACCTGTACCACAACCCATCATGGCTAAATCCATCATTAGCGCAAAGGATTCCCAATCCTCCAAGTTGGTGGACGTGCAGTTATAAGCACCTGGATAATTCTTGGGATTATCAATCCACTTAGTACCACCAACCCAAAGCCACCTCCCAGAAGGAAGTACCTTTAGTTTTTCCTGCTGTTTAGCTAACAGCAACCGTTCCTCTGGTGTAAAACGTCCTAGTTCAGACATACCAGATATGGTGCGTTTACACACATCTTGCCATGATTCCCTACCATCTGGAGTCAAACGGCTATAAGTCCGGAAAAACACGGGATTGGCGGTAGATGATTTAAATTGATAACTCATATTGTCAATAACTTAGTTCATTTAGGTTTATTAGGAACGGGAGTGCTTGTGGTAGGCAGCTTAGTAACGGAAACAACGGGTTTTACCTTGTTCCTATTTCTATGTTTCCAACGTGCGGAAACATTATATTCTAAGCTTAAATTATGGTATTTGACCTCTCCTAGCTCAAACACAGATTTCTTATGGTTTCTAGCCGCGTTAACATCGGCACTTTGAGATATACCATACATTTTACATGCTTCATTTTTGCACGTAAAATTACTACCATCTCTTTGCAATGGTTCCGTATAACCACAGCAATGACATTTCTGGGATGAATATTTAGGTGCTGAGTCATGCCATACACCACCATACTCCAGCACTTTCTGCTTAGTACGCTCTTTCAAGTCTCCCAGACAACGCTGTTTAAATAACCAGTTTAAGCTACGTTTTGCAGCAGCACCATTAGGAAGATAGCCAATACCAGATAAATCCGGTTTTGCTTTGGGTGACTTCATTAAGTTCTCTATCTTAGTATCTTCCCAGCATACGTGCTTATATGTTCTAGCAATACGACTAGATAACTTGTGGTTAAAGTGCCTAGAAGAACTAGCACCACGTTCATGTAGTCTTGCTATCTTGTGTTCTAATTTTAACTCATTGTTGGTCTTTGGTCTCTTTGTCTTAATTTCCAGCTTCTCCCCATCCTCTAGCTGACGCTGGTTCTCTTGCCTCCAAACCTTGTCATTAACATCTTGCATGTGCTTTAACTTAGCCTGTAATTTCTCTATATGGAAAGTTATGCGTTCCCTAGAGAGATTAGGCATATATAAATCACCTTGGTCTGTGGCTATGATGGCATTAATACCAGGGTCAATACCAACGGCAAGTTCTTTGTTCTTGGGTTTAACCTTAGAACCCCTAATCTTCTCAGTCATGGATGCTATCGTAGCTTCCAAGTCTAGGTACTCCTGGCTATCCTTGCCTTGTTCCTTCTTAATCTTTGCTAGTTGTTTAAGAAGGACGGTTTTTTCTGAGTGCAATGGGTGTTCCGTGGTTATGTTTACATAATACCCAGATTTCTTCTTAGTAATACAATGACTACGCGGTGAGTCCCCTCCCATGCGTTTACGCCAATTACGGTCTATTACCTCCAGTTTCCCTAGCTGTCTGACCTCTATCCAATCCTCATCCTCTGAGATGGTTGGTGGGTATAAATTTAATAAAGTATTAAGCTTGTACTCCTCATTCTTAAATTTAGGACGTTTAGACTGCATCCTCTTTACATCCAAGAAAGCAGACCATGACTTTTGGAAACTACCATTTTGACTCACTAATCCGTTAATATAGTTAGAATGCAGTGTTAAAGGTGATAGTCCCTCAGATTCCCTTACGGATGTCAAAACAGCTTTAACCACCAAGTCCGTCCAGTCTATTATCTCCCGGTCTTTATACTGTCCAGAAGGCACTAAGGGATAACTATGCTCCTTCTTATTTATTGGCATATACGGTTTCCCATTAACCAACTTCCATTTCCTGTGTTTAATAACCTCCCCAGACTCATCCTTCTCCTCTATTATCTCTGATATCCAATAAGGCCCACCTTCCGCTATGGCACAACTTGCCCCAATATATGCGGAACGTTCTGACAACCTTAATGGTACTTTTGTTATGCCATCAAAGTCGAAGGGAGACCACATGGTTAGTATCTTGTATACCTCTTTATCTACAAGTTTATTCTGTTGTTGCGTCATTTTAGACGGTCTTAAACTTGGGTTTAAGAAATAGTTATACACAAACTCCTTCTGTTCTGGAGGTAACTTCTCTATCTCCGCTAATGCCTTGTCTATCTTGACTTTTATCCCCGTAGCCCATTCATACCACTTTACACAGTGGTTATGTATATACGTCTTTAAACTGAAATTCCATATCCACTCCAGTTCTTGAGTGGCATTACTAAACTCTCTCTCCTGTTCTGGCGATAACTTTACCTTGATACAAATCGTCTTCATTATGGTCACCTGCTACTGATTTTTTAAAATTATAACACAACTCCAAAATTTATGCTATACTAGTTTTGTACCGCAGTTCTGGCGGAATTACCTGGTGTCCAGGTACAAAGACTCTCTTAACTGGGAGTAAGTAGGAAGGTGACAACCTACATAGATGTGCCGGAATAATGGCACACCATCTAACGAACCTCGCAGCCTTACCACGTAAGGATTAGAGGTAGATTACAAGCACATCTCAGCGGCTGAAATGGACTTTTTGAATTGAACCTCGCAAACTGGTTCTAGAACCCAATCACAGCAAGGATTCCAAAGGCAGGGGTCGGGAACGACCGGAGAAGTCAGTATGATGGGAACGTAAAAATGGCAACTATATAAGTAGAATATAGGTAAGTCGGGAACGACCGGAGAAGTCAGTATGATGGGAACGAGAAGGAACCTCCTCCTCCTCTTCCGCATAGGGATCAGTCGGGAACGACCGGAGAAGTCAGTATGATGGGAACGGAAGCATAAGTTACACTGTATTCTTCATCTGATACATCGTCGGGAACGACCGGAGAAGTCGGTACGATGGGAACTTTTGGCTGTGTTAAGTAGTCCCTTAACCCTTTGTCGGGAACGACCGGAGAAGTCAGTATGATGGGAACTAGTGAAAAAAGCTGGCTACAAAGGTCGGGAACGACCGGAGAAGTCGGTACGATGGGAACGGATAAAACATAAAAATAAACTAGTGTCTAATCCAATAACAGATTAATTTTAACTATTTTTGACAAACTACACACAACTCCAAAATCTGTGTTATAATAGTTTTGTACCGCAGTTCTGGCGGGATTATCTGGTGTCCAGGTACAAAGACTCTCTTAACCGGGAGTAAGTAGGAAGGTGACAACCTACATAGATGTGCCGGAAACATGGCACACCATCAAACGAACCTCGCAGCCTTACCACGTAAGGATTAGAGGTAGATTACAAGCACATCTCAGCGGCTGAAATGGACTTTTTGAATTGAACCTCGCAAACTGCTTCCAGAACCCAATCACAGTAAGGATTCCAAAGGCAGGGGTCGGGAACGACCAGAGAAGTCAGTACGATGGGAACGTCTAATCTCTGTTGTTTCCTTAGTTCTGATTGTGTCGGGAAAGACCAGAGAAGTCAGTACGATGGGAACTTCAATGATATCCAATACCTCTACTGGACGGATCCATGTGGTCGGGAACGACCAGAGAAGTCAGTACGATGGGAACTCTTTTTGGGTGGCTGTAATATCCTTGCTTGATGATGTCGGGAACGACCAGAGAAGTCAGTACGATGGGAACAATATTGCCATAGAACCTATTACACTAGAATCTAAGTCGGGAACGACCAGAGAAGTCAGTACGATGGGAACAGTAGACGTACCCGGGTATACCTCAAGTGTTTAAGGTCGGGAACGACCAGAGAAGTCAGTACGATGGGAACTGTCTAATTCCCATAACCACGGCTCATGTCGGGAACGACCGGAGAAGTCGGTACGATGGGAACGGCAACAACCGGAGAAGTCAGTATAATAGGAACACAGAACATGAATAACCAAGTAGATAGACCTAGTCATTATCAACTAGGTCAAAACCGTCAAGTAATAGATATATTAGCGGAAACCCTCACATCAGATGAGTTAAGGGGGTTTATACTAGGCAATGTCATCAAATATGTAACTAGGTCTGCTTATAAAGGTAAAGAGCTAGAAGACTTACATAAGGCAATGTGGTACTTAAACTGGTATATCAACAAAATAAACAAAGAATAAATATGAAAATGTGTTGGATGATGCCTGCTGGTAGCACAAGCAATAGCGCTAATGCCCATAAAATATTACATCTACAAATTAATCCAGGAGATCCATGGAGACCATACACAGCCACTCCATACGCAGTCCTAGATTACCCTATACCAGGTGGCTCTAAGGGTTGGGCAACTTATCAAAAGCTACGGAAAGCAGGTTGGGAACTAGTGTCTAATCCAATAACAGATTAATTTTAACTATTTTTGACAAACTACACACAACTCCAAAATCTGTGTTATAATATTTTTGTACCGCAGTTCTGGCGGGATTATCTGGTGTCCAGGTACAAAGACTCTCCTAACCGGGAGTAAGTAGGAAGGCGACAACCTACATAGATGTGCCGGAAACATGGCACACCATCTAACGAACCTCGCAGCCTTACCACGTAAGGATTAGAGGTAGATTACAAGCACATCTCAGCGGCTGAAATGGACTTTTAAAATCGAACCTCGCAAACTGCTTCCAGAACCCAATCACAGTAAGGATTCCAAAGGCAGGGGTCGGGAACGACCGGAGAAGTCAGTACGATGGGAACGTTCTGTCTCTATCGCCTTCAATAAACGTACCCGTCGGGAACGACCGGAGAAGTCAGTACGATGGGAACTCTGTAAATTTGGTCAATATAAACGACATCATCCTTGAGTCGGGAACGACCGGAGAAGTCAGTACGATGGGAACAGAGTATATGTTTGCTGGATTACAACTGCTGGATATAAACGTCGGGAACGACCGGAGAAGTCAGTACGATGGGAACGATTACTCTGTTTTGGTTATTGCAATGAAGTACGATAGAAGTCGGGAACGACCGGAGAAGTCAGTACGATGGGAACATCACCTCTCTTATCTGTAAATTGGTAACCATGACGCTGTCGGGAACGACCAGAGAAGTTAGTATGATGGGAACCTTGATTGCTCTAACTGTTTTAGGAGTGCTTGTAAGTCGGGAACGACCGGAGAAGTTAGTATGATGGGAACCTATTGTTTCCTGTACTGGCTCTAGATTGAGCTGTGAGTCGGGAACGACCAGAGAAGTCAGTATGATGGGAACCCCACTTGTCAAGTGCATCAATAATCTCCCCTGCTGGAGTCGGGAACGACCAGAGAAGTCAGTACGATGGGAACCGATGGGAACATAATGAACCAGGGACAAAATTCGGCTCCATGCCGTGTGATTGTCAAGCAAAGCCTCGACAATCCTATATCCTTGGTATTTTTGTGGCTGCTTTCTGGTCGGCAACGACCAAAGAAGTCAGTCAGGGGTAAGGATATTTCTGGTTGGCATGTAGCATTTATCCTGATTAAACTCAAAAGTAACGGGAGATTTCCAGCCCCAATGGACTATGAGTTGGGTGTCTAGCCTAGGGATAGGCGCAGGAGAGGGAGAGGAACCGGATAAGTAGAAGCGGTTAAAGTATTTAATAGGAACTGGTTTGTTCAGGTAGTAGGAGTTACGCACGCCGCGCCATAGATGCCAATCATACTCCACCTCTTTGACAGTCCACTCTTTAATTAGGGAATAGCTATTAGTCTTGGGTTTGCCAATATAGTTTATCCTATTGAGGATATCACATAACCCATCTGTATGCGCTACAACAAACCATGTTATCTTACTGGTTATACGTTCTGGGAACCAGTCTTTAGTGTTCCAGTATTTTCTATATTCCTGCTTATCTTCATAGTTTATTTTAAAACATGGGCTGGAACACTGCCAATACCAGTCCTCTTCATTCTTATTGGTTAATAAACCCACTTTTAATGGCATATATTGCCTGATGTAGTTAATACTTCTTAGTGCCTGTTCTGCTGTAGGTTTAAACTGTAATAGAGCATGTTCAAGCATAAGTTGCTTAACCAAGATAGATTCCAGGGTGGGAGACCATCTATCTACTAGCGCCACAGGACGTTCTAGTATAGCTGTGACAACACTAGGAGTGTAGGTAAAGGCTAAATTATTCCCATAAGTGTAAGTTTCTTTCATGATAATATTGATGATGTTAAGGTTTGTATAAGTGCGTCATCTCAGACGCACCAAAGAATCAGCGAGATACGACGAAGTTAAAGCCACATGCTCCAATCACATCAGATTGTGGGGTGTTATACCGTACTACTTTGTAAGGTGTCACAAGCCATTGGATGAAGTGGTTAGCTTTTCCTGTGTTAGCAGCATGGTTGGCAAAAGTCAAGGAGACGAGAAATATAGTTGCACCATCCAGTTTATCTTCCGGGAAGGTTAAACCACCATATTTAGACGTTACCGTAGCTACGCTTATCTCATCACCGGATTGTGAGTTTAATATTATATTAGGGCCAGCCATGGACTTCACATCCACTCTGGCAACAATACCAGAAGGTGCTATTGATAAAAGTGGTTCACCATACACCTGGTCAGCTCTCCAAAGGTGGAGATTAGTTCTATCTTGTTTTAATCCGACAAACTGGGTTTCCTTATACAAATTAAAAGGATGTGGGCATAAGTTGATAATCTTCATTATGGTCACCTGCTACTTATTTTAAAATTATAGCACAAATCCCAAAATTATGCTATACTAGTTTTGTACCGCAGTTCTGGCGGAATTACCTGGTGTCCAGGTACAAAGACTCTCTTAACTGGGAGTAAACAGGAAGGTGACAACCTGTATAGATATGCCGGAATAATGGCACACCATCAGTCGGCAACGACCAGAGAAGTCAGTACGATGGGAACGGAAGCATAAGTTACACTGTATTCTTCATCTGATACATCGTCGGGAACGACCGGAGAAGTCGGTACGATGGGAACAATCGGTAAGCAACACGAGGTAAAAATGATGTACGACCTAAAAGTGAACACTAAAGTAAACAAGGATGAATCCAATGACAATTGCACAAAAAAACCCCCGGGATGGGGGAAAGGAGAACGTATGACGTTGTCCGAAACTATCCCCTTTATGTTATCTTACCGTGGTCTTGATTGTCAAGAGTTCTCGGTATTTCTTCACATTATTGCCAGAGCTGGTGGGGGTAATGGTTGCTTTGAGTCCATTCCCAATATGGCTGATAGGCTCAAACTAGGCATTAAAACACTTAGAAACGTGATTAATAGACTGATAGAGTATAGACTAATATACAAAGCGGAAGATAGACCTGGCTATAGTTCAGTTTATGAAGCTTGTACTCAGTCGGAATGGATGTCTTCAGAAGAAATTGAGTTAAAGCGTAATGAATTACGTGCAGAAGCAGCACGTAACAGAAAGAATAAGACTACCAAGAGTGTGGAAAAGATTAATTTGGCTTCAGAAAACCCAAAACCAAAAATGAAGGTAACCATGGAAACTAATTCTACCACTAATCAACAAGATGAAGCGCAGGGATTAAAGCAACAAGAGAGCTTAGACGTGTACCCCGGCAACAATGATAGTAGTGGTAAAAACGACCGGGGTACCCAGGTCACTTTCGACCGGGGTATATTAAATATAGAAAATCTAAATAAAAAAAATAATATCTTAGAGAGAGAAGAGAAGAAAGAAGACCACCACTCTACAAAAGCTAGTTTAAGCGGAACTGAGGAGGGGAAGAAAGAAGACCACTCTCAAGCAGCCCGAAGGGAGGAAAGGATAGAAAAGTTATTTGATGATTGTCCTCCTGGTAAACAAAAACGGGAGATATCAACTGAACAATTTGCAATTCTCCAGAGGTGGATACCTTCCGGGGCGCTTAAAAAAGTTTTTTCAGTTCAAGACGATGGTGTAAAAGAGCCTGAAGAAAAAGAGGTTAAACCTGCTGCTCAAAAAGTAGAACCACCAAAACGCTCTTTTGGTTGTTTTGGATATGATGCAAGTGGGCATAAAAAGACTCCAGGGCAAGTAGAGCAGAAACAAAGTCTAGTTAAGCCATACTATGCACCCATAGAAGAACATCCCAATTATCCAGTTAACAGTAGTGCAAACCCAGTGCCTGAGCCAGTTTCAGTCATTGAACCACATGTGGAGGAGTATGTGGAGGAAGAGGTAAAACAGATTGAACCACAGAAACAGGTGGTAAACGCGGTTGAAACGGTGGATAATTCCGTTAATGTCCCAGAAGTCATAGAACCAGAATTAGAGGTGCTAGAGGCTAAAATAGTGCCAACAGAAAAAACAAATAGTTCTGGGTTGAGTGTGTTAGATAGAGTAGAGAAACCAAGACTGGCTAAATTTGACGTTAATGACAAGCTGATTGACCGTGTGGAAACATACCGTGAGGCGTTTTATCAAGGCAAGACAAACTTTACTCCGTTCCAGCTACAGGAATGGGCGGCAGTGGATGGCATGAGTCCTATTCTCAAGGCATACAGGAAGTCTGGTAGGTTGATGAACTCAGCTCCCAACGACATTAGTTTTGAGTTTATCTGCTGGCTAAACAACCAACATAGCCGTGGTGCTAACCAGAAAGATGATGGCTATGCGCTTAATTACATTAAGAAGATGGAAAGGTCTCCAGGGGATTGGGATACATTGACGGCTTTGGTAACTCAGTGGCAAGGCAGTAAGAAGACTGGTAATAGTAACTTCCGGATTAGTCAGGCTGTTAGGTATTCCCAGGAGGAAGCACAACTTGCTGAAATCCAAAAAATAACTGCTAGTGCTGGATTGAGCTGGACTCACAGACAAAAAATCAAACCCCTTGACAGGTAATATGGTTTTAGTTTAAGGTGGGTGAGAAGTTCACCAACCAGCTATTACCATGTTTACCACTGATATTATTCCAGTAGTTTCCAGTTCTATTTCCAGTGATTCCAGTCCCATTGCCTCGGATGAGCCGGTTATCAAACCGGCAGTCCAAAGGCTGCTAAATAACTTTGAGATCTTGTATAAGACCAAGTTTCAGGATTTGGTATTAGCTAGTTGGGTGGAGGTGTTAAACCCAATCCCAGACGATGAGCTGATTTCTACTGGCATTCGTGTGGCACAAGCGCATAAGTACCTGCCTACTCCCATGGAGTTTCTTGAGATCTATAGGGATGGTCTCCGTGCTAAACGGGAGACTCAACTTGCCATGGAAAGAGCTAGAGTACTAGGTGATTCTACCGTAGTTAACAAACCACGGACTGAGGAAGACGAGAAAGAATACCTTATAGCGAGACTAGCCATCGCTTTAGACATAGGCAAGCAAGAAGATGAGCAAATGGGCAAGGTATCATGGAAAGAGTTTGATATCAACCGCCATGAGCAAGACTTTAAGGACTTCTTTGTATCTATGCGCAATATGTCATTAGACCACTTGCGTGATTTAAATATGCAAGAGCGTATAGCCAGTAAAAAAGACGTGCTTGGCAATATATCGAGTTTATTAAAAACAATTTAGGATTTGGGTTGACTTAAACACTCCTGTTAGGTACTATAGGCATAATTAGTTTACTATTTAGGAGTGTTTAAGTATGCCACAAGTAGGTGATACAGTTGAGTTAAAGACATATCGCTATTATTTAGACCAGGGTTTGATATCTGGCGATAAAGGCGTAATTGAGTCTGAGATAACACATGATAACCAGTTAGTAGGTTATACAGTGCGGTTTAGTAATGGCATAGAAGATATTTTTATCAATGCTAGTTTATCGGAAATCAATCTAATTACCGCAAATAGTTTAGGTAGAACTGGTTTAATCATCGGTGGATTATTGATTGTTGCCACCGGAACTTTGGGCTTAGTGTCTTTGGGAATTATTTCAGAATTGGCAGGCATAATATTTTTAGCTTTGCCGACAGAAGCCCCACGCTCACTCTTAGGAGCGTGGGATGAATGGCGCGTGAGTTGACGACAGTTCCCTGACTAATAGGGAACATGGAGAAAACGAACACTGTCTTATTCTGCTAGGATGATATGTAATCGCTGTAACATATCTCCAGTAAAGGCTTTGCGCCTATATTTTGTCGTTAAAACTAGATGTACTTTTAAGTCACTGACTGACCTTCCCTTTGAAACAAAACATTTTTCATAAGCTTCTTGCCATATTTCTCATAATTAGTGTATACTATAATAGTAACACCAACACCAGAAAAAGGCGATAATCAGGTGCGGATATCCTATCAATACAAAATTAAACCGACAAAAGAGCAAGCAGAAAAGATTGATAAAACGCTAGAAATGCTGCGCTATCAATACAATTATTTGCTGGCTCAACGGTTTGATTGGTATGAACAAAATCGTTCCCCTATTAATAGATGTTCCATATTCGTTTGTCATTTACCAGAACTCAAAGAGCAACCTAATTATTACAACCAAAAAGCATCATTAACTCAACTTAAAAAAGACCGTCCTTGGTACAAAGAGATTCATTCTCAGGTGCTACAGGAAGTCGCAAAGAAAGTTGAGTTAGCTTTTGACCGATGGTTAAAAGGTGATAGCAACAGCAAAAAGTCTGGTAGACCTAGATTTAAAAGTACGGGACAATATAAAACATTTACTTTTCCTCAATTCAAACAACATCACTTTGTCAATAACAAGATTACGCTATCAAAAATAGGCGATGTTAAAGTAATTGTTCATCGTCAAGTTCCCGACGGGTTTCAAATTAAAACTGTATCTGTCACTAAAAAAGCAGACGGGTATTATGTAACTCTAAGTCTTGACGACAAAACAGTTCCCACAATTAAGCCTGATTTTAATGCTAATAATATTGTTGGTATTGATGTCGGATTGATTGATTTTATTGTCACCTCAGACGATGAAAGAATTGCCGCACCTAATTTTCTACGCCAAGCTGAACGCAAGTTAAAATCTGCGCAACGTCGTGTCTCTCGTCGGAAGAGAGGTTCTAATCGCCGTAAAAAAGCGATTAAAAAACTGGGTATTCTACACAAGAAAGTTGTTGATACTAGAAAAGATTTCCAATTCAAAACAGCTAATAATCTACTCAAAAAGTATGACGTAGTAGCTGTTGAAAAATTAAATATAAAAGGACTTGCTAAAACAAGATTGGCTAAAAGTATTAACGATGCTGGTTGGGGACAGTTCATCACCATACTTTCAAACAAAGCCGAGAATGCTGGCTTGAAAGTGATAGCTGTAAATCCAAACGGTACGAGCCAAGAATGTTCTAACTGTGGACACAAAGTCAAAAAGCCGCTATCAGAAAGAACGCACAATTGCCCTAATTGCAAGGTCAGCTTGTGCCGGGATCTAAATGCGGCTATAAATATAAAGGCGCGTGGGACACACGCCCTCAAAGCTCAATCAATGTCTTCATAGAAGAGTCGTTGAGAAGCCCACACTCACCTGTAAGGGAGTGTGTGGAGTATGTCACGAATTGTCTCTTTGTTTGCCATAAACTAATATCTTGTGCTATAATAAAACTGGTTTTTATTTCCGCTACCAGGCTCCTTGGTAAATTTGGTAGCGGTTT
>OGWG01000021.1_pt1 | contig 25331 bp, 36 predicted proteins | sample 1575911 | NCBI WGS metagenome assembly OGWG01 (sample SAMN07581534, study PRJEB24739) | freshwater metagenome
CATTCTTAAATGCATCAATGGCATTCTTAAGATTTTTAAGGTTGCCACTCATGTTGCTCCAGTTAACACCAAATCCACCAGGGCCGCCACCAAAACACATCTGTGGAGTACTGGCTTGAGCGAGGGCATTTAATATATTTCCTGCTTGTCCAAACAGATTTTGATTTAATTGTCCTAATACATCAGGAATTTTTGGTGGGGTCACGGGACTAGGGCATAAACCGCCTAGACTAAAAATATTTCCTATTCCAGATAGCGTTTGATTTACTTTACTTAGAATAGCATCGTAACCGCTCAAAGACTTAAATGCATCAAGCCCGCCTTTAAGATCATTAAGTGCACCGCGAAGTCCACCCAATGCGTCTATTCCAGCAGTTTCTTTAAGCAGATCATTGATCGCCAATTGAGCGCAGAAAAGTTTACCGTTCCAGAGATCGCGCAGTCTGCCTGCTAATAGCATACAGATAATATCGACTTCGTTTTTGGGTAAAGCAGGATTAACTGTTATTTTTAAGGGACTTGTTGCCATTCAAATATTTAGCAATCATAATTCTGCTTCAGTATCTGTATTGGCTTCGCCTTCTTCACCACCAGTACCCTCGCCGCCCTCATTGACAAACACATTATTTTGGTTAACAACTACTGTCAATGCCCCACAAATCCTGAGGTCATCCTGTCTATGTACTGGTATATTGTATGCGAATACGTTAGGACTGCCTTGAGCTGTCATTGGATCACAATGACCAAAGCCCGGGCAATCGTCATCTGGTACTGCATGATCTGGGGAATGTACAATGATGGGTATATTCCAGATAAAAACTGTCTGAGGATTAGTTGCTATCAAAGCACCATCCCCATGTGTATTTGGATCACCCTGAACAGCCCACAGTGGCATAATTAACTCATTATCAAACCACTGTTCCTAACAGATTGAATGCCGGTTGTACTCTGTAAATAAGCGTCACTGACCTGTTGATTTGTATCTGCCATGCACATGACATTGTTTAACTTGAATACGAAGTCAGTGTCAGGATTGGCAGTCATCATAAAAGGAACCATGGCCAAGCCATCGCGGCTGGCTGCTAGAATAACTGGCTTACTTAAAGTAACGCCATCTGCATTTTGTCCTGTTACTTTACCAACGACTTCATCACCGTTAGTCAGCTTTAGACTGATTGTTTTTCCGATTTTATTTTCTTGTAGCATAATATTATTTATTGGGTTTTTAACCACGCAACTAGATCAGTATAGCCACCAATTGCCTGATCGTCAATGAAGATCTGAGGGACTGTTCTGGGTGGTGTCCCTAGTCTGCCGGTCAATTCTTCTAGTAATGTTTCTCTGGTATCGGGAGTAATATAATGTTCCGTGTATTCCCAACCCTTACTTTTAAATAGCTTTTTTGCTTGGACGCAATAAGGGCAAGCGTCCTTAGTATAAATTTCTACCTTCATTTTATTTTCCAGGAGGATTGTATGTTTGTTCGTATTCGACTTTAGCAATCCTATAATAATGGCTACCGTCCCTGACAAGATAATCACCAGGCTTAAGAACCATTTGTTCACCCCAGCTGGCCATGAAGGAGACTGCTTGATCACCTGTATAATGTGCAACTTGTCTTGGACTCTGCTCTGGTACAACTGTTTGGCCAATTTCGCCTTGATAGTTTTTTCCAAATTTAGCTCTATCAATAGCATAGTTTTCTCTAGTCGGGCCGCTCATCATGATATCACCTGCCTTGGCCTGCTTCTGTGTTTCTTTACCATCTGTAGTATGTGTAACTACCAATTGATCTTGATCAAGAACAGTATAAGACATCGCAGGCATTTTTCCTTGTTCGCCATTAGGTACAAATTTATATTGTTTGGCCTGTTTTCGTGTTGGCAAAAATTCTAATTGGCTAGCAACTTGATTAATATCAACTTCTGTCAGTGTTATCTCATTTATTTTCATAATAGTTCCTATTATAGCGCAGGTAATGCTTCGTAATCAATAGTATCACTCATTACACCAATCACATAATTAGTCGATTCATTTTCCTGAAGAGCAGTCTGTTTTTTACTAGTGTCGCTGTGTTTGTTGAACCATGGAATAGGATTAGTTTTAGGTGCTTGACCTGTATATTTAATACCAATTTCTTTAAGTGCTGTAACTACGGTATAATCTACGAAGTCTTTAAGGATATTAGCATTAAGACCAATTACAGGGCCTTTCTTGAATAGATAATCTGCCCAGTCTTTTTCTTCTCGAATAACATCCATATACATGCTGTATACTTCCGCCTCGCATTCTTGCTTGGCCTTGGCAAATCTTGGATCCTCTTTTACCACTTGGTTAATAAGCCAAGCAGTCCATCCTTTATGTAATAATTCATCCTGTAGGATTAGACTGATAATATTGCCATTACCAATAAAGATTTTATTCTCTACCATGGCTAGGCTTGTGGCAAAACTTACCATGAAGCGAAATGCTTCTAATGCATAACTAGCATTGAGTGCTAACCAAATTGCTTGAACGTGCATTTCCTCGCTGACATCAGGCTTACCTAATTCTTTTAAACAATTGATTTCATAGAGCCTATCGTAATATCTGCCTACGCTTGCGGCCATATCAACAATCTCTGCTGTGTCATGTATAGTATTGAACACTTCTTTAGGCACGTTGTAGATGTTACGAATGATATGACTGTAACTGCGACTGTGAATATTAGTTTCAAAAAATGTCCAGTTATAGACCAGTGCTTCTAGTTCTGGTAGACTAATCACAGGAGTAAATATCTGGCTAGGACCACGTCCTTGCAAACTATCTAGTGCAGTTTGACGCAGTAAGTTACTAGTGAATATATGCTTAACTGCTTCGCTGGCATCCTTAAAATCTTGTGCGTCTTTAGTTAATGATATTTCTTCTGGTACCCAAAAGAAACCTCTAGCGGTCTTTTCAAAGTCTGCAATCTTATTGTACTTAACTTCTTCAAACCTTTGAATAGTAACTGGTCCGGCAGGATCCAAAAACATTTTTCTATTGAGATAGTCTGTGCGTGTCTGTAAATTATATTGTTGTGTGCTCATTAAAATTTTCCTGATGCTAATACTATTTTGCAAATGTGTTCTAATCTTTCTATGTGCTCAAAGGCTCTCCAAGGTGTAATATCAATAGCAACTACGCCGTGTCCTTTGATTCCAACTATGTCGTAGGCAATATTGCCATCCTTATCTAGTTCAAGTGCTTGATGACAAGCGTCTGCCAGCTCCTGACTAATGGGAGGAACATCGCCTACATTTGGAGCGACTCTAGTATAGCGACTTAGTTCTGGAAAGTCTTTTACAAGATCCTGTAGCACGATTCCTCTATGCATAGTAGCAATAATATAGGTAGGGTGTAAATGTACTACAACACGAATGTTATCCTTGTGTTGACCCATTTCTTTTTGCAGACCAAAATGTAACGGAAGTTCACCGCTAGGTTTTAAATTACTGCTGATATCATCTTGTTCTATAACAAAAGGATTATATAAAAATTGTGTAGGAAATACTCCGCTGGCAATAGTTCGTTCAATACCTATCTTCTTAAACATGTCGTATTGAAGTTTTTGTTTTCTTACCCCAGTTGGAGTAATATAAAAATGATTACGGTCGTGGTATCTAATACTGAGATTGCCGTCACGACTGGTAATCCAGTTTCTTTGATATGCCTCAACTAAAATATCACAACAAGTTTCTAACATTATAACTTACAACTTTCACAGTCTTCTTCTAATTCTACTTCATGATAGCCATTCAATTTTACTTCGTGGTATCCATTCAGTTTAGGTTCTTCTTTTTCTATAGACTTACTACCTGCCTTGTTAATCAAACTATAGTAAAAGGTTTTTATGCCCCAACGATGTGCTAACATTAGATTTTTTGCAATTAAGGTCGTTGGCACTTTACGTTCTGGAAAATGAGCAGGATTATAAAAAGTATTTGTACTGATACTTTGATCTACATAGATCTGTAGTATTGCTGCCGTTTTTAAATAACCAACACAGTCACGCTGTTCCCACATCAATTGATATTTGTTCTTTAATTTATGATACTCTGGCACTACCTGGGTAAATGATCCTGCTTTAGATTCTTTAGTCGAGATAAGAGACATAGGCATCTCAATGCCATTAGTAGAGTTAATAACCACAGAACTAGATTCAACAGGAGCAATGGCCATAAGTGTTGCATTTCGCACTCCATAAGTTGTCATCTCCTTACGTAATGGTTCCCAATCTAACTCTGGAATAAAATTAATTAAATCGTTTACTCCTTGGGCACGTCTCTCCCACGGAAAAATTCCTCGTCCATACCAAGTTTTATCACTGTCTTTGCACTTGCCTCTTTCTTTGGCCAACTCAACTGTGGCTTCTGTAAGATAGAACGCTTGATGTTCCATCCAACTCTTGACCTCGCCCAATGCGTCTTTATCCCCATATTTAAATCCTCGCTTTGAATGCCAATAGGCTAGGTTTGTTACACCAATACCAAGTGGTTGTATTTCATCATTGCTTAATTTACTTTGAATGCTTAGGAAATCCTGGTAGTCAAGTATGTTACACAGACTGCGCTGAAGAATACGACAAGCGCGACGCATATCCTCGGGGTTGCGGAATGCTCCCCAATTGATTGATCCAAGAGTACACAAAGCGATGCGGCCGTCAGCATCATCGAGACGCTTAAAAGGTTTAGTAGGTAAAAGTATCTCACAGCATAAGTTTGACTGATAGATAGTATGATACTCAGGATCAAAGGGTCCTTGGTTCATCACATTGTCAATGAACACTAAGTAGATACGACCAGTATCAGTACGCTCCTTTAAAATTCCACCCTTAAAAACTTCTTCAGCATTCATGGTCTTTTTACGTAAGCCAGGTGTCTTCTCATATCTTACATATAATTCTTCAAATAATCTTGTATTTTGATAGAATGCTTCATATAAATCTGGTACTTCATTGGGATCAAAGAAAGTTATGTTTTCTCGATTTTTGAATCGTCTCCAGAAGAAACTCGAAAGGACAACCCCATAATCCATATGTCGTACCCTGGTTTCTTCGGTTCCTTGATTGTTTTTAAGTACAATAAGATCATCAAACTGATGATGCCAAATAGGATAGAATACAGTAGCACTTGCATTGCGAATACCTCCTTGACTGCAACTACGTAAATCACCGAACCACTTCTTTAAAAATGGAATCATGCCTGTGTGCATAATTTCACCACCACGAATAGGGCTACCTAGTGGTCTTAATCTACCAATTTCTAACCCAATGCCAGCACGTTTGCTAGCATACTTAGCCATCATTTCTCCACTAGCAAAAATAGAATCAAGGTCGTCATCGCTACGGATAAGAACGCAACTACTAAACTGTTTAGTTGGAGTGCCAAGCCCAGCCAGCACAGGAGTAGCAAGAGTAAAAAGACCATCGGAGGCAGCATTGTAATATTCCTTTATATACTTCATTCTAGCACTATTAGGTTCTTCTTTATGGAACACGGTGGCAGCGGCAATCATGTATCTTACCTGCGGTGTTTCATAAATTTCTTTTGTAGCACGATTGCGTACAAGATATTTTTCTATTAACTGTTCGATAGCGGCATAACTATACTGTTCATCTTTGGAATGATCCAGCATGTCATTCATGCGGTTCCAGTCGTCTTCACTATACCATTCTAATAATTCATGTGTGTATAGGCCGACTGCTATGTTCTTTTTTACGATTTCAAATAGGTGTGGAACGTCATAGCTACCATAAACATCCTTGCGTAGCATTGATAAGCGTTGTTTTCCGGCTACATATTGATAGTTTGTGTGGCCGGTTTCTGGATTATTTTCTATGTCGATTAGATCCACTATAGCACGTAAAGTGATCCCATCTATTTCCCTGGTGCTGATACCATCATAGAAATGCGGCTGGGCCTTAATTTCAATCATTGACTGACTTACGTCAGCTATTCCACTGCACACCTTTGCCACTTGAGCCTGCCATTTTTCAAGAGCTAGAGTTTCCACTAATCCGTTCCTTTTTAGGACGTTAATGGTTTTGGCAGATGTATGCATATACTTTTCCTTTTTCATTCTTTAGTTTTCTATTTAACTGTCTCAGTGTTTTTATTCTAATACAATTTAATATGAGATATATCTTGCCTACGGACTACAGACAATAATTCATAGTCCATGTTTTGTAAGTCTTCTATATGACCCATATTATAATTTAGAACTTGCCTATTGTCAATTACTACAACAAGATGAACATCTTGTTCAGATTTATTATTGATTAACCATAATTCGCAGTTGACATCTGGGTACATCATCCAGATAGTATAGGCCTGACCAAGAGCCAGTGCACTACGACAAAAGTGTCCCAGATTAATCATGTCCCATGGAGTAGGCCATGTCTCTGGTTTGTATGGGTCTATGGTTTTTCGCACCCAAGGTGCATATGTCCACCAATCTGTAATTCTTTTAATGGCATCATCAAAAGACTCCTGGGCGGATTGCTTTCTTAATTCACGCCAGCTTAAAATTTTTTCACTGGTCGTGCCGTACCAATGTGTTAGATCGTGTTCCAAAGTTCTATATTATAAAAGAAGTTAGCGTAATAGTTTGTGGGGTTAGTATAAGTCACATACAATCGGTTATCAGATCCTATTCTACCATCAAAACTAATTTGACTACTGCCAATGCCGCCGCCAATATCGACAACACTGACTACTGTACCGCTCGTTATAATTTTAAGTGTTCCTATATTCATTTCGTTATTTGTATTTCTAAGACTATACTCGATGCTTGCGCTATTAAAATTTGCAAGGTTCCAACTTATACCTAGATCTTTATTTACGCTGTTGCTATCTATAAAAATAGAATCAAGACTGGCTCTTTGATTTACCACAGCAAGTTCTGTGTTAAATCCAACAGTTATAACTTGTCCAGCAGTAGGCGCTTCTGCAAATACTATATCTGTATGTTGTAAAGAATAATCAACGCCAGGACTTTGCTCCGTACCGTCAACTAAAACTTTTAGTTGTCCAGGAATAATGCTACGACTATAAATTGAAAATCGTGTAGTTTCACCGTCTGCTGTGAATATTGCCGGAGCGTTGCCTATAAAAAGTCTATTGTAATCCAGAGCGTAGCCAAACTCTCCCTCGTTTAATACAGGGAGGTCATCTAACTCACCGCGCCTTACTTGTAGGGTTGCTATAATTGTTTCTGCCATAGTAAGAGTATTTATCTATACTATAGTATTGTTCTACTCGTTTGGTCCACAGCTCTGCATAATGCTCAAATTCACTACCTTCAATAATGAAACTTTGTAAATTAGCATTTCTATCAACAATGTTGATAACACATTTATTGATATCTGTGCCGTGCACATCATTATGAGCCAGTGCGTAGGCACAGGTCTGCAGGAAATAATTTTCAATCCATTCTTTTTTCTTAGGTTTGTTACTAGTCTTATGATCAATAATTGAGGGCTTGCCCTGATGCACCCCCACCATATCTGTGGTACCTGCATACAATCCAGGATAATATAGACTGGCTTCAATACCCCATACTTCTTCAATGAATGGAAAAGCATCACGTATCATGGTATCTGCCATGTTACGTGCCATTTCTTGTACAAGATTGTTGCCTTTAGGCCGGTCCTTACCTAACACATGATACTCCAAATGTGTGTGCATTAGAGTACCCAGGCCGCTGGCTTCTTTGCTAATTTGGTTGGCCTGTTCCTCACCAACTCGTTTACGCCATTCGATTAAATGGATTTTGTCAGATGTTTTATCTAAAATTGTTGTTACACTGGGAACAGCACCTGCAGGTGTCTCGTATAATCGATTACCATTGGTTTCTATTCTTTTTAGTTTTTCATATTGAAAGCGTGGATTGAATTGCATGCCGCTATATTACACTAATGCGACATAAAAGTCTATAGTAGTGTTACCAAAAGACTGCCCACTTGAAAGTATCGCCGGTGGTATTATTAACACGCCTTTCAATTTGATAGCCTAGATTTGAAAAGTATATGATTACTTCTGCCATCTGTTGTTCTTTGGCTCTGTCAGGAAAACTTCCAGTCCAGGCCTTGTAATAATCTCTGGCTAGTGCGATTCCAGTTGTTGTATTTGTCATTGTGGTTCCAGTGACGTATACTTCTAGTCCGCCAGCAGAACAAGTGGTTAATATTTCATCTTCAATACTGCGTATCTCATTGAATATGACGCTGTCATTTCTAGACTTTGCTCTGGCTTGATTTGCAGTAAGCATTATTCCGCTCATACCAAGGACCCCTTAAGATTATCCAATGCCTGTTGTGTTGCCGTATTTTTCATCTTAGCAGTATCTTGATCAATCTTAGTTGTCATCTGTGTTTTCTTACCTATTGTGTCTAGGTCAAGTTCATCTACAGTGCTACCAGCAATTATATTTTTTAATTTACCAGTATGCCTATTAAATATATCCACCATCAATTCTGGTGTTATAGTATCATCGTGTAGATCATTGATTAGTTGTTGCATGTCCACTTTCTTTGCGCCATCTGCCTTGGCGCGAAGCAGAATACTGATAACAGTATTCAGCAATTCTGCTTCAGAATCAACAACCTCACTTATTAGCATTATTTTAGTTCACGACCTGTAGGCAATTCTTCGGCGCCGGCGGCTGCATCTGCTGCGGCAAATTCATCACCTTCTGGAGCCTCATCGTCAACTGGTTCTAAACTAGGTTCTGCGCCCATGTCACCACCAGCTGGCGCTTCCCCTGTCAGGATACCAACAGCATTGCTTAGTTCGTCTTTGCCTGTTTTGATAGCGGTCAACAATGTTTGCAATGCGGCATCGGCTGCGTCATTAAATTGATTGCCCATGTCTTGACCAAAACTTACCTTTAGTTTTTCAGCTAGAGGCATAAGATCGTCTGTAGTCATCTTGGCAACATCCTCTGCCATACCCTGTAGTTTTTCAACCATGTTCTTGGCTACAAGAATAAGTTCAGCTTGAGCCAGGTCTTCACCACTTTGCTCATTTACGCGGCCACGCTTGCGTGCAGGTCCAATTTCTTTAAGAATTTGTTTTAGAGCTTCAATAATCATTGTGTTCTTAACATAACGACTGTCGCGCTCATAGCCCACCTGGCTGCTGGCAATGTGATGATTTTCATTAATTAACCTAGCAATCATAGAATTTACTTTTACAGCATCGCCATAGGCTGCTAAACGTAAACCATAATGGCTATTTAGAAAACCCTCAACGATACGCTGCTTGCGTTGGTTTGGATTAAAAATTTCAGACGTGTTCATAACGGCATATCCTTTTATTAGTTTTATTTATCAATATATTTTAGATATTTCGGTTTTGATGTCGTCCAACCGATGTCTAGACTGGCTCAGTCTATGCTGATATAGCTCTAAGTTTTCTGGTTTAGACGATATCTTACTCTTAAAAAACTTTATATCCTCTAGGCACCTAAAATATTCTTGGTCCAGGGAGTATATTATTCGATCTGTATAGACGTTTCGGCCGAAAGGTTTATTCAAATACCAAAGCATTTTGACCGCACTAGATAGTAATGCAATATTTTTGTATAAGAATTCGCCAAAGACAGAATCATATATGTAATAATCATTTTTTCCACTTGCACCCAAATGCCAGCGTTTAAAAAATACCAAGGTATCATTATATTCGGTAGCTGACGCTAACATACCATGGATATTCTTCGGCAAAGATTCATTAATAAGCTCTTTGAACTTAGTAGAGTATTTGTTTGAATCCAGCTTATCGTTTAAAGAGGCAGTAAAATACTTCGTTGTTTTCTTCATTTACAAGTCTATCTATAAGGCCTTGGCTGGTCATTTCTTCTGCCAGACGCAGTGATCTCTCATCTAGTTCAGAGCGAGATATTCTGTTTGTTTCTTTAAGTAGTTCAAAGATGGCACGTTGTTCATTGGTAATCATACAACGTAGGCCGCTGACAAGTTCACCGATTCTCACCTGCTCATCCTTTGCAACAATTTAGCTATCTGTTGCACTTCGGGCTTGTTTTTTGTTGCTGGGTCTGCCATTAATGCATCTAGATCCTGCTCCTCGTCACCCTGATCATTCTGTGAACCATTTGGGTTAGTTGGTGTGCCTGATATAGTAGGAGCTGTGCCTACTGGCTTAATGGGCTTGAATCCACCTGGTTTTTTTCCGACACCACCACCAATTTTTGCAGGAGGGGGTTGCATGGCATATTCTTTTGCCACTGCAAATCTATCGTCGTATCTAGTCAATATGTCTCTTGCTTTAGGCAAGTCATCACTGCTTACATGAGTGATCACATCTAGCACGTCTGTAAATTTTAATTTTCTACTTAATGCAGCGATATCGGCATCTGTCATATCCCCACTGGGATCTAAAAATCTTATAACATCTCTGAGACTTCTATCCATATTAACTTGACAACGCCTTATTCATTGCTTTAACACGTTTGCTTATGGGATTGACCATTTTAGTTCTTCTTGCTCTTCGAACAATCCTGCTGTTAAAACGATTTCTTATACGCTTCATTATGAAGCGTTTTTTAACATCTATAGCCTTACCACATGCACCAACATCACCGACAACCCTGCCCTTCTTCTTTCCGGCGGTGCAACGTATCATTCGTTTGAGCTTATTGCCTCTCTTAGCCCAAACACGTTTTGCTTCTGTCAGTACCACTTCTTCCATTAGGGCATCCTACTAATTATATAAGCCAGAGCACTTATAAGTGCTGCAACTATAGTAGCACTAGCGGCTACCACAGCCTTAAATCTAACATCACTGCTCTGCTGTATTAATCCTTTAAGCTCATTCATATCCTCTGTCTGTTTCTTTTTCATCTCGGCCATGTCTTTGGCAAGATGATCAAGGCGAACTTCAAGTGAATTGAATTTGTCTTCCAATCTTTTATACCTTTCAGAGCATAGGGTCACATGTGTCTCTAAGTTTTCTTTTTCTATATCGTATACTACATTATCTCCTGACATTGGCTTTCCTTTCATTAATTTATGATAATTTTTTAAAAATTTGAGCCAAAGTTTGAGCCAGAAGATAAAATATTATTCGATTATTTATCTATTCTTATAGGCTATCGTTTCTTATGAAATAGATGTTTTTACCAGTGGCATCTTGTGTTTCAAATACATTTGTTGAAAATACCGCAGTTTCATCTAGATCATCATATATAGGCAACCCATCAATATCACGTATCAATCCTGCTACATTGATAGATCCCATACGTTCGTTTGCAAATCTCAATATCCAAACATTGTGGTTACCAGTAAAATCTGTACCAAAATCAAATTCTGTTAAATCAGCCGCCAATAGCTTTTCCACACTGGTGAGCACTGGTTGACTGCCCAGGCTAATTGCCTGTAACAGGGCATTTAAATTTTGCGCCTGCTCATATTCTTTACCGGCAGTGGGATTATAAACACCTGTGTCCGTGATATCTACCAGTGTAAAAGTGGTAAAATATTCTATGTTACCGCCTATATATTCGCCTGTCCTACTTGTTGCATATCTTGTTGTCATACCCTATACTCCTTTACTGTATTTACAATGAAAAACCGCTGATCTTTCGATACAGCGGCTTCCCATCCCGAATAAATCGTTAATTAGAATGTAAATGCAGCGACAGTAGCACCTGTTAGGTCCTTACCGTCAACAGTGCCTAGGGCCTGAATAGCTGTTTCTAGGTCAGCTGCGCTCCAAGCACTTGGCTCGCATGCAACACGGAAGCTGCTGGCGCCGATAGCACCAATGATGAAAGTTGTTGCCTTAGCCTGGATCGTTTCAACGATTGCTTCTAAAGCAGAATCAGGTTGACCAACATCACCAGTTAGGTCATTGTCAGGTGTAACTGTGAAATAGGCTAGTGTAGGTGCGCCAAATACGCCGCTACGTGGTCCGCCGTTAACTCTTGTACTCATAATATTCTCCTATTTGTACTTTCGAAAACTGAGTTTTCTTAGTTTTATTTATCTTTTGTCGACCGTTATTGTATATTTAATGCTGCTTTTTGGGTGCTGTCAATGAGTACCCTAGTTTGCCTGCACCATAGATCATGGCAGCTGGAGCGATGACATTAGCCAACAAAGAGCCTACGGGACCACCTAAGTTTGCTAATTCTGCATCAATTGGTCCTCTAATTTCATATCCCTTGGTTTTGCCCAGGTCGCCTAAAAATACAGATAGCTCACTTCGTTTGGCAAACTTCTGATATTGCTGTAACATACGTGTTATAACAATCTCTCTCTGCATCTTGTTTAGACCAGGCCAGTCCTGCACAAGTCTACGCATACTTTTAAACTGACTGTCTGTTATGTTTAATTGTTTTTCCAATCTCAACAACAATTGAGCCGTGTCGCTAGGTGTAATATTGCCCTGTTCTATAAGTTCTAAATATCTCTTAACTGTAGGCAAGTGAACATTTAATTTTTGTCGTAATATAGCATCTGCATCTGGATTTTGTCGTATAGATCTTGAAAATACACTATCAGGGTTAGCTAATATGTTTAGGCTGGTATATAAATCCGTACCTCCCATACGTGGTCTTAAAAAATTTCTATAGCCTATTGTTTTACCACTATATGTACTTGCAATAGGCGCAGTTTCATATTCACTATGTAAAATATACAGTGCCATGAGATCCATAAATGCAAAGTTGGCAACTTGGCGCAGATTAATATTCCTGCCGCCACCAGCCCTATACTGGCGACTTTCTACCATTATTTCCCAATTTAAATTTTCTAGATCTTCCATTATTTTGTCTCTTTTATCTGTTTGATTCCTCGACGAAACTTACTGTCGTCACCTGTTTTCAAACTGTTGAATAGGCGCTTAATGAGATCGTCACTTTGTTCTTTAGGAAAATTAGAATTTATGTATTCTATTAGGTACCGAGCACTAGCAATAACATTGATGGCTTTATTTTCCACAAAATATTCTTTGTCCCTTTGTGGTACAATGTCGGTTATTTCCTCTAATAAAGATCGTGTATGTTTACGCAAAATAGGCATCCATCCTTTATAATATTTATCTGATAAATAATTAAAACATCGGAGTAAGTAAATGACCTTTCAGAGTACAAAATTTGACATGTCGAATGTAATGAACAGATTACGTGCGATAGCGGAAGCCAAACCAATGGATCCTGCACATATGGACGAGCCAGACCCTGGTATGGAAACTGGTGGTAAAGAGATAGATACTGCTGCCTTCACACGTACTATGCAACGACTGGCCGCTATTAAAGATGCTGTATCAGAAGAGCATTATAATGCTCTAAGAGCGGGTGTACGCTCAATGTACATGAATCGTCGACCCAATCTACAACAGATGACTGCTCTAATGGACTTATTGGAAACTGTGCTAGCTTACGTGGCTGAAGATAATAGTTTATTCCAGCGTCTAAAATCAGATCTCGCCAAGGATAAGCAGGCAGCTGAACCCGCACCAGCAGATGAGCCAAAAATGGCTGGAGCTCCAGAGACGGAAACAGAACCGCCTGAAGAGCCCACTGCTAAACCAAAAATGCGTGGTTTAAAATAATTACTTTTTAAGTATATCTCGAACGAGCTTACTATTATCGCCCATGCCGCGAATCATAATAGTAGGCTCTGTCTTTTTTTCAATAACTTCACCCGTGTCTTTATCTATGGTTGTACTCGATCTTTTAAGGCGTTCAGTCATAATATCTACAGTAGTGGGTGCATCTGCACTATCCTCTCCAAGATCAGTAATACGCAGACTAGTAACGTTGAATTCTAGTTCAATCTTAGTACCAACCGCGCTACTTGAGCGAGTTTTCATAAACTGTAACTGAACTCTGCCGCGCTCTCTCATTGTAGTGCTGGTAAAAATACCAATGACGTTATCAGCAGTCTGAATCTTACTCAAGCCACCACTAATATGGCTGTGATCAAATTCTACAGTTTCCACCGCACCTCTATTAAGCTGTGATGCTGTACAGAATAGATAGTTGCCCTGCGTGGCCATGGCTCGCAACTCTTCAGATACTAACTTGTCCTTGATGAACAAGTCTGCTACACTAATTTTTTGTCCAGCTGGCATCATTAGATCTAGGTAATCAACAATAACAAAGTCAATTTTTCTGTTGCTTTGTATTTGGAATTCCTTTAGCCAACTCTTAAGATCATTTACTGTAACACCTGCTGTTAATTGTATAATTTGTATCTTACCTGCTGTTTTACCTTTCATTCTAACTCTTAGATCAACATCTTCTAGGTTACGATAGATCTCCTTGGTGGCAATTCCCATAAGCATAGCGTCCATACGCATGCTACATAGGCCTTCACTAAGTTCAAGACTAAAGTAAACGCCATTTAGTCCTATTTGGCTCCAGTTCAATGCTAAGTTCTGCAAGAACAAACTTTTGCCTGCACCAGATCCGCCTGCAAAAATATTCAGTTCGCCCCTGTTGAATCCGCCATATAGTTTGTCGTCAATGGTCTTCCATCCAGTACTGGTACCACCATTTTGATTCTTCAGTTTGGTTAGTCGCTCCATGGGATCAGCATAGTAGTCTGTACCAAAGCTCTTAGGCAGGCCCACGCTACTGGCATCTTTGATTAAGCGTTCAACTTCACCATAACGCTGTTTATCCAATAAGTCTGCACTTTTGAGAATGGCTTTTTCTAGTGCCTTATGTCTAGCAAACTGCTCAAATTCAGTTAGAAACCATTCTCGGCCGGCTTCTACCTGTGACTCTGGACGTATTTTTAATTCGATTGACGTTATCGCCTGTATCTGCTCTGCTGTTGGACAATCACTATATTTGTTTGCATAACTTTTAATAAACTCAGCAGTTGCCTGCAGGGTTCTAGTAAAATGCGTTTCGTCCAGAACGTTTTGGCATCTGGCCAGCAACTCTTTATCGCTAATTAAAAATTCTAGAAATAGTTTTTGTAAATCTACACCGTATTCTTTTACTTCATCTGCCATTGTCATTTCCCCAGCGCAGTGCCATTATCATTGCATGTTCTTTTTCTTTAAACTTAAATATCATGTAATCTGTACTTACCTCTGTTATATACTTGTGTCCGGGCAAACCATAGGTTTCAATAACCCATATACATACATTATTCCACTGGTCCATTTTGTTCTGGCCCAACTCCCAGTTTTTTTTAACAATATATTCGAATATATCAGCCATTTAATTTTCTAGACAATAATCTAATTTTTGTAGGACTATGCTCTGCCGCCTGTAATATACTGTGTATAGCAAATAGTCTACCATACCTTAATACGGCATCTGTTACATCTTTGCAACCTTCCCAATCAGGAAAGCTCACACTCCAACCATAATCTGCTGCTCGTTCTGCCAGCTGTTTACCCGCATTATCTCTGTCAGGGATAACAATAGGTTCTATATTCAGATCTTCAATTAACTGCGCTTGCCTGTCACTTAGATTATTGCCGCCAATGGCTAGGCCTGCTGTAAGCAGTGCATCAAATTCACCTTCACTGACAATAACGAATTGTCGTTGATCTCTTTGATTATCAAGACCGTAGACAAAATCTGCAGGAGCCTTGCGTAGGTACTTGCTGGTCTTTGGAGGCATTTCCCCTACATACCTAGCCACATAACCCACTAATCTATTTTCATAAGTATAAGGCAATATAACTCTTTGATCAAAAGATCTATCCTTGAAATCAGTCTGCAACCATACTGCGAGATTATGTATCTGTCTACTTTCCAAGTAGGCAATTTTTACAGGGTCTTTGAGTTCATCGACATCAAACCCAAACTCAAAATCAGGCCAGTCTGGAACCCATGTTGGTTCGGGTTCTTTAAATTTTATGTTCTCAATATCAGCCTGACTGAGCAGTTCTAAATTTAAATGTTGAACTTCTGCTTCATCATAGCCCAATTGCCTAAGCAATTTACGCATTTTAAAACTTAATGTTCTACCAGGTAGCCAACTTGTTTTATATTTGCAATTAAAGCAGTGGTAACTTACACCGCCGTCTGGCTTATATATGATGCCGCCGCGATGCTTGGTGTCTGGACGACTTTGACCATTAACCACACACATGGGACAATTGAAACTGATCCAGCCTTTTGGACTGGATCTTCCATTTAGACGTCCTCTGAGCATGTTTTGTAAAGCTATCATAGCCTTACAATTTTAACTTCTATAGAGTATTTTGTCAACTGTTCCGGTGTTAGTGCTATCTGGAGTATACAGTATTTTTACCCAACGTGCATCCGCAATAAAATTCCAACCCTGTACATCGGTGGCATTTTCAAATTCAACTAGGTATCTGTCATTGACGAATTTAACAGGGAAATAATTTCCCATGCTGTCGTATTCTAAACTGACTAAGCCTTCAACTTTACCAGTGAAATTAGTAACCTTAATTTGAATAGTATGTAGTGTACTACTATCATTCTTCTGCAGATTACTGGCAACGGGCTGACTAACCCAGCTACTGCCTAATTGTGTAAACGATAGACCAACACTTGGTACATATTTTGGATAGGCACCGTCCAGCAATTCGACTTCCAGTGTGGCACGTCGATTACCATCAGTATATAAAGTTCTTGCAAGGCCGTCTGTTTCATAAACTACAGCACTTAACTGATACATACCAGGGTCTAGATCCACAACATCACTACTAAAAACTGTGAACTCACAAAATCCTTCTTCTGGTTTTACTAGGTTGGCTCGTCTTTGAACCAACAATTCACCTGTACGCACTTGCATTAGATTAACCATGACCGTTTTGCCTAATAGGTTGATAGGCTTTCTATCTTGATTTTTTACATCAAAACCAATTACACTGTCAACACTTTTATATATAGTTTTGCGTGTGGTATTAAATGGCATATTCCTCGTCCTACTGTGACCTTCTGTGTCCACTAATATGACCCGCTGTGGATATTGCATAAATGTTATCGTATCGCTCATTCATATATTTATATTTGGTTATTTGGTTGTAGAATAGAATTTTATTTTAGCTCATATGTTGTTTCTGAATCCATTGTCTAGCAATAGGTTTATTGGGTGGCATTTTTGTAAATGAAAGAATTTTTTTGTATGTGTTGTTGATTTGATCATTGGTTACTCCATCATCACCGTTGTTGTCAATAATACTAACATTGTTAAAAATTTTTGCAAACATTCCTATATTATTTTGTACCGAATTCCAACTGTCAATAACAACATCATCTGGAACAGTTCTTTCTCTATTTTTATTTCTATTCATAGCAATATCAAGTTGAGTATTTACGATTATTAAATAACAATCGTATCCTAATTCTTCAAATTTAGTTTTTAAGTCATTGACTCTTTGAAATTTAGCACCAGTAGCATCTATAAATAAACCCAATCTGCCATCAATAGCCAGTGCCGATTTATTTGCAGTAATATCTTTTGCACGTTTTCTTACGATTTCTCTCTCTTGAGTTTCATCATCTGGCATTTTTGAATTTAGATTGTTTTTCTTCATTAGATATTCAAAAGCAAGATCGCTATTAATTGTTACATAACCTAATGCATTTAATCCTAATTGTTTTGAAATATATGTTTTTCCACTTCCTGGTCCACCAACAATAAACACTGTTTTAAATATAGCAGGATCATTTACACCTTCATTAATAAGTTCAAAAAATCTCATTGATTATTTCTTTCAAAATATTTGGAATAACTTGCGCCTATGTAGCAGTATTTCATATCCATATTTATTTAAATTGGCTCTACTAAATATTACCGATGGTAAAACATGATAAAATATTAGAGAAATTTCCATTTTTGAGTCTGTGTAAAAGTGGTGAAGAAGAATTTCTCGGTATAATACAGAATTATACAAATACTATTGCCAGTGTATATGTATACAACATTCTTAACTGTACAGAAGACAAACAGACATTTCTTGAATTTGGGGAGGAATGGTGGTGGGGTAGTAGTAGGATTCTACCGATTAATTTGGTCATAGGCCCACGATTTAAAAAATTAAGCTATTGTCTGAGAACGTTTAATATTAAAGATTTCGACATCTTACACGGTGTACCCGTCAGCCTACAGAACATAATAACTAAGAGAATCAAACGTAGGCAAATACAGTTAGTTCAGAAACTGTAAGCCATTTTATTCATTTGTAGCACGATGGCTACCGCATAACCAATAGCATGACTATGTTTAAAACTATAAGCATCGTCGGTTTTAACCCAAACTTCTCTCTCGATTTCCTGCCATGATTTACCTACTAAGTGTCGCTTACCTGGACGTATACAGGCCAACACCATGGCTAACTGCTCTATACTTGCCGGCCTCATTTTGATCACAGTATCTGCATGACTGTGAATATGAAACAATTGTTCAATAATTTCCCTATGTTCCAACATTTCCCATACGGGTTCCTTGCTTAATAGCATGTCTATTTCTTCATTGCTGGCAAAATCATTATATATGCCTACATTGAGCAAGTCTATTTTAAACCAGCCTTTGTTCTCAGCCTGTTTATAATCTAGAGTAGCAAAACCTGTAAATGGATTTACTGGTACATTATGAAAATAGACACCGGTGTTGTGCTTCCTAGGTTTACCATTGTCTAACTGCATGGCAGCGATATGTGGTAATACCTTGAGAACCTTCTCCCTGTCGGCAAAGTCTATATCAATATCTGTACTCATTCACTACGCCTTATACGATATAATTTATTTTCAATGTTACTTAAACGCTGCTCAATGCTGGCTATCTTTATGATGAGCATAGTAATTGATTCCATAGTAGGCAGAACCATGCGTTCACCATCTATAATAATCTCTGCCATACCATTGATAACTCTGGCTGTTGCATTTTCTTGCATGGGTTTACGCAATAATGCCGCGACCTTAGGATGATCTGTATATTGATTCATAGTATACCTGCCTTATTAAAAACATCTTGAACCCAGGCTGCGTCTGCTGCCTGTCTTTTTACACGTGCCCGCCAGGGCTTGGCGTCTAAAAATTCTACTAGATCGACAACTTGGCCTGGTTCTAGTCTATCAATAAGTCTGCTACCTTGATCTGTTGCAAAGGTACACCATGGACTTACTCTACCTGTTTTGAAATCATGTACAGCTTGTGCTGGCGGTACTTTAACAAAGTATTCTTCCCAATTGTTGCCAGTTAACTCTGCCCAAGTTTTCATATGTATTAGGGTTCTTTCTATAGCCCTGTCTACAGTTTCTGTTTTTAATTTATCACGTATGTATTCTTCATGCACAAAGGTCTTGGTCCAGTCAGACATTTTGACTGCATGTTTGAACAAAAATCGCACAAAATCTTCACAGTCAAGTTTTAGGTCGATCATGTACTTACTCAATTTTATAAAACCAGTATAGTATCTGCTGGCTGCAAAGTCATCGTACGGCTTGTCTTTTTTCACATTGGCTATGGTCATCTGTCTGAACAATAACCAACTTTGATATGCTATTCTATTTTGTTTTTCATCTTTGGCCGCTATCCTGCGTTTTGGCTCACACAGGTGACTGGCCAGAGTTGTCTCCCTGACAAAATCTCTACTACAATATTTGCATTTATAAGTCATTTGCACTAGCGATAACATCTTTATCTTTAATTTGAAATTGTTCTAAAATGTCCAAAGCAGTCTTCTTGTCCATGTTGGACATCATTAAGTCTAGCTCTGTATCATTTAAATAGGGATGTTGTTCTCTGAGCCATTCTTTAAAGTGATTTTTCTTTTTACGTTTACCACCGCCAGGTGCAATAAAAGGATGGCGAATATTTACGCCACAGCCCACAGCAGACATCAGTAACCATTTAAACTCATCATCTTTGATATCACTAAAATTAGTATTAACAAGATTATTGGTATAGATAAGATATCGCTCAATGACATCTGATCTACTGTGTTCTGCACTACTCATATAACGCATGATCAACCAAGCACCAAATGCCTTGCGTTCTTCTTCATTTAGAGTAGAATATAGTTTACGATCTCGCTGATCTACGCCAGGCAAGATCTTGTTAAACATATCTAACTTAGGCTTTTCGCCTGGAGTTTTTGTCTTAGCCATGGTGTATTATAACATTAAAGCATTTTTTCAATACTTAAAACTTCGGGCAATTTAGTCGTTTCTTTTACAAAGTATGCACAAGGTGGTTTAGTACCGTTGGATAAGGGCACAGCCAATATGTGCCCATGCTTTAGTTTGGGTGTAAACCAACGAACATCTTGAAATACATTAATAATTTCCAGCGGTAAAAAGTCCATTCTAAAACTGCTAATAGGATTGAAAACAAAGGCGCTAAATCCACGATCATTAATATTCATAATAGGAACGATTTCAGGATCACCATGTTCTTTTTCACCAATGACAATATACCAATCTAGTGGCACTTGTATAACATGATCACCTATTTTTAATACAGCGGCTGGTGCATGAAACGTCTCCATGAATATTAAAGGAACAAAATGGTAGTCAACATTCTTAGGATCGTTCCAATCTAGTATTCCATATCGCAGGTCTTCTACTTCGTCTGGCAGTTGATTTAATTCAAATGCAGTATTGTCTACTGTTAATATATTCATTGATGTTTTACCTTTTCCACCTTATAGGGATAGCCTGCTTCTTCGTAATATTTTTTTCTAGTAGTAAGGTGACGTTTGCTAAATTTGGCACTACTAGTAATATCCCATATCTCTACGTGATCCTTGTCTTGAGCTCGTCTAATGCCTCGCCCAATAGATTGTATAACCCTAACAAAGCTCTTTCCGGGTTCCAAAAGAACCAGATTAAAAATCCTAGGGATATTAATACCCACAGCGGCCACACCATAAGTCGCCACAATAACCTTACCATTTGATTCCTTAACCTCATCGTAGTGTTCTTTTCGATCTGTTGTTTTCATTATGCCGCTAACAAAGACGGCATCTGATATCCTTTCACAGAGCATTTCACCACACTTCACACGATCCACAAGCACAAGAGTATTTCCCGAATCAGATAATCTGTTGACGAAATCTGCTATGAAATCTATACGATGTGAATTAGTTGTGAGATAAGTTAATTCTTCCTGGTATGTAGGATATTCTACTGTATCTTGTAATTGTAACACATTTACTTGGCAGTTAGCAAGCACTCCTAGGTCCTGAAGATCTTTTGCCGCAATCTTATTTACCACAGTACCTATACATGCTACCAGACCAATTCGCTCAAATTCTTCTTTAGGTATTGTTCCAGTAAGTCCCCAACGTATAGGCACATTAGCAAAAGGTCCACTAAGTAATTGCTTGAGTACATCTGCTTTGGCTTGATGAACCTCGTCAACAATCACAGCCACCATATCCTCACTGAATTCTTCCAGACCAATTGGACTTTCACCTTCTTTGTGACGTTTCTGCAGGCTGTGCAAGCTCTGCCAAGTACAAATGGTATGTGTTTTACCTAGTTCTTTTTTGTCACCAAAGTAAACGCCTACATCAAGACCTAGCAGTTCGTAATCTTCTAAGGTCTGCTTGACTAGGTCTTTATTAGGTACAATAACTAGGCTTCTGCCATAACCTTCTACACATTTACTCAGCGTGGCCGTCATCACTGTCTTGCCTGCACCAGTGGCAATCTCCTGTACACACTGAGGATTTTTCAAGAACTGATTCACAGCCTGTACTTGATAATCACGTAGTAAAACTGGAGTACCTGCCGCCGGGTGCCCCTTGGGCCAGATTGTCTGCTCATGCGTTGTTTCGCACACTTCTGGGAATTCAAAATTCCAGGCTTTTCTATGATCATCAATATCAATCTTGTAGCCTTCATCTACTATGGTAGGCAGTATTTTATCTAATAGATTAAAATAACTTGCGCCGCCAAGAGTAAAATAACTGACACAACCATCCCACCGTCCTAGTTTATATGCTGGGGTGTGGTAGGCATAGGGCATAAAAAACTTCAATGCCTTTTCTAATTTGCGCCTTGTGCTGACTTCTAAGCCTGATATTTTAATGTTTACTTCGTCACGAATATGTATTGTGCAAGATGTCATAGATCATAGTATATACTAAATCAAATGAAAAAGCAACCTGATAGGTTGCTTTTGGTTATATGCGTTATTGATCAGAACACAGTTCTAACCATCAACCCTAGTGCTGTACCATTGTTTCCAGAAGCACCGCCAATGTTAAACTGTCGTGCAATATTGATTCCAGCATATGTGGTGTTACCAATGCTAACACTATAGCCCAAAATCAAATCAGTCTGTCGACGACCATTTGCAAGGTTAACTCGTTCAGTTGCAGTAACCGGGGTGGCGGATACGTTATCCTCCTCACCAGAATATGTGTAACTATTGATGGCGCTCACATCAGCATAACCCTTTCGAATTGCCACCGGACCGTGCACTGCCAAAGTAAATTGATCCTTGGTCTTACCTGAGAAGAATACTTCCTTCTTGGCAAATCCAACCTTCCAGGTGTCGCTAACTAACGTAGGTGCTAGACTAAGAAAACTGCCATCTACATTACTAGTGCGAGTAATACCCAAGCCGTATTGTGCAATAACATCAATATTATTTGCTATAGGGCGACTGCCACCCAGTATGGCATACGCAGTTTGACTGCCACCAGTTGCCAACAGACCACTGCCTGTGTTATTTAAAAACCCATTTTGTTCAGTCATTGAACCAACTTGGAAACTGAGCTTGCCTTCACCGTATGCTGTTTCCAATTGGCTTGCAAAACCAGTATTGGATTGCATAAATGTAAGAACACCATCTTTGCCAACAGAGGTTGCAAATTCCCGATAATCTGCCGACTGCATGGCAAGATAAGGACTAGTATAAAGACTATTTGCAGGAGTGCTGGTACCAATTGCTCGTGTAAAGTCAGCAGTATAGTTTCTGTTGAGGCCGTCAACCACCTGAACATTCTTGAGCACGCCGCTGTTCATCAGCGATGTACCAACTGGTCCGCTAGTAGTAATACCAGTAGTAGTCAGAGTAGTACCACCTGCCACAGTACCTGACTTGAGCACTACCTTGCTATATTTGACATCAGCATAGGGCTGTGTTGCCTTGTCAAAATTTACAAGACCATGTCCATAAACTTCGTCGACGCCTGGTGCGCCAAGATCTGTTGCAGTTGACTTAACCAACTGAACAATTTCTGCGGCCTTAAGTTGTGGCCAGGCCTGTTTGATAACAGCAATACCACCACTCACCAGTGCTGTTGCAGCACTGGTACCAGAATTGAATGTTGCCAAATATTCTGCTGTGGAATTATTGTCTTGTGCTACAACTATACGTTCGCCGGGAGCGACTACATAAAAATCTTTCACGTAATACTTGTCTTGACAGACATTGCTTACTAGAGTAGTACAGATACTGCCTGCGCGATTACTGAAAGAGCTTATTTTATTATTGGCGTCCACACTTCCAACAATCAGCCAACGTCCACCAAAAATAAGATTGCCAGCGGAATCAGTAGCAGTTGCAAATGCGCCGGGATAGCCACTGTACCCCAGTCCTTGATTGCCTGCGGCCGCTACAATAACGCTGGTTAGATTAGTGGAGGATATGTATTGCTTCAGTGCACTACCTTGACCGTACATTGAACCATAAGAGGCATGTCCTTTATAAACTCCCGGGGCAATCATTATGGTACCTGAACGATACGTAGAATCGAACGTGGAGCTAAAGCTCATGTTCACTGCCACAGCACCGTTTTGACCTGCCCAATTAAGTCCGCGAATGACAGCGGCGGAATCAATCTGCTGCATATTGCCGCCTTGTCCCACTTGTCCAAGTAGAAGGCCTGCGTTATAAGCGGCACCCACTGTACCCACACCACCATTTAGACTACCGGCGGCCGCTGATGCCATTGCCGTACCATGATAGCCCCAGCCTGCATTAGTAGCAGAAATAGATCCTGAATAAAAATTCTGATAAGAAATAATTCTATCTTTAAGATCTGCATGCCTAATATCAAAGCCTTGATCAAGCACCGCAATCCTGACATCCAATCCCGTATAACCACGTGCCCATGTACTGGGAATACCAATTTGTTTGAGTGCGGTGTCCGTCTGATATTGCTCTAATGTAACACGCTGGCCTGTCGGAGTGATATAGATCTGCGGACTAGTCTGAGCTTGCACACTTCCTGCAAACACACTGGCTACCGCCAGAGAAATTATAGTAGGTTTCAGTTTCATATAATAACTCTTTCTGAGTAAAAGGGAGGATTGCTCCTCCCTGTTATTAAGCACCAGCCCGCTTGAGGATAGTGGTCTCTGCAAGACGCTTCCAGTTGGTAGCAGACATCTTACGCAGATCTGCAATCTTCAACACGGTACGCAGGCTCAGTTCGCGCAGTCGGTTACGCTGTTCCCAGACGTAGTTAACAATTTCATCGCTAGCACCGGCTTCGAAATCGTAGCGGTCAAGCATGCCGTCACGAACGATTTGCTTGATACGCAGGAACTTGTCGCGCATAGTATCCAGAGTCAGATCCAGATAGTGACAGCGAGATTCCAGAGCATCCAAGTGATCGCGCAACTTCTTGGAGCGCACGTGCTCGAACTTGATGTTAGTAATAAAGATCACAGAGCCCTTAAAGTCGAAACGATCGGGCACACCCTCACGACGCAACATGCTAGAATCAGTGTTCCAGGAAATAGTACGCTTAGAGCTAGAGTCCAGAGCAGCCTTGAGAATGTTCAGTGACAAGTCGTCAAGCAGAATGCTGTCGCAGTCATCGAACACTAGTACATTGTTAGCATCACTGAACTGATACAGTTTGGCATAAAGACCAATTGCCGACATAGCACCCTTGACAACTTCGAATCGAGCCTTACGCTGAGCCATCTTGTCAAACAGGGCGGCCTGCTCGAGAACCTTCTCAACACCAAAGCTCTTACCAACGCCAGGAGGGCCGGAAACGATCATCGCACGAACTGCGCCGGTAGTGCAACCTTCCGACATCTGGTCCAGAATGTCGAATCGTTCGCGAATCCGTTCGATAGCGGCTTCTTCACTTTCAGTATACGTCTCGGGTTCAGCAGGTTTAACAATGCTGAACACGTTGCCGTCATCTCTAGCGGCTTTGCGACGCTCGCTATCGTTCATGTCTTCGACGCCGCTACGGGCGACTTCAATATCTTGCATACCCTTAACCTTAATACGAATGCTCTTGCCAGGAAAACCCAGAGTTCCGTCATCTTCGACAGTAATGTATGCGCCCTTGGTACCCGTCTTAAGATCGCTAACCAAACGGAACGTTTGATTGCGAACGGGGGTGTTGCGATACGAACCCTTAAGAATAGTGA
>OGWG01000023.1_pt1 | contig 24027 bp, 27 predicted proteins | sample 1575911 | NCBI WGS metagenome assembly OGWG01 (sample SAMN07581534, study PRJEB24739) | freshwater metagenome
GTTTCCCAGTCACGATATTAACCCCCCTTTTTTCTTGGAACAACTGGAACGCCGCTAATAAAAAAAGTTGTCCAAAACCCTTGCGTTAAAACATTTTTGTGCTATAATAATAATGTAGTACCGCGTTAGTTGTTGTCCCGTAATTAGCAGTTCACGCACGCGTGAGGTGCCACGTACACGTGAACCCACCCACAGGAGAGTTGCCATGAAACGCTGGATGCATTGCCGCGACTGCGGCCACGACTTGCTCGACAGGATTGACACCCTGAACGGCTTCTGCCCCGACTGTAGGGAGCTAAACGCACTAGAGGTCCGCCGCCACTGGTGCGTAGCCCCCATGCATAAGTCGAATTATATTTTAGTTACTGACCCCGAGGACCTCATCGGCCTCAACAACAAAGGAGGGCTTGTACGATGAATAGCAATTCACCCCAACGTGAAATGAAAACGAGTGAACTAATCGGTGCTGCCCTCGATTGGGCGGTGAACCAAATAGAGGAGTGCTGCGACGATCCGCACACTCCGTTTTTCTCAACAAACTGGTCGCAAGGTGGCCCGATCATTGAGCGGGAGAAGATGTGCGTAGCGTACAACTTCGATGACCATACTTGGGAGGCGGGGTGGGATTGCTATGTAAAGGGTTGGGGAGACACGCCACTTATCGCCGCTATGCGGTGCTACGTGGCAAGTAAGTTAGGTGATGAAGTGGACATACCAGAGGAACTGAAGAAAAATGGACATTGATACCGTAGTTGGTTGGGGAATGGTTCTTGCAATTATTTTGTTAGTTCTTTTATTTACTTTTAACGTTATTACATTCTAGGAGAAGTATCATGTTGAAGAAACCCGATTACCTTATTTCGCTTGCTTCATCCTCAGTACTCATTAACGTCGAGGTGAAAGTCTGGTCAGCAACACGGCAAGACCGAACCGTGTCGAATGAAGTAACCGCAGCAAAAAATGCTGATCCTGAGGCAGGCAGGTTCATCCAGAATCTTTTGGCGGGTGACACCCGACACAAGAAGCTGTTGATCCATCGCCAAAGTGTGTACAACTGGCTCAAGAAGCCAACCTATGACTGGGCTGGCTCACAGAGACTACTGCCTACTTCGCGTCTGGAGAAGGTCAAGGCCGAGTACAACGTAATGAGGGATGAGCACGAGAAGCTGGTCGATGACTTTTGTGTCCACTACCCGTCAATTGTTGCACAGATGGCCTTCAGCCAGGGGACTATGTTCGACAAGAATCTCTATCCGTCGGTGGATGAGGTGCGTAGCCGCTTCAACATGAAGCTGCATATTGCGCCTGTGCCACTTGCAGATTTCAGGTGTTCAATCGCCCAAGAGATTGTAGAGGATCTCAATGGGTACTACTCACGGCAAGCAGACGAGCAGATCCACGAGGTGATGGCTGATGCCTGTGGGCAGTTGCTCGACTACATCGAGAGGATAGCTTACGCCTGCTCACAACCTGAGGAGGGGAAACGTAAGCCTAAAGTATATGAGTCAACGATTGAAGGTGCGAAGGAATTGATTGAGACCTTGGCGTCATTCAACGTAATTCAGGACCAGAGGATTGAAGATATTCGCAAGCAAGCTAGACAGGTGCTAGCGAATTACACCGCCGAAGACATCCGAGACTCAGAGGCTGTCAAGGCGACTGTAAAAGACGGCATGGACGACATCCTGTCTAAATTTAGTATTAAACAGTAATTAATAGTTCACTCTACTTTAGTAGCAAAATCCATTAAAAGGTAAATACACCATGTCTTCTATTACAACTTATCCCACGCTGACCATCAGCCAAACGACTGAAGCCATTGCTGCGGTCGGCACAACAAACACTGTCCTTGTCTTGTCCGAGCCTGGGTGCGGCAAGACTAGCATCCTCCGTGGTCTGGCGGAGATGTTCGGTGACAAGTGGCGCAACGTCGGCGACTATCACGAGGACGACAAGTACGACTACATCTACATCGACGGCCCTAACAAGGAAATGATGGACTTGGCCGCAACCATTCCAAACCATGCGTCCAAGAGTATGGACTATTACATCTCATGTTTATTCAACATGACCAACCCACGGCCAAAAGTGATCTTGGTTGACGAGGCGTTGAAGGTGCCTAAGTTGTTGCAGCCGATCTTTACTAGGATGTACTTGGAGAAGACCGTCGGTGACGAGCCGCTTCCGAAAGGTTCGTACATCCTCGCTACGTCAAACAATAGCAGTGATGGTGTAGGTGATGTGCTACCTGCACACACCGCGAATCGCTTGACTATAGTACGTATGCAGAAGCCAAGTATGAAGGAGTGGTTGGTCTGGGCCGCAGAGAGGAACATCAATCCGATCATCCGTGCAACTGTTGCGATGTACCCGAGGATGATGAAGTCTTACCTTGATCCCGATCAGCACGACAACCCGTATATCTTTCGGCCAAGCTCTACGATGTTGTCCTTCGTGTCGCCTCGCTCATTGGAGAAGTGTAACCCCATCGTCAATGCGAAGCTGCCGGAGGAAATGACCCTTGCACTGCTGGCTGGCACCATCGGTGAGAGAGGCGCACGAGATATGAGTGCGTTCATCCAGATGGAGAAAAAGATCAGGAAGTTTGATGACATCATCAAAGATCCTGAAGGGGTTGAGATGCCGAGCGAAGATGACACTGCCCCTCTCTTGCTGATGCTTTTCCAAGGCTTGGACAATATCGACGCACAGGACAAGCTCAACAAGTTTCAGTTGTTTGTCAATCGCATCAAGCAGATCGAGATCCAGACTCTATGGTTTATTTTATTAATGAAGTCGAATAAAGCGAGGCTTGGCCGCTACAACGAGACAGTTAATAAGTGGGCGATAGAGAATCATAGTTTACTTGGTTAGGGTTAGTAGTTAGGTAATTCACGGGGGCGTTGCCCCCTTTTTATCAGGAGAGAAAATCATGAACGAAAGTCAGGCCGAACGGCTAAAGCGTGCTCACGTGTTTCTTATGAAGCACCCATCAACGATGTTGTTCTCGGGCATTATCGTTATGGGTAAGAGTGAAGTGAAGAAAGGCGTACCCACTGCGTACACCGACGGTATCAACGTCGTCTATGGCGAAGAGTACCTCGCCAGATGCGATGAACCGCTGCTACGAGCGACCATCATGCACGAGGTAGGTCATAAGTTTCTGCGCCACCTCACGCACTACAAACGGCTTTTTGAAGAGGACCGTGTAACTGCAAACATGGCGGCAGACTTTGTCGTCAATGACATCATCGTACGTTGGAACACCCCAGATATTCTCATCGGGGAAGGCTGGCTCTGGAATCCTATGTTCCGTAATTGGAGCGTTGTACAAGTTTATGACTATCTTAGAAAACAAAAGCGGAGCAGCAAGCCGTGTCACGGGGGCAACGCCCCCGTGACTCAAGGTCAAGGTCAAGGTCAAAGTCAAGATAGCAAAAAACTTGAAGGCCAAGCTAATCCAACACCAACTAACATAGATGAGATAGCGCCCTCCCACGGAGGCGTTACCTTCGATGAACACAAAATAGAAGAGGCCGCAGACTTTGATGAAAAAGAAGTATCTGAGAAGGTAGACAGCGCCCTGCGTCAAGGCGGTATTTTGGCTGGCATATTGGGCGGCGATAAGCCACGCCACATCGACGAGTTGTTGAGTCCTAAGGTTGATTGGAAGCAAGCTCTATTGGAGTTTATCTCTGCCGCGTGTAATGGAAAGCAAGAATATTCTTGGCGTAGATATAACCGCAGGATGATCGCTAACGACATTTATATTCCCTCGGCTATCAGCGAGACCGTAGGAGAATTAGTGGTTGCCATCGACACGAGCGGGTCAATTGGCACGGCAGAGCTAACTGAGTTTGCTACAGAACTGGTTTCTATCTGCGACAGCGTTAACCCAGACAAGGTTCGCGTGGTCTGGTGGGACTCAAAGGTTCATGGTGAACAGATATTCTCAGACAACTACGCCGGACTCCAGTATATGCTCAAGCCGCTCGGCGGCGGCGGAACTAGAGTTTCATGCGTAAGTGAATACCTAATTAGTAAAAATATTAATGCGGAGTGTGTGATTGTTTTTACTGATGGTTTTGTTGAATCCGGTGTAAGCTGGAGGCATCAGTCGCCTCTGCTGTGGATGATCACACAGAATAAATACCTTGAAGTACCTGTCGGTAAAAAAGTATTTATGGAGAACTAACATGATGTTCTACGACGTATATCCGCGTAAGAGCTACGCGGATTTTATTAAGCCATCCTTTGAAACTGTAAAGTGGAATGGCTACTACTCTAGGAATGCTGAGAGTGTAATCGTCGCTAACAAGGCGTTTAACGGGACTCACGGGAAGGAGTTTCCGCTGGGTCTGCGTAGGTACAGTGATAGGCGGTACTACTACGAGGGTAACGGCGGGGTAGTTACGATCAAATATCAGAATACTGTTATGGGATACGTGCATCCAGACGATACCTTTGAGTTCGCTAACACACGTAACTGGGCGTCTTACAACTGCAAGCAGGATATTCTGAATCGCTTGTTCGATGCGTTCGGCCTGAATAGGCTTTCACGAGAAGGTGGAATGGTACTCATCAAGCGAGATAGAAGTGTCCAGTATGTTGTGTTCGATGGCTTGCGGGTGAACATCAATACTTTGGAACTACATCCGTCGAGTAATCATCACATTGAGGTAATCTATCTCGACAGGAAGTTGACTAAAGCCATACGAGACAAACACGAAGATGAGTTCAAGGCCGCACGAGCTTTCATCATGGCCGCAAGCGTAGAGACTTTGCGTGAAGATCATCGCAACATAAGACAATCATACGAGAGAGATTTGTATGAACATTTTGTCTTTCATATATGGAAAGAACTTACTACTATTCGTTCGTTTAGGAACAGAAACAATGTTTTAGAGGAGCATAAAACTAAATGGTTTGACATAGCTAAGAAGAAAATTCTGGAAGATATATATCTGAAAGAACAACCTTTCAAAACCCGATACCTACAAGCCGGAGAACGTATACCAACTGGCAACTGGGGATTCAAAATCATTAAACTCAACTCACAGGAGAGTAATCATGGATGATCTGTATAAATTTGCAAGTATGCCCAACGCAATTAAAAATCTGTATAACGTTCAACCGCTGTTAAGAGAACTGCACGTTATCTACAATGTCTATCCGTACTGCGTTGACAACGAGAAGGTTCACCTTATCCACTCAAATGGTTTGTATTTCGGTCGCGCAGAAGCAACAACCAAAAACAATACTTTGGTTTATGGAGTGACTCACCCCAAAATTTGTAAAGAGAGAGGCGGCCGTAACAAGAATACTCGAAATTCTTCGTCCCTTAAAGCACTAATCACAATACTAAGAAAAGAAATACCGCTGACTAAACCGTCTTACGATGATTGGGAGGGTAATTTACCAAAAATTTACGACAGAGTTACTTCTCAAGTAAATGTGTCATTAGGCAGAAAACGCACGCCGCATCTAAAGCTATCTGAGTCCGACGAAGAATGTATAGCCCTGCATATTATGAATCAACAGCCTTTGCCGCAAGAAACTCAAGATAGAATAATTGCGTTTCTCAAAGAACTTGATAGCGCAAAAAATGTTGTTAACGAGATCAAAGAGCGGCTAAGTTATTTTGATAATATTTACTTATTGTATGGGTCTAACGTGACCCCGCTGATGTTTGCTGAGATGACTAAACATAAGCACCGTAAAAAATATGATCAAAACCATGTTGATGTTGATGTTTACTATCCAGTTGGTGACTGGCGTATTGTAAAAAATATAGAAGATCTACCTGATGCGGCTGTATCTTTGTTGAAAATGTGGGAGCTTTCAGTTTCAGGTAAGTTTAGGATGAGTAATTATTTACCCGACGTACCCGACGCGCCCCTTAGTAGGTTTCTTGTTCAAACAGACGACTACTTTCAAGATTTTGATGTAATTACTCGATATGATTCATATTCAAACGGGTATAAAGATTGTTTTGTTGTAGTTGCAAAGGGGCCGTCACATGAGAAATCCGATTGATTTTCGTACTAAACTAGTGCCTATACGCCACGCAGTACTAGAAGATTACCACAGGGTACCCGTGGCGTTTGTTAATGGAAAGTATGAAGTCTACGTGGGTGATAGAATGGTAAGGATGTTTGATGAAGATACTTTACCTGATAATATCAGAGCTATAGTTACAATGATTAGGGCGGGGCAGACCCCTCCTGATCCTGTTAATCCACCACTGTCCACTTTTACCCATGCGTACGACTATCCACCTGATAGTAACTTTTATGAGATCGGTTGGTTTGTAACGGACGAGCTTTTTATTATAGTCTTACCAACAAAAGACTTGACTAATCTGAAAGGAAACCAATACAATGAGCTATGCTTAATGGAGTACAGAGTCTACAACAGGGGGGAGGGTAGGTATGTGCTTGCACCGACTGAACCCACCTTTCCTTTTCTGGAGGAATTCTTTTGGCGGCGACACCAGAAGCTAGAGTAAAAAAAAGAGTAAAGCTGATACTTGAAAAAGTCGGGGCGTACTACATCATGCCTGTCACAAGCGGGTATGGTAGGTCGGGCGCACCCGACTTTATTGTTTGTTATAAAGGTAGATTTATAGGTATAGAATGCAAAGCCGGTAACAACAAACCAACCGCTTTACAGCTAGACAATCTTGATCAGATACAACAAAGCGGGGGGACAAGTTTGTTGATAAATGAAGATAATTTATTTTCTTTGGAGAGTTTGTTGTGTTAACCCGTGTAATCATTAAAACCGATGGTAGAATCGGGTACGTAGATAAAGAGTCACCCTTGGGTGAACTCCTAATTAGAATACCCCGCACTGACGGTTGGCCTTTCCCAGATTATATAAAGCTGCGTCGTAGCCAAGTAACTGCGGACTTAAGCCACATTCCCTTAGCCCCGTTTTAGACGGACGGCAGTCGGGGTCTGACAGACGGCCCTATAAATTTCACATATGGACCCTAAAATGGAAGACATAGCAGAGCATTTGCAGAAGTCGCACGGCAGACTAAAACAAATGTACCACCATGTAAGCTTGAAGCAGTACGATCAAGCTTATGAATGTGCGCTAGACGCACTTTTCTTTGTAAGAGCGAGCATATTATGGCTGAAACACAAGCAGGAAAAAAACCAAGAGTAACAAAAGAAGAAGCTGCCCAAATGCGGAAGTTATATCGTATGGGTAAAAGCGTCACTTCAATTGCCCGAATGATGAAACGAAGCGTCGGGGCGGTGCAGCGGCAGGTTATAGTGCAGCAGGACCCGCCTGCTATGAATGCACCCATAGACCCACCCATTCCCACCCATACCCCTGCCCCTACCCCTAAGAGCTTTTTTGTTCGTATTCGTGAATGGTTTAATTCATGAAAGCTGTTTACGAAAGATATAAGCGATACCACGTTTGGATGGGGGACGAGGTTGTTACCGCTAACGACCTTGCTAATTCTTTTAATATTGCTTTATCTAGCGCAAGACATAACCTAGACCAACTAAAGAAACTAGGTTATGTTGAATCTTTCCCGAAGAAAAATGCAAGGGGGTTCGTCTGTGTACACTTTAAAAGTTTAGGTACTATCCCTGAACCACTTATCGTGGACCGAAGCCCATCGGAACGTATGATGGACGAGTCTAGGAAAGCATATTTAGGTTTATGTAAAAGTATCACTAAACAAGCTATTCCTTACAAAGATCCAAAAAATATTGACTGCTGGTATTTACTTATGTGCCACATTAATGCTTGGCCGTTTACAAATCCCTATGGAGATCTGTATGTTGAAGAGAGGCTTTATGGATTTAAACCGGAAGGCTCTTACGGCTGAGCAACCCGTGTTTATTTGGAAGGGCGTGGTGTTTTATCCGCACTATCTAAAACCAGAAGTGTGGTGCGGTCCTGGTACTACCAAAGATAACTCTGACAATACGTTTACTACATCACAACTTATGCTAGCTGGAGCTAAAAAAAGCACTCGCTATCTTTGGGAGCGTTCGTGGACCAAGTAAACCATCCGAAACACTACGTCTCCCACCCCTCTGGGGTGGAGTGCATCGAGATCACGGAACACATGAACTTCAATCTTGGAAACGCTGTCAAGTATATATGGCGTGCATCTCTCAAAGGGAAAGAGATTGAAGATCTTCGTAAAGCTAAATGGTACGTTGAACGTGAGATACAGAGACTGATGAAGGAGAAACCATGACATCCAAGGTGAGCAATGAGACATTAATGAGACATTAATGAGACATTAATGAGACACCGGAAACATTAATGAGACGTGCCTTATGTCGCTGTAACTTATGAAGGAGAAGATCATGGGCACTAATTACTACGTCGCTAGCAAACACTGTGACCACTGCAAGCGTTATGATGAAGACTATCATATTGGCAAGGCGTCTTACGGCTGGTCGTTCCTTTTTAGAGGCTACCGTCCTGAGGGTCTTGTATCCTGGGATGCCTGGAAGAAATTTCTCAAAGACAAGACCATTATGAATGAATATGGCGAACAGATCGACTACGACTGGTTTGTTCATTTCATAGAGGGTGAAAAATCACCTAAATACGTGCGGGAGAATGGGCACAGGAATCTACAGCACAATCAAATAGGGAAAATTGATAGCTGCCCGTGGTTTAATCCCGAGCACGATTGGGATGATGACAAGGGTTATGCCTTTGGTTCAAGGGAGTTTTCATGAGTCAAGATTTTAAACATACTTACAAAGACGCCATTTTGGAAGTCACGGTAGAGGCACAGAGCGACAAAACACAAGCCAACCCTCACGAACTGATGGAAGCCGTGCTAAAGGTTGTACGTTGCACTGACAACTGGGAAAAATTTGAGTTGTACGTTGTGAAGTATGAATGAACAAATAGTCTCCATTATTATGCTCTCATACAATGGGGTTACTTACATAAAGGAAGCTATCGACAGTATAAAAGCGCAAACTTATTCAAACTGGGAATTAATAATCAGTGATGATGGTTCTAATGATGGGACTTATGAGCTTTCTTTGGCTCTTGCTAAGGACGAGCCTAGAATAAAAGTAGTACAAACTCCAGAAAGATTGGGCATTCCTAAAAATCGTAAGTTTGCGTTTGGTCATACTACGGGTAACAAGATTTGCCATGTTGACGGAGACGATGCTTTGTTCCCGCACTCTATAGAGTACATGCTTAAAGGCATGAAGGATTTTGATTTAGCTTTTTCTGATCTTGCTTGGATGGATAAAAACTCAAATATTTTTCAGTATCATGCAAATGTAGATACAGAACTAAAAAATTTAGGTTGGCGACATTTGTCTATGTACACAAGAAAGGCTTACGAAAACACGAATGGTTATAACGACAAACTTATAAGCGCTTGTGAGGACGGTGATCTGTTTATGCAGATAGCAGAAAAGTATAAATATGTGCGTGTACAACACGCATTATATAAATATCGTATGCACGACAACAACGCTCACACCAACAATAAAAAATGCGAAACATGTGAAGAAAGACCTGTATGCAACTACGTACGAGTTTGGGGTAAAGAAAACAACTGGAACATAATTAACTGGACTCCTAAAGTAAATTTACCTTCTTTAGCTGAACTTTTAAAACCGCCCCAATGAACATAATTACATTAGATCTAGAAACTTTTTACAGTCAAGAAGTTTCTTTAACCGAACTTACAACAGAAGAGTATGTTCGTCATCCTGAGTTTGAGGTTATAGGGGTTGGGATAAAAATAAATAGTGATCCAGCATATTGGGTTTCAGGGTCGCGTGAAATGCTAAACAAGCATTTACTTTCTCTACCTTGGCGTAATTCTAAGCTACTATGTCATAACACAATTTTTGATGGCTCGGTGCTTGCGTGGGTATTAAATATATCACCTAAAAAATATCTTGACACACTATCAATGGCTCGCGCTTTACATGGCGTCGATGCGGGCGGTAGTTTAAAAGTCTTGGCCGAGCGGTATAAAATTGGGCAGAAAGGCGACGAAGTTATTCAGGCTAAGGGTAAGCGGCGAACTGATTTTAGTCCTGAAGAACTAGATCGCTACGGACAATACTGTCTCAACGATGTCGAGTTAACCTACAAACTGTTTGAGTGTATGGCACCCAAGTTTCCAGACTTGGAGCTTGAGCTTATACATCTGACGTTGCGGATGTTTATTCATCCTACGTTCTACGTAAATGAAGACCTTTTATTAGAAAGATTAGACGACGTAAAAAACGAAAAGCACGAGTTGCTTGGCACACTAAAAGAAAAGCTAAATTGCCAGACTGAAGAAGAGGTTAGGAAAAAACTGGCATCAAACAAACAATTTGCTGAAGTTTTAAAGTCTTTTAATATAGCCCCTCCGATAAAAGAAAGCCCAACTACGGGCAAACCTACGTACGCGCTAGCTAAAAATGATGAGGGCTTTATCGAGCTTACTGAACATGAAAACTTATTTATCCAACAACTGTGCGCTGTGCGGCTTGGTACAAAGTCAACAATCGAAGAATCCCGAATTAAACGGTTTATTGATATAGGAAAACGTAATCAAGGCCGCTTGCCGATACCGCTAAAGTATTATGGTGCACATACGGGTAGGTGGGCAGGACAGGACAAGGTTAACTTTCAGAACTTACCTAGCCGAGACAAGAAGAAAAAGACTCTAAAGAATGCAATTATCCCGCCACCTAATTTTGTCGTTATCAATTCGGACTCATCACAGATCGAGGCTCGCGTCCTTGCGTGGCTGTCTGGGCAGAAAGATGTGGTAGAAGCTTTTACACAAGGGCGAGATGTTTACTCTGAGTTTGCTACTAAAGTATATGGTCGACCCATATCAAAAGAGAATCCCATAGAAAGGTTTGTAGGTAAGACTTGTATATTGGGGTTGGGGTATGGCACAGGAGCGCGTAAATTACAGCACACTTTAAAGACTCAGCCGCCTGGAGCAGTAATTGACGAGAACGAGGCGAAACGTATTGTTAACTTGTATAGAGAAGAAAACTATAAGATACCCCAGCTTTGGGGCGAATGCGACGACTTTTTAAACGACTTGGTTGCGTGGCCTAAGAACAAGAAAGACTACTATATAGGGGTTCACGACTGCGTGACAGCTTGTTCAGAGGGCATACTGTTGCCTAGCGGCTTGTACTTGAGATACCCTGAAATTAAGCGCGACACATCAGAAGCTAAAACTAAGATTGTTTACAAATCACGCAAAGGATTAGTAAACTTGTGGGGCGGCACTATTGTTGAGAACATTGTGCAGGCACTAGCACGGTGCATAATTGGTGAGCAGATGGTACTGATAAGCAAAAGGTACCGCCCTGCGCTAACGGTACATGACGCCGTGGTAGTGGTTGTACCAAAAGACGAAGTGGAAGAGGCAGTGCAGTTTGTGGCTGAGTGCATGAGCACTAAGCCAAGCTGGGCACCGGGGTTACCTATTGCATGTGAAACTAAATATGGAGTATCCTACGGATCATGCGGATAAAAGGATAACTCAATCATGCAGCCTTGGTCATACTCTCGACTAAAAGACTTTATCGGGTGCCCACGTAGACATTACGAGACTCAAGTTACTAGCAACTTTACGCAACCTTACACAGAAGCACTAAAGTACGGCAATGCTGTTCATTCTGCGCTAGAAAATTATGCAAAAAACAAGACGGAACTCCCGTTAAATTATCAGCGGTACAAGGGCTATGTAGATGAGATACTTAACATAGAAGGCGATAAGTACCCTGAACATAAAATGGGGTTGTTGCCCGACCGCACGGCTTGTAGTTATGAAGATGATAAGCGGTGGGTACGCGGCATAGCAGACATGATTATTATAAATGATGATATTGCATATATTATAGATTACAAAACAGGCAGCGCAAATTATCCTGATACTTTGCAACTAAAGCTAATGGCCTTGATGGTCTTTGCTCATTTCCCAAACGTAATAAAAATTAAAGCCGCGTTATTGTTCGTATCTTATAATATAATTTTTGATGAATCTTATACAAGAAACCAAATCAATGATTTGTGGGCGCACTTTGCTCCGCACCTTGAGCGTTGGGAAATAGCCCACAAAACAAATGAATGGGGAGCTACTCCGTCACCCTTGTGTAAGAAATGTCCTGTGCAAACTTGTGAGTTCTGGAGGAGTTAGATATGCCTTATGTCAACAAACCGAGACCATACAAAAAAGAGTACCAACAACAAGTTGCTAGGGGCGAACATGCTGATCGAATGGAAAGACAAAGAGCTAGACGAGCTGTTGACAAAAACAGCAGAGATGCTGACCGAGACGGTACAGCGGACAAAAGAGAAGGCAAAGATATCGCTCATCGACGCCCTCTATCAAAGGGAGGTACAAATGGAGATGGATATACAATTCAATCTCCAAGTGCAAATCGTTCCTTTCGGCGTAACTCCAAGCGCCAACTAGTCTCCGAGACCAGCAAAAAAGAGCAAAAAAAGACTTGACATATCCGAAAAAGCCCTTACAATGACTCATGGGGCACTTGTTACGGAGTGTACAGTCGTCAGGTGTGAGTGGGCACCCCATAAACCGCATCAGTTAGATAGCGTTTCTCTCCAACGTATGATCTAGCCGCATCACCGGGGTACCCCCCGGTGTATGCGTAATAGTTAAATTTAGTTATAGGTAAGTTATGCAAAGTTATACGTGGCCCGGTATGTTCAAGCCTTTTGAACACCAACGAAAGACAGCAGAGTTCTTAGTTGAAAACCCACGGGCGTTCTGCTTCAACGAAGCAGGTACAGGGAAAACTTCATCAGTCATTTGGGCTTGCGATCACTTGATGAATCAAGGGATCATTAAGCGCGTGCTTATCATCTGCCCACTATCAGTCATGTACTCCGCTTGGCAGTCAGATCTGTTTAAGACTGCAATGCACCGTAAAACAGCAGTTGCTTATGGATCGGCGAACAAGCGGTCAAAGGTCATCAAAGGTAACTACGAGTTTGTCATCATCAACTATGACGGTGTAAACATTGTAGCTAAAGATATCTACGATGCCGCGTTTGACCTGATTGTTGTTGATGAAGCCAACGCATACAAGACATCAACCACACTACGCTGGAAAACATTAAATAGGTTAGTGTTGCCGAACACGGGGCTGTGGATGTTGACCGGCACCCCCGCATCGCAGTCGCCCATTGACGCATACGGCCTAGCCAAACTAGTTTGCCCAAGTAACGTACCAAAATTTTTTAGCGCATGGCGTGATCGCGTCATGTTCCCAATCAGTAAATTTAAGTGGTCGCCTAGGCCAGGATCTAAAGAACATGTGTTTCGTACGTTGCAACCTGCGATACGATTTTCAAAGGCTGAGTGTCTTGACTTACCTGAAGTTATGTATCAGTACCGTAGTGCTCCGATGACTGGGCAACAACAAAAATATTATTTATCACTAAAGAATGAACTGCTAATCAAAGCATCTGGCGAGAAAGTAAGCGCAGTCAACGCGGCGGCGTTGCTAACAAAGTTATTACAAATATCAGGCGGTGCTGTTTATACAGACGCTGGTGAGATCTTAGAGTTTGATGTATCCCATAGGCTACGAGTGCTTGAAGAAGTCATGGTCGAGACTGAGCGCAAAGTTATTGTCTTTGTGCCGTACACTCATACGATTGATTTAGTTCATAAACATCTTATTAAAGGGGGTTACACGGCAGAGATTATTAATGGAGAGGTTAGTGCGACTGAACGTGCTGCTATCTTTACAAGATTTCAAACGACAGACCATCCACGAGTGCTTGTCATACAGCCTCAAGCGGCGTCGCACGGCATTACTTTGACGGCGGCAGATACAGTTGTGTTTTGGTCGCCTGTGATGTCAGTTGAAACTTATATCCAGTGTGTTGCTAGGATAGATCGCGTAGGACAAACTCATAAGATGACTGTAATACATCTTGAAGGGTCAGAAATAGAAAGAAAAATGTATCGCATGTTGGAAAATAAAATTGACCTACATGAAAAGTTAGTTGAGTTATATTCGTCAGAAATGGAGGTAGAGTGTGAATTTGAATGATATTGTTAGCGCGTTTATGAATTTACGTGTTGCACGTGAAAAATTAGCCGCCAAATTTAAAATTGATGATGAATCCCTGAATGCACAGCAAATTATTCTTGAGCAAGAGATGTTAAAGTTGTGCGCTGAGCAAGGTGCAGATAGCATTCGTACCCCAAGCGGGACAATTAGTCGTAAAGTTAAATCACGGTTTCATGTGATTGACTGGAATAATTTTTATGAGTTTGTGATTGAACAACGTGCGCCGCAACTGTTACAAAAACGGGTGCACGAAACAAACTTTGAAGAGTTCATGGCGGGAAGGGAAAAAGATGGCCTCCCTCCCGGAGTGAATGTAGCTAGGGAATATACTGTAACGGTGTACAAGCCCTCGGCTAAAGACGGTTCATCTTTTAATCCAGAGTTATTAACCCAGTAGGAGTTTAGTCAATGAGTAACGAACTTGCAGTAGTGCTTCAACAAGCTTCGCTTGTTGCCAAAGGTCTTGATGATGATACCAAAGCAGTTGCGGGCGGGATGCAAAACTATAGGATTTCACTTGCGGGTGGAATCTTTCGTATGATTGTCAACGGCAAAGAGCAGGCTTCAATCGAAGACCGTAGCATGAATGTGATCTTTGTTAAGATGTCCCATAATCCTTCACGTACATATTACGAAGGCGCATACAAAGAAGGCCAAAGATCTTCACCTATTTGCTGGTCGTCTGATTCCAAGACGCCTGATCCCGAAGTTAAGAACCCAGTCGCACCGACTTGTGCAGGTTGCCCTAACGCGATTAAAGGTTCAGGACAAGGCGGCACTGGGTCTGCATGTCGTATGTCTTGGCGCACGGCTGTGGTATTACCTCAACAGCTTGACGGGCCTGTTTATCAACTTGTGCTTCCTGCAACATCTTCTTTTGGAGAAGAAGAAAACGGTCGTTGGCCTTTCCGCCCGTATATTCAGATGCTTGCATCTCACAATGTCAGCGCTGGGGCGGTCGTTACCAAGATGCAATTTGATACGAAAGCTAAGGTTCCGCGCGTGTTGTTTTCTCCTGCGGGTGCGGTTGATACGGATGATCTTGACTTGCTACGCAAGCAGTCTCAAGCCCCTGCGGCTATAAACGCGGTCAAGATGATTGTGTATCAAAGTGACAAGAGTGAAGAAGACGAAGAGCCGACTAAGCGTGAAAGCGATAAACGCGCCCAGGTTCAAGTTACGAGTGATGGTACAGCTTCAGATCTTGTAAAGAAATGGGCTAAGAAAAGTGCCTAGAACCTATTCTACTAAGTTGATAAAAAACTTAGAGAAGAAGACCGTCGAAGACGGTCTTCAAATTGTTCTTGCTAAAAAATGTACTGAAGCAAAAATACCTGCTATTTATGTAGCTAAATTGTTAAATGTTAGTAGGATGACGATTCATATTTGGTTTCGCGGGGGTGAGATAAAACCTAACCGTATACCAATGATTAAAGCATTAATACGTACCATTGATGAAGACACTAATAGAGGAGTGCTTCCACTAAAAAGTTATAAAACCGCAACTAAATATTATGAGAATTTAGTGGTTTTAGGCCCCAATTAATTGGGATTGTTGACGGGCAGGGCTGGTCCCTGCCCTTATTGTCTCTACTATCATGTACAAAAAATTTCTTGAGGCAATACTGCCTAGCCAAGGCAATTATTGTTTGTGTTTCATGGATGAGCCGCCAAAGATGCAGCAAAGATTTGTTGAAGACGCATCCTTGGAAGATTTTTATCAACTAATAGAAAGGACGAAAAAGAGACAGCACACTAACATTTGGTTTGCACTATCTTCATTTCAGACCCCGTATTCACGGAAGGGCGAAAATTCACTTTATATCAAAAGTTTTTTTCTTGATGTTGACGTAGGTAAACCAAAAAATAGTTATCCTACAAAAGAAGAAGCACAAGAAGCTGTCCTCAAATGGATTGAAACAGTAGGGTTGCCTGAACCAACTGTCGTGGATTCTGGAAACGGATACCACGTTTATTGGATTCTCAAAGAAGAGATCACAACTAACGAATGGCAACCCTATGCAGACAAAATTAAAGAGCTATGCGTACAACATAAACTAATTATTGATCCTGTTGTGCCTGCAAATCGAGCACAGATACTTAGGATACCAGGAACACTTAATTTTGGAAAAGAATGCGATAACCCCAATCCTCCTACAGCAGAGGTTGTTACAGACATACATACGTATTCACTAGAGGAAATTGCATCCTGTCTCGGTAAGGTCGCTAAACCTATTAGTGAATTTGACCTTAGTCAAGTTAAGAAAGGCATTGATGATGAAACCAAAAAATTTCTTGGAACCGACGATAGTTATGAATACGAATTTAGAGAACTTGCAGAAAAATCCCTTGAAGGAAACGGATGTAACCAAATTAAATGGGTTCTCGAAAACGCATCTAGTTGTCCAGAGCCGTTGTGGTTCACTGCAATATCTGTCGCCGTTAGGTGTATTGATGGCAATACAGCCATACATCTCTTATCAGAAGATCACCCAGACTACACCCCAGAAGAAACAGAACGCAAGGCCCGACACGCCCTTAAGGAAAAATACAAACACGGATGTAACGCGTTTGAATCCGCAAACCCAGGCGGCTGCGACGGATGTCCGTACAAAAACAACATACGTGGGAAGTCACCGCTCGGAATCGTTGCCAGACTTAAGATGGCAGAGCCAAACACTGATGCTTCCGCAGACACAACCGACCCAGAGGAAAACAATAAAGTATTTCCGAAAGAGTTCTTAAAATTACCAGATTCTTTATTTCCCTTTATGCGACCTGAAGGCGGCGGCATTTACTACCAGCCTGCGTCTACCAAAGGCCCCAATAAAGAAGTGATAGTACAACCACCTTACCAAATCTATCCGTATGACTTAATTCCTATTAAGCGGCTGACCAGTCCATACGACGGAGAATCTCTACATCTACGTCTATGGTTACCTAAAGACGGAGTAAAAGATTTTATCTTTCCGTTAAAGTTGTTAGGGGCGCCCGATAAATACAAAGAATTTTTGTTTACAAATGGTATCATTCTTAATGGTAAAAACATTGAAACACTTAAGGAGTATTTGATGAAATGGGCTTCATATTACATACACCGTAATAGAGCAGAAGACATGAGAGTGCAGATGGGCTGGGTCTCATCAGCTTACGAATCTTTTATCGCAGGTAATACAGAAATTACAAAGAACGGTGATTTTAACTGCCCAACTTCACCTGCTGTACACAATGTCGCGCCGCATATAAGAAAAGAGGGTAGTTTTAGTGGGTGGCGCGTTGCAGCAGAACAATTGATGCAGGAGGGGTTCCAATTACACAGACTTAGTTTACTGATGGGATTTGGATCTGTGCTTGTGCCGATGACAAACATTGGTGGTTTAGTTGTTAGTCTGTCGGGAGAAAAAGGGACTGGTAAGACTGGTGCGTTACAAGCTGGGTTAAGTGTTTTTGGTGATCCTATAAAACTTAAAATAACTACCGAAGAAGGGGGCACGATTAACGGACTGTTTTCACGTGCTACTACTCTTAAAAATATTTTAATGGGAATAGATGAGACATCAAATTTTAAGCCGGAGATAGTTTCAAAAGCTGTATTCCGTCTGCCAATGAATGAGCAACCCAAGATTAGACTGATGAGTTCATATAACGTTGAGAGAAAAGTTGGCGAAGGGTCGAGCCAACTTATTTTGATGACTACAAATCAATCTAACAAACAAAAACTTTTTGCCAACGGCAAAGCAAATCCTGAAGGAGAGCTACGTCGTCTACTTGAATTTGATATGTACAAACCCCCAGGAGGTCTCGCTGAGTCTAGGGGCCAGCAACTTTTTGAACCTTTTAAAAATCATTTTGGTCATGCCGGTCCACTTTTTATAAGAAGTATATATGATACTGGAGTAGACAGAGTTAAACAGTTAGTTACTGACTGGAAGACCAGATTTTTAAAGGACTTTATTGACGAGACGGCTTATAGTTACTGGACTGGTGGTTTAGCGGCAATTTTTGCGGGAGGAGAAATTGCTGTTAAAAATAAAATTATTGACTACGATATTGAAGAATTATATCGTTTTATTATTGATAAACTGTATGCGATGCACAATGAAACAAATAAAACTGTTGTTTCTTATGAAGATTTAATCAATGAATTTATTATTACCAACATGACTTCAACTTTGATGATTGATGAAGACACGGGTAAAATTATGATGGAGCCACGAAGTGACAGCTTGATAATTCGTATTGATGTAAACTCAGGTAGTGTTTACATATCTTCGGCGGCTCTTAAAAAGTATTTAGACAAATTGCAAATTGGTGTATCTCACTTTGAGAACACTCTACTAAACAAAGATATTTTACGTAAAGGCGGGGGAGATATGACTGCGCCGTATAAGATGCGGCTAGGCACGGGCTGGAAAAACGGCGTAGCAAACGTACGGTGCTACGAGTTTAAACTTGATGTATCAGATATAGTGAATAAAGAGTCGCCCAATGATTGATGAACCAGAGTGGCTTTTTCCTTATGAGTACATGGAAGTTGGTGAAAGTTTTTTTATGCCAACGCTTCACATAGCTAACGCACACTATATTATTGATGAAACATCAAAAAAAGTTGGTGTGTATGTTAAATGTTATACAGTTGTAGAAGATGAAATTATAGGCGTCCGCTGCTGGCGTATCGCTTAATCTGGTTCAATACCATACGCGGCAACGGACTGAACAAAGCCTGACTTCATTTTGTTTTGGTGGTCAATTAGTAAGCGAACTTGATCTTGCCGTTCTTTGATCGTAAGCGTAGTGTTTTTTCTAACGTCATTTGCCATTTTACGTAATTTGTCGATTTGAGCGTTATATTTATTGTAGTAATCAATGATAGCTTTATCGTACGGATGTTCCTGGAAGTACTGACTCATCCGTTCAGAATCGCCGCTTGAAGTAAAGGCACGGTAGCGACGCTCCATGTTTTCGATCTCTTTTTTAACTTCACTATACTGGCGGGCGTCATAGTTAGATGGTGCTTTGAGATAGGCATCAAGCAGTAGAGTATCTGTCTTGAAGTCAAAGTCTCGATTACCTGCAAGGGTGTGGGCCGTGTTATAGACCCAAGCACCAAACCTAGATATACCATCTAAATAGTTGTTGAGGAAAAAGTACAACGTGTTGGGCGAGACATCCACCTTGCCGTCTGACATGTTGTACACAAGACGAACAGCATCTTTAAAAGCCTCTGGGATATTGTCTCCGCCTGTGTAGGCATCATTGTTCCGTGACTGCCTGTTGTTGTAGATCTCGCGGCCAAGACCGTCCATGTTCATGGCCCACTCAAACAAGGGCTTCAACGCACTGGGGAGGACTGAATCAAGTGCTGCCTGAACAGGGTGCTCTAACTTATTGATCTTAGAAATAGGAATTGGCATGAATGATTCAGCGCCAGCATCCATTACGTTATTGAGAAACTGCCCAAACGAACTAGCGCCCGACGCAAAAGCTGCAAGTTGTGCTCCAACAGCCGCAAATGCGCCTGGGCCAAACCCCCACGGAATTTGAATCACTAGGTCTTTGCCGCCTGACTGTATGCTAGTGTTGAATCGGGCATTGCGTACCCAACGAGCAGTGTCATCTGACAAAGTTTTATTTCGGCCTTCGTCATCGTCCCCCGCCATTACCGAAGCCATCCAAAACGTAAAAGCTCCAAGACCAAACAACGCACCCGATACGATTGCAGCACTTTGCGCTCGTTTGCGATAGTCGGCGACAAGCCTATTTATATCTTCAGGTTTTAACCCTTTTACGTCTTCGGCTTCTTTGGTTACTATTTTTTTGAGTTCTTCATCCGATTTGAAATAGTCAAGCGCGGGAGATAAGGCTTGGTAAGATCGCACCGCACCTGTTGCCGCAGGCCGAAAGAACATAAAGAACGCGCCAATCTCTTTGCCTTTGATACCTGTCTTTTCAAAGTTAGCAAGATTTTTAGCATACGCGACAGCTTCAATCTTTGCTTGCTCAAGCGGCATACCTTCAGCAACAAACTGATCCCGCATCGTGCGATATGCAGCGATACGGCTGGACATCTCAAACATGTCTAACCAAGCATCAAAGAATTTATTAATTCCACTAATAGACCTAATTACGCCGTTTTGCTGCGCCGCACTAACTACATCAGATAGGTTGTCGCTGATAGTGATGCCCTGCAAATACGCAACTCGCCCACCTATATTGTAAAAATCTTTTAGGTCAGCATAGAACGGGTCAGTTTTAGCAAGGCGGTTCATCTCAGCTTCGTTGCCACGGCTAAATGCAAGTGAAAACTTAGCAGTTTTACCAAAACCATTTCTAGCTACAATGTTGCTCATCTCACCAATAACTTGCAGTCCACGCTTTCCTGATGTCTCAGCACCAAGTACCCCTGCGTAGGTAAACAAGTTACGAGCAAAGTCCATCGGTGCAAACGCAGGATTGTAACGAGTGTGCATTTGTCCAAAAAAGCTTGTAGTTTTGCCTACGCTATCTATAAACCAATTGTTATCCTTAAATGGCCGTTTGATAGCTTGAAGCATTTGTTTATCATTAATTTCATAAATTTGAATCGTTCCATCAGGCATGTAATGGAAGATATTTTTTTCACCCCGCTTAAGATCTTGTGTTATCTTGTTATTAAATCTTTGAGCAAAAGTTATGTCGGCTACTTTTTTACCTGCAATAATTTTTGAGTCAATCAGGTTTTTAATTGATAACGTAACGCCAGCCTCATGCCTGCCGAGCCGCATGGCAGATTTACTTGCTTCACTAAGTACATTTAAAATTGGGTTGTCTGAGTCTGTAATACGTCCATCGAACGCTTCTTGTTTGTCTTGCAAATCTCCGCTTACGTTCGCCCCAAAAATATCCATTTTGTAGTCATTTGGTCCAGCTTCTGGCCTGCCGCTAAACGGGAAATAGTTTTCAAACCCATAGAAATTCACCAAATTCTGGACTGGCGGCGAAAAATAGTTAGCTTTTTTGTTCAACTCAATTGTTTTGTTTTCAATCTCTGTAAGTTTCTTTAGTAACAAATCTGCTTTGACTTTGTTTTCGCCACTAAAAGCTCGCCCGAATGCTTCTATGTCTTTTATATTGTATGGCCCTAACGTGTTGTATGCCTCATCATTTATATCAGAAAGAGCTGAGCCTTCAACCTTTGTAGCCTTAACATGCGCCTCTAATTTTTTTCTAAGATCTTTAGCCTTTTCCTTTGCCGCAGCCTCACCTAAAGCTTTAACGTCTATCTCAATAACTTCTCTAAGTATTTTTTCACGTTCAATAATAGCGTCGTTATCAACTAGAGGTACTTCTCTCAGATATTTAACTGCTCGACGTTCTGGGTCATGTTTGTGAATTACGTACAAATGAAGTAGTGACAATACATCCGTAGCATTTGACTTCATAGACTTGGCTAAGTCAGCCAACATATCGTTAGCTTCAGATATAAGCACGAAAAAATTCTTTTGGTAGAAAGACTCAGCTTTACCGGACGACAAAGTTAGAGCACTACCTAAGCTATTTTGTTTAGGTCCAAAAGAAATTAATTTTTTAGATCTACGCAAAACGTCATTTAACCGATCTACTCTGTATCGGTAGTTCTGCATAGTCTCAATAATTTTTGTACGATTATCTTTACTAAACATGCTAGTAACACTCTTAGTCTTTGTCGCAAGCGTGGGGTTTTGCTGATCTAACTTGCCAACAAGACGCGACTTATGTTCATTAACGACTTTATCTGCTTCGGCGTTTGATATACGAAGTGTTTTATCAAAACTAGGAATGGCTTCAGGTAAGCTAAGTATTTGTTCAAAATTTGCCATTAATTGAAACAAAGCGTTTTCTTCATTTAATTCTATGCTAACTACGTCAGTTTGAGTTACAGCAGACGTATCCCCTCTGCCAATGGCAATTGCGGCATCTACAAGCCTGTTTATTCTAGACTCATATTCTTGTCTAGAAATCTTTTTAGGCTTTTCAGTTGCTCGTTTTTCGCCTTTTTTACGCCCGCTCTTGCCGTACTCAATTTCTTGTATCTCTACATCTGGTATTTGATATTCTTGTTCTGCAATAGTTTCTAATTCTTCAAGCTTTTCTAAATCATCTGATGATGGTTCAGTTTTTTCTTCAACCGTGTCACGTAGTTCTTGAATATCGTTGTAGAGTTGTTTTCTGGTGCTGGGAATAAATTCTTTTGGCGTTATACGTAGCGTTTTTAAGAGTCCTTTTATACCTAACAGATCAGCTATTTTATCTACCAAAGAACTCCAAGCACTTGGTAATTTTTCTGTTTTTATTGGTGAAGGCATCCGGCGCAAAGCCATCTGCATGTTGGGATCGGATAAGCTATAAGATAGAAATTCGTATACGTTTTCAAAAGCGTTAGGGAAACTGCTCTTAATACTAGTGTTCTGTCTAGCGGTATTATATATTTTAATTATATTTTGAGCGGCTTGTTTTTGTGTATTTGACATGCCTTCTCTTTTACCTGTAAGATATTTATACATTGTCTTTACGGTAACGGCATGGATAAGTTCGTGCATCAGAGCGGTTTCATTCAACGCTCTGTCAGTAATAGTTAAAGTATCTGTACGAGGGTCGTAGTCAGCAATAAAATCAAAACCTTTGCCTTCTGCTCTTAAAGTTTTAGCTGCCTCTTTACGGGTAGCAGCATCCTTGGCCAAGGTGGGTATGTAACGTAACTTAGTATCTATACCTCCTAAGTCGCGTATTAATCCTGCTATGCCCCTGTTTATAGCGCCAGATAACTTTATATATTTGCTGGGGTCAGATATAGTTTGTAAAAATGATGTACCTACAAAAGGCTGGGTTTTTTGATACCCTTTAGCTTTACTGGCTAAGTAATTAATTACTGCATTAATGTCGCCTTGTTTAGCAGCCGTTTGTACTTCATCCGTAAATTTAGTACCAGCCATACCAAGCTTTTCAGCTTGGATTTCTCGTTGAGCTTTTTGGTAGGCGGTTTCTGCTTTGCCCTCTTCTACCTCTTCTTTAGTTACAGGCTCTGTACCTAAAGACTCGTTGTATTCTTGAAGCGCATCAAAACCTTTTATTATTTGTTCACCTGTAACTTCACCTTTTAGTGGAGCTTCATTAAGATAAACAGCCTGTTCTTCATCGGTAAGTTCGGTAAACGAAGGCAAAGACATTTTACGAATTTTGGATTCTATTCTTCTGTTTATTTCATAAGCTGCTATCGAGTTAGCTACTATGTCTGAGCGTTCGCCAGCTTCATCAGTAAAAACTTTTTTCTTGTCGCGGTAATCAGATAGTTTAGTTAGTGCTTTAGTCGCACTTGCAGGAGTTAAATCTTTACCTAAAGCATCTACAAAAACTTCACGTTCATCAGCCGTTAGTTTGCCGCCTTTAGTTTCACCAGCTTTTATCTCTTCACTTGTTAAATCACGGAACAGTTTTGGTAGCCCGCGAGCTTTTACGTTTTTAGCACCTCTAGCAACAGCATCTTCATATAAAGCAGCTACACGATCTCGCTGTTGAGCATATCTACTTTCATCAAAAGATCTAAATATGTCAGACGCAATATTAAAAATTTCTGGGTCTACAGCTTTATTTTGTGATATTTCTGATCTTAAATCTCTAATAAAATCTAATTCTTCTTCAGATAAATTGCTTTCAATCTCGCTAATGCGAGCTTTTTCAAAAGCGCTAATTGAAAGATTACTTTTAGCAGCTTTTTTCCTAGCTTCAAATGCAGCTTTTGCTGCCGCAGCTTTTTCAGCTAGGCTTTTTGACGGTGTGGTAGGGGTAGTCGGAGGGGTAGTCGGAGGGGTAGTCGGAGTCGCTATCGTGACCAATTCGCACTCGAGCCTGTTAGATCGGAAGAGCACACGTCTGAACTCCAGTCACTAATGCGCATCTCGTATGCCGTCTTCTGCTTGAAAAAAAA
>OGWG01000024.1_pt1 | contig 23842 bp, 34 predicted proteins | sample 1575911 | NCBI WGS metagenome assembly OGWG01 (sample SAMN07581534, study PRJEB24739) | freshwater metagenome
TGAGCAATCTTTCAAAGCCTGTCAACACACGTTATTACAAGCCTCTAGAAAATCCGACCAGATACCCCCTTGAATTGTGTTCCGATCACCACATCTGTCTTTGGTCAGAGGACGGAAAATTCAAGTGGACGATAGCGTATTTCGTAAAGCATAAAGAAGGATATGATTTGATGTTTGTCGGAGATAGGCCGCTTGACTCCCGTGTAGATTGGAATCATTTCAGAGAACTTGTGGTTCTTGGTCAAAGGCTTGCAGATGAAAAGTGGCAGAATGAAGGAAACTACGAATGATTGAACCAACAGAAGGTGAAATTGTTGATGTTCTGAACAACTACCTCAACAGCGGTAACCGAGATACATTTCATCAGATTTTGATTGGTCGTGCCATTGCTGAGATCAAGCATCTCCGCATGCGTGTTGCCGATCTCAAAAATGGATTTGAAGGTTCATGCACTGCATGTGAGCCTGTTGCTGAGATGAATAGAAAGTTGATGGAGGAACGCGATGAAGCAAGGTGGGAAGTCTGTGGCTTTCATCACCTGACTGGATTCCTTGCAGGAGATTACGCCAACTCCCGTGGTTGGAATTATTTCAATGATGAGAGAAAGTGGCCAGGATTTCCACCATCAGTGTCTGACTTTGACAAATTCCTTAAGGGACAAGATAAGATTTTTCTTGAAGCGAATGATCGACTTCGTAAAGAGAATGAGGAATTGCGTAAGGAGCGCGACGAGGCACGACAGGAAGTGTGTTTTCTGTTGTCTCGTAATGTCACACAGGGATGTGACGGAGACACCCCAGAGTTTCATGCCACCGCCCGTGGGTGGTGCTACCTACTTGAGGAGGACGACGAATGAGCAACACCCAAACACCTCGCACCGACGCAGCAGAATCAAACTGGTGGAGTGAGGACGGTCTGCGGTCGGCGTTCATTGTTCGTGCAGATTTTGCCCGTGAACTGGAGCGGGAGAACGCAATCCTCACCGCCGAGCGCGACGAGGCATGGCAGAACCATGATCGGGTGGTGCGGGAATTCTCTGAAGGCCCGAGCGACTGCGATCCCGAGACTGGCATCCAGCACGGCGATCTGATCTGATTTCACACTCCACACAAAAGGAGAAAAGCAAGTGACCCCACACAATCTCAACATCTTGCTTGGACTTTCCACAGTCGGATTCGTCGTGGTGTCCCTGCTCTACATGATTCACTTGCATGACACCAAGTGGAAAATGTTGAGCAAGGACAACAAGATTCGTCACCTTGAGTCCGAGTTGCGTCACTACAGCAGTCTATACTTTTCGGGCTGTGGTTGCAAGAAGAACCACGCACACACCGAGGAAGCGGAGAGCAAGCCGCAGGAGAAGGCTGACAGAGGATGGTTCTCGTCCCTATTGAAAATGGGTATCTTGGCGGCGATTGCCTACCTTGCCTATTTCCTGTACAAGAAGTACAAGCAACGCTCAAAACCCGTTCCCGTCACAACAGAAGTAATCAACTGAAACACAGAAAGGAGAAAGCCATGAATAACTTTTGGAAGTACATCAAAGCCGCAGCCATCGTTGCTGGAGTGTCAATGGTGGCATACTACGGCTACAAAAAGATCCGCAAGATGTTTGCTTGACAGCACACCATTTACCTGCTATACTCTAACAACAAGGAGACTGACAATGACTAAGACTGCAACAAAGAACAAGACCAACAAGACCGTTACCACAAGTGCATCTGACCTCTACGACATCGCAAAGACGATGGAGGGTCTGTTCGCAAAGATTACTAAACTCAACAATAATGTCTCGTCACGCTCCATCAGCGGTCGTGATATTGAGAAGGCATGTGATGACATCTCAGAGGAGATGGGTGAGGCATTCGATACCCTGAAGACCATCCTCATTCAGAATGAAGTTGTCAGCGGACCTTCCTACCCCCTCACTCTGCCCAAGAAGATTTGATAACAAGGAGACTTACCATGTTCAGTAACACCTGCGCCATGACACTCGCACAGAAGTCCGACCGCATCCTCGCGCAGACGCGAGGCTTGAGCGGAGCGACACCGAACGCCACGCAACTCATCGAAGAACTGCGGTGGGCGTTGGAGGAGAACAGGAGGGAAGTGCAGCGGCTACGGAAGGAGGAAAGCAAGTGAGCGACGATTTCGGAATCGGAGTGATTGTCGGCATCGTCCTGACGATGCTGTGTTGCCTCGCAGGGATCGGGATAAGCGTGCTGTTTCCAAGACGCCCGAAGAAGGAGGACGGCAAGTGAAGGACACAGACATCATTGCGGCGATTGCGCCCGATGCGGTATCGCTGATGGACAAGGCAATTGCGGAGATCAAGCGTCTGCGGCAGGAGAACGTGACCCTCACCGCCGAGCGCGACGAGGCGCGGCGGCTTTGGTGCATTGATATAGGAGAACTCTACTCGTCTTCTCCACTGTCACTTGCGAAAGAGCGTGGATGGGACTGCTTCAAGGAGGGCAACCCATGACCGACACCGAACTGTGCAAGGTCTAAGAAAGAATAAAAAATGACAATACCAAAAGAACGATATAATTCTTTGATGGCAACTAGAAGATTCTTAGTATCCTTGTTGTATCCTGAGTTAACACCTAAAGTACCAAAGAAGATACGAATGGAGGCTAGGGCTAGACTGAAGCATTTCCCTTGTAACATAGAAATCAGGGATATGGAACAGCGTGAATGTTTCTCTCTAGGTCAACAGTATAGGTCATTGTATAGAGACTATGAAAAGAACCCACTGAATCCTGAACTAGAAGGATTCTAAACAAGGAGGCATATGTCCAGTAAAAAACTTTGGTTACAGTTATCCAAGGAAGAACAAGACTTGAGAACAAATCTTCAGGTAATAACTGAAGAAGATATGTTGAATGTGTCTGAGAAAAGATACTGGAAGGAATACGATGTAGCACCAGATGAAGGTAGACCAGAGCAATCTTTGTTAGATACTTGTGTTGAAAACCTGACACCACTGTATCAAGAGTGGATTGATTACTCGGCTAAGAATACTAAGACACCAGCTTGGGCTATACCTTTGTTTGCTGTGGGCGCAGCAAAGATGGCTGATATAACTGTTAGGTGTTTGATTGTTGAGTGGTTTAACTCTAGCCTGTGGGACAGGAAGACAGACTCGGAATCAATAAGTTTACCAACAGCCCAACACATAGCCCATGCTATCAGTGAGATGGTTATAGATATTGTGGGGTATCAGATAACCAAGAACTTTAACAAGGATGAGTGGATAAAGCAGTCTCACTATCAACGCAACTGGTCACCAAAGCGGTGCAAGGCTTTCACAAAGAAACTGGGTGGTCTAAGTAAATCCTCGTTTACCAGAAAGAACAGAGAAGACTTTGGTCACCATATGCTCAGGATTGCTGAGAAGTCTAATGTGATTAAACTGATTAACTCAAAGAGATACTCAGGATCTCGGTGGTCTGATCGTGTTGTTGTATCCTTTACTGATTCTGTACTACAGGAATTAAGTAAGAGACACACAGATGTTATTGCGTTGGCCGCTATGCTGTATCGACCAATGATTGTTCCACCAGTGCCACACACTGTTGCTTCTTCAGGTGGAAATCTTTTACCATATGTTCGTAAGCCAGTTGTGCAGCGTTTCAAAGATGTGATGTGGGATGAGTATGTTGTGCAAAAAGGATCGACACCATCTCAAATTGTTGTCGATGGTCTTAATGCAATGATGCACACCGAGTGGGAAATAAACACGGATGTCTATCAGGTTATGAACAACCTGTTTAGAAACAATTCCCGTGCTTGTAATTTACCAGCCTATGAGTTCAGTGCGTTTGATTATTCGGACCCATACCCTAAAGATGGGACTAAAGAAGAACAGGCTAAGTGGTGTGGTCTTAAAGAGGAAGCCTATGGTAATTGGTTCAAAGAGGAACGATCTCGTGGTCGTATGCTTGTCAGGCTGAAACTTGCCAAGGATATGATGAAGCATGGGTTCTTCTATCAATTGTATACCTGTGATTTCCGTGGTCGTGCTAATGCCTCTTGTGATCTATTGTCACCCCAAAGTTCAGACTTTGACCGTGGTCTTATTAGGTTTGCAAACCCAGTGAAACAAACAGAACAGGGATTGTATTGGCTAAAGGTTCACATTGCAAACCTGTTTGACCACGACAAGGATTCATTTGATAACCGTGTCAAGTGGGTTGATGATAACATGGATATGCTAAGGGATATCCACCATGATCCCTATGATAACCTAGGTCTATGGCAATCTGATAAGAAGAAAAAGAACCCATCATTCCAACGGTTGGCTGCTGTGTTTGAGTTATTCCGAACAGATGGACTTACACAACTACCAATTCAAATGGATGGATCTTGTAATGGTGTCCAGCATTGGGCAGCACTGATGAAGTCTGAGAAACTGGCTGAGATGGTTAACCTGACCAACTCAGATAAACCTAGGGACTTGTATCAGTATGTTGCGGATCTAATAACCCAGATCATGCAAGATGATTGTGTTAATGATACTAAGTCTGGTAACTGGGCTAAGACATTCTTGGAACATTGGGGTAACCACATCAGCAGGAATGTTGTCAAACGGGCGGTCATGACCGACCCTTATGGTGTTACCTTGTTTGGTATTCGTAGATACTGTAAGTCTGAGGGACACTTGGACTGGGTATCCAAAGATAAGATGGCTGGTGCTGTTATGGAACTGGCTACCTTTATTGACAAGGCTCTCAAGACCACACTGACTGAACCCAATATGGGTAAGGTGTGGTTAAAGAAGGTCTCTGACATAGCCTCGGAACTAAATAGAAACCTAGAGTGGACAACACCCTGTGGTTTCCATGTGGTACACCAGTACTATGAGATCATAACAAGGCGGTCTGTTACCAAGTTGTTTAACATGAAGGAGTTGTACTTTGGATACCACGACAAGAACACAATAGATTCCAAGCAAGTTAACTTGGCTATATCCCCTAACTACATTCATTCTTTGGATGCCAGCCATATGTGGTGTACGATAGAACAAATGTTGAAGCATGGTATAGATTCCCTGAGTATGGTTCACGACAGTTATGGATGTCATGCTCCATTCATCCCATTAATGAGACAGTTTACAAAGGAGGAATTCCATAGAATGCATGAGTTGCCGTTGTTTGAAATGTTGAAGCAGGAACTAAAGCTTACACTTAATGTAAACCTTCCTGACTTACCTGAGTCTGGTTGTTTCGATATAAACCATGTAAAAGAATCGGAGTACCTATTTCAATGACAAAAAAGAAAGCTTTTAAAATTACTTGTGAAGGTGATATGGAAATGTTTATGAAGCAGTTTCTATCTCTTGCCAAGTTAAAGCAAAAGAAAAAGACAATCGAAGTAACCGTAGTATCTCAAGAGATAGGTAACATTCTTGTAGAGAATATCAATGATTTGTTTATGAATAGCAGCAATGCCTTGGGTAATCCAGAGAATTACCATCTGCATCTGTTTGTTGAAGTCAACAAGAAAGAAGATAATGAGTAGAGTCTTGGTCATAGGTGACACACACTTTCCTGCCTGTCACCCACAATATCTAGAGTTTGTAAAAGATGTGTATAAAAAGTACAAGTGTAATAAGGTGGTTCACATTGGTGATGTGGTAGACCACCACACCATCAGCTTCCACAAGAAGCATCCCGAATCCATAGATGCCTGCACTGAATACAGTGCTACCAAAGAAGCTATTACTAAGTGGCAAAAGGTTTTCGGTGAGGTATTGGTATGTATAGGTAACCACGATGAGCGAGTCTTTAGACTTGCTGCTGATCAGGGTATACCACCGTTCTATATTAAACACTATAGAGAAATCTATGAAACTAAAAATTGGAAATGGGATTATAACCATATTGTTGACGGTGTGTATTACAGCCACGGTACTGGTACTGGCGGGATGTTTCCTGCTTTTAACGTAATGAAGTCTAGAGCAATGTCTTGTGTACTGGGGCATCACCACAGCATTGCTGGGATCAACTGGTTGGTTGGACCAAAGACCAGATACTTTGGTATGGATGTTGGTAGTGGAGTTGACCACAGCCACCTAGGATTCTCTTATGGACAGAACCATCTCAAGAAACCAGTCGTATCTTGTGGTGTTGTCCTTGATGGTAAGCACCCCTATCTTGAAGTCATGGAGTTGTAATGTGGCTAAGAAACAAAAACAACTTGACAACCAAGTAAAGAAAGAGACACTTACTAATGAAGTTGTTCTCCCCTATAAGGTTCCTAAGCTTGTTAAGATATTGTGGGTTGATGCATACACTATAGGCGGAGAGGATTGGATAGAAAAAGACATGGCAAAGTCTTATGCCAAGGAACCATTGCCACATATGTTAACGGTTGGGTTTGTTCTGTTCATGGATAATGAACAGGTAGCTGTAACCAGTACCATTGGTCCAGGAGAAACAGCCCAAGTAAATAAGATTCCAAAGCGGATGATTATTAAGATGGAGACACTCCAGTAAGTTGGGGCTAAAGAGGAGATGCTCGATATGATGAACAAGAAGACAAGTTCAAAACGCAGTTTAGACAAGAAGTCTAAGAAACCCGTTCGCAAACAGAAGACACCAAACTGGAGGGCTTGGTGTACGCGGTGTGCGACATAAGAAACCCGTTCGCAAACAGAAGACACAGAAGAAAGGAGGATACTAAATGGATACACAGGTAGAAGAACAAGTCCAACAGACTGCACCACCAGCAATTAGTTCTGATAGTGTGTGCTTGTACTTATCAAGTATGGCACAGGTACTCAGTTCAATTGTTGTGGATATCAATGCACAGATCAACACTATTAAGAATCTAACAACCAAAAAGGAAACAAAGAATGACAATGAAAGTAACTAAGAATCGTAAGAGTTCCCCGTTTATCACCGAAACACTGATGACTAAGTGGAGCAATCTACTTAAGCCAGACACAGCATTCGGAGAAGGTAGTGCGAATCATAACATCACAGTTGTTGTTGATGCTGCGTTCCGCAATGTGTTGAACAACATCCTGAAGACCACTGGAGCCAAGAAGATCAATGGCCTTCGTGAGTCTGAGGGTGTGACCTACTTTAAGGCTAAGTCTAAGGTTCATGTTGATAAGGGTGTATTCCCTTGTGTTGATTCACAAGGTATCCCAACATCAGCAGTTCCATTCGGTGGTGACAAGGTTCGACTGAAGCTTGTTCCAATGGTTCTTACACGGGATAACTCCCTGTCAATCTACTTGAATGGTATTCAGGTTATTGAGAAGAACTCAACCTTCAGTAAGGAAAATGACTTTGCACCAGTTGAAGGTGGTTTCGTTGGAACTGGTGTAGCATACACCGATGAAGGCGAGAGTACCATAGATGACGAAGACTGCCCCTTCTAAAAGATACTCATGGAGATTTGACATCAACCCAGTTGCTGCAAGTCGCCCAAGGGTATCTAGGTGGGGAGCGTTCTATGTAGGTGCTTATAAAAACTTTAGAGAAATTGCTGCTGAAAAAGTTTGGAATACTTTGGATCCAAGCTTTACACCACTGACCAGTGTCTTGGCTGTATCTATTGAGTTGTTTGTTAAACAACCCACTAAAACAGAGAAGCTGTATCCAAGACCTGATATTGATAACTTTGCCAAGGCGATACTGGATACCATGAATGGTAAGATATGGGTTGATGATTCACAAATCATTAGCCTGTATGTTACAAAGCAATGGGCTGAGAAAGGTTCTAGTGGATACTTTACACTGGAAGTAGGATGCGCTTAACAAGATTGGCGGGGTGGTCTGACAAACTGCCCCGCCATATCTCCATAAGGAAATAAATGAATAAAACAGAGTCGGTATTTGTACGCAGGGCTGCTTGTCCCAAGTGTCAGGCAGTCGGAAGAGATTCCAATGGTGATAATTTAGCCGTTTATTCAGACCACAGTTATTGTTTTAGTTGCAAATTTTATAAAGGAAACAAAGTGACAGATAAAGTTTTTACATCACCAAAAGAATTCGTACCACTGGATGGTACACATTGTGATATCCCAGAAAGAATGTTAGGAGAAAAAGTTTGTAGGTTGTACAACTATCAGGTCACCGAGATCAACAACAAAACAATCCATGTCGCCAACTACTATAAAGACAATCAGTTGGTTGGACAACATCTTCGTGGTCCCGATAAGAAGTTTGCATGGCGTGGTTCTGCTACTGGTGTTGAGTTGTTTGGTCAGAACCTGTGGAAGTCAACAGGCGGTAAGCGATTAATCATCACCGAGGGTGAGATAGATTGTATGACCGTGAACCAAGTACTGGGTGGTACATGGGCAGTCGTATCCATTCCTAATGGTGCTGCATCTGCTGTTAGATCAATCAAGGATAACCTTAGTTTTGTCAACAGTTATTCAGAGGTTATCTTGTGCTTTGATATGGATGAGGCTGGTCAAGCAGCAGCCAAAGAAGTTGCAGATATGTTACCATCGGGTAAATGCAGGATTGCCAAGTTACCCTATAAGGATGCAAACGAATGTTTGTTGCACTCCCAGTCCAAGACATTGGTGAATTGTTTATGGGAAGCACAGGTGTATTCACCTGATGAGATTCTACACATTTCTAATATCATCAACGATCAACAAGAGATAGAGGATGTTCGTGTATATCCGTTCCCATACACTAGGCTAAACGAGTTCTTGATTGGTCAACGCAGTGGAGAGATCACACTGTGGGCTAGTGGTACTGGGTCTGGTAAGTCAACAATCATTCGTGAGTTGATTATCAACCACCTAACAGACAGTCGCAGTGTTGGGTGTATCATGTTAGAAGAATCACCACAAGAAACTATGGATGATCTGATATCCCTACTGATCAACAAACCAGTACGAGCAATCAGAGCAACCCGTATGATGAACACACTACAGGTTAAGATGGGTAGAGAGATTATCAATGTGTCTATCTTTGATGATCTAACTGAAGAAGAATATGCTGAGGCAAAGAAGAGATTGTGTCAAACCAATCTATATATCTACGACCACCTTGGTAACAATGCTATGAGCAATCTGTTGGCACGGATTGAGTTCATGGCTACCAGTCTTAAGTTGGATGTTATTGTTCTTGACCATGTTACTGCTGCGGCTGCTGGTCTTGTTGGTATATCAGAGAAGGATGTTGATGGTGGTAACTCAGAACGAATCATTATTGATACACTGATGAAAGAACTCAGGTCTATATCTGTTCGTACTGGTGTTCACATTGACATTGTATCTCAACTTAAGAAAACAGATAAAGCATACGAGGAAGGTAGTCGGGTTACACTACAGGATCTTCGTGGTTCTGGTGCATTGTCCTCGGTTCCCAACACGGTGATTGGTCTAGAGCGTGACCGACAGAATCCAAACAACAGGGTGGCAAACACAACTGTGGTTCGGGTTCTAAAGAATCGCTTAACTGGTCGTGCTGGTATTGCTACTGCGTTGTTCTATGATCACAAATCAGGTAGACTGAAGGAGGTTGGATTTACACTTGACGATTCAGGCAATGTTGTTTACGATCCCGCAGATGTTCCCAATGAGTAAATAAATGAAATCATGCGTACTAGATATAGAAGGCAACTCTCTCAATGAGGTTGTAGTAGAAAAGAAAGGTAAAGCACTGCCAGAGTGTACTAGGATCTGGTGTGTAGCTACGAAAGATCGTGATGCCAGTGAACCTAGGTTGTGGACAGAAGAGAATCTTGGTTCTCTGAAACAATACCTTAAACAATTTGACATCTTAATAGGTCACAACATTTACGGATATGACTATCCTGTGTTGAATAGATTGTTGGGTCTAAAAGAACCAAGGCTTATTGTTGACACCCTAGTTGTTTCTAGGCTTATGTATCCCGATAGAAACGAACACCCATTTGGTGGCAACTCACTTGAGTGCTGGGGTAAACACTTACGGTATCCTAAGACCGAGTACACTGGTGGTTGGTCTGAATACACAGATGCTATGGGTCAGTATTGTTTGAATGATGTTCTGCTTTGTGAACTAATATACAAACAACAAACGAACTTTATTTCAAGCAACAAATCTTTGGTTAAGTTTGAGCATCAGATAACAAGCCTGCTCAGTAAGCAAGTCGAGAGTGGCTTTGGTTATGACCTTGCAGCAGGCGAAGAATTGTATCGCAACCTAGTTCTAGAAAAACTGGGGATAGAAGATATGATGAACAGCATCTTCCCTGCGAAGATAACTGAACGCTATTCAGATAAGACTGGTAAGAGATTGAAGGATAAGGTTGAGGTATTTAACCCAGGTTCTAGGTTACAGATTGCCGAGCGTTTGTTTGACAAGTATGGGTGGAAAGCACCCGAAACAGACAAAGGTAATCCTAATGTAGATGAAGAGGTCTTATCAACCTTGCATTTTGAAGAAGCCAAAACTCTGGTAAAGTACTTTGATATTGTTAAACTGATCTCACAAGTAGAAGATTGGAACTTAAGGGCATCTACATCAAGAGACAATCGGATACATGGTAACATCAACCCACAGGGTGCTGCTACTGGTAGATGCACACACAGTCAGCCTAACATAGCACAGGTATCTGGAGACAGCAAAGCTAGGTCACTGTGGATACCCGGCAAGGATGGGTATGTTCAGGTTGGTGCTGATCTCAAGGGTCTTGAACTCAGGATGTTAGCCCACTATATGAGTGAGTTTGATAAGGGACATTATGCATCCATTCTAATTAATGGTGACATACACGAACACAACAAGGTTGCTGCTGGTTTATCATCCAGAGATCTTGCCAAGTCATTTATCTATGCTTATCTCTATGGTGCCAGTAATGTCAAGTTAAGTAAGGTACTTGGTTGCTCTGTTCAGAATGCTTCAAAGTTGCGTGTCAGGTTTCAGAAAGAAATCCCTGCTTTGGCAAAGGTTCAAGACCTTGTTCGTTACTGGTATCTCAAGGATAAAGCTGTTGTGTTACCCGACAACAGAAAGATCCCAGTCAGGAAAGAACACGCTGCGTTAAACACATTACTACAGGGTGCTGGTGCTATTGTTTCCAAGTTATGGATGTTAAAGGCTAATGAAGATCTAAACAAACTGTATGGTTCTGATGTCTTTCAAATGGCTTACATTCACGACGAGTTACAATTTGCAGCACCAGTTGATATTGCAGAGGATGTCGGTAGAGTTATTGTTACCGCTGCCAACAAGGCTGGTAACGAACTGAATCTAAACATTGCTGTAGATGCAAACTTTACGATTGGTACGAATTGGTCAGAAACACACTAAAGGAAACTAATGGAATCAACAACTAACAAACTAACAGTCTATATTGCGGGGCCTATGCGTGGATACAAGAACAGTAACTTCCCAGCCTTTTTTGATGCAGCTCGTAAATGGAGTAATAATCCAATGGTTGGTCGGGTATTTAACCCGGCACAGATGGATGAAGACATGGGATACGACGGAGACTGTGTTGCAATCAACGCAAAAGAAAACCTCAAGATGTGTATGGAGCGGGATATCTCCGCCATTATGGCATCAGACGCTGTGGTCATGCTGACTGGATGGGAAAGATCAGAGGGCGCACGGGTTGAGCACGCCCTAGCCGTGTACCTAGGTCTAAAGATCTTCTATGAAAGCTGAAGTCTTAGTCTGCTTCTATAATAACTATAAGTTACAAGGATGGCGTAAACCATTAATACATCTTATGTGTTTTTCCAAACACACTCATGTTCATATTGAACTTGAGTTTACAAACTACAGGTTGATTGTATTAACGGTTGATGGTGGTAGTCCACGGATCATAAAGTTGGGGCTAAACAAGAAATTTTTAGGTGTTGATCCATACCACATAACCAGCTTTGGTGAGATAGATCTACATGAAAACATTAACAACTATATAAATAACTACCCACTAACAAAGCACTGGGATTTAATCAAGTATCAACTAAAGTCTTACTTTTGGAATGTTGGTGACCCACCACCAACATGTGCTACCTTTGTGTCAGACTTCCTAGGATTGCATGGGATATTCATACCTAGGTTCTTCTCACCAAAACAACTGTATGACTTCTTACTTAGCTGGGTTTACAAGGAACAATTCTTATGATGGTAATAATGTTTGGCGGTAAAGCTAGGGTTGGTAAAACAACTTTGGCTAAATGGTTCAGTAAGTATATGTACAACAAAGGGTTTTCCCCAACCTTGTTATCATTTGCTGACATTCTGAAAAGAGAAGTGGCTAAGACTGGGTTAACAAAGGAAGATAACCCAGAGGAATACAGGCTGGCTTGTCAGGTGTTAGGTTCAGGCAAGAGAAAGCAAGATCCAGACTATTGGTTGACTAAGTTCAATGAACGCTTGAATGAAATCAAGGTGTTGGATATTGAAAATCTTGAGACATCCCCAAGAAAGTGGCATGAAAAGTGTGTCATTGTAGATGACTGTCGGTATCTGAATGAGGTTGGTTATGGTAGAAAGATAGATGCTTTGAATGTATTCATAGCCCACGGTGATAGGAAGCTAAGTGACCACGATGCTAAGTGGCGTGAGCATGAGTCCGAGGACATGGCAAACAAAATTGAATCGTGGCTAAGCGATTATCAAAACCTGTTTCACTTTCGGCTATTTAACGACACAACTGAAGAAGCGTTCAAAAAGAAAGCCGAGTCATACTTTGATGATTGGCTGGACTACTTGCAAAGTGATGATAAGAAGTTATGTGACTGCTTTGGTTGTATGAAGTTCCGACATGACATAGAGTTAACCCAAGCAGAGTTAGATAAACTTGCGTTAGAAGCTTTTAAGCGATGTAAAATTTTAGACAACAACGAGGAACTATAATGAAAGAATGTTGGGATGACGAAGATTGTGAAGATGAAGAAGAAGAACATGAGAATAACGACGATGATTGCATACCATATCACCTACGATACAATGACGAGTAAATTTTAAAATGATTCCAAACAACCAAACCTATGATACAATTCTAGCTCTGAATACTACGATTGCTCAATTAAAATGTGAGAAGAAAAAACTGGAAGAACACATCATACTTCTTCAAGAAAGAAATACTAGGCTGTTATCTAAACTACAAGAATATGAAGTAAGGGAAATCTCTTAAATGTACCCAGAAGAACAACCACAAACAGCTGTCTTGGATGGTGACATCCTAGCATACAGGATTGCTTTCTGGGCTGAGACTGAAGGTATCGAAGACTTGGAACAAAGAATAGATAATGATGTCAAAGAGTGGACTCCATTTGGAATTACAGATATCCAGATTGCATTCTCTTGTCCAAGGTCTGATAACTTTCGTCGTAAAGTTTGGGATCTATACAAGCGTCACCGCGATGACACATCCAGAAAGATACCAGAAAATCTTGGGTTGGTAACTGATTTATTGTCGAAATATAATAAGATAGTTATTGATTCACTGGAGGCTGATGACATCATGGGAATGCTGGCCAGTGGTTATCGGGCCATTGCTGTGACCATTGACAAAGACCTCAGGTCTGTTCGTGGTTGGCATTGGAACCCAGATAAAGAAGATAGCCCAGTACTGTTGGATCCCAAGGTTGCTGAGTTTAACTTTCACAAGCAATGGTTGACTGGGGATACCACGGATAACATTCCCGGCATATGGAAGTGTGGTCCAGTCAAAGCCCAGAAGATTTTAGATTCGGTTCAACCTGAGTATTGGACTGATGCTGTTATGTATACCTATGAACACTCAAAGGATTCCCAGGGTGTACCTTATACCCTAGATTTTTGCGTTAAAATGGCACAATGTGTTCGTATCTTACGAGATAATGAATACGATTATAATAACAATCAACCCCTTCTTTGGCAACCTTACTGATAGTTGGGGCTAAAGAATACAACCAAGGATAAAGATGACAAATTCCACATATAATGTAAACACTGGTTACTATGGTAACCCTCAATCATACACCACACAATCTTTTACAATCTCAGAACCAGAGAATGCTGTTAAGATTACCTTAGAAAAAGGTTCTGCGACACCAGTCTTTAAGACCCCAGATTCTGTGGGTGCAGACCTAAGTTCTATATCTGAGGTTGTCCTAAAGCCAAACACCCCGACATTGGTTGACACTGGTGTAACCTTGGCGTTACAACAGAACACTGCTGGGTTGGTCTACATCAGGTCAAGCCTGTCCTTACAAGGAATAATCCTAGCTAATGGAGTTGGTGTAATAGATCCAGACTATAGGGGTACTGTTAAGGTTGTGTTAACTAATACTACAGATAAAGATATTGTTGTTTATGCTGGTTCCAGAGTTGCCCAGTTGATTATAACACCCATAAATAAACCTAAGTTTATTGAGGTAACTGAGTTACCCAATACGGTGCGAGGTTCGGGTGGTTTTGGATCAACTGGAACAAACTAATGGACGCATTTCAACAATTCATAGCTCTCAGTCGTTACTCGCGTTGGATTCCCGAGTTAAACCGTAGGGAATTCTGGCATGAAACAGTAGACCGATGGTGGGATTTCTTTTGTACCAAGGTTCCCTTGTTGGGGACACGCCCTGATATTAAAGATGCCATCTTAAATCTAGAAGTGCTGCCGTCAATGCGCGGTCTGATGACCGCAGGACCAGCATTAGATAAAGACCACACCGCCTTGTACAATTGTGCATATCTTGAAATAACATCCCTGAAGTCATTCAGCGAGTTGATGTATATTCTAATGTGTGGTACTGGCGTTGGCTACAGTGTCGAGGGTAGATGTATATCTCGGTTGCCAAAAATTCCAGATAAGATCTCCAAGGATTGGACACAAGTTGTGTTAGTCGAGGACTCAAGGGAAGGTTGGTGCAACGCCTTGGCTCAGTTGTTCGACCACCTTCAGTCTGGTCTACACCCAAAGTGGGATACATCCCTTGTCCGTGGTGCTGGTGAGAGACTGAAGACCTTTGGTGGTCGAGCAAGCGGTCCCCAGCCCTTGGAAGAAGTCTTTCGGTTTGTAACTCAAACATTCTATAAGGCACAAGGAAGACACTTGACACCGTTGGAGTGTCACGATATCTGTTGTAAGATTGCCCAGTCTGTTATTGTGGGTGGTGTTCGACGGTCTGCTATGATCTCTCTGAGTGACCTCAGTAACCGTGAGATGGCAACTTGCAAGTCTGGTGCATGGTGGGAATCATCATCACATCGCGCCCTAGCAAACAACTCAGCCATCTATACAGAGAAGCCACCAATGGGTCAGTTCTTGGAAGAATGGACTGATCTCTACAATTCCCACAGTGGTGAGCGTGGTATTTGTAACCGCCAAGCAATGACTAATCTGGCTAAGAATGCACGAAGAGATCTTAACTTTAACTTTGGAACTAACCCATGTTCTGAGATTATTCTTCGACCAAATCAATTCTGCAATCTGTCTACTATTGTTGTTCGACCGACAGACACCATAGAAACATTAACAAAGAAGATAGAGCAAGCAACTATTATTGGCACAGTCCAAAGTATGTTCACAAACTTTACCTATCTTTCCGAGGATTGGAAGAACAACTGTAATGAAGAGCGGTTGCTTGGTGTGTCAATGACTGGTATCTTTGATAACCGACTGATGTCTGGTAAAGAAGGCAACAGTTGGTTAAAGTATACCCTAAAGACACTCAGGGAAACTGCCCAGTACACAAACATTGTTTGGTCCACCAACCTAGGAATCAACCCAAGCAAGTCAATCACTTGCATCAAGCCCGAGGGTACAACAAGCTGTCTGGCTAACTCAGCTAGCGGTTTGCATCCACGATTCTCCGAGTATTATATTCGTAGGGTTCGTGTTGATAAAAAGGATCCAATCTATCAACTGATGAAGGACTCACCATCTATTGCTATTGAAGATTGTATTATGAATCCCCAGTCAACTGCTGTTGTTTCATTCCCACAGAAAGCAGAGTCAGAAACAACAACATCACAAACACTAGGGGCAATAGACCATCTTAATCTTTGGATGATTTACCAAGAATATTACTGTGATCATAAACCCAGTATTACGGTTTCTTATACAGATACCGATTACTTGGAGGTTGGTAATTGGGTTTGGACTAACTTCGATAAGATTTCAGGTGTGTCGTTTCTACCCAAATCAGATCATACATATGCCCAAGCTCCCTTTGAGGCTGTAGATGCACGGACATACAACCTATTTCCTAAGGTGGATATAGATTTTTCAAAGCTAAAGCAATATGAAACATCAGACTCAACTACATCTTCACATGAGATGGCTTGTACTGCTGGAGGATGTGATGTGAAATAAGGACTAATATGGAAGACTATAGAGCTATGATACAACGTGGTGTACCTTTAAAACAGGTAAGAGCATTGATGGATGCCAACACCCCTGCCGCTAAGGAAGCTGCTAAAAAAGAGAACCAGATTAAAATGGATATCTTAATGAAGGCTTATAACCAAGCGCGAGCAGCGGCTACAAACCCCGCTATAACAGGCTCTATGCCAACCACTAGTCTTGGTAAAGGTATCTATGAGGAGTTCTATGCACTGTCAGACAACTTCACAGTCTCCAGTAAAGCACTTGGTCCCAATGATTTTCTTCTGAATGCAACAAGCGCAGATGAGTTATTAAAGATTGCTGGTTATAAAAAAACCAATCGAAAAGGCCTAATGGGCAGTATTTACACAGGTTATGAGCCTGGGTATTATGAGGCCGCGACATCTTTGATTGATGCCGCTAAACAAGCAAGTATATTGGGTGGCTCTGCCTTTTTGACCGAGCAAGCAGAACCAACAAAATACGATATTGCAAAGATGTTGCCAAAGATATCAGAAGAGTTGCAAACAAAGTACAACACACTTGGCAGTCTTCAGCGTGGCGAACTGAAGAATGAAACAGAAACGACAGCAGATGATGAACAAGTTATGTTTTTCCAAGACCCAGCACTGGCTGTGGAGGCAGAACTAAAGAAGATACAAAAAGATTTTTCACAACTTACAAAAAATATAAATGAAGAGTTTACCCGCTATGGTCAATCAACAAAAAAAATTGGAACTTATCAGACGGCTTCGTTATCCGAAGAACAAATGTTTAAAAAAATATTGCAAGGCATTAGAGAAACATATACTCGGTTTAACGGAGAAGCAGAAAACGCCTATGTCGGAAACAGATATGCTAACACAACACCAGCAAATTTTCAATTTAGTAGCGCAACTCCTGATGCAAAAGCATACCTACAAACCCTTCCCACTTTAATCAAACCATGAGTTTACTGAATAACTTTAAAACAAAATTAAATCTCAGCTTTGGATCTATCAACAATTCAGACATTCGTTTAATCCTGAAGGACCTATATGAACAGGTCGAAAAGATCCAACAAGAGGTTGATAAGATTAACAATGAAGCACGAAGCATTTCCAAAAATCGACCCACAACTAATAAAAATCTTAGAACAGATGTATCCGACACTGGAATATGATCCTGAACTAACCCCACAAGAGTTTCTCCGCAAGGCTGCGTTCAGAGCGGGTCAAATTGAACTCATTCAAAAACTAAAGATTGTCTGCAATAAACAAAAAGGAGTAAACTAATGGGAGGTTCACCGTCTATCAGTGGTGGTATGACTTTCTCTGAGCAACAACAGTTGTTAAAAGAGGAACGAGAGTTTCAGAAGCAACAAGAAGATCAACGACGCGCAGATGCCGAAGCATCCGAAGCCCGTCGCGTTGCCCGTGATGCAGCCGAACGCGCCAGACTAAAGGCAGAGGAAGAAAAAGAAATTCAAACTGCCACACAAGCTGAACAAGAAGCCATAAAAGAAGCAGCTGCTCAAGCAGAAGAAGGCAAGCAACAAGGAATGGCTGGGTCTAATGTCAGCGCACTTGATTTCTATTCATCCTTGTATACTGGTATAAACAAACCAGGGGTTTAATATATGCAAAACACCTTAGCAGACCGCTTTCAACGATTGCACTCTAATCGTAATTCTAAATTAGTTAGATCACGATACTGTGCATCCTTAACAATCCCATCATTGTTACCACCCGAAGGCTGGACCGAAGAACAAATGTTACCTCAACCCTTCTCTTCGGTTGGGTCGCGCGGGGTAACCAGTTTGGCAAGTCGGATGTTGTCTGCTTTGATACCAGTAAACGACAGTCCATTCTTTAAGTTCAATCTTAAGAATGGTGTGGACCCTAGTGTTGAAATCAAATCATACCTAGATACAATGTGCTATCAGGTATATCGCAAGCTGTCATCAACAAACCTGAGGGAAACTGTTTACCAAGCTATTCAGTCGTGTATTGTTGTTGGTGATTCTTTGGTTCACATTGAGGACAACTTTAAATTCCGAACATCCCGATTAGATCATTATGTTGTTCAGCGGGCTGTGGATGGCTCGGTACAAGAAATCATCTTTATTGAGTATGAACTGAAGGACGAAGAACAAATCAACTACTCAACATTTGGGGTTGACAAACAAGGCTATGAGAAACAGTATTGTCAATATATGTTGAATGAGGATGGGTCTTGGGATTATAGAAAGGAAAACCAAGACGGTGAACTATTGAGTTCAGGAGTCTATTCAATCTGCCCCGTAGCAGTCCTTAGGTGGTATGGTGTTGCCGGTGAGAATTATGGTAGGTCACACTGTGAGGATATCTTAGGTGATCTTCAATCTTTGGATTCCTATACCAAGGCAATGCTGGACGGCATGGCTGCTTCCACGGCTTTTTGGATGTGCATAGACCCTAGTGGTATCACCGAGTTGGATGACCTTGCTGGTCAAGTAAACGGCTCTTGGGTGGCTGCTCGTAAGGAAGATGTGTTCATCTTGTCCCCCAGTCAAACCATGAACCCACAGATCAACGCCTCGCAGGCGGCTGTAGAGACAATGCGTAAAGAAATTGGTCAAGCATTCTTGATGACAGGTTCTGCAATCCCAAGTGGTGACCGTGTTACAGCAACCGCAGTTAGAATGATTGGATCAGAACTTGAGACTGTGTTGGGTGGGGCATTCTCTGCTATGGCTAGGGATCTAATGGAACCAATTATCAAGCGCACCATCTTCCTGATGATTGAGGAAGAGCAGCTTGATAAACGAATGTACAACCAATTCTTTGATAAAGAAGGAACTCTTGCTGTTGAAGTTGTAACAGGTCTACAAGCTTTGACCCGAGATACTGAGTTACAGAAGCTTATGCAAATGGGTGAGATGGTTAAGAACCTACCACCAGAAGCTTTACAAACTTTCAAGTGGTCATCATATTCTACCGCTCTTATTTCTGCCCTTGGATTTGATTCCCGTAATTGGGTTATCTCAGAAGAAGAAATGGAACAAAAGAAACAAGAGGCAAAGGCACAAGAACAGGCCATGCAACAACAACAAGCAGCTACCCAAGTCCTTGCGAATGCTGGGACAATGGCTGCTGAAAGAGATATTGAACAAACAGGTGGACAAGGTATCGCCAATGTGTTGTCTAATTCAGGTGTTGATATGTCTGCCTTCGGAGGAATGCCCAATGGCTAAGAAACTAGATAAAGCAAGTATGCCGTGTAACAAGCCACGGAAATCTCCCAACCCAGCAAAAAAGCGTGTTGTCAAGGCTTGTGCAAACGGTCAAGAAAAGATTATTCATTATGGTGCAACTGGTTATGGTCACAACTACAGTGCCTCAGCTCGCAAGTCTTTCAAAGCCCGACACAATTGCGGATCAGCAACAAACAAATTAACCGCTAGATATTGGGCTTGTAAGAATTTGTGGGCTGGTTCTGGTGGCTCAAAAGCAAGTTGCCCAAAGAACAGAAAGTGTAAAAAGTAATATGGCAAAGAAAGACGCTTGTTATCATAAGGTTAAATCAAGATACAAGGTCTGGCCTTCTGCATATGCTTCGGGTGCTTTGGTCCAATGTAGGAAGGTCGGAGCTGCTAATTGGGGTACTAAGAAACCTAGGAAAAAGTAATGGCAAAGAAAAAAGCAAACTTCTCTGCTGAGAAAAAGAAAGGTTTACACGGTTGGTTCTCCCGTAATAATGGTAAGGGTTGGATTGATTGTAAAACAGGTAAGACATGCGGTAGATCAGGTTCAAAAGACAAACGAAGCTATCCCGCTTGCCGACCAACCAAAGCAATGTGTACTTCTAAAGGAGTACGGGAAAAGAAAAGTTCTAAAAGAGTTAACTGGTCTTAACATAGGAAACTAAATGATTCACACACACACAATGTCGCAACCAAAGCAGATCAAGGAAACTGTAAAGGTTGCAAACCCAACAAACATCGCCTCAACAACAGCATATGATGCCCATGTCACAATGGTTAATCCCACTAGCCATGCTAATGGTATTGTAATCCCTAGTGGACCATATTCACATGTCATCATCAACCCATTACTGGCAAGCTTTACCACATCGGCTGGTATTCGGGTAACTGGTTGGTCATTTCTAGATGGTTATGGTGTATATATTCCAAACCTTTTATTTGCTGGGTCTATTGCTGGGGTTCAATCTACTGCAGGTATAACCGTTAACTCTACAGCACTAAAGTTTGTGCATGGTATTACCGTAACGTCTGGTCTTACTGCCCAGACATTAATCAACAACTCAGCCACACTGTCAGCTGCATCAATTGTTGTTCCAAACTTTGGGTGTTCTCATCTAGAGGTTGACTTTATTTCTGCCACAGCAACAGCTGATTATGCTAACTTTATTTATGGTTATTGCAGTATTAACTAAAATGAAATCAAAATTTAAATGTAACTGCGGAACAACCACCAGATTTACTGGTAAGCACGCTAAGTCCGAGTGCAATAAACGGGCTATTGTTTATACGAAAGGTTTGAAGAATGCAAAGTGATGAGACTCCTGACATTGACACCGACTTAACTGAAAACGTTGTCAATAACTCGGAACAATCTATAACTAATTTGCCAGAAGATGTTCAGCTACAAAAAGAAAAGATTGCTTTTGAAGCCTATGTTAAAAACCAAGGTGGCAAGATCCCTGAGAATTTTAAGGATGCTGGGTCTTGGTTTGATTCTCTAAAGAATGCTCAACGAGAATACACCAAGTCTAGACAAGAAGTTGCTGCCCTAAAGACTAAGTATGAACAAGGTGGTGCCAACAACCCAGACTATAAGGAACCACCTGTAACACCCGTTGTTAAAGAAGACCCAGTACCCAGCATTCCAGAGGTGCTACGAATACCAGATAAGCCTAAGGTTGAAGAACAACCAAAGGTTGATCCTGTTGTTAATCCCGATGATTGGAAATCTTGGACTGTTGAATACGCTACGAATGGTACCCTAAGTGATGAAACTAAAACAATTATTAAAGAAAAAACTAAGCTACCTGATTATGTCATTGAAGAATATATGTCAGGTCAAAAAGCTAAGATCGAAGTTGCTTACACTAAAGCAGCTGATATTATCGGTGGCAAGGAAAATCTTAACAAGCTGTTTGTGTGGGCCAGTAAAAATCTGTCGGAAACCGAACAAGCCAGCATGAACAGTTCATTGGCATCTTCTAATTGGGAGATTGCATTGCTTGGTCTACACGCAATGTACCAAAAGAAGAATCCAAACAACAAACTAAAAGAACCCGTGGTTGAATCCGTATCCAAAAAGGTTTCGGTATCTGCTACCCAAAGTCCTGATATGCCATATAGAACAAAACGAGAATTCTCTATGGAAAGAAACAACCCAGCCTTTGGAACAGATCCCAAGTACCGTAGATACGTTGAAACACGGATGATGAAAACCGACTTTAACAAACTTCCAAGTTAATCCGTTTATGAAAGACAGCGGATTAATTAGAGAATGTTTATAAAACAAACTCCCCCTTATTAGGTAATGGATGGTTTTGTAAACAAACTCACTCAGACTAAGACTCCATAAGAACAATCTAATAGATGAGATAATTATTTTGTCTTTCAATCTCTTATTTAGGAAAACAAAATGCCAGATAATTTAACAGCAGCAGACTTGGTGATGCGTACAAATCTAACCGCAGAACCTTCAGGTGGTGCAGCAGGCGCAAACAAGCTGTGGCTCCCCCTTTGGTCAGGTGAGGTCATTAACGCATACGACCAATACAACGTGTTTGAAAACCTTATTTCCCACAAGTCCATTTCGGGTGGCTTCTCTTATGAGTTCCCTGTGACTGGTACTGTGGCGTTACAAGCGGCTTGGGATGCGGGTGAAGAGTTGGTAGGTGGTGACTCTAGCAGCACGACCTTCAAGATCAATCTTGACAAGCGTCCAATGGCTGCTCACTTTGAGACTGATAATGTTGATCTCTTGGTTACCCAGTGGGACTATCGTTCTGAGCTGGCTCGCCAAGCTGGTCTAACATTAGCCAATACACGCGACAAGCAGATTATCTCTGCATACATTGCCGCTTGTGTTGTTGCTCCACTTACCAGTGATTCTCGTGGTTTGGGTGTTGATAACTTCCCAGCCCCAGCAATTGTTGACACATCAACATCGGCTATTGGAGTTGCCGTCAGTGCTTGTACTGAAGCAACCGCCCTCAATATTCTCCAGAAGATTGAGGACTACCTTGTTTTCATGCAAGAAAACAACTATCCTTGTCAGAATGTGTATTGTGTGGTTACACCAAAGGTATTCCAAGTCATTCGTGCCTTGGGTATTCCACGGTCACCATTCAATGCCATTACAAGCTCTGGTGTTGTGGGTACTAGCAGTGTTGTGGCTGCAACCAACAACTATTCTAACCAAGCTATGTTTGGTGGAGAAAATGGTTTGGGTGCGCCACTGTCGGTTGGTATGAACCAACTAACAGATACGCTTGATTACATGGGTGTGAAGATTCTCAAGACCAACCACATCCCGCGCACTAATCTTAGTACTGCTGGAAATGAAATTGGTGGCTCCAAGTACAACCTTGTGTGCAACTCCGTTAACATCTTTGGTATGATTTTCCAACCAGATGCTGTTGCGGGTCTGTCACTGATGGGTATGAAGGTTGATACCGTCCAAGACGTTCGTCGTAACACTCAGTTCACCGTAGCAAGTATGCTTAAGGGAACTGGTGTTCTTCGTCCAGAGTTGTGCCAGATCTTGGTTGGTACCACCAGCGTTGCCGCTGCAGATACTTCTGCTGAGATTGACACCCGAGCCGAGCTTGCCAACATCTTTGGTACTGGTTCTGGCTTTGGTGCTGAGTATGCAGTGACTGCTCCTTAATTCAACATTTTATTTATTTCGCTTCCAAGTTCCTAACGGGACTTGGAAGTTTTTCAGGAGGTTCATATGGGTCTAATTACAAAACTACAGGCTGTTAATCAAATGTTGTTATCCTCAGGAGAAAACCTGGTTGCTGATCTTGAGAACTCCAGTGGTATTGATACTGGTATTGCTGAGTATATTCTAGAGCAAACCAGCCTAGACTTTCAAATGCGCGGTATGGCTAATAACAAAGTTATACGCAAGATGAATATAGATGTCAACAACAAACTGGTTCTTCCGGTTGCTGATGGTGACGAGGAGGGAGTTATCGCAGCTGAGCTGGTTTCATTCCATGTCAACAGCGATAACACCCAAATCCGTGTCCGAGTTATCAACGAATCACCCGCTCGGCTATGGAACATCACAGATGATACAGATATCTTTGAGGCTGGGGTTGATTATTATGTTGAGTTAATCACTAAGTTGTTATGGGAAAACCTAGATACTTCGATCCAGCGCGCTATATCGTTTACAGCTGCTCGGGAATACCAGATTATAACTCAAGGTGATTCTGCCACAGATTCTTACCCAGTTTGTTTATGAATTCCATATTCTCCTGAGAACCAAACCAATTATCGGCTAAAACATGGTCAAACAGCACTTGGTTCTCTATGGATTTCTGTATC
>OGWG01000025.1_pt1 | contig 23475 bp, 20 predicted proteins | sample 1575911 | NCBI WGS metagenome assembly OGWG01 (sample SAMN07581534, study PRJEB24739) | freshwater metagenome
TTGGGGGTGAGGCTTTAACTTTTTGATTTGCCTCAGCAACACTAGAAGCTGAGGTAACAAAAAAACCTTTATTTTCCATAGCTTTTGAAAGTCTGTTACGGAATGGATCATCGTCATCGACTATAAGTAAAGATTTGTTCTCGAACTGTCCTAAATTCACTTTTGAGGTTAAAATTTTATTCATGAAGTACTTTTTAATATAGTCCTTCCCGAACCCTATCACAAGCTAAGGTCACAGTGTGGAAGAAATTTTTCTTACCTAAAATAAATACTTTACAGAAATTAAAAATAGCTTTAATTGCCGACTCAATTGGTTAATTAATAATAATTTTTTAACAAAAGGACATAACAAGAATTGAAAAAATTTAATTCTGTTTCTGACTTAGTCAGAGATCTTCAACCAGTAAATCCTGTATATTGCATTCGACCAGAAAGTATAAAACTGGCTTGCAATTTTTTTGTAAATAATTTCCCTGGGAAACCCCTATACGCTGTAAAAACAAATCCTCACAAAAATGTTATCAAACACATTTATCAAAATGGAATTACAAATTTTGATGTTGCCTCTCTAGAAGAAATTAAATTAGTTAAGTCGATTGCAAAAGATGCAAAACTTTATTTCATGCACACAGTAAAAAATAGAAAGAGTATTGAAGAAGCATACTTTAATTATGGTGTGAGAGATTTTTCTTTTGATACAAAAGATGAATTAATTAAAATTTTTGAAGCAACTAAAGATGCAAAAGATTTAACATTATATTTAAGAATATTTGTTTCTAATGAACATTCTGAAATTGACCTTTCAAAAAAATTTGGAGCTTCTCCTACTGAAGCAATTGGATTAATAAAATTAGTAAGACCGCTTGTTAAAAAACTTGGAATAAGTTTCCACGTTGGTTCACAGTGTATGCATCCTGTATCTTACTCAAAAGGAATTAAAGAAATAGGAAATATAATTTCAAAATCAGGAATTACTCCCGATATTATAAATGTGGGTGGAGGATTCCCATCTAAATATCCAGATCTATATCCTCAACCACTAGAAAACTATATGGAAGAAATTAAAAAAGCAGTAAGCAAATTAAATTTACCTAAGCAACCAGAATTAATCTGCGAACCAGGCAGAGCTATTGTTGCAGAAAGCGGTTCTACTATTGTTAAAGTTGAACTTAGAAAAAAACAAAGTCTTTATATTAATGATGGAACTTATGGATCTTTATTTGATGCCGGATTTCCAAATTTCATTTTTCCAACAAAAGTTATTGATACTGGAAAAGATTTAAGTAGACGTTTAACTCCTTTCAATTTTTATGGACCAACTTGCGATAGTATGGATTTTATGAAAGGTCCTTACATGTTGCCAAATAATTTAAAAGAAGGTGATTATATAGAGATTGGACAATTAGGAAGTTATGGCCTAACTTTTAGAACTAAGTTTAACGGCTTTTACTCAGATGACATTTTCGAAATCGAAGATAAACCTATAATGTCTGTTTATCAAAATGAACAAGATGAGGAATACAAAAGCAATTATCTTGTTGCTTAATGAGCAAATCCTCAAATCCAACTATAGGTCACAACAAGTCTAGCTTTTTAAATAAAGCTATAGAACATATTGATATTACCTCTTTTGATGCAAGACCCATTATAGATGGTATGTCCAAAATGTCTTTTACATCTAGAGAAACAGCTAATGCAGCTCAAATCTATAATGAAATGTTAAACGATAAAAACTGCACTATTTTCTTAACTTTAGCAGGCTCAACTTCTGCTGCAGGATGCATGAAAGTTTATGCAGATCTAGTTAAAAACAACATGGTTGATGCTATCGTTTCAACGGGAGCATCTATTGTTGATATGGATTTCTTTGAGGCCCTAGGTTTTAAACACTACCAAGGATCGCAATTTCAAAATGACAATGTATTAAGAGAACATTACATCGATAGAATATATGACACTTACATTGATGAAGACCAGCTACAAGCATGTGATAAAACAATTGGAGAAATAGCAGACCAGTTAGAACCTAGACCTTATACTTCCCGTGAATTCATAAGAGAAATGGGAAAATATTTAACAAAAAATTCAAAGAAAAAAGAATCTTTAATTCAACTTGCATATGAAAATGACGTGCCAATATTCTGTCCTGCTTTTACAGATTCTAGTGCGGGATTTGGTTTAGTAATGCATCAAGAAAGAAATCCTAAAAAACATTTAACAATTGACTCTGTAAGAGATTTTAGAGAACTTACTGAAATTAAAATTAAATCAAAAACTTCGGGTTTATTAATGATTGGTGGTGGCGTTCCTAAAAACTACATTCAGGACACAGTAATATGTGCTGAACTTTTAGGGAAAGAAGTTGATATGCATAAATACGCTATACAAATTACTGTTGCTGACGTTAGAGATGGAGCATGCAGTTCTTCTACATTAAAAGAAGCAAGCTCATGGGGAAAAGTAGATACAGCAAGAGAGCAAATGGTTTTTGCTGAGGCAACTAGCGTTATACCTTTAATAGCAAGCGATGCATTTCATAGAGGTTACTGGAAAAATAGACCTAAAAGGAGTTTTTCTAAATTATTTAAATAAACAATGTCTTCATTAACTAAAGTTGCTTTGGTGCAGATGAAGATGGACGTTGATCCAAAAAAAAATCTCTCTAAAGCCATTGAAAAAATAAAATTAGCGAAAAAAAAAGGTGCGCAAATTATTTGTTTGCCTGAACTATTTCTAACGCATTATTTTTGCCAAGAAGAAAATCACGATAACTTTGCAATAGCAGAAAAAATACCTGGAAAAACTACTGATGCATTGTGTGAATTAGCAAAGAAAATAAGCGTAATAATAATCGTTCCACTTTTTGAAAAGAAAGTTTCAGGTCTTTATCATAACTCATGTGTTGTGATTGATGAAAAAGGAAAGATCTTTGGTCATTACAGAAAAATGCACATTCCCGATGATCCTCAATATTATGAAAAGTTTTATTTCACTCCGGGTGATTTGGGTTTTAAAAGTTTCAACACTAAGCAGGCTACGATTGGAACGTTAATATGCTGGGACCAGTGGTTTCCAGAAGCTGCACGTTTAACCGCTCTAAAAGGTGCAGAAATTATATTTTATCCAACAGCAATAGGTTGGCATTTACGTGAAAAAAAGGAATTTGGTAAATCACAATTAAATGCATGGCTTACAATTCAAAGATCACACGCCATAGCAAATGGGGTATTTGTTGTTTCTGTTAACAGAGTAGGTGTTGAAGGAAAAAAAGACAAATCTATCGAATTTTGGGGCAATTCAATCGTATTTGACCCTAATGGAAATATTATTGCAGAAGCTAGCAACGACAAGGAAGAAATTATTATCTGCAATATTGATCTAAGCAAAGTTGAAAAAGTTAGACAGCATTGGCCTTTCCTAAGAGATAGAAGAATTGATCAATACCACGGTCTATTAAAAAATCCTTCCGATGAATGAAAATCTGGCATCCTTGGGTTATAGAATGCCAGCAGAGTGGGAAAAGCAAAGCTCTACATGGTTAGCGTGGCCACATAATAAAAATGACTGGCCTGATAAATTTGAAAATATTCCATCAACTTTTGCAAAAATAGCTTCAACATTATCTAAAGTTCAAAACGTTGATATTTTAATTCAATCAAGATCAGTTAAAAAAAATATTAAGAAAATTTTAGTTAAAGAAAAAACAAACCTTAATAAAGTTAATTTTCATATTGTTAAGACAAATAGAGTTTGGACTAGAGATACTGGACCTATTTTTCTAGTAAACGATCTTTTAAAGAAAAAGATTATAACTAATTTTCATTTCAATGCGTGGGCAAAATATAAAGATTACAATTTTGACAATAATATTAAGCCACAAATAGCAAAAATTAAAAATATAGAATTAATAGATGTAAAAGCAAAAATAAAAAATAAAATTAAAGATGTTATATTGGAAGGTGGGGCAATTGATGTAAATGGCAAAGGAACTTTAATTGCAACAAAAGAATGTTTATTAAGCAAAGTTCAAGAAAGAAATCCTGGATTAAGTAGAGAAAAACTAGAAACAATCTTAAGCGAAAGTTTAAACATAAAAAATTTTATATGGCTTAATAAGGGTATTATTGGTGATGATACGCATGGTCATATCGATGACATCACAAGATTTTTTGATGATGACAAAATATTTACAGCAATGGAATATAAAAAAAATGATGAAAATTATTCAGCTTTAAATGAAAATTTAAAAATCTTAAAAAAATCTAGAAATCATTTAGGTAAACAAAATACAATTGTAGAAATACCAATGCCATCACCTTTAATTATTGAAGACACAAGGGTGCCAGCGAGCTACTTAAATTTTTATATAGCAAATAAAATTGTATTACTGCCAATTTTTGAAGATAAAAATGACGATAAAGCTATTCAAATTTTAGAAAAGCATTTTAAAAATAGAAAAATTGTTCCGATTAACTGCCGTGATCTTATTTGGGGATTTGGAGCAATTCATTGCATGACACAACAAGAGCCAGCTATATAAGTTTTAAATTAATTAAATCTTTTTTCTGCCAAGATATATCTACTACTGCCCCTTTATCTTCTAAATTACAAAAATTAATAATTGCAGATAATCTCTCTAAAAAAACTTTTGCTATAAAAATACCAAGACCCAACCCTTCTTTGTTATTATCAAGATCTCTTTTGTTGATATAAGGATCTCCTAAAAATCCTAATATTTGCCTTGAAAAACCCTCCCCATCATCCTCTACTTTTATTCTCAGCTCTTGTTCATTGGATAATAAAAAAATCTCAACTTTATTGGATGAAAACTTTAATGCATTATCAATAATATTCTTAAGACTATAAATAATTTCAATTTTCTTTGTAATTAAATAATCTTTTTTATAGTTTTCTTCATTGATAATTATTTTTTTTTTACTTAAATCTTTAAATGAATCTACTATCTCATGAACAATAATTTTAAAAGATGCTTTATCAAAAAATTTATCTTCTTTTTCAGTATAGGGATTTTTTGATATCTGTTTTAATATCTCACTACATCTTTTAGATTGAGAAATAAGCAAATCTAAATCTTGATTAAACTTGTTATTTGATCCTATTTCTTTTTTTAACTCTTTAGCTACTAAAGATATAGTATTTAAGGGTGTTCCTAATTCATGTGCTGCCGCTGCTGCAAGACCTCCTAAAGATTTTAATTCCTGCTCCCTTAAAAAAATTCGCTGCAAAAAATTAAATGCTTCATTTCTTTGTGCACTTTCTATGGCTAATCTTTGTGAATAAATGGCTAAAAATATTATTGCCGTACATAATGCTAATGCTAATCCTAAAATATAAAATTTTGGAAAAAAATAATTATTTTCAAGTCCTGGTAATTCGAAATAAAAAAGTGATAAAATAATAATTAATACAATTGATAAGAAACCTATCAAAATACTGCTTCTTAAATTTAAAAATCCTGCAGCGATTGTAATTGGAGCAACAATTAATATTGAAAATGGATTTGTTAGCCCGCCAGTTAAAAATAATAATCCAAATAACTGAAACAAATCATAAAGAATGCTAAAAGTGGCTTGTTTGTTGGATAATAGAGCTGTTTTTTTTGATCTAATTTGAAGAACGATATTAAGAAATGAAGAAAATAAAACTAATAAATAACAATACTCAATATTAAAAGTAAAATTAAAATAAAAAAATACAATTGATATTGTTATAAATTGACCAACAATCGCAACCCAGCGAATATTGATTAGTGTTAAAAGTTTTATCTGATTATCATTTAGCTCTGGTAATTTTGCTAAATTCATTAAACTAGATATCTAGATTATTTACATTAATTGCGTTTTTATTAATAAAATCTTTTCTTGGAACAACATCTTCACCCATTAAAATTTTGAAAATTTCTCTATCTCGATCACTTGGATTAGTAGTTTCATTTTCAACATCATTGCCTGAATAATTTACTTTTAACAATGTATTGTTTTCTGGATTTAGAGTTGTTTCCCATAATTCTTCCGGGTTCATCTCTCCTAATCCCTTAAATCGCTGTATAGAGATAGATTTTTTTCCTTCCTCTATTATTTTCTTTAAAAAATCTATTGGAGAATAAATATCAATTTTTTCATTAGCCGAATTGATCATATGGCATTTTTTTCTAAAAACTTTTAGCATATCACCTAATTGGCTTAATTCTTCTACATGCTTGGTGTCTAAAAAATCTAAACTTAATTTTTTAATAATAGTTTCTTCATAATATTTTTTTTCTAAAATAAATGAGTTTTCTTTAAATGAACCTGTCCATAAATTTCTTTCAGCATTATTACCGAATCTATTTAAATATTCTGCGGCCGCCTGTATAGCTCCTTCTTTTTTCTTACCATTAGAATCATCCTTAATCAAAAAATCTTTTTTATCTTTATAAAAACTTCCAACTACAGTCAGGGCCTCAACTAACTCTTTGTCAAAATCTTTTCCTAAATTTTTTATTCTTGAATCAAATTTTCTACAATATTTTACAATCTCATTAAAATTTTCTTCTTTTGCTTTTCCATTTTCTTCTGAGAAAAATTTAATATTATCTTTAGCTGTATCAATAGTAATATCAAAAAGATCTTCATCGTTTTTGATGTATGAGATTTTTTTTCCTACTTTGATTTTATATAACGGTGGTTGTGCTATATAAATTTTTCCATTTTTAATAAGTTCATTAAATGGTTCGTTATTAAAAAAAGTTAATAATAAGGTTCTTATATGAGATCCGTCGACATCTGCATCGGTCATAATAATAATCTTTCCGTATCTTAATTTCTCTAAACTAAAATCATCAAATCCAGTGCCAATAGCGTTAATTAAAGTTATAATTTCGTTTGAAGAAAGCATCTTGGCATAAACCTTCTTTGCCTCTGCAGGATCTAGCTTGCTTGACCCTTTATTCTTTGAATCAACATAAGTATTCAAAATCTTTCCTCTTAAAGGTAATACAGCCTGAAATTCTCTATTTCTTGCTTGTTTTGCAGATCCACCCGCCGAATCCCCCTCTACTATAAATAATTCAGCTTTATCTTTATCCTTTGTCTGACAATCGGCCAATTTGCCTGGTAAGCTAGAAATATCTAAAGCACTTTTTCTTCTTACACTTTCTCTCGCTTTTCTAGCAAGTTCTCTAGCTAAAGCTGCTTGTGATATTTTATTTACAAGTGCTTTTGTAATTTTATTATTTTGATCAAACCAAACTTCAAGTTTCTCATTAACTATTCCTTCTACTACTGGTCGTACTTCTGATGAAACTAATTTTTCTTTGGTTTGAGATGAAAATTTTGGATCCTTGACTTTTACTGAAATTATTGCAGTCAATCCCTCTCTAACATCATCGCCGGTTACAGAAATTTTTTCTTTTTTTAAAATGCTATTATCGACAACATATTTATTTATAGTTCTGGTTAATGCATTTCTAAAACCGACCAAATGCGTACCACCATCTTTTTGTGGTATGTTATTTGTAAAAGTAATAATTTGTTCTTGATAACCAGCGTTCCAAACAAGTGCTACTTCTAATTGAATATCGTTCTTGCTTCCTGAAATATATATTGGTTTTATAAAAAGATTTTCACCCGTTTCTGATTTAAGCTTTTCTTTATTTTTATCTAAATCAATTACAAATTCTGCAATACCCCCTTCATACTTATATTCAGATCTTTTTACTTTTTCCTCTCGCTTATCTTCTAAAATGATTTGAATACTCTTATTAAGGTAAGCTAATTCTTTAATTCTTTTTTTTAAAATATTGATATCAAATACAGTGGTGGTAAATATTTTTTTTGAAGGTAAAAAAGTTACTGAAGTACCGTTTGCTTTTTTTGCATCTCCAATTTGTTTTAAAGGTTTTACAGTGACTCCATCTTTGAATTCTGCAAGATATTCTTTATTTTTTCTAAAAATATTTAATTTTAAATTTTCAGACAAGGCATTCACCACGGAAACTCCTACTCCGTGTAATCCGCCTGAAATTTTATATGAATCGTGATCAAATTTTCCGCCGGAGTGTAACTGAGTCATAATTACTTCTGCTGCAGATATTCCCTCTTCTTTATGCATATCAACGGGTATACCTCTTCCGTTATCTTCAACAGTAACACTCTGATCTTTATTTAATGAAACATAAATTTCGTTACAGTGACCTGCTAAAGCTTCATCTATAGAGTTATCAATAACTTCAAAAACCATATGATGCAGACCAGTGCCATCATCTGTATCGCCAATATACATTCCCGGTCTTTTTCTAACCGCATCTAAGCCTTTTAAAACTTTAATTGAGTCCGCTTCGTATGAATTATTTTGAGATTTTTTCTGTAAATTTTCGGACATTTATGAATTTTTTTTGAAGCTTTTTATAACATTTTTTATCCCTAATTAAGACAAGGTAATTGCTATAATTTTACAAAAAATGCTTTATTTTCAATAGTTTGGAACTGTTGTATGTTATTTCCTGTATACCAAGTTTGCATCCCGATTTTTGCAATTTCATCAAAAAAAAGTTCAAGGTTTTTACCGTCAATATGGGATGCAATTTCATCAAATAAAAGTATCGAATTTATATTTTTAGATTTCATTAACAAAATAAATGCCAATATTAATGATATTAATATTTTTTTTTGCTCACCCGTTGAGCAAAGGTCGGAATTTAATTTAGTTTCCTCATTAAAAAATTCAAAAATATCAAACTGCGGACCTACACTATTTCTTTTTATGATTTGATCAATCTCACGTTTTTCAAAATATTTATTTTCAAAAAATGTATGGAAGTCTTTTTCGCTAATATTTTGATCTAAATTATATGAGTTCTTAATATTTAATTTAATTTTTAAAAAATTATTTAATTTTTTTGAAATAATATTATTAAGATCTTTAATAAACGCTCTTCTATAAGTAAAAATATTCCACAATTCATTTATCATTTTCTTTTCTAAAATACTCAACCATTGTAAATCTAGATTTTCTTTTAATAATTGAACTCTTTCTTCTGAAAGTTTTTTGAAATTACTTAAATTTTTTTTATAATCTAAATTATAATTTGAAATAATTTTATCTAAAAATTTTCGTTTAATACTTTCACCTTCATACATAATTTTATCCATTTGTGGTGTTAACCAAATAAAATTTATATTCTTGAAGACTTCTATTAAGGATAATTTATTATTATCAATATTTAAGTATTTTTTAACTTTATCTTCTTTTAATTCAAAAATTATATCGATCTTGTAATCTTTTTTTTCATAACTAACTGTGGTTGAAATTATTGTTTTATCTTTTGAGTCTTTTTTTATGCAGTCTTCTATTAAAGTTCCTCTAATTCCTTTTTTGTCAGTAATTAATGAAATAGCTTCTAAAATATTAGTTTTGCCGCTACCATTTGGACCAATGATACAAATAATTGGATGATTAGTTTTTAACTCGGTAAATGAATGGGATCTAAAATTTTGTAATTTTATATCTTTTATTAGGAACATTTAATCATGCCACTCTCATTGGCATAATAACATGTAGACTATTAATATCTGCAGGATCGTGAATTAATACTGGCGATGATGGATCCTTGGCGTGAATCATAATATTTTTATCTTCGATGACACCACCCACATCAATTAAATATTTAGAATTAAAACCTATTTCTAAATCGGGACCGTTATAACTTAGAATAATTTCTTCTACACCGTCACCTGCGCTTGGATCATTAACTAATAGTTTTAAAATATCTTTATTTACTAAAAGCTTTAATGTTCCCTTACGATCAGAAGACAGTGAGTTAATTCTATCAATTGTGGAGATAAATGATGATAAATTTACTGTGATTTTGTTATTATTATCTGTTGGTATTACTTTTGAATAATCAGGGAATCTACCATCTATAACCTTGGAAATTAAAGTTATGTCATTTATAGAAAATCTAATTTTAGTTTTGCTTGCAGTGATCTTAAGTTCTGAATTCTCTTCTTGAAGTATAGTAATCAGTTCAAACAATGTTTTTTTAGGTAAAATAACAGCTTCAAAAGACACATCTTTATCTAATACCAATCTGCTTTTTGATAATCTGTGCCCATCTGTTGCAACTGCTGAAAGATACAATTGATTATTTTCATTTGTTTTATGTAGATAAATTCCATTTAAATAATGTCTAGTTTCATCGCTTGAGATTGCAAATTTAGTCTTATTAAGCAATTTTAAAAATACTGACGAACTAATTGCAAGAGCTTGTCCTTCGACATCGTCTTGGGTAATTGGAAAATCTTTGGAAGGCAAACATTTTAAATTAAAATTTGATTTTGCTGAAATCAAAGAAAGTTGGCCTTCGGTTTTTTGAGAAATTAATATTTCTGATCCTGATGGTAGTTTTCTAACTAAATCATAGATAACTTGAGCGGTTGTGGTTGTTGAGCCTTCAGCAATGATTTCACCTTTAATAACTTCGATAATAATAATATCTAAATCTGTGGCAGATATTGTAATTTTACCATTAGAGGCCTCTAATAAAACGTTAGCTAATATTGGAATAGTATTTTTTTTCTCGACTATCCCCTGAATATGCGAAAGACTTTTAAGAAAAAGATCTCTATTTAACTTTAGTTCCATTAATTAGTTTTTGTTAATTTTTGATTAAGATCTTTAACTTCATTTTCAAAGTTTTTATCTTGAATCATTAACTCTTCTACTTTTTTAATCGCATGAATAACTGTTGTATGATCTCTACCGGAAAATCTTCTGCCGATATCAGGTAAAGATTTTGTGGTCATTTTCTTTGATAAATACATCGCTATTTGTCTTGGTCTTGCAACAGATCTAGATCTCCTTGATGACATAAAATCATGCATCGAAATATTATAATAAGAAACTACAGTTTTTTGTATATCTTCTATAGTGATATTGGTCTCAATTTTATTCAAAGAATCTCTTAAAATATTCTTGGCTTCTGCCACAGAGATCTTTCTATTATTTATATTTAAATAAGCCGCTATTCTATTAAATGCTCCTATCATCTCTCTAACACTAAGTTTTAATTCATTAGCTATAAAATTAATAACCTCATCATCAATAGCAATGTTTCTCTCTGAAGCATGAAATTCTTTTAAACATCTTTGTTTTAAAATTTTAACTCTTTGTTCAAAATCTGGACTTTGAATATCAACAACTAAACCTCCTGATAGTCTCGATTTAATTCTATCTTGAATTCTATCAAGTTCGTTTGGCGGTCTGTCACAAGAAATAACTATTTGTGAACCCGATTCTATTAATGCATTAAACGTATGGAAGAATTCTTCTTGTGTTACATCTTTTCCACTTACAAATTGTATATCATCTATAATTAAAACTTTTGCACTTCTAAAAATATCTTTGAATTTTACAACATCGTTATTTTTTATAGATCTAACAAATTGGTACATGAACCTTTCTGCAGACACATAAATAACTTTGTCTATTTTTTTTAATAACTTATTTCCAATAGCATTTAAAAGGTGAGTCTTTCCTAAACCAACTCCACCATAAATATAAAGCGGATTATATTTATTTAAATTATCAATAATTCTATTAGCTGCTGTAAAAGCAAGTTCATTGCTTTTTCCAACTATAAAATTATCAAAAACTAATCTTTCATCAATTTTTGAAAGTCCATAACTGCCACTATCTTGAATGAAATCTTTCTTTTCAAAATCAATTACGTTTGATTTGCTGTTGCTCTTTGTTTCAACTCTTTCTGATATTTGAAACTCTATACGAGTAATATTTGCGTCTTGTTTCTTATATAAATCTAAAATTTTGTCAGCATAATGAGCAACAATCCAATCACGAATAAATCGCGTTTTTACGTTAAGAACTAAAGTATTAAAATTTATTTTAGTAAAACTAATATTTTGTAACCAACTTGTGTAGACATCTTTACCGTAAAGTCCTAGCAGAGATTGTTGTAGTGAGTCCCATCTCGCTTTATCGTTACTAAAATTATCTTTAAGACTTGTTTGGTTTGTCATTTGAACTTAATTTAAAAAAAGAAGTGTGTTTTATTTTTTTAAATCTGTAAATACAAGAAAAGAATTTAATATTTTTAATTTTCAACTTAGGAGTTTAAACTTTTTAGTTGTCGAGAAAAAAATAATTATCAACTTAAGATTGATAAAATATTTTTTTTTACAACTTAGAGATTTGTTTTGAGATGCGAGAAACTTTTCTTGAGACTGTAGTTCTTTTTAAAGAACCTTTTTTAGAAGCTTTCATAACTTGAGATTGAAAATTAGAAAATAATTTTAAAGCTTTTGCTTTATCTTTAGATTTAATTGCTTCTTCGATGATCTTTACTGCAGCTTTGTATTTTCCAACTCTAATTTTATTAACTTGAGTTCTTTTTTTAATTTTTTTTACTGCGCGAATAGCAGAGACTGTATTTGCCATATTTTTTGGGAATTATATATAAGTTGGAGATATTAGGGTCAATTACTTAATTTTGGCATTCATTACAAAAAAAACTTGCTCTGCCTTGTGATACAACCCTTAATATCAGGCCTGAACATCCTGCTCTGAGACATTTTAAATCTTCCCTGTCATAAACTTTAAATTCATTTTGGAAACGACCTTTTTCACCAACTGAAGACTTAAAGTCTTTTATGCTTGAACCACCCAATTTTAAGGCTCTTTTAAGAACTTTACCAATAGAGGAGTGAAGTCTACCAACATCTATTAAGTTTAGTTTAGCAGAAATTTTATTAGGCTTTATCTTTGCTAAAAAAAGAATTTCATTTGCATAAATATTGCCGATCCCAGAAATAAAACGCTGGTCCATTAATAAAGTTTTTATCGTTCTTTGTGTGGCTTTAGTTTTAAATATTAAATAATCTTTCTTTAAATCTTTACTCAGCGGCTCGGGTCCTAGTTTACTTAAAAATTTATTAACGTGTAATTTAGAAATTTTATCTAATAAAAAAAAACCAAATCTTCTAGGATCATTATAAATCACCTTTAAATCATTAGAAAATAAAAATTCTAAATGATTATGCTTTGTTGAAAATTCATTAGAATAATAACTAGTTTTTAAAAAATCTTTAGAATAATTATTTTTAATTAAAAATTTACCCGACATTCCTAAATGAGTAATCATAACGTAATCGTTCTCTAGATAAATTAAAATATATTTAGATCTTCTTAAAACCTTAATAACTTTTTGGTTATTTACATTTTTTTTAAAATTTGGAGGAATTTTAAATCTTAAATTAGGATTATTTATTTTTATATTTTTAATAACTTTTTTCTCAATAAATTTTAATAAAGTTCTTCGGGTTACTTCTACTTCTGGTAATTCTGGCATTAACTATATGACTATTGATTGCAAATGTTCTATATTTAAAGAATGCAAGATACTAATACAAAACAAAATTCAAAAAAAGACTTTGTAAATAACGTTTTCAATTCTGTCTTTAAAAAATACGATCTGATGAATGACATCATGTCATTTGGTATTCACCGCCTATGGAAAAGTAATTTAATTGACTGGATGCAGCCCAAACTAAATTCAAAATTAATTGATATGGCAGCTGGAACTGGTGATATGACAAAGCTTTTTATTGAACGTACTAACTTTACTGGTCGGGCCATGATGGTTGATCAAAATATTGAAATGCTAAATGAAGGAAAAAAAAAACTTGAGCATTATAAAAATATTGATTCTTTATGCGCTAGTGCGGAACATGTTCCTTTAAAGGATTCTAGTTTTGATTACTACATCATCAGTTTTGGTATAAGAAACGTAACCGATATAAAAAAAACACTAAGTGAGGCTTATCGATTGCTTAAACCAGGTGGAAGATTTATGTGCTTAGAGTTTTCAAAAATTAATAATGAAATTATCGACAAGTTTTATTCAATATACTCAAGTTTTATTCCTCATATCGGACAAGCAGTTGCCGGCGACAAGAAGCCTTATGAGTATTTAATACAAAGTATCAAAGATTTTTATAACCAAGAACAATTATTAAATCTCATGAAAGAGGCTGAGTTTATAAACGCAGAATATAGAAACCTAACAACTGGAGTTGCGGCAATCCACTCTGGATGGAAAATAGATTAAACTAAAATGCTATCTAATTTTTTTACTCTTATAAAAATTGGCAGAGCTTTAGCAAAGTCTAATAGTTTATCTATTTTTGAAGAATTTTATAAACCACCCTTATCTATTAAAGTTTTAATAAAGATATTTGGCTTTACTAATTTTAATAAAGACTCTGCAAACAAAAGTGCTGGTGAAAGATTAAAAAATGCTTTTTTAACTTTAGGTCCTGCTTTTATAAAATTGGGTCAATTTCTTGCAACGCGTCCTGATATTGTTGGTAATGAATTTGCAAAAGAATTACAGCAACTTCAAGATCAAATGCCCGCTTTTGACATATCCCAGGCAAAACAAGCTTTGCGTAAAGAATTGGGTGAAGAAAAATATCAACAAATTACTTATTTAAGCAAACCCATTGCCGCTGCATCCATTGCTCAAGTTCATTTTGCAAAAATTATTAATAATGAAAAAAAAGAAATCGAGGTTGCTATTAAAATATTAAGACCCAATATAGAAAAAATTTTTAACAAAGAATTAGATGCTTTAAGATTTTTAGCATCGGTTATTGAATTTAACGTTAAGAAAAGTCGCAGATTAAAATTAGTAAAAATTATAGATCTGCTTAAAGAAATCACCAACATTGAAATGGATCTAAGATATGAAGCAGCGTCTGCAAGTGAATTAAAAAAAAATACGGCTCAAGATGAAGGCTTTAAAGTTCCATCTATATTTTGGGATTTTACTTCACAAAGAGTTTTAACTATTGAAAAAGTAGAAGGTATTTCAATTAAAGATAAGCAGTTACTTATTAAAAATAAAATTGATCTAAAAAAAATATCAAGATTACTTATACAAAATTTTTTACGCCAAGCAGTAGGCGATGGCTTTTTCCATGGCGACATGCACCAGGGCAATCTGTTTGTCGATAAGGATGAAAATATTGTGCCTGTAGATTTTGGAATTATGGGTCGTCTAGATATTGCGAATAGAAAATATTTAGCCGAGATATTGTATGGTTTTATTAACCGTGATTACGAAAAGGTCGCAAAAGTCCATTTTATTGCAGGTTTAGTGCCAAATACAGAGTCTTTAGACCAATTCACTCAGGCTCTAAGAACTATAGGCGAGCCTATTTTTGGTCAATCTTCTAAGAATATTTCTGCGGGCAAATTACTGGCTAGACTTTTTGAAGTCACAGAAAAATTTAATATGGTCACTCAACCACAATTATTATTGTTACAAAAAACAATGGTAGTGGTTGAAGGAGTTGCAAGATCATTAGATGAAGACGCAAATATTTGGGAAATTTCAAAACCAGTATTGCAAGGTTGGTTGAACAACGAGATTGGTCCTAAAAATAGAATAGATAAAATATTAAAAACAACAACAGAACTTTTAGATAAACTTCCAGAATTACCTGAGATGATTAATCGTGCTAATAAAGCTATGGAGCTTTTAAGTTCATATGAGTTTATAAAAAATCAAAACCAAAGTAACGAATATAAAATTATACAAAAGTCTTCAAAACTAAAAAAGACTTATCTAATTATAGGTTTATTAATTATTGTAATTATATTGTTAATAGTATTCAAATAGCGCGATGCTAAATTCAATTGAGAATAAGAAGATTTTAATCATTATTGGTGGCGGAATAGCCGCTTATAAGGTTCTCGATGTTATTAGAGAGCTTAGAAAAAATAACTGTGAAGTTAAAACTATTCTAACTAATTCTGGAAAAGAATTTGTAACGCCATTATCAATTTCAGCTCTTTCTAAAAATAAAGTTTTTGAAAACCTATTTGATCCCAATAATGAAGGAGAAATGGATCATATTGCGCTATCTAGATGGTGTGATTTAATACTCGTTGCTCCAACTACAGCTAATCTAATGGCAAATTTTGCGCACGGTGAAGCTAAAGATTTTGCAACAACGGTTATCATGGCCTCTAACAAGCCTATTTTCCTTGCTCCAGCTATGAATGTTGAGATGTGGAATAACCAAGCTACCCAAGAAAATTTTCAAAAGCTTATTCAATTTAAATATAAATTTATTGGACCTGCTGTTGGTGAAATGGCGTGTGGAGAAGTAGGGGTTGGCAAAATGTCATCTCCTGAGGAAATTATTCTAACCATCAAAAATTATTTTCTTTCAAAAAATTTATTCAATAATAAAAATTTAAAAGCATTAGTAACAGCAGGATCGACTAGGGAGTATATTGATCCGGTAAGATTTTTATCGAATGAGTCTTCTGGAAAACAAGGATTTGAGATTGCAAAATCATTAAATGATATCGGATTTAAAACAAAATTAGTTATTGGTCCAAATTCTTTAGATATTAAAAATCAGGACAATCTTGAAGTAATCAATGTTACAACTGCTAAACAAATGTTTGAAGCTTGCAAAGATAATTTGCCAGTAGATGTTGCTGTTTGCACGGCTGCGGTTTCCGATTTTAAAATCAAAAACTACAATGAAGAAAAAATAAAAAAAGAAGGATTAGAAGATTTTAATTTAGAACTTGAAAAAAATATCGATATTTTATCTTTCATCGCTAGCCAAAATATTAATCGACCAAGACTGGTGATTGGCTTTGCAGCGGAGACTAAAAACATAATTGAAAATGCACAAAAGAAAATCCAAAATAAACACTGTGACTGGATTGTAGCTAATAATGTGGCTGATAAATCTATTGGTTTTAACTCAGATTATAATGAAATTTTTTTAATTTCTAAAAATAAAGAAGTTGAGAAATTTAATAAAACAACAAAATCAGAAATTGCAAAAAAACTATCTAATAAAATCCTTCATGCTCTTATTCAGTAATGGTTAAGATTTTAGTAAAAAAAATAAATTATAAACATAAAGGTCTGCCTAAATATGAAACGGTAGGCTCTTCTGGTTTAGATTTAATTGCTAATATTGATAAAGAAATAATATTAAAGCCTAATGAGCGAACATTAGTACCGACTGGTTTATCTGTGGCCATCCCTGAAAATTATGAAATACAAGTAAGACCAAGATCGGGACTTGCAGCAAAGAATGGAATTAGCGTTTTAAATACGCCTGGAACAGTGGATGCTGATTATCGAGGTGAAATTAAAGTCATATTAATAAACTTAAGTTTAGAAAATTTTAAAATTGAACCAGGACAAAGAATTGCACAGATGGTGCTTTGCCCTGTTGTAAAAGCTGAATTAGTTGAGGTTGATACACTTCCTGAATCGGTTCGTGGAAGCGGTGGATTTGGTTCAACCGGCCGATAAATATTCATGAAACTTAGTTATGATGATGTCAAAAGATACATTGCTCATATCAATTTAAAAAAAATCGGCAGCTTTGGTCAAAAGAAAATCATCGATACAAAAGTTCTCATTATTGGTGTTGGTGGATTAGGCTCGCCTGTTGCACTCTATCTTGCGTCATCTGGAATAAACAATATTGGCATCGTTGATGATGATAAAATAGATATCTCAAATTTACACCGACAAATTTTATTTAATGAAGAAGACGTTAATAAGTTTAAAGTTGATATTACTGAAAAAAGATTAAAAAAAATTAATTCTAAAATTAAAATTATAAAATTTAAAAATAAAATTGATAGTAATAATATAAATAAGATTGCAAAAAGATATGATCTTATCATCGATGGGACCGATAGTTTTAAATCAAAATTATTAATTAACGATTATTGTTATAAAAATAAAAAAATCTTAATTTGCGGAGCTATCAGTAAGTTCGATGGTCATGTTTTTGTTTTTAATTTTAAAAATAAAAACTCCCCTTGTCTTAGATGTTTTATGCCAGAAATTCCAAGTGGAGATATGATGGATTGCCAAAATGAGGGGGTTTTGTCTACTCTTGCGGGGATGGTTGGAACAATTATGGCTAATGAGGCAATTCGTGAAATATTAAATTTTGAAAATTCATTATGTGGAAATATTTTAATTATTAACGCTGAGAGTCTTTTAATAAAAAAAATTAAATTAAATAAAAACAAAAATTGCATTAGGGAGATTAAATGAAGTTTAAATCAATAATTATTATTTTATCTTTTATTATTTTTACAAGTGCAGATTTACTGGCACAAAAAGTTATTACTAAAAAGTATCTTAGCATTAGAACCAGCGTTGCAAATCTAAGAATTGGACCCTCGCCTGCCCATCCTATTGCATTCGTATATGAAAAAAAAAATATGCCCGTTGAAGTAATTGACGAGTTTGAAGTATGGAGAAAAGTCAAAGACTATCAAGGCGATATTGGTTGGGTTCATTTAAGCCAACTTTCTAGAAAAAGAACTTTATTAACTTTGAAGGATGGAATTGTTCTTTTTAAAAGTGCAACAATCTATTCAAGACCAATTATTAAAATTGGGAATTTAGAAGCTGCCTCTATTAAAAAATGCATTCCAAATTGGTGTTTGGTTGAAATTCAAAAATATAGAGGATGGATTCAAACCGATCACGTTTGGGGCTTAGAAAATAAAGAAATTATCAATTAAATTTGTAAAATTCTCTATTAAACTGTAAATTAACAAATAATTATCAATAATTTTAATTCTCTATAGATTTCATGAAACAACAAAATAAATACAACTATCAAGATCTGCTTGATTGTGCTGAAGGGAAAATGTTTGGACCTGGTAATGCAAAATTACCTGCTCCACCGATGTTAATGTTTGATAGAATTACCTCTATCACATCTGATGGTGGATTATTTAATAAAGGTGAAATTTTAGCAGAATTAGACATCAAAGATAATTTATGGTTTTTCGAATGTCATTTTAAAGGAGATCCTGTGATGCCAGGATGTTTAGGGTTAGATGCTATGTGGCAGCTGTTAGGATTTTATCTTGGTTGGTTAGGCAATCCTGGTCATGGTCGGGCACTTGGTGTTAATGAAGTAAAATTTACAGGTGAAGTTGTAAAACAAGTAAAACTTGTAAAATATGTCATTAATATCAAAAGATTACTAAGAAAAGGCGAAACTTGTGTTGGTTTGGCTGATGGTTTAGTCTTTGCTGACAGTAAAGAAATATATAACGCTAAAAATCTTAAAGTTGGTTTGTTTAAAAGCTAAGGAGAATTGATGCGAAGAGTAGTAATAACAGGTTCTGGCATTGTGTCATGTATTGGTAATAATAAAAAAGAAGTTTTAGATTCTCTTCTTAATACAAAGTCTGGAATAACCTTTTCTGAAGAATATAAAAAATATAATTTTAAAAGCCAAGTCTGTGGCATTCCAAAAATCAAATACGACGATTTAATTGATAGAAAGGTTTTAAGATTTATGGGAGATGGCTCTGCTTATGCTTATCTTTCAATGAAAGAGGCTATTGAAGAATCTGGTCTTACTGAAAAAGAAATTAGCAATGAGAAAACTGGAATTATTATTGGATCTGGAGGTCCTTCAATTAAGAACGTTATGTTCGCAATTGATTCAACAAGAGCGTCAGGTCCTAAAAAAATGGGCCCTTTTATTGTGCCAAGAACAATGGCAAGTACATGCTCTGCAACTCTTGCAACGCCTTTTAAAATTAAAGGGGTTAACTATTCAATTAGTTCTGCTTGTGCAACGAGCGCACATTGTATTGGTAATGCTATGGAACTTATTCAATTTGGAAAACAAGATATTGTTTTTGCAGGGGGTGGTGAAGAGATAGATTGGAGTCTTTCTGCAATGTTTGATGCAATGACCGCATTATCATCAAAATATAATGATACTCCACAAACTGCTTCTAGACCTTACGATTCAAGCAGAGATGGGTTTGTAATCGCAGGAGGAGGCGGTGTTATCGTTTTAGAAGAGTATGAGCACGCTAAAGCTAGGGGAGCTAAAATTATAGCCGAAATTACAGGATATGGGGCTACGTCTGACGGTTATGATATGGTCGCGCCTTCTGGTGAAGGAGCTGTAAGATGCATGAAAATGTCTATGCAAAATTTAAGAAGCTCCAAGGTAGATTATGTTAACACTCACGGAACTTCTACCCCAGTAGGAGATACAAAAGAAATTGAAGCAATGAAAGAAGTTTTTAAAGATAAAGTTCCTCTTTTTAGTTCAACAAAATCAATCACTGGACATTCACTTGGTGCAACATCAGTTCAAGAAGCTATTTACTGTTTATTAATGATGAAAAATAAATTTATAGCAGCATCTGCAAACGTGAAGGATTTGGATGAAAAAATAAAAGGATTGCCTATTGTGACTGAGGTTAAAAAAAATGTAGATTTAAATTGTGTAATGTCTAATAGCTTTGGTTTCGGCGGAACAAATGCAACTCTAGTATTTGAAAGTATTTGATATGAAATTAATGCAAGGCAAAAAAGGATTAATCATGGGTGTTGCCAACGATCGTTCAATTGCTTGGGGCATTGCAAAAAAATTAAATGAACATGGAGCTGAGCTTGCATTTACATACGTAGGTGACGCTTTAAAGAAAAGAGTTATTCCTCTTGCGGAGTCTTTAGGTTCAAAATTTACCTTAGATTGTAATGTAGAAAAAAAAGAAGAAATTATTAAAACTTTCCATGATATTAAAAATAAATGGGGACATTTAGACTTTGTAGTTCACGCTATCGCATTTTCAGATAAATCAGAATTATCAGGGCAATACTTAAATACGTCTCGAGAAAATTTTTCAAACAGTATGTTAATTTCTTGTTTTTCTTTTACAGAAGTTTGCAGAGAAGCTTCTAAAATAATGAAACCAGGTTCAAGCTTTATTACTTTAACTTATTGTGCTGACAAAGTTATTCCAAATTATAACGTCATGGGAGTTTGTAAAGCTGCCCTTGAAACAAGTGTTAAATATTTATCCGTTGATCTTGGATCAAATGGAATTAGAGTAAATGCCATTAGTGCAGGTCCTATTAAAACTTTGGCAGCCTCAGCAATTGGAGATGCTAAATTTTTATATAAATGGAATGAAAATCATTCTCCACTAAAGAGAAACGTTGATATTAATGATGTGGGTGGAGCTGCGGTTTATCTACTAAGCGATCTAGCAATGGGTGTTACTGGCGAAATTCACTATGTAGATGCAGGCTATAATATCGTTGGTATGCCAAACCCTAAGAATATGCAGGCTTAGCTGTCTAAAGCTTGTTTAATTGATAGTTTAACTTTTCCTTTATCAAATCCTAAAACTTTAACTTTAACTTCATCACCCTCTTTTACAACATCGCTTACTTTCTCAACCCTTTTTGCTGCAAGTTCAGAGATATGAACTAGACCATCTTGTTTTCCTAAGAAATTTACAAAAGCTCCAAATTCCATAATTTTAACTACTTTGCCGGAGTAAATTTTACCAACTTCTGCTTTTGCAATAATACTTTTTACCATTTCTAAAGCTTTATTTCTTGAAGCTTCATCGGGTGCAGCAATAGTTACGATTCCATCGTCACTAATATCAACTTTAGCACCTGATAATTCAACGATCTCTCTTATTGTCACTCCGCCTTTTCCAATAATGGCAGCGATATCTTTTTTATCGACAGTTACTTTTTCCATTTTTGGAGTATGTTTTGATAAATCTTTTCTCGAAACTTTCAGTGCTTTGTTCATTTCACCTAAAATATGAATTCTACCGTCCTTTGCTTGTGACAATGCCTTTTCCATAATTTCAAATGTAATACCTGTAATTTTAATATCCATTTGTAATGAAGTAATTCCATCTTCGGTTCCTGCAACCTTAAAATCCATGTCTCCTAAATGATCTTCATCTCCCAAGATGTCAGATAGCACTGAGTAATCAGCTCCTTCTTTAATTAAACCCATTGCAATTCCAGCAACTGGCTTTTTAATTGGAACTCCAGCATCCATTAAAGCAAGAGATGATCCACAAACCGTTGCCATTGAAGATGAACCATTTGACTCGGTAATTTCTGAAACTAATCTAAAGGTATAAGGAAAATCCTCTTTTTTAGGTAAAATCGAATTAACAGCACGCCACGCTAATTTACCATGACCAATTTCACGTCTTCCAGTTCCAATTCTGCCAACCTCTCCAACTGAAAATGGTGGAAAGTTATAATGCAACATGAATCTAGATCTTTGTAATCCATCTAAACTTTCTATTCTTTGCTCATCTTCTGAGGTTCCAAGAGTTGTAACGACAATTGCTTGTGTTTCGCCTCTTGTAAATAAAGCAGAACCATGTGCTCGTGGTAATATACCTACCTCACACTTAATCGGTCTAATATCTGCAAGTCCTCTTCCGTCAATTCTTTTCTTTTCTTTAAGAATTTTTGTTCTAACAATTTCTTTTTCGATATCTTTAAACTGAGACTCCACATCCATTATGCTAAATTCTTCTGAATCTGGGTAAAGCGCTAACGATTTTTCTTTTGCTACACTAATTAATTCACTTCTTTTCTTTTTATCTGGTTCAGAAAATGCTTCTACTAAATCATTTTTAATATTTTTTAATAAATTATTTTTTACATCTTTTAGATCTTTCGTCTCAACAACCCATGTTTCTTTTTTACATTCTGTAGCAAATTCGTTAATCATTTTAATTACTGGTCCAAATTGTTCATGACCAAATTTTACAGCATCTAACATTATTTTTTCTGTTAATCCTGATGCTTCAGACTCCACCATTAAAACTGCATCTTTAGTTCCTGCAACAACAAGTTCTAATTGAGAGTCTTTTAATTGTTCTTTTGTTGGATTTAAAACAAAATTGTTATTAATGTAGCCAACTTTAGAAGCTGCAACTGGTCCCATAAAAGGAATTCCTGAAATAGCTAATGCCGCTGAGGCTGCAATTAAAGCTAATATTTCTGGATCATTGTCTTTTTCATATGAAAGTACAGTTGGCAAAACTTGAACTTCATTTCTAAATCCTTCTGGAAATAAAGGTCTGATAGGTCTGTCAATTAATCTTGATATTAAAGTTTCGCTCTCTGTAGGTCTTGCTTCTCTTTTGAAGTATCCACCTGGAATTTTTCCTGAAGCGTAATATTTTTCTTGATAATTTACTGTAAGAGGAAAAAAATCTACATCGGGTTTAGCTTTTTTTTCACCAACAACTGTTGCTAAAATAACTGTATCTCCTGAAGTTAAAATAACCGCACCATCTGCTTGACGAGCGATTTTTCCAGATTCTATAGATAATTTCTTACCTCCCCAAACGATCTCTTTCTTTACGATTTTAAACATTAAAATTTATTTTCTGATATTCAGCTTTTCTAAGATCTTTTTATAATTGGTTGCATTAGTTTTGCTGAGATAATCTAATAGTTTTTTTCTTCTATTCACCAATGTCGTTAATCCCGTATACGAATGTTTATCTTTTTTATTTTTTTCAAAATGTTCAGTTAAATATCTAATTCGCTCAGTTAAAATAGCAATTTGAACTTCTGAAGAA
>OGWG01000026.1_pt1 | contig 23163 bp, 45 predicted proteins | sample 1575911 | NCBI WGS metagenome assembly OGWG01 (sample SAMN07581534, study PRJEB24739) | freshwater metagenome
AGTCTTTACAGCTTGCTCTATGGTTAGTTCAAATTGTTTAGACACCTTAAGTACAGGTAAGACATTTGATAGCTTTAGGGATTGCTCTATTGCAGGATATGATATGATCCTGGATCAAGCTCATAGATACCCACCAATACAATTTGAGATAGATCAGCCAGCTTTTCTATTTGATTGCATACCTATTGTTAAAAAAGAAACAACATAATTACAATCTATAATTGACTTTTTTATGCCACATACTATAGGTGGTATATGAAAAGAAAGAAACATCCTATATCTGCTACTGCTATAAGATTATCTTCTTATGAGAAGTATTCATCAGAACGTATGGATATGATTATAAAAAGATTAGATGATCTAACAGTGGAAGTTAAAGATCTTCGTGGTGAAATGAATAAAGGAAAGGGTGTTATTTATTTTATTATATTCCTAGGTGGTATTGCAACAGCTATTGGTAGTTTCTTTCAATTCAAAAACTAAAACAACAAAGATTTACATTGCGAAAATCAGACAAAGGCTTAGTAAGCGAAGCATTAGCACAAGCTCACTTTGCTAAAGATCCTAATCTAATTGTATTCACAGCACTAGGTGGTGTGGGACCAATAGATATTTGTACGTTTAATATTAAAACAAAAGAGTATTGCAACTATGACGTTAAGACTGTGTCATATAGAAAGTCAGATACTAAGTATGCACACAAAAAGAATGATAGAATAAATAGATCCCCATCTAAAATACAAAAGAATATGAATGTTAGAATTGTATATGTTTATGAGGATGGTAAGATAGTTGTTAAATAAAATGTACGAAGATTTAAAAAATAGAATTAAACGACACGAAGGATTCCTAGATAGAGTTTATATGGATATACTAGGTAAAGCCACCATTGGCTATGGTCATTTGCTTACAGAAGAAGATGACTTTGTTGAAGGTGTTATCTATGACAAGGATATACTTGAAGCATTGTTTGAAAAAGATTTTAACAAGGCTGTGCAGGGTGCAGAAGAATTATTAAAAGGATATGACATTGCACTTATAGCTAAAGAAGTAATTATTGAAATGGTATTTCAGCTAGGAAAGACTGGTGTTTCTAAGTTTAAGAAAATGTTTGAAGCATTAAAGAATAATGATTATAGTAGAGCAGCTGCAGAGATGTTAAACTCAGCGTGGTATAGACAAACACCAAGCAGATGCGAAGAGTTGTCAAACATAATGAAGAGCTGTCATTAATATGTGGTGGAGTATATTACCAACTGTTTTTAAAACTGGTGCTGAGATCTATAAAAATCATAAGCAATCAGAACTATTAGAGAGTGAAGCAGAGAAACGATACTTTGAACGTATGGCTCGTGGTGAAATAGAATACCAAAGAGATGTATCAGATCAACAAGACAAAACTTGGAAAGATGAATTTGTTTTAATCGTAGTATGTATTCCAATTATTGTTTTATCTTACGCAATCATTAGTGATGATGTTAATATTAAATCTAAACTAGATTTATTCTTTGATTACTTTGGTAAGTTCCCATCATGGTATCAATGGTTAATCGTAGGTATCTTCGGTGCGATCTATGGATTAAAACCAACACTAGATATATTTAAAAAATGAGTGATCAAATAACTACAATGTTTGCACAATCTTATTCTAAAAAGAAACCTACATTACTTGCACAGCAAGGAGTCAAAGCAAAGGTAAAGATTAAAAAGAATGGCAAGAAAAAATCTTGAGAATAAACATATAAGAAAGCCACCTAAGAAAAGAAAAGGTAGGCATACAAAGAGAGTTAATAAACATAAGACATATAAAAAATATGCTGGTCAGGGGAGAGTATAGTTTATGCTAAATGTCAAATGTATTTTTTGGTTAAGAAAAGGATTTTGTGCTTTACTAAATCAGTGTAAATGCTTTAAGATAAATGAGCCAAGCTGTTTCAGCTTGAACATAAATGAGGATGACTACAACCCTTTTAGAGAGAAATTATAATGGTTAAAAAAATATATCAAAATCCTAGTGGTGGTTTGAACGCTGCTGGTCGTGCTTACTTTAAACGTACTGAAGGATCTAATTTAAAAGCTCCTGTTAAATCAGGTGTGAACCCAAGACGAGTTTCTTTTGCTGCACGCTTTGGAGGAATGAAAGGATCTCTACTTACTAAATCTGGTAAGCCAACAAGATTAAAGTTGGCACTCAAAGCCTGGGGTTTTGGATCTAAAGAAGCAGCCAGAGCTTTTGCAGCTAGGCACAAGAAGAGTTAGTCTTGGCTAAAAAAAAACTAATACTTAAATCATGTGGGTTCTGTCATATCTGTGGTAAAGAACACATGAGCAATGAGGGAGGGTGGGTGATTAATGCAGAACGATTAAACTTCTGTCATAGTTTAGAGCATAGTTGCTATGAGATTTACTTTAATAATGTACGTACCAAAGAGAAACAAGCACTTGTCAATAATACAGAAAATGATAAACGTATGAATATGTACATTGAGTACTTAAAGAAACAAAAGTGTAAACATAAATACCAAGGAGAAATGTAATGCCACTAAATGTTAAAGGTAAAAAGATTCTTGCAGCAATGCAAAAAGAATATGGTAAAGAAAAAGGTAAAGCTGTTTTTTACGCATCTGAAAACAAAGGTACAATTAAAGGTGTGAAGAAAAAAGGTAAATCACTAATGGCACGATAATGGAAAATTCTAAATACCACGAAACTAAAGAAGGGAAAATGGCACGCAAAGGTTTATATTACAATATAAATCAGCGTAAGAAAAAAGGTATCAGCAGATCAAAAGAAGAATCCACTATATCTAAGAAGGCTTATAAAAGTTTATTATCAGGTTTCAAAGAATAATTATTTCACATTATCCATGACATACTGGTATCTATTCCAGATGACATGACCAGGTTGCCAGAAATGTTCCTTATTCATTTTCATTCTAACATGATGGATCATTGTAGTGTGGTCCCTATTTCCTAGCAGCACACCAATCTTAGTGAATGGCATATCATACTTATCTCTTAAAACATTTATTAATATGGATCGTGCAATCACTGCTTGTTGTATTCTAGTTCTTGCAGTAATGTCATTTACATTTACACCTAATTGATTGGCAACGATTGTTAAAATCTCTTTAACATTCTCAGGTACAACTACATCATTGATCGTTACATACTTAACTACTTCTTTAATAACTGTTTGTTTGTATCTATAATTGTTTCTGAAATATTCTCTTGCTAATTTATATCCAGTTCTAAATCCTGCACGATAAATCTTTCTTTCTCTATCTGTTAGATTTGAAAAACTATTAAAGGAATATCTTAGCTTAATTTCCTTATACATTTCTTTTGGTGTCATAACTCTCCCTCTGTTGCGTATGCAACTGTTCGTTGTTTTATAATTTAAGATAATGATTACGCCATTATCTTTTCTTTTGTCTGCTCAATTTTAAATATCAATCTCTTAGAATCATTTAGATTCTTTTGATACTTATGAAAGAACTCAATCGCTTTTCTATGTCTAAGCTCTTGCAGATCTCTCATCTTTTGCAGACGAATCTTTAGTTTTTCCAACTAAATCATCCTTCTGTTTAATCGTTGTAAAAACTGTCTTGATACTGTTTATCTTAACATCAATCACTACACCTTTGGCAGCTGGATCTGATGCGATTTCTGCACTATCAAATTCTTCTGTATAAACAAAAGAACACTCACAGTTTTTATTGCGAATAACCTTTACCACTATTTATCCTTTTTGGCAATATCTTTATGTCTTAAATTCTTTGTCATTTTGCAGTAGATTGCAAGATCATCATAGCTATCAGCCTTATATTTCTTGGTGCAACGATACAGTTTTAATCCCATCATAATATGTCCCACATCCTCTGGTGTTAATGCCACCTTAATCTTATCAAATAATATAATGGAGAATAGTTCAGCAAGTAAAGCAAAGTTTTCTTCATAATCACCATAATCTTCATGGCGTTCTTTTATAATTTTCTTTTGTATTTTTTCTTCAATAGATATGAAGTCTTCTCTGTTAATCATATAGTTCCTTTGTTGTTTACTCTACCCTTGGGATCAACAACGAAAGGGTGGATCTGTGCGATCCGAGGTAAAAAACCCAAGGGTAGAATTAATAGTACTGTTATATACTATTAGTAGTTACGATTACCAAAGCTCTTGTTGCTTGTAAACGATTTCTTTTGAAATCCACCAGCTTTAAAAGAACCTTGTGCTTTGTTTTGTGTCGCTTCTTTTTTAGTTAAGATCACAGTGTAACCACCTGTTGGGTTACCTTCCATGTCTGTTCCATCAAACGCAGCGTAATCATACCAATCCCCATTGATGTTCACATTCATCTTCCAATTTTTTCCATCAGGAGCTTTTGGAGAATTAGGTGCAACAAATACTGGTTGATTGTCGCCTTGCTTTTTATTTAAGTTAGGAACAAGATTTAAATAGATCTTGTTCTTTGGTTGGTCGTTCATCTATACCTCATTTTGAGTTATGATCTCATCACGTTTACTTTCAAACTTATTTAAGATTGAATTGTAAGTGTTAAGATCTTTTATTTTTATTTGATTTAGAAGATCTTTATTAGCACGCCACAGAAAATCTAATTTAGCTGTATGCGGTGCATAATGTACCTTCTTCATCAGTTCATTTACAACATCAGAATTTACTGATGTGTCTTTGCCATTCATGGATTTTACTACAGCGATCCCAAGATCTTTGTATTCTTCCATTGAAGTTAAATCTTCAAGTAAGATTCCCATGAATGATAAAGCTCGTGTGATTGCAAAAGTTTCAGCTATCTCAAGGTATCCTGGTTTATCACGATACTGTTTGCTGTAACCGCTTGCAACAATTCTTTCTGGATCATAACCAAGGATCTCGCATTTCATAATTACATATCTATCTGAATGCTCAACGATCCTACAGTTAATACCAAACTCAGTGCCAAAGATTTCTCTAAAGTATTTTATCTTTGACCAAGCTGATACTGTCTTCTTGCCATGCTGATTAATGTATGTACCATTGGCTGCACATAGTTCATTAACCTGTTTTATTTTCTCTATCATTGTTACCTCTATGTTGTTTTATATGAACAAGTATAGGCAAATACCTCTTTTGATTTGTGATATATCCCTGTCTTGTTTTTTCCATCATTGAATTTACTTGTGTGTGCGTATGTATTTTTTTTAAACAAAGCATCACATAAGTAAGGATCAATTCCATCTACTTTATATTCATACGAATTGGCAGTGCCATTCATAAGAATGATCGTTAATATTATTTTCATCTAGCAATTAAATAAATTAGCAATATAAAAATAACCATCACTAGAAATATTTTAATAAACATATCTCTAAATAATTTATCCTCTCGTTTTTTTATCTCACGCATTATAGCATCATGCCTGAATTGTTGTCTAATCTTTTCGTGTTGTTTAAATAAATTATTATATGTATCCATTATATATTATCCCACAAACTTGCAGCTTTTCTTACATACTCTTCTTGAATATCTTTCCACATAAACCCAGAAAAATCTGGTGGTGGAATTAATCTAGCCATCTCGTAAGGATTACCTTTGGTAATATAAACTAAGTTCTGTCTAATCTTAGCAGTGATTAAATCTTGCTGCACTAAAAACTCCATATACTCAGGTGAAAGCAATTCACAAGTATCAGGTGTAAACACATTAAAGTTATCTTGATTGACATACAATAAGTGTGGAGTTTTTTTTGTAGCATACCAATAGAAAGCACATTGGCGTACATGATTGATGTCAGGTTGTTTAGGTAAGTATCCTTTAACCCAACTGAAACCAGCTTTAGTATCTGATTTTCTTTTTGATCTGTGTTTAGTTTTTAATTCTACTAATTTATTTCCACTCATTTGTTCGTAATCTATTCTGCCAATCTTTGCTAAAACAATATCTTTAAATTTATGTGTGCAATATCTTTCGCTTGCTACATCATCACCAAGTTTAAGATCAGATAATGCGTTGCAAGTTATCTTAATCATATCTACTAAATAATTTTTAGTATCTTCGTGCTGCTCTTTATCTGCTTCGTTGTGTGGTTGGTATTTATCATACTCTTTTAATTCTTCTTGTATGATGGTGTCTAAATTTTTTTTCTCAATGAGCATTTTCTTTTCTGCTTCAAACATATATTTAGAAACATATCGCTGCGAAGCTCTGCCAATAGATACACCTGCAGTCATACGATAATTGATATTCATTAATCTACGATCTTCTTGTGTGAAGTGGCAGTATCTTACGATCCAATCTGAATTGGATAATGCTTCTTGTGATGGTGAACTGTGGTCCAGTCCCAATTTTGCGTAGTATGTAAGTGCTAAATCCTCATCTATATTTTTAATAGCTGAGATAGAATTATTCTTTGTTAAATCAATAACCATAACTTCCTTTCATTGTTTATAACTAACTAACCAATAAATATATTATTGTCAAATCAAAATATGTATTGACTGTTGATAACTATTATGGTTATTGTAGCAATCTAACGAAAGGATAAATAATGATAAATAAGTTTAATAAACAAATAAGAAAATTAATAATATCATATCGTAAAAAATATGATGCGTTTGGAAAGGAACGAAATGACACTGCAAGAGTACAAAGAAAAAAATAATCTAACGAATAAAGATCTAGCCAAGCTCATAGGATTGACAGGTAAAAATCCTATTGTGTCTGTGATTAGATATTTAAAATCAGAACGATTGCCTCATCCTAAATTTATGAGAGCAATAACAAATAAAACAAATGGTTTAGTTAAACCTAATGATTTCTATGAGGCTTGGTATGCGACACATAAACTATGACAAAGTAATTGTGGAGTGGTTGGATATAAGTTCTGATGGATGCGATGATGCTTGGAATACTGAGGATCAATTAAAGAATTTACTTCCTGCTACCTGCACAACCATAGGTTATTTGTATGAGGATAATCCTCAATTTATAAAAACCTTTGCCACATTTAGTTTTAATCAAGATGATACCATAGACTTTGGCGACTGCGTTTGCATTCCAAAAGGTGTTGTTGTTTCAATTAAGAAATTGGAGAACTAATATGATTGATCAAGAGCTAACAGTAGAAGTTGTATGCGAAATGTATGATGAGAAAATTCTTATTCTTAAAAAAGAAATAGATCGTCTTAACGAAGAGATCCAATGCTTACAATTAGAACTGAAAAAGGAAAAGGAAAAGCATAGCGAAGATAACTATGATGAGTTAGGTTATTAATGGCAAGATATAACTATTTTGTTGGTGGATTTGGCGATTACTATTCCGAGTGGCATAGGAATAGGTGCGAGGGGATTGGTTTCTGTGATGTTGATCAGGTTTGTATTTGCATTAACAAAGGATGTTGGCAACCTCTAGCCATAGTTGAAACTGTCTATGATACAGGTAAAAACTATAAAAAATACACCAATGTTGTGGAATATATAGCCAAAGGCTTGGATATACCCTGTTTTTTGCTCTATTATAAACCTATAAATGATAATGGTAAAGTATCTGGTAGCCTAGAGTTTAAAGTTAAGCGTCTATACCCCTTTAAAAGCGATTTAAACCCTATTTCTGAGGATGTTTGGTATAACACTATGTTGCAGCTTCAGTGGAGGCACAATAAACACTGTAAATATTTGAAATAATGGCTAAATATACACCTCATATTAGAGTTCCTGTAAGTTTATTTAAAAATGAGGTATTCTTAGGCTTGGCAGGGAGGAATAAAGCCGATTGTTTAGCGATACTTGTTGTGCTTTTGCGGTACTCAAACCAGAAAACAGGCGAATGTTACCCAAGGCTTTCACTTATGCACAGCCTACTTGGATTATCTAAGGCTACAATTTATAGACGTATTAAATTAATGGTATCTTTAGGATTGCTTAAAAAGAAGCGGCTTTCCTCTACTAATTTATATAAAATTAACCCTATTTTAATGGTAGGGAGTAGTCAGGCTGATCGGAGTGATATGTCAGGGGGACTGATCAGTGCAGTCAGGCTGACTGGTATTAATAAAAATATAGAATTTAAATATCTTAATAAAAATAATTATAATAATAAAATTGATAATAAAATAGATAATATAGTTAATGATAGAAATATAGATAAGGATAATAAGATTATTAAATTGGCTAGTCTATCCTTGGCGGAACTAAAAGAATGTATTTCTAATCATCCATACTATATTAGAAAAGCCATTGAGTTAAAGGAGCAAGAGCTGCGTGACGCAAGAGCTGTGCCAAAGCATATTGTAGAGCAAGCCATGACAGCAGCGGTATCAAAGACAATCAAGAATAGATCAGCAGCATACAAAGCAAAAGTGGAATACAACAAAAGAAATAACTTAGATTGGAAAGGAAATCCAAAAAAATGAAAGGTGGTTTTAAATCTAAAAGAATATTCTGTATGGGTATCTCTAAGCTATCTGGCAAACCATGTCAGGCAAAAGGTTTTCCTACCAATAGTTTTACAAAGGATAATGTACAGATTTATAAATGCAGGTATCATGGTGGAGCTAACACAGATAACTTTGGATTTAGAGATAGAGCTGGTAGAGGTGGATTTAAAAAACCAAATTATTCACATGACTCTAGGCTCAGACAGCTCTGTACTTTGAAACAATTTAAAGATAAACCCATTGAATATGTCAGAGATTACTACGAAAGAAACATTAAAGAACGAATTGATAATAAGCAATTCAGATCTGAATACAGTAGAAGAGCTGCTCGTAAGTGGCAAAACACTTACAGAAATTTTCTCGGATCAAAAAGTATTGCCGATCAGCTTACACAAATTTCACTCTTGGTTAAGAAAACCAGAGAACAAGGAAGCAAAGAGTAGAATATTAGAAGCTCAAAAGTTAGGGGTTCAGACTTTAGTTGATTTGTTATTGGGTATCTACATGCAAGATATAAATGGTAAGCAGCTTGATCCTAATGTTATTGCATGGACTAGAGAAAAAACTAAGTTCATACAATTTCTTGCAACAAAAATTACAGATCTTTACTCAGATAATAAACCTCAAAAGACTAATGTTCAGCAGACTATCACTGTATCATGGCTTGATAGTGAAGATCTGAAGAAGCAATATCTAGATCTAGAAGCCGAGGAATTACAGGAAGTTAAAGCCAAAGAAATTCCAAATAACTAAAACTGATTATCAAATTTATAATCAATGGCTATGTGCTTGTCTTCTTTGAAGATCACTTGTTTAACTTCTAATTTATCTTTGAATATATCATCAACATTATAGTTATTATCTTTGATGTAATTATCCATAGCTTTATTTATTATCTTGGATAGCGTTGTCTCTTCATGTACAGCACAAGAAATAATTTTCTTCCATACATTTAATTTAATGGTTAATGTTTTTCTATTACGAACAACATCATCAGCACTTAGGTTAATTGTTTTTTTCATTGTGCGTACTCCATTTCATAACTATCCTCTATTAATTTATGATCAAGCAATCGTCTTTCGTATAGTTCATATTCTATTAGCTGCTGATAAACGACTTCATTAACTTGCTTATCATCTATTGAACGATATAGATCAAATTCATTTAACAATTTTTCATCGTTAAATGTTCTAATATATTCTTTCATTGTTTGAATTGATTTCATGTTTATACCTTTCGTTAGTAGTTAGTTAGTTTAAAGTATTCATCCAGGTACACCAATAAATGAATTGAAGCATAGCCAAGCAAAATTATTAGAGCTGTAATAATTAATGCTTTTAAATCATCTCTTTCAAACATTATGCCGCCTCCCCCCATTTAATAACTTCATTTTTTTTGCAATTATCCTCATCTATAATATGGATTTGAAGATAATCTTCTGGTGTAAATTTATCTTCAATCCAACCAGCTTTATTCATAACTTTTTTAGCTGATTCCATAAACTGATCTCCATAGCCATATTGATATGGAGCTGCAATTAATGAATTGTTTTGAGTGTTTAAAACTCTAACTGAGTGATAAGTATTTCCATTAAGTTTATCTCTCCATTTTTTAGAGTGTATTACGTACTTGATCATATTATAACCCTTTCAGTTATTATTTGTTTTATACTATCATAACCAATACAGTTAGCAATAGTATTTGATCTTATATTTTAAGATCTCATTACCCTATAAAAATATAGGGTAATAGGTTGTTAAAATTAAGCTGCTCGTTTATGTCTTGATATATATTTACCAATAAAAACTATATCAATTCCATGAGTTTTCATTTTTTCAATATATTCAAGAGCTTGTTTTTTTGTTTTATGTAAAGACTGTTCGCCTGATTTATATTGTTTTTCAATTTCAGTTATTCTGTCAGTGTTCCATTCTACTTTATGAATAACAGTTTTATCAGTTTTGCATTCAGTTAAATATTGGATCATTTATGCAACTTCCTTATTTAATATTTCACCAGTAGCTTCTCTAAACTTAACTTCATCAAAATTAATATTATCTTTTTTTAAATACTCACATAAACTATTCATAAAAGTACCTGTTGTTATTACGTGAGTTATTCCTCTTCTTAAATTAGCCATTGTTCCATTACTTTTAATAATGTTGGCTAATGCGATGTAGTCTTTTTTTGTCATGTTATAACCTTTCATTGTTGTTTAAATGTAGTAAATCACACAATAACCGATTTGTCTAGTGTATTTTTTAATAAAAATATTAAGTGATTGAATTTAAAGCGATTTATTTTTAGAGCTAATATTTACGCCAATTTAAGAAAAGGAAGACAAAAAGAAAAGATATATAGAAAAGAAATAACCTTAGATTGTATTTTAGGAATAAAAGATAAACCAACTAAGAATATAAATAGAAACAAAACTATTAATTGTGTGAGTAAGTGTGTTGCAATAATATCACATGAATAGTTGCATTTATATCACACAATCACATTCGTTTAAAATGTGTGTATGCAGTCGGATTTCTATTGATGATTGTAGAATAGTTTGAAGTGATAATAAAAAGTTATTGGAACAAACGATCTATATTTATATCCGCCTATAATGCTTTTAAAAATATCATAATATTTATTGGTGTTATTGTAGAAATTCAAAACAAAATAAGGGGGTATCCCCAAAAATCCAGCCACACTTCAGATGTTGATATAGATGGGACTTATTAGGATACCTTTAGCCATAGTCAGTTTTCGCCACAGCACACAGGCTATCCCCATAAACAACCCACCCCTTTTTCCTTTGCCTGACCAACCTTTTTATATATTAGTAAAATACCATTAGTAGTATATGAACAATATTATGCACCAAGATGATGAAGACTATTACAACGCTAAAGTAAAAGCTGTTGTATTTATAAACCAAGATAATTCTATTACAGTTAAATTCACAGGTTTTGAAGACAAAGAACATTCAGCCATATTCAGTTCTTGGTTAATGATGCTATTGAACATTGAGAATGCAATCATAAATGATAGCAAATCAAAAGCCATACACTAATGAACCTACCTATTACAGAAACAATTATTAATGTTGGTGATAGTAAATACAAAGTTCCTTATGCACCAAGAAAAGAACAGGTAAGATTACATTTTAAATTAGTTAAGAAAAGATGGTCTGTGCTAGTCTGCCATAGAAGGTTCGGCAAAACAGTTTGCATGATTAATCATTTGATTATGTCAGCACTTAGATCAACACAAAACAATCCTAGATTTGCTTATATCGCACCTACCTTCAAACAAGCTAAATCAATCGCATGGGATTATATGAAACAATACACAGCTCTAATCCCTAATGTTAAATTCAATGAAACAGAACTACGCTGTGATTTACCCAATGGTTCAAGAATAACATTATTAGGATCAGAGAACTCAGATGGATTAAGAGGTATCTATCTAGATGGTTGTGTCATTGATGAGTATGCCAATGTGCAAGGAAAACTATTTACAGAAATTATACGACCAGCACTATCCGATAGAAAAGGTTGGTGCGTATTTATAGGAACACCACAAGGAACAAATAATAATTTCTATGAATTATATCAGCACGCACAAGGAGATGAAGATTGGTTTCACTATAAAGCTAAAGCATCGCAAACTAAAATTGTAGATAATGCAGAATTAGAAGCTGCTAAAAAAGTCATGGGTGAAAAGAAATACCAACAAGAGTTTGAATGCGATTGGATTGCCAACATAGAAGGTGCTGTGTATGGAGATGCAGTTGCTAAAATGGAAGATGCTAAGCAACTAACAAGAGTTCCTTATGATCCATCTTTACCTGTAAATACTGCTTGGGATTTAGGAGTATCTGATCATTCAGCAGTTATATTCTTTCAACAAATGGGAAGAGCTATAAACATTATTGATTACTACGAAGAACGTGGTCAAGGATTACCGCACTATATTCAAATGCTACAATCCAAAGATTATGTTTATAAAGATCATTTTGCACCACACGATATTGAAGTTACTGATTTTAGTAATGGTAAAACAAGACGTGAAGTTGCTTATCAATTAGGTGTTAATTTTAAAGTAGTTCCTAAACTTCCATTAGAAGATGGTATTCATGCTACAACCATGCTGCTTCCTAGATGTTGGATTGATACAGACCATTGCAAAAAACTAATAGATGCGTTAAGACACTACCATAGGAAGTTTATAGATAAAAACAGAATGTTTAGATCTAAGCCTGTACATGATTGGAGTTCACACGCTTGTGATGCTATGCGTTACCTTGCAGTTGGAATCCAAGAAATAAATACTAGACAATCTGCACCGCAAAGTGTAGCAGATAACGAATATAGGATTATTTAAATTATGGGATTCTTAATGCCAAAAATGCCAAGTTTGCCACCAGTGCAACCTTTGCCTGAACCACCAAAAGCAGAATTGTCAGAAGAAGAAAAAGCAAAAATAAAAGCTGAACAAGATGCAATCATTAGAAGACGTAAAGGTAGAGCAAGTACAATACTAACATCTCCACTTGTTGAAGAAGCAACAACTGAGAAAAAATCATTATTAGGAATGTAATATGGGTGGAGTAATGTCAGCACCAATAAAACTTGCACAAAGTTTAGGAGTTGTAAGTCCAGCATCATCTGCTCCAGCTCCAGCAGTAACAACATCAGCACCTACAACTGCAGAAGTATCTCAAGCAACAGCAACTGATGCAACAGGAATTAAAAGAAGAAGACGTGGTAGATCTCCAACAATATTAACTGGAGCTGCAGGCGTTCAAGAAGGTGCAACTTTAGGCACACCAACTTTATTAGGGTAACAATGGCTGAAACAGATTTAACTAAAGATCTCTTAAAGAGATTTGGAAAATTAGTAACACAACGTCAAACTTGGGAATCGCATTGGCAAGAAGTATCAGATTACATGATGCCAAGAAAAGCGGATGTAACTAAAAGAAGATCACCAGGCGACAAACGATCTGAATTAATATTTGATTCATCACCATTACATGCAGTGGAATTATTATCAGCATCATTGCATGGTATGCTTACCAACCCTGCAACACCTTGGTTCTCATTAAAATTTAAAAACATAGATATGTTAGATGAAGATGCAGCGAATGAATGGCTGCAAGATGCTACAGAAAAAATGTATGAAGCATTTAATAGATCAAACTTTCAACAAGAGATATTTGAATTGTACCATGATCTTATTACCTTTGGTACTGCTGCAATGTTTATTGAAGAAGATGAAGAAGATGTTGTTAGATTTTCAACAAGACATATTGGTGAAGTTTATATTTCAGAAAACAATAAAGGAAAAGTAGATACAGTATTTAGAAAGTTTAAATTAACAGCACGTGCTTGTATTCAACAATTTGGTGAAGCTAATGTTTCTAAAACAACAAGAGGCGTTGCAATGAAAGATCCTTATGAAGAAGTAACAATCTTGCATGTCGTTCATCCTAGAGAAAATTATGATCCTAGAAAAAAAGATAACAAGAACATGCCATTTAGATCTTGCTATATTGAATTAGATAATAAACATGAAATATCTCAATCTGGATTTAATGAATTTCCATACGTTGTACCACGTTACTTAAAAGCATCATTTGAAATCTATGGAAGATCTCCAGCTATGACTGCATTGCCAGATGTGAAGATGTTAAATGAAATGTCTAAGACAACAATTAAAGCTGCACAGAAACAAGTGGATCCTCCATTATTAGTTCCTGATGATGGATTTATATTACCAGTTAGAACAGTACCAGGTGGATTAAATTTTTATAGAGCTGGCACAAGAGATAGAATTGAACCATTAAATATTGGTGCAAATAATCCATTAGGTTTAAATATGGAAGATCAAAGAAGAGCAGCCATTAGAGATGCGTTCTATGTAAATCAATTAATGATGCAGAATGGTCCACAGATGACTGCAACAGAAGTTGTGCAACGTAACGAAGAGAAGATGAGATTGCTTGGTCCAGTTCTTGGAAGATTACAATCAGAATTACTAAGACCACTTATTGATAGAACATTTGCAATATTACTTAGAAAGAAAATATTTAGACCAGCACCAGATTTCTTATCTGGTCAAGACATACAAATTGAATATGTGTCGCCTCTTGCTAAAGCACAAAGATCTTCTGAATTACAATCTATTATGAGAGCTATAGAAATATTTGGAACATTATCTAATATTGCTCCAGTATTTGATTATGTGAATATGGATAATCTAGTTAAACATTTAGCTGACATTGTTGGAGTTCCTGCTAAGGTATTAAACTCTAGATCAGAAGTAAATGCAATTAGACAACAGAAACAACAACAAGCTCAACAGCAACAACAACTTGCACAGTTACAACAAATCGCACAAGCTGGAGGTTCAGTAGCACCTTTAGCTAAAGCATTACCAGAGGAAGCGAAAGCATTAGTAGCACCACAAGAATAACAACTGAAAGGAAAATAAATGGAAGAACAAATTAATAAATTAAAAGAAATATATAAAATAGTTTTTGGATCTGATCATGGCAAACAAGTCATGGAAGATTTAGAAAAAAGATGCCACTATAATACTACCACCAATATTAGAGGTGATAGCCATGAAAGTGCATATATGGAGGGACAACGCAGCGTTCTTCTATTTATTAAAAACATGCTGCTTAATGATAAACTAAAAGGAAAATAAAATGTCAGAAATACAGACAACTGAGGTAACTCAGCCTGTTGCAACTGATCAGACAACAACTGCAACAGCACAACCAATACTAAGTTCAACACAACAACAAACACAACCTGTATCTGGTAAGACTTGGAAAGAAGCAATTTCTGAGGAATACAGAAAAAATCCAAACATAGAAAAGTTTACTGAATTAGATGCACTAGCTAAAAGCTACATCAATGCAGTATCTATGATTGGTACAGATAAAATTCCATTACCAGGAAAATCTGCAACCGATGAACAGTGGAATGAAGTATATAATAAATTAGGCAGACCAGAATCTCCTGATAAATATAATCTTCAATTCAAAACTGATGTTGCACCTGTGGATGAAAATGTCATCAAAGGTTTTGCACAGAATGCTCACAAGCTAGGTTTAAATAATAAACAAGCTCAAGGCATACTAGAGTTTTATAAATCAACATTAGAATCTTCTGCAAAAGAAATGGCAGTGAATATGGAATCTGCACAAGCAGAAGCCGCTAATTCTTTAAGAGCTGAATGGGGTAAATCCTATGATGAGAATTTAAGAAAAGCAGCTAATGTTGCACAAACATATTTAGAACCAGAAATTCTAGATACTCAATTAAGAGATGGTAGTAGATTAGGAGATAATCCTAAGATTATAAAAGCATTTGCTAACATTGCTAATCTATTATCTGAAGATAAAATTGTTGGTACAGAAGCTGATAATGTTCTTCAAGGTAGAGAAATTGAGAAAGAAATTGAAGAATTAACATCTGATAGACAAGGTGCTTATTGGAATAAAATGCACCCTAATCACAATAAAGTGGTTAATCAGGTGTTAGCTTTACGTGAAATGTTAAGCCAATAAATAATTATTGCAATCAAATACAAAATAATATATTGGGATTTCTAGGGTGATTTTTAATTAAATCGCCTTAGAAATTGTAAGACAATTCTATTAGAACCTTACATGCCTGTTGGAAAGACAACCGACTAACAGTCGTTAAATGCAAGATAGCCTATCTATAAGGTGGGGAACTTTCTGAAACTAAACTTAAACTTAACTTAACAAAAGGAAATGACACTATGTCAAATCAAATAACAACTGCTTTTGTACAGCAGTACAGTTCAAACGTACAAATGCTATCTCAACAAATGGGATCGTATTTAAGAGGAGCTGTGGATGTTGAGTCAGTAGTAGGAAAGAATGCTTTCTTTGATCAAGTTGGTAAAACAACTGCTCAGTTGAGAACATCTCGTCATGCTGATACTCCACAATTAGATACACCTCATTCTCGTAGAAGAGTAAGTCTTGCAGATTACGAGTGGGCAGATCTAATAGACAATGCAGACAAAGTTAGATTATTAATTGATCCAACTTCTTCTTATGCAAAAGCTGCGGCTGCTGCTATGGGAAGAGCTATGGATGATGTAATAATCACAGCTTTAGGCGGAACAGCGTATTCTGGTGAAACAGGATCTACTTCTGTAACGCTTCCATCTGGTCAGAAGCCATATTCAACTTCTCAAACAGATGGTTTAACTATAACTAAATTGTTGGAAGCTAAAAGACTATTAGATGCAGCAGATGTTGATCCATCTATACAAAGATACTTTGTATGTGGACCAAAACAAATCTCTGATCTATTAGGAACAACTCAAGTAACTTCTAGTGATTTCAATACAGTTAAAGCTCTAGCACAGGGTCAAGTTGATTCTTTCCTAGGCTTTAAATTTATTGTTAGCAATAGATTGTCATTTGACGCAACAAACACTGACGACAGACTATGTTACGCATTCACACAAGACGCTATTAAATTAGCGATTGGTCAAGATGTTGTAGCGAGAATTGATGAGAGAGCTGATAAATCTTACAGCACTCAAGTTTATTACGCTATGAGCATTGGTGCAACTAGAATGGAAGAAGAAAAAGTTGTGCAAGTTGCTTGCGACGAATAATCTTAACAATAGGAGAATAAAAACATGGCAAGTGTAAAAGGCGTAAATATAACAAACCTAGATGCTACTCCTGTTGTTCTATCATCTTCTGAAGAAGTTGGTGGAAAACTGAGAGTGTTCTACGATACATACGAAGCAGTTTCTGTTGCAAGTGGTGATGATATTACCATTGCAAGGATTCCTGCTAACGCAACTATCCACGATGTAATCATTAAAGCTGATGCTTTAGGATCTGGAGTTACTTTAAAAGTTGGCGATTCAGGTGATGATGACAGATATTTATCTGTTGTTGGAACTTGGAACGTAGCTGGACAAAGTCAGTCTATGTCAAGTGGTTCATCTACAGGTGCTGCTACAACTGCAGTAACTGGTATTGGATACAGAACTACAGCTTCAACTGATATTAAAATTACTACAGGCGGTGCAACTGCTTCTGGTACTATATTCAGTTGGGTTTACTACACAGTAGAATAATACTACTTTAAATAGTGGGGACTAAAAATCCCCACTATTCATCAATGAAAAAAATCAACGAAATAAAAACAATTTTACATTTCCAAAATAAAGATTATATCTATCGTTATGTTCTAGTTGATAGATTTAAACATACATCAACTGCACATCATGGTTTTGATAAAGATCTAGAATTAACAGAAGAAGAGATATTTGCTTTAGTTAAACCTAGACAATTAAGACGTAAATATATTATAAGGAAAGATTAATATGGCTTCAGTTGTTCAAATATGTAATGGTGCTTTAAATCAATTAGGTGCATCCACAATCTTAACACTTACAGAAGATTCTAAGAACGCAAGGCTTTGCAATGCTAGATATGAGAATGTAAGAGATGCAGTATTTAGACATCATCCTTGGAATTGTTTATTAAAAAGATTACAACTTGCAGCAGACACTGATGCTCCAGCTTGGGGATTTACCAAACAATTTACATTACCTGCTGACTGCTTAAGATTAATTAGAATATTAGATTATGATTCTGATTATGTTGTAGAAGGTAGAAAGATATTATCCAATAGTTCTACAATGAAGATCTTATATATTTCAAGAGTTACAGATCCAAATGAATATGATGAATTACTAAGAGAAGTTTTATCTGCTGCTTTAGCTGCTGACATTGCTTATGCTATTACATCATCTAATCCAGTTGCAACGCAAATGTATTCTTTGTATCAAGAAAAATTAAAAGATGCTAGATTCGTAGATTCAACTGAAGGATATAATACAGATCAAGAATTAGGAACTGCATCTGTCATAGACGCAAATACGTTTATCAACTCTAGGTTTTAAAAACCATGGCTAGAGTTGCGGTACAATTAACTAATTTTACTGGCGGAGAATTATCACCACGACTAGATGGTAGAAATGATTTAGCTAAATATTCATCAGGTTGTAAGACATTACAAAACATGGTGGTGTATCCACATGGTTCTGCAGCTAGAAGACCAGGTACAACTTTTGTAGCAGAAGTTAAAACATCCTCTGCTAAAACAAGATTAATTCCTTTTGAATTTTCTACAACACAAACTTACATTTTAGAATTTGGTAATCAATATATTCGTTTCTATAAAGACAGTGGTGCAATATTAGAATCTAATAAAACAATTACTGGTATTACAAAAGCAAATCCAGGTGTTGTTACATCTACAGCTCATGGTTATTCTAATGGAGATACTGTTGTTATTTCTGGAGTTGTAGGAATGACAGAAGTAAATGGCAAAAGATTTAAAGTAGCAAATGTTGCAGCTAATACATTTGAATTACAAACCATTGATGGAACAAATGTTAATACATCTTCTTACACAACTTATAGTTCTGGTGGCGTGGCAAATAGAGTTTACACATTAACCACAACTTATTTAACTGCAGATTTATTCCAATTAAAATATGCACAATCAGCAGATGTAATGTACATTTGTCATCCTGATTATCCTGTTAGAAAATTATCTAGAACTGGTCATACCTCTTGGACTATTACAGATGTAGATTTTTCAGATGGTCCATACTTAGATGATAATATAACTACCACTACCTTTACTATGTCTGCACATACAGTTGGAACTGGTAGAACTTTAACTGCATCTGCAACCACAGGTATTAATGATAACACAGGTTTTCAATCAATAGATATTGGTAGGTTAATAAGATTTAAGACTGGTTATGGAAAGATTACAGCAATCACTAGTACAACAGTTGTAACTATAGATATATTACAAGATATGACTTCTAGCACAGCATCTACTGACTGGGCTTTAGGAGCATTCTCAGAATATACAGGTTATCCTTCTTGCGTATCTTTCTATGAACAAAGATTAGTATTTGCAGGAACAGAAAAACAACCACAAACAATATTCTTTTCTAAATCTGGTGATTATGAAAGCATGGATGAAAATAGAGGTGGCACAATAGCAGATGATGATGCCATTATTTATACTATTGCTTCTAACCAAGTAAACGCTATTCGTTTCTTATCTGCAACACGAACACTTATTATTGGAACAGTAGGTGGTGAGTTTTCAGCATCAGGAGGTGGTACAGATGATCCTGTAACTCCAACAAATATATTAATTAAAAAACAATCTAACCATGGCTGTGCAAACATAGATGCAATTCCTGTGGGTAACGTAACTTTATTTTTGCAACGTGCTAAAAGAAAGATTAGAGAACTTGCATATAACTTTGATGTAGATGGATATGTTGCACCTGACATGACTATTCTTGCTGAACATATTTCTGAAACTGGTATTAATGAAATGTCATATCAACAAGAACCTAATCAAATCATTTGGTGTGTTAGAGAAGATGGTAAATTAATAGGTTTGACTTATCAAAGAGAACAACAAGTGGTTGCTTGGCATAAGCATATCTTTGGTGGTTCATTTGGTACAGGTAATGCTGTATGCGAAACTATAGCAACCATACCAACCAATGATAAAGAATATCAAACATGGGTAATTGTTAAACGTACTATTAATGGAGTTACAAGACGTTATGTTGAATATATAAATAATTTTGATTTTGATGAAACAGCTAACACATCATTTAATTTTTTAGATTCACAACTTTCTTATTCTGGATCTGCAACAACTACGATTACAGGCTTAGATCATCTTGAGGGACAAACTGTATCTGTTCTTGCAAATGGATCAACACATCCTGATAAAACAGTATCAAATGGTTCTATTACTTTAGCAAGATCATCTACTAATGTTAAAGTAGGTTTATCTTATACATCATTATTACAAACAATGAGATTAGATGCTGGATCGCAAAATGGAACATCTCAATCTAAAACAAAAAGAATCTTTAATGTTGCAATTAGATTATATGAATCTATTGGAGTTGAGGTTGGACCAAACTTATCTAATATGGAATCCATACCTTTTAGATCATCAGCACAATTAATGGATACAGCAATTCCTGTATATACTGGTGATAAAGAAATTGAGTTTAGAGGCAATTACGAAACAGATGGGTATATCTATGTTCGTCAAACTCAACCTTTACCTTTAACAGTTTTATCGTTATACCCAGAACTAGTTACCAATGATGGCTAATTTAATTATAATTCCTTATATTTCTAATCATGGCAAAATAATTATGGCATCTCAATTAAACCATGTTATTAGTGATATGGAAAAAGATTTTATAAAAGACTGTTCAAGTCTAGAAGAAAAACACATGGCATTTACTTGTATGATTAATGATAAAATAATTGCATCTGCTGGTATCAAAAGAATATGGGGAAAAGTTGGTGAAGGATGGGTTATAGCTAAATATGATATTTCTAAATATCCAATTACAATAGCAAAAGCTATCAAACAAAATTTTGATTATGTTGCAACATCTAATAACATTAAAAGAGTTCAAACTGCTGTAAGAGCTGATTATAAAATTGGTATTAGATTTGCAGAATGGTTAGGATTATATAATGAAGGATTAATGAAACATTATGGTGTGGATGGTAGTGATCATTATAGATATGTGAGGATTTTCTAATGGCACCAGCTTTACCTTTTGTTCCTTATATTTCTGCTGCATTAACTGTTGCTCAAGTTGCTCAACAAGGAGCAGCTGGTAGATTTAATCAAGCAGTTGCAAATAGAAATGCACAAATACAAAGACAAGAAGCTCAAGCAATTCAAGATCAAGCACAATATGATTTACAAAGAGCAGATGAAGATTATCAAAGATTACAAGGAAAAACACAAGTTCAACTTGCTAAATCTGGTACAACTACAGAAGGAACTGGACAAAGAATTGAATATTACAATGCTAAACAAAAATTACTTCAAGATAAAATAATACAATATAATGCTGATGTTGGATCTGCAAAAAAATATGAACAAGCAAATTATTCAGAGATACAGGGACAAATGGCAAGGATGGCTGCTAGACAAGCACAAATTCAAACCATTGGTTCTTTTGGAACAAGTTTATTAACAATGTCTAAATTCGTATAATATGCCAAAGATACCTACATTTCAAACAGAAGCCAGACCAACAGCAGAAGTTGGTGCTGCTTATGGTGGAGTTCAAGCTCCATTATCTACTGGATTTGGAACTGTATCTTCTGCATTAACAGAATTTTTTATTCAAGAAAAAAAGAAAGAAGCTGCAGTAAAAACATTAGATTATAAAAATCAATATTGGAATGATTCAGAAGATGGAACTCAAGGTTTATTTTCTTTAAAAAATAAATATGAAAACAATCCAAATACTACTGATGCTATTAATGGATTACAACAAGATGCTAAAAATTATGAACAATATCTTGCTAATAAATTAGCAAATGAAAGTATTTATTTAAAACAATCTGTTCTTTCTGAATTTAAAGCAGATGTAAATAGAGTATCATTAACAGTTCAAGAAAAATCACAAGATGCTTTAGATAAAAAACAAGGAATATTAGCTGATAATATTATTTCAACTGAAATGGCAATATTACAAGACAATCCAGCTTTATTACCAACATCTAAAATTAAATTAGAAAAAGCATTAGAAGATTTATTTCCTAATAATCAAATAAAGAAACAACAATATTTAGAAAAAGGATTTGAAACATTTGATAAATTTGTAGCAATTAAAGAGAATGAACAAAATCCAATTACATCTGTATCAAATTTAAAGAATCCAAATATCTATCCAAATTTAAATGCAGACACAAGAATGCAATTAATTAAACAAGCTGAGACAAATGCTTTTACAATTAAATCTCAAACATTACTTCAAACGATACCATTAGATGGAATAACAAACGAACAGGATTTATATTCTTTAAAGAAACAAGCTCAAACTGGAAGCTTTAATGGAGATAAAAAACTTCAAGATATTTATAATTCATTTACAGATTTAGAAAAAGCTAAGTTCCAAAATAATTTAGATACAAGAGTTAAAGATATTAGAACAGATTTATCATTAGCAAGAACATCTGAAACAACAAGAATTACTAATGAAGCAATTAAAAAAACAGATGAAAGAGTTAAAGCTGTATTAGATCAAAATACAACAAATAAACAAATTGAATCTGATAATAATCTTAAATCAAATGATGATATTAAAACACAATTAAAATCTATTAATGATAAATTTGCAAACAATACATTTGTAGATAAATCTAATTTTAATTTAAATTTAAAAATAACTGAAATGTTATTTAATGGAGAAATAAAATCTCCAGTTCAAAAGTTTAAAATAGGTTCAGAAACACAAGCTAAATCAATTTTAGAAAGAGCAGGAGAAGGTTTAAGCAAACAAGATATTATTAAATATCAAGAAATATTTAATAAAGGATCTGATTCAACTTATATGAATAATTATAAAGATTTTTATAAATTTATAAATTCATATAAAACATCAGTACAAGGTGGAACAACATTCTCATCTGTTGATCCTGCAGCAAATGATAGAGCTAATAGATTTAAACAGCAGCATCTCGTTACACGAAATGTGGCCCACATGCTCGCCAGCTTTTACGCGGTAATTGTCAAACCCAGGCAACTCATCTGCAAGCACAGGCGTATACCCAAGTCGAATCCGCTTATCAA
>OGWG01000027.1_pt1 | contig 22556 bp, 40 predicted proteins | sample 1575911 | NCBI WGS metagenome assembly OGWG01 (sample SAMN07581534, study PRJEB24739) | freshwater metagenome
CTCATATTTTAGTTCCCTTATTACGCGAAGTAAAATAATTAGCCCTCAAAATGCTAGATTTTATAAACATACTTCTTCTGATGTCATCTCCTGTTGCTGAAAAGGCATTCATAATCAAAGAAGAAGACAAATTTTCAGAAGAAAAACTGAAAAATTATCTTGTAGAACTGAATGTGAAATTTCCTCACATTGTTCATGCTCAGGCTGTTATTGAATCTGGTCATTTCAAATCACAGATATTCAAAAACAACCATAATCTTTTTGGCATGAAGCAAGCGCGAAGCCGTGCAACTACTAATTCAGGTTCTGAACTAGGTCATGCAGTATATTATCACTGGCGTGAAAGTGTACTTGATTACGCACTATATCAATGCGCTTTTTTAAGCAAAATACATACAGAAGAAAGTTATTATCAATATTTAAAAGAAAACTATGCAGAATCTCCAACATATGCTTCACAAGTTGAACATGTCGCTAAAAAGCTTAAAGCGGGAGTTTATTGACTTTTACAATGGTAAAAACATGGTCTATAATCCCATGATGTATAGTCCTTGCTATGAGCTGATGGTAGTTTGTAAAAAAACGAGAAAAGCAAATTTTAAACGCTTTTACACTATAAAAGATGCCATTGAATCAGTTTCACCTGAAATAATGTTTGACAAAGAACATGAATACTTGCTTTTCAACAAACTCTCAAAAAACAATTCTTTTATTAGACTAAACAAAATCTACCATGAATGCAATTCTAAGCTCAGAATCTTATCGCACAGGTCAAAACGTAATAAAATTGTACAATTTCAGTGATCCTGTATCTTATCCAGGACTTGATGAAAAATTTGAATCTCTTGAATTACACTATGACACTGATAAGAAAACATGCACTGTCAGTCCTTTGAATTTTACAGATCCTGTAACAGATGAACCAAATATTTCTGTGATTTTCAGCATTGATTTAGATTCTCAAAACCCTTTGTTAATAAGTACTGACAAGTATATAATCAAAGAGTTTTTGGGTCGCAGTAACTACCTAAAACTTCAAGTAGAGTCTGATTCAAGCATTTTTGAAGATTATTAAACCACTTTTACTTAATGGGAAAAATGAAAGAACTGTTCATGCAAATGCGTGAACATGAAGCTAATGTAGAAGGATTTGATAACATTGATGATGATTATCAATATCAACTCTACATACAAAACAAATATATGTCACCACCCCATGTATGTTTTATGGCAGATCAAAATGGAGATCTCATAATGCTTCAGGGAAATACTCCTCAAGAAATCATGCACATAGCTAAAAAGCATAATCTTGAAGGAAAGTTTACAATCATGTCTCCTATAAAACACCTCTTTTAATAATTATGCTTTACTTGATTATATCCTATATAGTTTCAGCAATAATGATACTTTCTAGCTGTTTTAGCGAACAAGATGGTGAAATTACTTGGTCAGATGTTATAATGTTTTTATTAGCACCTTTTACAGCAATTCCAATTTTTGCTGTGTTCATCTTGAGTCGTGTTGTTGACCTTGACAAGCCTATTTTTAAAAAAAATAGTTCCAGATTTTAGTTCATTTTATTGAACTAGTTATTTTGACAAATATTGTGAGATCTATCACATCTAAAACCCACATTGACAATCAAAAATAAAAAATACTACTTTATGAAAAAGTACCCTTCAATTACTGCCACAGCACAAGGTATCATAACCTATGACAAAAATGGTAAACAAATCATACAGCGTTATGATAATACTTATCAGAAAAAATCTGATTTTAAACCTAAACATATTCTTGAAACATCTGAAAATCTTGAGAAAATTCATCTGAACATGATTCAACGCCAAATGTTCAGAAGACTCATGTATGGATTAAAAGAATACACACCAGAACAAATGGCATCAATGTCTCCTACTGCCATTACAAATATTGTAGAAGACTACAAAAAAGCCAAACGCGCTTTGCATGTGTTAAAAGCTAAACGTCATTATCAAGCTGAAACCAAGCTTTTGAATGCTATTTTTCCTGATATGGAAATTGGCACTAAAGACTTTGACTGGTATTTAGATGTTCCCAAGCATGTTACTTTACGCAGCTTAGGAATCTCTACCAAAGAGGTTATTGATGAGTTTATCACACGCCGGCTTCTTCCTAAGAATTTTTACACCATCACTCCAGAAAATGTTTCCATGCCATGAGTGAATCCATTGCAAACAGTGAGGCCATCGTCAAGTACGGTGGTCTCACCAATGCTGAACTGTTACTGGTCTACTTTCGTTTTAAAAAGTACCTAGAAAACCTGGACAGCAATCTTGACCAGCAGCAGATCTCTAAGCCAATTGACACTCCAATGGGCAAAGGAGTAGTTATCAAAAAAGTTCCTCCAGAACATGTGGAGCGTTTCAGAAAAACAGAATACTACAGGCTCACCAAGCTGGTTGTTGAAAAACTTGAACCTATTGCTGAAGTAATCATGGAGTGTGATGACTCTTTGCAATCTCTGGCCAATGAGTTACGGTAGACTCAATAACCATGTTGCAATGTCTGAGCATTTGTCCTTAGAGGCAAAAGGCCTTTATGGAATTATCTGTTGTATGTGCGGTAGCAAAGACTACTGCTACCCTTCTTTATTAAAATTGGCAAAGCTTTCAGGTAAAAGCAAATCTACAGTGCAGCGAATCCTTAAAGAACTTTCTGAGAAAGGCGTTGTGACACGTGGTTTTAATACTACCCTGAACAAAACAGTTACTGTTAATCTTTTAGACCCTAAAAAATCCAAATCCACCTATGAACAAGCCCACTTCAACATCATTGATCAAAATCCTTGAAAATGTTTCAGATGAACTAAATGAAAAGTCAATACATGACCACATTATGATCGTTTTGGAAAGCGATGAAAACGGCTTACCTAACGGCAAAATGATAAAAGTCAAAGGACATCCTTTTGGTTTGCTTGGCATGATTGACCTGATAACTGAACAACTTTCTGCTATCAGAGAAAACATTGTCAAAAAGTTCAATGAAGCTGATAAACTGAATGACACTTTTAAATCAGCTACTTCTTCACACCGTGCTCGTTGGCAAAAACTTGAAGATGCCGCTCGCAAGGCAGCAGAAAATGGTGATAATGAAAAGTTAGACTCAATCAAAATAGAGCTCATTAATCTGCTTAAAGAGATAAAATTTAACAATAGTGATGGTCAAGATGACGATGACAACGATGGGTCTTCTGACTCTGGAGAGTTTAGAATTGACGACTTTAAAGAAGGCTTTTAAGCATGGGGGGTAGTCACCCATGACCACCCCTCAAATGCGCGCCTTTCTCTTTTTCTTTCTTCTTATTCCTTACTAGTCACCCATGACTAGGGGGTGTGGTCACCCATGACTACCCCCCTGGTCACTGGTGACCACCCCCTTATAAAAATTTACTGTTTATGGGAGTAGACATTTATGGCTTAAAGCCTGCGCTGACAAGCGAAAAACCCTCTTATCCTGACAATTTCAGCGAACTTTCTGCTGAAGAACGCACTGAGTATTACGATAAACTTGACAAATGGGAAAACCAAAACCCTGGTTATTACTTCAGAAACAACTGGTGGCACTGGCGACCCTTGCAAATGCTGGTGGGTTACTTCAACAAAGAATATGACATAGGCATACCTAAAAATGAGATCAAGTCTCTTGGAAGCAACGACGGCAAGGGTGTTTCAGACCCTGAGCACTGTGTAAAGCTAGCTGAAGCTTTTGAATCACATGCGTCTTTAATAGAATCTGCAGGATACAAAGCAGTTAGCTTGAATATGGGTCATTGGACGTTTAAAACTGTAAATGAACACGAAAACATTGTTGATTGTCTCTTAGATGATCCAACAAAAATTGAGCGTCTCAATGAAAAGTACGACACATACTTTTTAGGAGATGCAGAACTAGACGGCATTGCTTATCAAACCTCACACGGTACAACTACTGACAACATGAGAGACTTTGCGCTCTTTCTTCAAAACTGCAATGGTTTTGCGATTTACTAAACATTTAACTCTAACAAAAAGACAAAAATGATCCTACTACAAAGCTTTATTCAAGGTACTAGCTACCAAATTAAAACATTGCCTAAACAGGCATTTGAGAAAACTCTCACCCGCAGTATTGAAGATTTGAAGATTACAACTTCTATTGCTGATTTTGCCAAATTTCCTTTGGAAACCATTTTTGTTTCTGACGGCTATGACTTTCCTGAAGCAGATCACTTGCATATTCGCAAAGAGAACATCATCGCTCTTTCCTTTGAAGGTAACCTATTTCCTTTGTCATCACTTAACAAAGAGCGTTTGCAGAAACTTTGTGACTTTGCTGTTGATTATTTCCTGGACAGCGCTGACTATGGTGTAGAATACGCCAAGAAAATGGCTGAACAGATGGCTTCATACGGCTATGAATATGTCTGGGAGGACAAGATTGCTCCTAAGCCTGAAGAGCCAGGAACAACACCTGCTGGAACCAACATTCGTCGCACGATTGCAGCGCATTATCCTGTACCTAAAACAGAAGATGTTGGCTTTCACATTGATCCAGACATCTGGTTTTTGATATGCCGTAACGCGCTGCGTGGTGAAAACACCTTACTTGTAGGACCTACTGGTAGCGGTAAAACAGAAATTCTTTACCACTTGGCAACTGCTATGGGAAAAGAACTTTACATCCAAGACATGGGTACTGTACAAGACGCCCAAAGCGCTCTGTTAGGTGTACACCGTCTAAACAAGGAAGGTCACTCTTCGTTTGAACAAGCACCTTTTGTTTCTCATATTCAGAGCGGTGGTATTGTACTGCTTGATGAGCTTAACCGCTCTCCACTTGCAGCTAATAATATCCTATTTCCATGCTTAGACAAGCGACGTTACTTACCCATAGATATTGCATGTGAAGATGGTGAGCGCAGGATTGCTGTGAATGAAAACACTGTGTTCTTTGCTACTGCAAACTTGGGTTCAGAGTATTCTGGCACCCACAGCATTGACCGCGCTTTGCTTGACAGGTTCTTTCCTGTAGAGTTGGGCTATCCTTCAGAGCGTGATGAGATTAATGTACTGAAACTGCGCACCGGCATAGACGAAAAGGCTGCTACTGCTATTGTCAGGGTCTCTAATGAGATCCGCAAGCAGTACAAAGAACAGGAGTTATCTACTCCTGTGTCAGTTCGTCACACCTTGCAGGCTGCGTCATTGATTTCTGATGGTTTTGAAGTAGACAAAGCATTGCTTGCTACCATTATGCCGCTGTTTGAAGACAGCATTGGCGTGAGTGAGCGTAGCAAGGTGCTGTCTATTGTTTCTGCGTTTTAAGCTGTAGGATCAGCTGGTTTGTGACAGAAAGGGTGTGGGTGACAATATTGTTGCTCACACTCCTTATGTCGCAAATATTTATCAAATGTACGACAAAAATTTAAAACTAAAATACCATGAGTAAACTGTCAAGAGACTGGTTTAACCGTAGGGCAGAAGATGCCTACACATTTGCTGATGACTCTAAAAGATTTTTCAGCTGGGACAGAGGCAGAGATTCTTACTCCTCATTCTTTGTCCGCAATAATGACTCTCTGAAAGTAGCTGCTAAGATGATTGGTTCTATATTCAGGGTAATTGGTGTTCCTAAAGACTTTGAATACACCAATAACGTAGAAGCAAATTCAAGTAATCCTTCAGTGCAAATTCCATTGAGCATGTTGCGCGATAAGAAAGGAAACTACCTAGACAAAGACACAGAGCTGCTGGATGCGTTCTACGGTGCTTCCATTCAAAATGCTGCACTGGCCACAATGCAGACTACTTCTGAGTATTATCAGACTATGAAAGCAAGAGACACCTCTAAAGACGTAGGTCTGAAAGATCTTTTGTTTACTGTGTTGAATACAGAACGTATTGACAAAAAACTTGCAGATCGTCTGCCAGGTTATCTTAAGTTTGTTCAAAAGTTCAAGAACCATCGCTATGAAAATGCACCAGTTGTAGGGGAAGAAGAACCTGCTCAAAAGCGTTTGATGGATCTTATTGTCAAAATGTTACGCTATCCTGCTAATATTTCTGAAAGTGATCTTGAAGAATTTGAAAAGCCTGTAACAGCTATTGAACGTCTTTTGAAAAAGTATGACGGCATACCTAATACAACTGCAGAATGTGCTAGCATGGCTACTTCTTTAACCAACATCATTGTCAAATATACCGAAGACGAAGAACCACCTCCACCTGGAGAAGGTGAGGGAGATGATGAAGAAGACGGTGAGTCATCTTCTGGCAAATCAAAACCAAAGCTGAGTAAATCAGACCTGAATGAGATAGCTAAAGAGATGATCAAATCTTTGATCAATGCTGAAGAAGGTAACAAAGAAGGATCTTTCAAAAAAGAGTTTGAAGATTTTACTGAGGACATGATACCTGGCACGCATCATATACCTAATTCTAAAGATTATGATGAAGAAGGTTTTGCTGAAGACAGTACTGTAGTATTCTTAAAAGCTGATACTAATGCTATTGCATACAAAAATGCGTTGCACAAAGTAGACAGTACTAAAGCTGCTGTACTTCAAAAGCTTTTTGCAAGAAAAAGTAAAGACCAGGCTTTTGTAATGAAGTCAATGCGCTCTGGTAGACTTGATACCAACAAAATTGCAGAAGCTGCTCAGAATGTTCCTACTATCTATGAAAGAATGGGACGGATCACTACAAATAAAATTTGTGTGGGCGTTTTGATTGATGAATCAGGCTCTATGGGAGGTAGCAAAATTGAAAAAGCAAGACAAGCTGCTATATTCATAAACGAAGTTTTTAAAAATATGCCTGATGTAGACTTGTATATGTATGGTCATACTGCAGATACACCTTCTACATCTGTAACTTATTTGCGTGTTTACCGTGAGAAAGGATATGTCACAGATCCTTTTTCCTTAGGATCTATTGAAGCAAGAGGCAACAACCGGGACGGTGATGCTATACTTGCTTTTGCAAAAAGAGTACGTAAAAACACACCTAATCAGGGCTTGTTGTTTGTACTCTCAGATGGTCAGCCCGCAGCTTCAGATTACAGTGGTAGATCTGCTATTGAAGACACTAAATCTAAAGTTCAAAAAGCACAGGCTTTAGGTTTTCAGGTAATTCAGATTGCTATTGAAGAATCAGTGCCTTCAGCTCAAATGTTTGACTACTTTATCAAGATGACTGACATCAAAAATCTACCTAATGACATGATCAATTATATGTCACGCAAAGTAAACAAGCTTATCAAAGAACGGGTCACTCTTTAACAAAATGAACACCAGGTGCAGAGTAACTTCTGCATCTGGGTTTGTTACCAATGCTTATGAATCAATTCAAAAACATTTATATTAAAATTTTTGTCTATTTGTTTGTCTTTGCACTCATTATGGAGCTATCACGCCTTGCGTTTTGGCTGATGAATCAAGACAGCAATATAGCAGTGTACATGGGTTTTATTATAGCCTTATCCCTTGTCATTGCACTGTCCACGATAATTGTGACAGTATTTCAAAAGGTTATCAACAATATCAAAAAACCAAAAAACAATGAACCAAGCTAAAATAATTTTATTATCATCTGTTGCGGCGCTACTAATGATATTTTCTTTGTCTTGTTGCGAGCGTATTGACGCAGGACACGTAGGTGTTAAAGTAAATCTTTATGGAGATGGTAAAGGTGTGGACGATGCCACTGAAGTTACAGGATGGGTCTTCTACAATCCTTTCAGCACAAAGATTATTGAGTTTCCCACATTTGTACAGCATAAAGAGTATAAAAACAACGGTGAAGATGCTGTTGATGAGTCATTTATTGTTAACTCAAAAGATGGTTCAGAGTTTCATGTTTCTCCAATAGTTAACTACGCTGTCAAACGTGATCGTGTGCCTTATATTTTTGGTAAGTATCGCTTAACTCTTGACGCTATTGAAGAAGGATTTCTTAAAACTGCTGTGTATGACGCTTTTCGTATTGTAGCCAACTCTTATACTGCTGATGAACTTATTTCTAATCGTGAGCAGTTTGAAGTTAAAGTGCGTAAAGTATTAGAGTCACAGTTGTATCCTGAAGGATTTGTTTTGGCACAGTTTACTTCTAACCTTGTGTATCCAGAAACTTTCAAGAAAGCTATTGAAGCTAAGAACAATGCAGTTCAAGCAGCACTTACTGCTGAAAACCAAGTTAAATCTGCTGAAGCACAAGCTAAAATTAAAGTTGCTACTGCTGAAGGTAATGCACAAGCACTTTTGACATCTGCTAAAGCAGAAGCAGAAGCTAATGCATTAAAACAACGCACTCTTACAGAAATGTTGCTTAAACAGCAATGGATTGAGCGTTGGGATGGCAAGTTACCTGTATACGGTCAAGCACCCATGCTTTACAAACCTGTTAATTAATTAGTAGAGAACAAGGGTCCAGTGTTAATGCGCTGGACTCTTTGTTTCTATAACTTACACAATCATGCAATTAATGACTGAAGGCACCAAAGTCACATATGTGCACAAAGGAGCTAAAGAACATGGTATCATCAAGTCTTTTCCAGAAGACCCTTACCACGCATTTGTGGTGTATCACTGCAATGATGATTGGGATGACTATCAGAGTTACACCGGTCAACGCACTGAAATCAAACACTTAAAACCAGGTTGGTTGTAAATCACAAAGATCTGCTATGAAAATAGTCAACAGAAAATCCATGCTCATACGCGAAAGTGGTAGAAGCACAGACTTCATCTCACCCAGCTTTGGGCATGGATGTCTGTTTGAGTGTGTCTACTGCTATATGAAGCGACATAAGCCTACTGGCTTGGACATTGCCAAAAACACAGGAGAGATCCTCACTGCTATCAACAATCATAGCTGGTTTGCTCAGGTAGAAAAACCTAATCAGACACATGAAAGTCTGATCACTTACGACATTTCTTGCAATGAAGACTTTGCGTTGCATCTGAAGTACCACAACTGGCAACAGATATTTGATTTTTTCAAGATGAACGAAAAAATTATGGGTTCTTTTGCAACCAAGTATGTGAACAAGAAGCTGTTGTTATACAATCCTCAGAAAAAAATACGCATCAGGTTTTCTTTAATGCCACAATGCTATGCAGATGTGCTTGAGCCTGAAACATCAAGCATTCAAGAACGTCTTGATGCTATCAACATGTTTGTTGAGGCAGGTTATGATGTACATGTGAACTTTTCACCAGTAATTGTCACAGATAACTGGCTTGAAAACTATCAGAAATTATTTGAAGACTTGAACAATGCTGTCAAAGATGAGTACAAACCTGCTGTAAAAGCAGAAGTTATTTTTCTTACGCATAACACAGAAAGACATCATCAAAATCTTAAAAACAATGCCGCCGGTGAGAGTCTTATCTGGCACCCTGAGATACAAGAAGATAAAGTATCTCAATATGGAGGTGTAAACCTAAGGTACAAAGGTTCTCTGAAAGCTGGTTACATTGCTGATTTTAGAAAGCTGCATGAAAGTATCATCCCCTGGAATTACATTCGTTACATTTTTTAACTGATCCTATGAGTAAAGAAATAACTGAAAGACAGATTGTGTATAACGCTGTTTTATGCAAAGTTTGTTCAAAAACAATTGTGAGTCGTCATCGCCATGATTACAATACTTGTGGTTGTCCTAATCATGCTTCTGTTGATGGAGGTATGAGCTATCTGCATTATGGTGCATTAGATCTTGAATTAATTGAGCTTTTGACTGTATATGCAGATGAACCTTTTGAAAAAGTAAGACAGCATGCTACACGTGGCTCAAGAGGTAAAAGTGGCAAAGAACCACTCACCTGGGTAAAACTTGCTGAAATGACTGATGAACATTTGGCAGCTGTTTTAGCGTTTGGTGGTGCGGAGTGGCACTTAAAACTTATTGCTAAAGAACTTCAATACCGACATGAAAACAACATATCCATTACTGACCCTGAAACCTGAGCTTGTAAGAACAGCTCTTGCAATGACTGAGGTTCATATTGACAATTTGAGAATTATAGAAATTATTCAAGATGTTTTTGCAAAGCTGCATGAGAAAGGTGCAGACTTTTCTTTAGATGACGCTGTAGAAATCATTCACAAGAATCGCAAAGAAGAAACAAAAACCTTATTGAACAGCGATAAAATGAAACAGCTGCAAGCTGTTTATCGTGAGCTGAGCGAATGTTATGTACATGGCAGCACAAATAAAATAAACCTGAAAATTTCTGAGAAGATGGACAGGGTGCTTGCTGAAATTGAAGAACTTAAAAAACTTACTAATGAAAAAAGTACAAATTGGAGTAGTAGGAGTTGACTCAGGTCAGCTTGTCCTATGTGATCCTTGCTACATTGACTCTGAATGGGAAAAAGAAGAGTTTCAGGACATCAGAAAGTATCAGCATAAAACTACAGGTGATGTTCTGCAGTATCGTGTAGACTTTGCTAAGTATGATACACCAATTTCAAAATATGGTGGTCAAACCATGAACCAGCTAATAGCATCCGGTGAATGGAAAAAACTTGATAGTCCTGATTCCATGCACAATTTCAGTTACAACGCTTGCTGTAAAGCTACTTTGTCTGCCAAAGGACATGGTCAGCTTAATTATAAGCTGGGACATGACGGTGTAGCTGTTGCTTTCAGCACTGCTTGTGGTGATGGAATTTATCCAGTGTTTGCCAACTATGACGACCAGGGAGAACTGGTGTCTGTATCTGTTCACTTTAATAATGAAGAATAATAACCATGAAAGGAAAGTTTACAATAGAAAAGACTCCGTTTTCCTCTACCAAATACTATAGTGGACAGTACACCTGCGATTGTTCTCAGTGGGAAGATGAAGTTCAGACTGAAACTTTTGAATTTACAGTCATTGTGTCTGAAGACCATGAAAATGGATTAGAGGAAATCATGGAGATCACTTGGGTCATCCAGGCTCCACCTAATGTGGGTGAAGCAGAAGATTGGATTAATGCTAACTTTTTCAACAAAATCGTCGAATGACATCAGAACAGTTTAATGAAAAGTACAAAGACTTCTTAGAGGAAGGTCATTATGGTTTGGGAATAGAGATCCCTGAGCTGACCACCTGGCTGGACCAGAAGTTCCAGGAGTTTATTAAAAAACCTGGCTTTAGTTACAGTCAGATCAAGTCAAAGTTTGGCATGGGTAGATTCTACTGTGATGGTCTTACTAATGAGAAGACCTCTGAGGTAGAAAGCTACATCTCCAAACTATGTGGTACAAAATAATAGCACCAAAAATGAATCGTAGGAACTTAAGTGGAGTCTACATTTTCCACAAATTTGATGACGAAGAAAGCAGGGAACCTACCTGCTTTGAAGACTGCCCAGATGAAAAACAATCTGAGTGGTTAAATACGCTTGATCCTGACGCTGTAAAGCACCTGGCAAAGCACCTTGCCAAAACAGTAAGAGCTATTGGTGACCAGTTTGATCTTGTAGCTGGGAGTAAAGATGAGTGATTTAAGCGACCAACAAGAATGGTGGGGTTATCAGCATGTTTCTGGCACCTATCAAGTAAAACCATATCGTGAGGCGCTTGACATCATTGAAGCAAATGAATCTCCATTTTGCAAACATGTTGTAGGACCTTTTATGGCAAAAAACAGAGACGACGCTTTACATATAGCAGAGTCACTTGTTAATTCTTTGAATGACACAGAACCGTCTGAAGCAGAGCAGCAGCTTTACTTTTTTATACACAACACAGCAGGCAGTTTTATGACAAGCTTGTTCAAGTGTATTATGAGTGCTGACATTCACAACCAGGCAAAACTTGCCAAAGGACTTCCAGAACATGTTGAAGTTGCTTACAAGTACATGAACTCTTCAGGTTACTGGGAAAATCTTGAGCAAAGAATGCAAAAGTTATTTAAACAAAAAACATGAGCCATCCATTACATCATGCTATTTCAAGCCAGAAACAGTGGGGCGGTCAGGTAGATGACTATCTGCCGCTTCACAACTGGTTTGATGAAACCAAAGCGCACTACCCAGACATGCGTCACCGGGCACTGCGCCATCACTCAGAAGGTATCTTCTGGTGTGAAAAACAATTTGGCACCTATATCACCAACTCTGATGGACGCATGGTCCCTGTAAGAGCTATTGGTGAACAACACATTAAAGAAGACTTAGGATGGATACCAACCATCAAAGACTACCTTGACAACATGACTATTGTAGGCTGGATGTATAAGCCAGGAGACGGTAGAAAAATGCTTAAGCAAATGACAGAAGAAAAGTCTGATTTTGTTACACATAAACAACCTAAATTACCATGAGTAAAACAAAAGATTTTACAATAAAAGACCTGATGAACTGGTGCAATGCACAAGTAGCAGAAGGCAAATTGCTTGAGATTAAGTGGGAAGGTGGAGGAGATAGTGGCTGGGTTTACTTTGAAATTGATGGCAAACAAACATCAAAACCTGAAGCAGAAGCTTTAGTGGACATGATGCATAGCCAGTTAGATTATGGATCGTGGGCAGGAGAATTTAGTGCTTCAGGCAGTGCAACTTACGATCCTATCACAAAGTCTTTTCAAGGTGAAGATAATTATTCTGAAGAAGAAGGAAAAACTTTTGACTGTCACATCACAGTTAAAATTCCAAAACACATTCCTTTTGACAGAGTATTGATTGAGGCTAATGAAAGCAATACATCTAATGTTAACTTGACAATAGCCAATGGTTTTGACCATCCTGAAAGAGTTGTTGTACAAAAAATTCTTGAAGAACAACTTACAAAAGAATTTGAAGCAGTTTCAGAACAAGTAGAAGGATCTACAGACGAAGAAATTGTAAGTTCTTATCAGTGGGTGACTTTTGAAAGAGAAAATCTTACAGAAGAAGGAGAGTATTTAGTAGGTGTAATTGAAGAATACTGTTACAGTGTACATGTCTACGACCCACGTGATATAGATGTTTGTCTTGAAGAAATGCTTGAAGAAACTAACGAGGAGGATTAACCATGAACTTTGAAAAATTAACTTACCATGTAGAAGGACACACAGGTGTGTCTTATGACAACGCTCTGATGTATTGGAAAACGGCATACCCAAACTTCAGCGACTTTGAAAAAAAAGTAATTACACAAGAACCTCTTAAAGCTTTTGGCGAGCATTGTGCCAAAGAGTGGGACAGCATTCTTCCTGCAACAGTGGCAATAGCAATGTCTCAGACAAATCTTGAGATGCGCAGGCTTTTCTTTAAGGCACTGGGTATTGAAAAAGTGTTTCAAGAACTTAAGCCAGAACTTGTAGACGAACAAGTGATTGAGTTTCAAAATAATTTGACAGACATCAACGACAATCCTTATGTTGAAACTGTTCAGGACAAGTATCAACTGTACAAAATCCCTGGTGATAAGCTTTTTCCTGAAGAAAAAGAGGGCTGGCGTCGCTCCAACGCAGATGCTTACGCGGTGCGTTGTTGGTGTACTACCACAGGACGCGAGTATTGGATATATGTTCCAAGGTGGATTGGTGAAAGTCGCGACGCTATCAAAGCTATCGCCTAGACATTTAGAATCAATATTACAAATCCAGAATACATTGTAAGGCAAGGTGATATTATTATCGCCAAAGCTTCTAAAAGCTCTAAAGAATGCAGTCTGCATCATCTTGAAAAAGAAGAGTATCTGAAACTGTTAAAATCACAAAGCTAAGATGAGCAAAACACACGACCGGCTTGTACTTGCCACAGGTGAGGGCGCCAATACACATGCAGTAATTGCTGCTTCTAAGATCAGTTTTTCAGAAATGCGTGAAGAAACGATCAAATTTGAAATTAAGGACGAGTTTGCTCTTGTTACTCATGAAGAACATGGTACTATTCGTTTGCCTGCTGGTGTCTATTACAAGACCAACCAGGTAGAGTTTAACCCTTTTGACAACTCTGTTTCAAGGATTTTTGACTAAAACATACAGATAAGCACTGAAGAGAGGGGCAACCCTCTTTTCAGTTTGCTTATTTTGTAGACTTTTATCATATTTGTAAAACTTTACTGTACCTAATGGATAATGTTCAATATACTGAATGGCTTAGAAAATTAAGCATTACACAATTACACCAGGAGTATTCAAATATGTGCTGGTGTTCTGACTTTGGAATAGAAAGTAAAAAAATAGCTTTTGAAAAAAAACATATTGTCCAACTTGAAATAAATAATAGAAATGAAAATCAGAATAAAAAAGCTACATCCTAACGCTGTCATACCCAGCTATGCAAAACCTGGAGATGCTGGCATGGATCTACAAGCAATTGCAATTGATATACAACAAGAACAGGTGCACTACAGAACTGGTCTTGCTGTTGAAATCCCTGAAGGATATGTAGGACTCATCTTCCCACGCAGCTCTGTACGCAACAAGAACCTTTCACTGAGCAATTCAGTAGGGGTGATTGACTCAGGATACCGTGGTGAGATTATGGCTACTTTCAACTGGAGAGGTATGGATAAAAACCACTACCAGGTTGGTGACAGAATCGTGCAGCTGATGATCATTCCTTATCCTCAAGTGGAATTTGAAGAAACAGATACTCTTTCTGACACAGAAAGATCAGCAGGAGGATTTGGTTCTACAGGAAATTAACAACAGTATTTGATGGCAAAAGAGCTTTTTAAGTAAGGCTCTTTTGTCACAAATATTTAAAAAATTTGTGACATGAATATCAACAAAAACAGCGGCCAGGTAGAAATTGTAGGACCCTATGGGCGAGTCTATCTGTACACACACAGTGGTGCTGGTTCTTTAGTTAATGATGTACACAGTGTGCTATCAATGCGCCAACGCTGGGATGACCCTGATTATCTTGCAAAAATGGTGTTTTGTAAAATGGTACCAGTTGAGTGCTGGAATACTGATACTGGTTTTGGTATAGGTACGCAACTATACGCAGATATAAATTTGCTTATCACAGTTGATACAATAACTCAAAAAATATCATTGCAAACTGCAACTGACAAACACTATAAAATTAAAAATTCTTTTGAAGACTTTGTTGCAAACTTTTTATCAAAAGCTGATATTTAAAATCATAGCAATATAGTGCAAAATACTTCTACAATATGTATATTTGCAGAAGTGCATTTCTACAATATATAGTATTTTAGTGGCAACTATTTGCCTACTTAAAATGCTATACCAACTACCTAACGGAAAGTGTATAGAGATTTCACTAGAGCAATACCTCAGTATGAGCGATGATGAACTTAATATGTTTATGGCATACAACATTGGTGAAGAGGTTAACGACCCTTTTGCCTTAAGTGTCCTTAGACATGGTCCAAGCAACGAAAAAGCTGATTATGATGACTTTGATTTTTTTGAAGAACCAAGCATTGAAGAAGAGCTTGGCATAAAAGAACTCACAGACATTCCATCTGAGGAAAAGCTTAATGATATTGATTATACAGGACCTGATGATATTTAAGAAGCCGCTAACGTAAGCGCGTATGTCATGATTAAAGCAAAACTCAAGCCTTGCGCTGGCTGTGGGGAGGATAGACTTATCTGGAAAAATTTTGAAGGACAGAAATTCTGTAAAGATTGCTGGATGAAGAAAAGGCCTGATGCAAAGCCAGTTACATCAAAACTGATCAAGCCTGTTTCTGACAAACGCAAGCCATTGGATCAGCTGTACTCCAAACTTAGAAGACAGTTCCTGGATCAACCAGAAAACAGCACCTGTAGGGCCAAGCTGCATGTCTGCACTTATCACACAGGACAAGACTTGACAATACATCACATGCGTGGTCGTGGTAAGTATTACTTAGACAGTACTACCTGGATCCCTTTGTGTTTAAGCTGTCACCGGTGGGTTGAGGAACACCCCGCTGACGCTAAAGAAATGTTTCTCACAGAATCCAGAGTTTAACCTTATTAAACAATAATCTTATGAAAAACTTAACTCTTGAACAATGGCTTGGTGTGGTTAGACACCTTTTTTCTGCATTTGGTGCTATTTTGGCCACCAATGGGTGGGCTTCTGATGATCAGGTGCAGGAACTGACAGGTGCAGTATTAGCCTCTATTGCTATTGTATGGTCTATCTACTCTAAGTCAAAATCTTAAAAACGTAATGGAACAATCAGAATCATCTGGACCTTTTGGTTTTGGACTTTTAGGTCTACTTCACCTTGGCAAAGGCACTTTTGGAGAAGCCCTTGAGGCGCTTAAACAAGGACACCGTGTTGCACGCAGTGGCTGGAATGGCAAGAATATGTTTTTGTTTTTGCTTCCAGCAGAAACTGTTCCCACAAAAGCCATTCATGACCCCGTGCTTCGCCAGGTTATTGAAGAGCAGGTAGGAGGAGAGACTTTTGAGGCACTTGGCAGCATCAGAATGTTTACTGCTGACAAGAAAATTCTCACCGGTTGGCTGGCATCTCAGACAGATATGCTTGCGGAAGACTGGTCTATACTCTAACCCTAAAAAAACACTTCACACTTTTTATGAAAAAATTCATTGGCTACTACATCATTGGTGCAACTACTAAACAAGACGCACAAGATGAAAAAGGTCTGTTATTATGGACTGAAAAAAAACCTTCTGCACTACGCAGATTTCTTTGTTCAACGCTGTTAGGTATCTACTGGATTGACAAAGACAGAATCTTGGAAGAACGCGGTAAGACTGCACAAAGTCAAACAAGTGTTTCTGACAAACCTGTAACAGAAATGCAAAAGCTTTCTCCAGTAAAAACAGAAGAAACCTCTGGTGTCCGCAAAACACCTGCGCCACAAAAATCGCGTAAAGTAAAAGATAACTAATACAAAATCATAATGACTGAATTAACCAAACGTGAGTTGATTCAGCAAGAAGCCCTCAGAGCGATACACAACAAGTATCGTTCTGGGTTGGCTATAAGTATGGGAGTTGGAAAGACTCTTATAGGGCTGCGTCACATGGAGCAGGAGTACGCTAACGGCTACAGAAAGTTTCTGGTCGTAGCCCCAAAGGTCAGCATCTTTGAGTCCTGGAAAGAAGATGCTGAAAAGTTTGGACTCAGCCACTTGCTGGAACATATTGAATTTACCACTTACCTGTCTTTGAGCAAAAAGACTAGGGACTATGATGTGGTTTACCTAGATGAGTGTCACAGTATGCTGTACACTCACGATTTTTATCTGTCAACTTTTCCAGGCAAGATCCTGGGTTTGACCGGCACACCACCGCGTTTCAAAAAATCAGAAAAGGGTGAGATGGTGTCAAAGTACTGCCCTATCGTTTACACTTACATCACTGATGATGCCGTAGAGGACAAGATCCTCAATGACTATCGGGTTGTTGTACACACCATTCCTTTAGACACTGTAAAGAATCATCGCGTACAGCTTAAAAAAGGTGGTTATTTTATGACTTCTGAGCAAGCCAACTATCAGTATTGGACAGACAGGATTTTAAGTGCAAACCCTAATAGCACCCAGCAAAAAATCTTTCGCATCATGCGCATGCAAGCACTCATGCAATTTTCATCAAAAGAACGTTATGCAAGAAGGCTGCTAAACATGATTCATGAAAAATGCCTGGTGTTTTGCAACACTACAGAACAAGCAGACAGGGTGTGTACGCTTTCTTATCACAGCAAAAACCCTGAGAGCGAAACCAATCTTGAGATGTTCAAGACTGGCAAAGTATTGCAGCTTTCTTGTGTGCAGCAGTTAAACGAAGGTGTGAATATTCCAGAACTGGGCGCAGGAATTATTCTGCACGCTTACAGTAATGAGCGTAAAAGTTCTCAGAGATTGGGCAGGCTTCTGCGTTTAAGCCCTGACAAAAAAGCTACTGTGCACATCCTAATGTATCAAGACACAATAGACGCAGAGTGGGTGGGTGAAGCGCTCAGAGACTTAGACTCTGAAAAAATAATCTACATGGATCCTATGTTTTAAATTAACATCAACAGATGCATAGCACTACTCTTACATTTGTCAAAAAAAATGGGCAGCTTATTCCAGCCTCTGAAAGAGAAATGGGCAAGCTGAAACAGTTTAAGATGGCTTTAAAAGAAAATAGCACTATTGAAGTGTACATGTCTTTAGCTTCAAAAAATGACAAAACACTACCTCAACTTGCAAGGATTCACACAATGATGAGAGAACTTGCAGAATTTACAGGTCACACCTTTGATGAAATCAAAGATGAAGTAAAAAGAAAAGCGGGTCTCCATGTTGTTACAGGGACCCGCTCTCAGGACTGGAAGCTCAAAAGTTTTGCAGATTGCAGTAAGAATGAATTGTCAAAAGCAATAGACACATGCATTGAAATAGGTCATTTGCTTGGCCATCACCTTGTTTAAAGAGACTCTTTCAGCATTTCTGCTGCCTTCTCTTGTGTGACTTGCACAATGAACCCTTCTTTTCTAGCAACATCTTCAAATTCTTTTGCTAAGATTAACAGTGTTTCATAGTGACTTACCCACTCTTCTGTAATATCCTGGGAAGAAATCTGTTGATGTGCGCTATTAAGTTCTTCTGTTGATTTACCAGAAATAAAGAACGCAAGAGCGCTTTGAATTTTCCTATAATAGCCAGAACTCATTGAGATACTGACCAAAGTTTCAGGTTTAATGACATCAATCATTACAGAACCTGTGCTAGATGTGCTGTTTTGGTTTTCCATGGGATTTGATTATAGTCTACAAAAATACAATCAAAAAAACACAAGTTCTACACATTATGCAAAATAAAATTGAAAATTCTACACTTACTCATGAGCAAGCACTTGACCATGAGCAAGTTATTGACAAACTGCAGGAAATGCTAAGACCATCTGGCTGGCACAACTTGCTTAAAGGTTTTCTGGTATCAGAAGATTTTGAAAATATTATCAAAACCTTAAAAACGTATGTAGCTGATAATAAGCGTTTTACACCTCCTTTAAGACAGGTTTTTAGAGCTTTTCAAGAGTGTCCTATTGCAGAACTTAAAGTAGTTTTTGTAGGGCAAGATCCATATCCACAAATGGGTGTAGCAGACGGCATTGCATTTAGTTGTAGCAACACAATGAAACCTGAAGCATCCTTGCGATACATGCAAAGGGCAATAATTGACACTGTTTACGAAGGTAAAATAACTGTCAAAGAGCTTAGTCCAGACCTATCCAATTGGTCCAGGCAAGGTATTCTTATGTTGAACACCTCTCTGACAACAGAGATAGGTAAAATTGGTAAACACTTAGAATTGTGGAAAAGTTTAATAGGGTATTTGTTTGACATGTTAAATACCCAAAAAAAGGACATAATATGGGTGTTTTTGGGCAAAAAAGCACAAGAATATAGTGATCTTATTGGAGATCACCACATTAAACTCTATGCTTCTCACCCTGCGTCTGCAGCTTACCAGCGAGAACAACATTGGAATTGTGAGGATATATTCAACAAAGTCAACAATAACCTGCGCGCATTGGGAAAACCTGAAATAAACTGGCAGTAATGACAATTTGACTATTTTGTAGACGTTCACTTGTTTATGTTCTACAGTATTTGTATATTTGAACTCTTATCCCAGTATCCTATTTATGTTTAAGTCTGTTAATGCAGAGGCACCTATATCTTCAAACGCTTCAAAACCACCATTAACTATGACACATTCAGCATCACCAGTTGATGCTACCACCAAAAAACCCTGGAAACGCTATGGAGATATTATGTCTGAGAGCATTGATTATCTTACAAGGCGTTCTGATGGTTCACTCAAGTCACTGAAAACTCAATGGCCTACTTTTAACAAGATAGGTTTAAACGGCATTGAGTGGCAGTCACTGTACGTAATTGCTGCAAGACCTGGTGTTGGTAAAACACTTATAGCAGCATCTTTAACTAGAGAGCTTCAGGTGCTTAATCACGACCAAAACTTTGCAGTGTTGCATTTTCAATTTGAAATGCTTGGACGCAACATGGCTATGCGAGAACTTTCAAGTGCTACCAACTTGAACATTCGCTACATGCAAAGCGCCCAAGATGATGGTCTTCCACCTCTCAAAAGTGAAGACTTAAAAAAACTTGAGAGATATGCCTCTACTCAAAGAGAAAGACAGGAGTACATTATTGACAAAGCGCTTACTGTCAATGAAATGCAAGCTGCAATTATAAGTTTTTACACTGAGATAAGAAAACCGGTGGTAGTTACTCTTGACCATACTTTGCTTGTAAAGCAAGGAGCTTCTGAAACCAGCAGACAGCAAACCTTGCAAAACTTAGCAACCATGCTGACAGAGATGAAGAACAGGCTTCCTGTTACATTTTTGATTTTGACTCAGCTAAATCGTGACATTGATGACGCAGAACGTCAAAAACCAGGAATGCTGAGCAATTATCCCACAGAGGCTGATGTATTTGGCAGTGATTATCTTTTGCAGTGTGCAGATGTTATGATTGCATACAACCGTCCTGCAAAATATAACCTGGCTCTTTATGGACCACAGCGTTTTGAAATTACTGACAAATACCTATTAGCAATGCACGTGCTTAAAAATCGATTTGGTGAACCTGCAATACACTGGTACAAAGCTCAATATGAAACTATGACAATAACTGAAGCACCAATACCAAGAATGATTCCTAAAAAATAACTTAACAAAAAAAAAACAATTTTCTATGACAACAAGTGTTGAAAAGCCAAAAAAACAAATACCTGTGATTACAGCAGAGTATCGTACTTTTTGGCAACCGCTCTTTGATAACATGGGCTTGAGCAACCCTAAATTTGGCGCTAAGCTGTGCTACATGGGTATAGAGTTCAGCAATGATGGCACTCGTGTTCCTTGTGTACGTTTCTTTCCTAATGAACTTAACAGTGGTCAAGATTATTACTTAGAACTGTTTGACTGGAATCAGAATTATTATGATCCACAACATCGCACACTTTACAGGCTAAAGTTTAATCCTAACTGGAGTTTAGAAACTAGCAAATATGTTGAAGTTCTTTCTGACAAGCTTTCAACTTCTACTTATGCTGTAAAGTTGTCTGACTTTGATCTTGTAAACCGAACTGACGCAAGAGCACTGACTCCTGAAATTTCTTCAAAACCTGCATTTTTAGGAAATGCAATTGACAATGACGATGCTACAGGTCTTTTTAACATGGAAGAAGAACTGTCAGAACTTTTTGTTGACAAAGATGACAATCATTACTCTTCAATGACCATTCGTGATCTGTATTGCATGTTGCAGAATGTTCCTATGAGTAACAAAAAATGGCTAAACCAACTCATTTCAAAAGGTAAACAATGGCAACAACAGAAGTAAAACCCCAGGGTGTAGTTCTACCTACCAGCGTAATAAAGTCTGCTGTAAAAAGTCCCAAAAACTTAATCATTTTCTCAAAACCTAAGGTGGGTAAAACCACACTGCTTTCCAAACTTGAGAACTGCTTGATTATAGATCTTGAGAATGGTACAGATTACATAGACGCTATGAAAATCAAAGCTTCAAATGTTACTGAACTTAGTAATATAGCACGTGCTATTTTAGAAGCAGGTAAACCATATAAGTACATTGCAGTTGACACAATTACTGCGTTAGAAGAAATGTGTATTCCACTGGCGGAATACAACTATTCTAAAAGCTCTATGGGTACCAACTGGTTCAAAGCTGGTGGAGGTAAAGAAAAGTATGGTTCTATCCTGAACATGGCCAATGGTGCTGGTTACCCATGGTTACGTCAGGCATTTGAAACTATGCTAAACATGCTGAAAGGTCTTGCTCCACATGTGATTTTGGTAGGACACATTAAGGACACGCTTCTGGAAAAAAATGGTTCAGAATTTAATTCACTGGACCTTGACCTTACAGGTAAACTAAAACGCATCACCAGTTCTAATGCTGATGCAATTGGCTATTTGTACCGCAAAGGCAACAAAAACATTCTAAGTTTCAAAACTTCAGATGACATTGCCTGTGGTGCTCGTCCTGAACATCTTCGCAATGCAGAAATTGTTGTTTCTGAAGTAAATGAAGATGGATCAGTGACACATAACTGGAATAAAATTTTTATTGACTAACCATTTAAAACCTTAAAAACAAAAAAACTATGTTTAATTCAAAAAAATTCAACCCCAACGCAGGAAGTAACTATCCTAAGATTATGAGTCCAGGCACTCATTATTGTCGCATCATTGACCTGAAGCTTGACAGGCCACCCTACTCTCCAGAAAAAGAGCCCTACTTTGTAGTGCTGACTTTGGAAGGTGTTGATCTAGGTGATGATTTTCAGGGCATTGCCATTGACAAGAATGACCCTTCACGTGGAAACTACCGTGGGCAGATTGCCAACGTGCGTTCAGGACGCTATCCTTTTACCACCTACACCTATGAGGGTCGTACTATTCAGCGCGATGACCAGATTTTTCGCTGGGTGAACAACCTTGCCAAGCAACTAGGTGTACTGGACAAGATGAATGCTGACAACGTAGAGGCGACTACTATTGAGGAATATGTTGATGCTGTCAGAAACTATGTGGTTAACCCAGAATTGTGGGCCTATCGTGACTGGGAAAC
>OGWG01000030.1_pt1 | contig 22230 bp, 26 predicted proteins | sample 1575911 | NCBI WGS metagenome assembly OGWG01 (sample SAMN07581534, study PRJEB24739) | freshwater metagenome
TATCTATATACCATTGGAAAAAGACATTGCTGTAGTGGTAAGAATACATGGTGTGCAGAAAGCGATGGCAGAATTTGTACCTCGCCTGGACATTGCAGTAAGCAAATATCTTGAAGAAGACCCTGATCACTTTGGTTTATTATAGAGTTTTAACTACTTTTGTAGAGCTTCATTAATCCCAAAACCCTATGAACCATTGGATTTATTCTCTTACAGGCAAAGCTGTTCTGCAATTAGAAGATCTGCCTAACCACAATGAAATTGTAGGTTTTGTCTACAAAATCACTAATCTAAAAACTGACAAGTTTTACATTGGTAAAAAAAGTCTTCACTCCTCAAGGAAAACAAGACTATCAAAAAGAGAAAAGACAACTACAGGTACCAGAAAAATCTTTAAAAAGGTTGTCAAAGAGTCTGATTGGCTTACATATCATGGTTCTTCAGCTGACCTGAAACATGATGTAGCAAGACTGGGACCTGAGAATTTTAAACGAGAGATCCTTGAGCTCTGCTGCACTAAAAAATACCTGACCTTTTGCGAGTTGTCCTGGCAGATCAAGCATGATGTGCTGAAATCAAACAGCTACAATGGTAACATCCTAGGAAGGTATTATGGCAGAGACATGGAAAACTGCAAATGTTAACATCACAAAAAAAAAGTAAATGGCAACACCCAAGTTTATAGCACCCGACATCTCTTTTTCAGATCGCATGCAAAAAGAGGAAGAGTTTTTTTCTAGACCCTTTTTATTGTCATATTCAGGACTTAACAGACTCTTGTACAGTCCTGCACTTTTCTACAATCATTATGTGCTGGGTCAGCGCGATGATGTAGAAGACCGCAACACGATTGAAGGTAAACTTATTCACTGTTTGCTGCTCAATCCAGAAAATTTTGACAAAGAGTTTGTGCTGAGCGCACAGGACATTCCTTCTGACAATCCACGTCAGCTTTTGCAGACGTTATTCAATCACTACAAAGAACTCAAGCAGCATAACCCTGAAGACACGCGCGAAGAACTGCATGAATTTTCAGGTGCAATCATTGACATTCTTTCAGACATGAACCTGTACCAGTCACTGAAGACTGACACGCAGCGTCTGGACAAGATTATTACTGAAAAGCATGTGTCTTACTGGGACTATCTTAAGCAATCACAAAATCGCACTATTGTAGATCATGATACATACAATTTTGCAAAAAGTGTAGTGCAAAAAATTAAAGACACTCCTGCTGTTATTGATGTCATGGGTTTCTTTGAAGATCCACTGCGTGGAGTGATTAAGCAAAATGAGGTAGAGTTGGTCAAGTTTTCTAACAATCATCCTTTTGGCATCAGAGGTTTTATTGACAACCTGGTGATTGATCCTTCCACAAAGACTATTAAGGTCAATGACCTTAAAAAGTCAAGCAAAGACATCTCTTCTTTCAAAGACTCTATTGAGTACTACCGTTACTACCTGCAGGCTGCTATTTACCACCGGCTGGTAGAACACGTTTATCTCAGTCGTCCTGAGTACAAAGACTTCAAGATTGTCTTTCGCTTTGTGGTAGTAGATCCTTATATGCAGATAGCACCTATTCGCGTGTCTGATGAAAAAATGCAAGAGTGGCTTAACATCTTGGATGAAAAACTTGCACAAGCAGTGCATCACTTTGAAACAAGAGACTTTGAGTTACCCTATGAATTTTTGATCAACACTGAAGTAGTACTATGATATCTGAAATCTATAAGAAGTACTTTCAAAAGTCCTTCACGTTCTTATACCCCTTGTTGGGGTTCAAAAGAGCAAAGCACCCGCGGCCATTGCAGACATATATCTGTTGGCAAGGCACAGGTTTTTCTGCAGATAAGCGCAAGCTGATCTGCGTTTTTGAAAAACAAGACACAGAAGAATGGAAAAACTTTGAGGCTAACTTTTTAGTCACGCACAAAATGCTGGAGCAGATCGTTCCTATTGATGACAGCATTGTAGTATATATCTTTGATTTGCACAGTTTTGCTGCTGATTATGATAATTTTATCAATGGCAAATACTCATTGTTTTCTGTTCAGGTGAAGAAACTTCTGACAGACTATTATGGAACCCATACACCTGAGTGGGTCTACATAGAGTCATTTTTATTTCCTAGCAAATATTTCAAGCAATACGCAGACATCCTCAACATGCAAGAATGTGTACTCAGAGAAGTGGGTGAGCTCTGCGACCTGCTTGACATTACAAAGGAAACCTGCACTGTTCAGGTACCCATTGACATTGAGCAGCTTCACTAACTTTTAAAATTTAACAAACAAAAATCCATGAGTGTATTGACCACTAACAACATGCTTGTATACAGCACTGACTGGTACGGGCGTAAGTCTTTTCGCATGCTTCCAATGCATGAGGAATGTCCTTTTAATGAAGTGATCTTTGACCCCAACACTGGTGTGCTGGCAGTCATTAGTCGCGATCAGAAGGAGAAGCCTCACATGCTGCCCAAGCTCAACGACAAAGGTATGCCTATTCCTTTAAAAGCTGGCAGTGATGCGACACAGCCGCGCTTTATTGAAGAGCGCCGCATGATGGAAACCTACTATGAGTACTACCTGGACAACCAGGAAGACATTGAGCGGTTTGTAGAGCTTTTTGCCTTTAACCCAGACCATCCATCACTTGCAGTAATTAAACAGAGTAAGCAAGACGAAGAACCTAAACAACAAGGCTAATGCAACCACAGCGAAAGTTCTGGGTAATGGACTATGAGACCATTGTCAACTGCTTTGTTGCTGTGTTTAGTGCTTATGACTCCGAAGAGCAGCATGTTTTTGTTGTCAATCGCGATAAAAACGACATGCCTGCTTTTTTGGAGTTTCTTAAGCAAAATCAAGCAAGCAAAGACTGGCACTTTGGTTACAACAACCTGTCCTTTGATGCTCAGATTACTGAGTACATCATGCAGAACGCCGGCTACTTTACTGGCAGGTCTGCAGAAGAAATTACCACAACAATTTATCAGTACGCCCAACATGTCATTGGGAAGACTGATCGCAAGGAGTTTCTTGACTATCCAGAATATAAGCTGAGCATACCTTGTGTAGACATCTTCAAACTCAATCACTGGGACAGTAATGCCAAGCGTACTTCTCTGAAATGGGTTCAGTTCTCAATGGACTGGAATAACGTTGAAGAGATGCCGCATCATCACTATGAACCCGTAAGAGATGATGACACTTTGCAAAAAGTAGTGTCGTATTGTATCAATGACGTGGCGTCCACCAAGCAGATCTTTTTGCTTAAAAACGCTAAAGGTGAGCAGATTATGGCTTCGCAGATTAACCTGCGTGCTGAACTTAGTGCAACCTATAATCTTACCCTGTACAGTGCCTCAGAGCCTAGAATTAGCAAGGAGATGTTCTTGCACTTCTTAGGTGAAAAGCTAAACAGGGATAAGCGCGACATCAAAAACATGCGCACAGAACGCTCCCATGTTACTGTGAGAGACATCATACTTCCTTATGTATGCTTTTCTACCCCAGAGTTTACCAGTGTTCACAACTGGTTTAAATCTCTGGTGGTAGATACAGCGATCCTAGATGAAACAGAAGAGTCTCAAAAAAGCAAAGGTCCCAAGCATCGTGTGATCTTTAAAGAGGTTCCCACAGACTATGGTCTGGGAGGACTACACGGTTGTGCGGCCTCTGGCATCTACACTGCAGCCAAAGGTAAAAAGATCCTCTCAGCAGACGTGACGTCGTTTTATCCTAACCTGGCTATCAAGAACCGCTGGGCTCCTGCACACATCCCTAAGGATGATTTCTGTGAGCTGTATGAGTGGTTTTTTGAAGAGCGCAAAAAGTACCCTAAGTCTTCTCCTCTGAACTATCTGTTCAAGATTATCCTGAACTCTACCTATGGTTTGAGCAAGAACAAGTATTCGTTCCTGTATGACCCTGAGTTTACTTTCAGGATTACAATCAACGGCCAGTTGCTGCTTACCATGCTCTATGAGATGATTGCCACACGCATTCCAGGAGCACAGCCACTGATGCAGAACACAGATGGTTTGGAGTTTCTTATTGATGAGCAATACGAAGAATTGTTTTACCAGATTTGCAAAGAATGGGAAGCAATGACACAGCTGCAGCTGGAAACAGTAGAGTATAAGAAGATGATCATTGGTGATGTCAATAACTACATTGCCATAGATACTTCTGGCAAGACCAAGTGCAAAGGACGTTTTGAGTTTGAAGAGCTCCCACTGCACAAAAACAAGTCTATGCTGATTATTCCTAAGGCCTGGTATGCCTACTTTGTACATGGCATTGATCCTGCTGAGTTTTTACAAGCCAACCGCAACATCTATGACTATTGCGCTGGTGCCAAGCTCAGAGGTGACTGGTACTTTATGAAACACAGTATTGAAAACACATCCTTTATCAAAGAAAAACTGCAGAAACTAGTTCGTTACTACATATCCAACCAAGGATGCAAGATCATTAAGTGCAACCCTGATGGCAGGGAAATACAACTTGAAAGTGGTAGATCTCTTCAGACCATTTTCAACAGACATGAAAACAAGCCCTGGTCTGAGTACAACGTCAATGAACAGTTTTATTTGGACAAGATCTATGAAGAGATCAAGAAGATAGAAAAGTCTTCTCCTGTATTACCACGTAAAGAACAACACATTCAACTAACATTTTTTTAAGATGAAAAGAACCATAAACGGCATGATGGCTTACTCCAAGATGATTGGTTCACCATTGCCAGCAAAAACAGCTACATACACACCGATTGCTCACACAGCAGTAATCAACCGTGTGAGAAGTGAAATCACATCAGCAGGCTATATTATCACTGGTGAAGAGTACCGCGCCACCAACGACGGTCAAATAGCCATTGGTACATTTCGCATGAACTACAAAACTGACCCAGACATAGAACTAAGCGCAAGCTTTTTGAACTCTTACAACAAACAGTACGCGTTTCGCTTTAGCCTGGGCGGTCTTGTAAAGATTTGCAATAACGGCATGATGCTGTCCAATAACAAGTTTGGCAGCTACAAGCGTGTGCACACAGGTGCCGCAGGAATGCTGGCAGAAGGCAAGATCTCAGAGTTTATCAACGACTCTGATGTTTACTGGAGCACGCTTGTTCAGCACAAAGACCAACTTAAAGAAGTGCTTCTGCCAAGCACCGCGCAACATGACATATTAGGTGAGCTGTTTTTCAGAAAGAAACTTCTGAACACTATGCAGCTCAACACCATTCGTGCAGAAATGGTCAATCCCAGCTTTGACTACAAGGTTGACAACGACTCTGCTTGGGCCTTGTATAATCACATTACCATTGCACTGAAAGACTCGCATCCTTCAGACTGGATGAATCATCAGGTTATGGTTCATGAGCTTTTTGAAAAAATGCTTGGCTTAGGTGAGGACGACGATTCATCTACTGAAACTGAAACTGAAGCAGAAGTGCTTTATGAAGAAGAAAAAGAATCAGAAGTAGTAGAAGATATGTCAACGTTTCCTTTTTAATCTGTAATACAAAAAGAAAAGAGAGAGGCATTGTCCTCTCTCTATCTTTTTTAACCACCAATTACTATGCAAACCCCTGACATTATTGAAGATGCTTTTCGCAAACTTCACAAAAAGAAGACGCGTATTAGCAAGTTTTACATTCTAAAACGCTACCTGCGTCTCAAATACAGGCTGGAAATTTCCAAAAACTGTTTGTTTAACCGCATAAAAACTTATTCTAAAACAACATGATAACAACACCCGTCAACCTTATTGGTATTTCTGGCAAGATTGGTTCTGGCAAAGACACTGTTGGAAAAATTATACAACTGCTTACACACAAGCACCATTATTCTGACGGTCTTGTGTTGCATTTTCTTAAAAACACTCCAGCTAGTATTGATCTAAGTCACTGGGCTATTAAAAAGTTTGCAGGAAAACTTAAAGAAGTAGCTTCAGCTTTGACAGGCATTCCTATGTACAGATTTGAAGACCAGGAGTTTAAAAAACAAACGCTACCTGCAATGTGGGACTATCCTGTTGAAGTAGCTCCTGGACAAATTTACATGGCACCTATGACCGTGCGTAAACTCTTACAAAAGTTGGGCACTGAAGCCATGCGTAACGGATTGCATCCTGACACATGGGTAAATGCGCTTATGTCTGAGTTTATTCCCTATTCAGCAAGAGGTTGTGAGTATGAAGAAATGGCCTCCAAATGGATTATTACTGACACACGCTTTCCTAATGAAGCACAAGCTATCAGGAAGCGAGGCGGCGTAGTGATACGCATCAACCGCGACATTGACAATGGAACTCATCCCAGTGAGACAGCGCTTGACAATTATAGTTTTGACTATATCATTGACAATAATGGTACTATGGAAGATCTAATCAGCAGTGTCAGATACGTGTGTCGTGTTCTAAATCTTATTGACCTTCAAACCAATCCTGCATGAGCACAGAAAGATATCTTGTCATCAACAATGACACTATGGATATAGAGTACATCATAGAAAGCAATGATGATTGTCACGTGCTCAGAAGATCCAACTCAAAAACATGGTCTGAAAACGTTCACTACTCAAAGATTTTGTCTATTACAGACACCGGTGAAGGTTACAAAATTGACTGGGAAGAAAAACCTGCAAGAGTAATGGACTATAGTGCAGCTGCAGAACTCACACTGCTGCTTAATTTTCTTGAAAAGAAAGACAAAAACCCTTTGGAGTATCAGATGGTGAATGTCATTAACCTGCGCCAATTGCTGTAAAACGAAAAGCCCCCTGAATAAGGGGGCCTTTCTGAACAGAAGAAAGAAATAACCAACTACCTCTGGTAGTATATCTTTATGCTTCATTGACAGACAAGCTGCCATTAGAAGCAAGGTGTATTTTTCTGATATTCTCAGGAATACTGTTGTATAAAGGACGTCTGACTTGTGAGAGTCTTGCTTTGTCTATACGCACTATAGATACCTTGTTTCCTTGGTTTCCACCTAGCACATGATACGCGCTAGTATCCTCACCAATATAAATGCCAACATGCCCGCCGCCTTTGCGAGTAAACGTCAAAACATCTGCAAGCATTGCATTTTGTGGATCTACTTGCACACCAAAACTATTCCAGGCAAGTGCTCTGAGAGGTATAGAGGGAACTGGCCTTCCAGCTCTGTGCATCACAACTGCCATAAATAAACCACACCAAGCAACTTCATCACTGGTATACATGCTTTGAAGACCTGTTTCTTTAGCCCAACCCATTATTACAGGATTGTGCTTAGGCCCTACAATTTCTTCAGTACCATATAGCTCTACAGCTTTAAGTAAGTGTCTTGGTGCAGGTTCTTGACTAAGCCATGAAAGATTTTTAGGAAGTTTCATAGATTATTTTTTTAAGGAAATTTTCCAGTAACTTGAAACACCAACCTGTGCAGGTCTTTTACCGTCAGAAAGAATATACACACCGTACATCTGGTCTTTCTTATTCTTGTACATAAGACCTGCCTGAATGCTTAAATCATCAAGAGCTGTGTTTACAGAAAGACCTCCACCGGCATAGAGTTGTCTTTTTGGAGGAAGAGCTACCGTTTTTGTAATTGTTGGAATTACATATGAAAGTTTGTAAGTGTGTTGTCTTAACCTGTTGTATTGTATAGTATCATAAAGTATCACATGTCCAATGGAGTCAAGTGTCAGCGTATCTCTGTAAATATTTCTGGCAACATAGTTTCTGGCAAGAGATTCAAACTGCAGCTTTAAAGAGTCGTAGCAGCTGTCTGGAAGAAATACTGTATCACCTGGTACAGGAATAGTGTCCCTTTTTATTAGAGTAACATACTTGATGATCACAGTGTCCCTATAAACATACTGTGTGTCAACAATTACTTCTGTATATGGTTCTGTGTCTGGGCAAGGACTTTGTTTTGGTCTACAGCTGCGCTGAAGAAAAATAATGAGTATTAAAAAAACAATGATGCCAAAGCTATATTTGTTCATTCTTCTGAAGTTGATTTTGGTTTTTTTGTCAAAGATGCTTTTCCTCTGAGAGAAAACTTGTCAAAAGAGTCAGCACCCATTCCTATAGCTGTAATAATAACCACGGCGTCAACAAGAACATCCGCAGGTTTGATAGCAGGATCTATAATACAGTTGATAGTCATTATTGCGCAGAGAAACACAGCACCCATAATGGCGATTACAGGCTTGACAGACACGTTTTCTCGCTCGTCTTTTGTCAAGTCATGTAGCCAATTGATAAACTTATTCATTTTTTGTTTTTGTGCTTGTTATTTACATACAGTTCCTCATCTCTTTGAATAAACGCAGGTTGTCGTTCTAACAACGGCAGTTCTTGAAAAGGTGTCCTGGATGTACCGTCAGTGCGAGCGCTTGTCATATACAGTTCTTTAAGTAATTTAACGTCATATTCCAGCTGTTCTATCTTGACTCTGTCAGCGCTTTGTTGTGTCAGCAGAAGCTTTATATCTGCCCGCATTTCTGTGATATCGCGCCACAGCAGCATCCCTACAATTCCTATTAAAACAGGGCTTGCCCACTCCTTAAGGGCTGAAATAACTTGTTCTTTTGGGTGATTTTGTAAATTTTGCATAAGTTAAAAATATCAAAACTTGTAAATTTTGCATAAGTTGATAATATCAAAAAACGCACAGTCAATATCATTACCACCCTCACTAATAATATACACTATTTTGTAGATCTGTGACCAAAAAGTCTGCATTTTATTTTGATGGTCTACACATTTGTGCGATATTTGTAACCCTGATTACTCAGAGCTGTTTTTTGGTTCTAAAGTTCTTGGCAATTGCTACAGTTTTTAGTAACTTATTAGGGTAGGCAACTCTCTTGCCCTGCATATTAAATGACCTGGAAAGTGAAAGCTTTACCAGGTTTTTTTGCCATTAGCGCTTTTTCAAAACAAGCCTTTGAAATGTAACAGCTTACATATTCAACTAAATTTAACATATATGGGAATTTTTGACAAACGTGTGGCTTTCAAGCCATATGAGTACCCTGAAATAATAAAGTTCAGGGAAGCTATCAAGCACAGTCGTTGGGACGTAGAAGAGTTCAATTTTGACTCTGACGCCTTTGATTTTAAACACAAACTTAGACCTCGCGAAAAAGAGGCTATAAAGAGAACCTTATTGGCTATATCACAGATAGAAGTATCTGTAAAAACATTCTGGGCCAAGCTGGGAGAACACATTCCCAAGCCTGAATTTAACTCTGTAGGGATAACCTTTGCAGAAAACGAGGTCGTTCATTCAGAAGCATACAGCAAGCTGCTGGAGGTACTGGGTCTGAACGACGAATTTGACATGCTCCTGCAAAACCCTGTCATTGGGGGCCGCGTAGAGTATTTGACCAAATACCTAAAAAACTCAGGAGAAAACGCAAAGCAGGTTTACACCCTGAACCTGGCCCTATTCTCCATGTTTATTGAGAACGTATCACTGTTTTCACAATTTGCCATTGTCAAGTCTTTTATTGAAAAGAAGAATCTGCTCAAAGAAGTTGACACTGTCATTGAAGCTACCATGAAAGAAGAGATCATTCACGCTCAGCTGGGCATGCACGTGATCAACCTAATCAAAAAAGAGTACCCTGAGTGGTTTGATGAAGACTTCTATCAGAAGATCTACCGTGCTTGTCACAAAGCTTTTGACGCCGAGGTTCGCATCATTGACTGGATCTTTGAGCAAGGTGAGATAGACTCTATCTCTAAGGCTGCTGTTATTGAGTTTATCAAGTCGCGTTTCAACTCATCGCTTGTTGCTATTGGTGGTGAGGAGCTTTTTGAGATTGACCAGGACTTGCTTAGTGAACTTTACTGGATGGTAGAAGCTATCTATGGCTATGTACGCAATGACTTTTTTAACACTCAAGGAACCAATTACACCAAGTTTCAAAAATCTATTACAAGTAAAGACCTTTTTTAATCATGACAACAACAACTTACATGGACTGGTATACACCCCTCAGTCAAGAATTTATGGGGCGAGGATATTTTCACAATAATGAAAGTATTGAAGACAGAATAGAATCCATAGGTAATATGGTGGGTGATACGTTCAATGATGAAACACTCAGAGCAAAAGTCAAAGACTACATCAGATGCGGTTACTATGTGTTGCCTTCACCAGTGTGGTCCAACGCTGGCACCAACCGTGGCTCTGGCATCTCCTGCTTTAACACGCATATTTCTGATAGCATTGAGTCTATTGTCAGAGCCAATGCTGAAGTAGGTATGCTTTGCAAGATTGGCGGAGGCACCTCTGGCTACTTTGGTGAACTGCGTCCTGCAGGTACTGCTATTTCAACCGGCGGGGAGACCCACGGGGCTGTACACTTTATGCAAATGTTTGACATCACTAAGAATGTCATCTCACAAGGCAACGTCAGACGAGGAGAGTTTGCCGCTTATCTTGACATCACCCACGGTGACATTAAAGATTTTTTGAGGATCAACGGTGAAGGACACAAACTGCAGCGTTTTCCTTTTGGCGTTTGTGTTTCTGACAAGTGGATTGAAGATATGAAAGCTGGTGACATGGACAAGCGTGAGCTTTGGGCCATGGTGCTTGACTCCCGCAACAGGACAGGTTTCCCATACATCTTCTTTACAGACAACGTAAACAACAATACTGTAGACGTTTACAAAGACAAAAAGATGATGGTCAACTCTTCCAACATGTGCACGGAGATCCTGCTTCCCTCTACAGAACAAGAAACTTTTGTATGTGATCTGGTAGGTATGAACCTGGTAAAGTTTGATGAGTGGAAAGACACTGACGCGGTCGGCGTGGCTGTCTATATTGCTGATGCTGTACTGGAAGAGTTTATCAACCGCTACAAAGACACCCCATTTATTGAGCGCGCCATTCGTTTTGCCAGACGCCACCGCGCTATTGGCATTGGCGCCTCTGGTTATCACTCTTACCTGCAGAGCAAGATGGTTCCTTTTGAGTCTATGGAAGCCAAGATGATCAACGTGCAGATTTTCAAGACAATTCAGACCCATGCATGGGCTGCGTCTAAAGAAATGGCAGAACGCTTTGGTGAACCAGAAATACTTGCAGGCTATGGAAGACGACACACAACACTTACAGCTGTTGCACCTAACACCTCGTCGTCGTTTATTATGGGCCAGCAGTCACAGTCTGTTGAACCCTATACCTCTAACTACTATATCAAGAAGACCGCCAAGGTCAAGCATGCTGTCAAGAACCCCTATCTAAAACAACTGCTTGAGCAAAAAGGCAAAGACAACTTTGAAGTCTGGGAGTCCATTCTTCAGCGCGCAGGATCTGTGCAGCACCTGGATTTCTTGAGCGATCATGAAAAACTTGTTTTCAGAACCTTCATGGAGATCTCTCAAATGGAGATTATCATCCAGGCTGCCGCCCGTCAGAAGTACATTGACCAGGGACAGAGTCTGAATCTGATGATACATCCTCAGACAGCAACCAGAGATGTAAACACGCTGCTGTTGAAAGCCCATGAACTGGGAGTAAAGACCCTTTACTACCAACTTGGTCAAAACGCAGCCCAGGAGTTTGCCAGGGATATTTTGTCCTGCGAAAGCTGTGCAGGATAAGTTTTAATTCAAACCAACACTATGAAAGAGCTATATGATTTTCTGGTAAAGAACAAGGTCAGTCCCAACGGGCTGTTTGTTCTACATTGTACGCACTGCTCGTACATGTATCCTAACTATGTCAACTTTAACCATGAGCAGTACAGGCTGGAGATCACCGGTCATCTTCGCAAGGAGAATACTGGTGTCAGTATCATTTACAAGGTCACAGAAAAAGGCCTGCACCTACTCAGAGAAGCAGAACATGTTTTGACAAAAATGAAGCGCGCCAAGAAAGCTATTAACTTGCAGGACTGGGAAGACAATGTTGTCAGGTACAATGAAATGTTTCCTAAAGGCAAGAAAGAAGGTTCCTCTGTGAGCTTTCGCACCAATCCGCGTGAGCTGATGGATCGCTTTATGTGGTTCTTTAAAGAGTATCCTGAGTACACCTGGGAACACGTATTCCAGGCCACAGAAAAATACGTAAGCACCTTTGATGAAGCTACAGGGTTCACCTACATGCAAACCTCCAAGTACTTCATCAAAAAAGATGACAAGAGTAAAACAACAACATCAACCTTGGCCACAATGTGCTACAACATTGTTGAAGGTAATGACACTGAAGTTTCTTCAGGCTATCATTACTTTGGGCCTTAAACAAAAACACAAACACTTTATGAAAGCAATTTTTATCAACGCCCGCGACAAGCGCGTTGAACAAATAGACATTAACCCTGGTCTTGAAGAGTTGTACAAAACACTGGACGTCAGAGTCATTACAGTAGCATATTCTCAAGATCCTACTGTTACAGATGATCTGATTGTAGACGACGAAGCACTACTTAAAGATATTTCTGATATACCAGGAGGTTTCTGGGCAGATTTCTATCCTTCACAACCACTGCTGGGCAACGCTCTAATGCTGGGCGTTGACCCAGAAACCGGTGAAAGCACAGACTGCACAGTGACTCTAGAAGAAATTACCAAGCGCGTCAGATTCCTGACAGATGATGAGCTCAAGTATTTTTACGATCTTCTTAAAGACATCCCTGCTGTTGTAATACCTCTGCCATGAGAAACACAGTAGAACTTTTAGGATACTATGGGACAGACCTGGTTCACGCACAGTCAGCGTGGACCAGTACGTCCAGGGACTTGTCTGAAGAAAAACTGGAACGGGTTGACAAGCTGCTTAAGATGCTGGCCAGTGAAGGTCATCACACACCTTTTGAGAAATCTAGTTTACACTTTTTGGTTACTGTAGACCAAGCAACGCATATCCACTTACTCAAACACCGTATTGGTGTTTCAATTAATGGAGAGAGTGCCCGTTACAAAGAACTAAAAGAAGATAAAACATACATTCCTGAAGATTGGGATGCAGAATGGCAACACTCTCTTGAAGAGTTTACTAGAATGTCTAACTCTCTATATCATAGAGCGCTAGAAGTAATGACTCCTATGTTAGGTAGAAAGAGAGCAAAAGAATCTGCTAGGTTCTTTAAAACAATGAACTCTCAAATTACTATGGATGTTATGTTTAATTGGCGTTCTTTTGTGCATTTTCTGAAGCTGCGCAACTCTGAGCATGCTCAGAAAGAAGTACGCGAACTGGCACAACAGATGCTGAAACTTGTAAAGGAGATACCTGGAGCTCCTTTTGCAAAAACTATCCAGGCGTTTGAACTTTAAGACAGTTCAATTAAGTGCAAAAGAAAAAGGGCCTTGAGTAGAAACTCTTGGCCCTTTTCTTTTTTTTAACAGATGTGATTTAACCCAAATCTAACAAGCTGAAGAACGCAGGATAGTTTGCGTCTGTTTCCAGACCCTCAAACTCTTCAATAGTAAACGCATGATGCTCAACTTCCTTTTCAACTTGCACTACGTCATTCCATTCTTTGACAAATTTGGTGTAGTTAGGGTTAACAACCTCTTTATCTGGTTCGCCTTTTTTACCTTTTTCAATAACAGTAGCTTCCACATTGATGAATCCTCCTGCATTGAGCTTTCCATATTGATTGACAAGTTCAATACGCATCTCTTCTGTTGTAGTATAAACCTCTGAAGCGATTTTTGCAACAGTAGTGATGTGGAATTTAAGCACAAAAGGAAGTTTTTCTTGAAGCAATCCTTTCACACCTGATGTAGGATTACCATTCAGTTCTACATGAATATCACGTAATTGTTGAACTGTAAGTTTGGTTTTTTTATTTTTGGCCATAATAATGAGTGTTTAAACTCTACAAAGATAACTACATTTTGTAGATCATGCAACTATTTTCCTTGACCTCTATAAGGTTTTTTGTAGTTTCTACTACCTTTTCCGCGGCTTTGTTTTGTCTTTGCATGAACACCAGGACGTGAAACCTTTGGTCGTTTGCTAAAAGTAGACAAAGTTGATGTTTTAGCTTTCATTAAGTTATTGGATTAGTTACTCTCCTTCTAAAGGGATTCCTGTAATTTCAAAAGTTACACCTGAAAACATTTCTTCTAACAGAAACTTTGTTCTTTTGGTTACTTCAAGCAAAAACTTGTTAACAACTCCGTGAGCATTGTTTGATGCACTCAGTTCTTGATTTGCAATATAAAACGGCAACACTGTAATAGGAACTGCATTATCTGTGTAATCTTCTTTAGAAGAGTACATGATGCAGTCTACAGGTGTTTCATTACCGTTGATGCTCAGGTGTAACACCAAGCGAAAATATGGGCTCTCATAAGTTCCATGATTATACTTAAGAGATGATGTTGCTTGTAAAGCCATGTTTTTTTTTGCTTTAAAAAATTAACTAAAGTTTATGGATCTCCAGGCAATGAACAGTCGCCACATCCTTCTGTATAGCACGGTACTAACACTTTGACTGTTCCTAAGTATATTTCCATCCAATAATTAGGTTCAGCAAGATACTTACCATTATTTACAAGTGATCCTACACCAGTATTAGGTGCACCGTTGTTTCTTTCATCTGGAGCCAGCGCGCTTCTTGTAGCATCAATTCTGAGCCATTTGCTTGTGGCAGGATCTGTAGACAAATGTATATGCGCTGAAGGATCTGTATGAACACCAACACCTGTGTTGTCCATTCTTACTCTTCTTATTCCATTTGTTGCAAAAGCAATTGCATCAGCTGCTGGAAAGTATATGCCAGTATTTGTGTCAGAACTGTTTAAGCCTGCTGATATTACTGGAAGTGACACTGAACCGGCACCTACCCTAATCTGACCATCATCCATGATTGTCAAACTAGCAGTGGCTGCTGAGTTTTCTACATGTAATGTCGTTGTTGATGAAGTAGATCCTGAACCCCTTACTTGCAATCTTGCTGCAGAAGGTACTGTAGCACCCATTCCAATGCCTACCATAGCAGCTTGACCTGCTACATAGATCATTCTTCCAGCTGTTGTTACCCCTGCTTGAAAGTAAATGTCAGAATTTGTGCTAGCAGAAATGTTGTTGCTAGCCACAAAACCTAACTTTACATCACCAACACTGTTGATTAATACTGTATTTTGTAAAGCACCATTTGCAAAAACACTGTTTACATAATTAAACTGACCTACTGCTGTATTGGCAGAATCATAAATGGTCAAACCATTTAGTGCATTAGAGGTATTTGATGTATTTCTAATGTTGACACCTTGAAAAGTATTATCAGCATAAGTAAATGTAGGAATACCACTACTGTTAACATTGAAACGTTCTGTTCCACCTGTAGAAATAGATACAGAATTTGCAGCTGGAAAATATATACCAGTGTCAGTGTCAGAACTATTTAGACCAGCGTTGATAATAGGATTTGCAGCGGTGCCAGCAGTTAAATTCAATCTTGCATTAGCATCTAAACGCATTGCTTCAGCGCCTCCTTCAACAAAACCTATGGTGTCTGCAGCTGGAAAATAAATACCAGTATTTGAATCACCGCTGTTTGCCAAACCTGCAGATATTACAGGTAATGCCGCTGTGCCTGCAGAGAATTGAATTTGCCCTGTAGCAGCTATTCTGAAAACTTCTGTTTGACCACCAAAGAAAGCAAAACGTCCACTGACGTTACTTACTGTTGAAAACCACATTGCAGGACCACCTGCATCACTTAAGTAGCCAATTGCTGTATCTACAGAGTTAGTAGTTATTGAAGGATTTAATACTATTTTAGTACCAGTACTTCTGGTTGTAAATGTTGGCGCAGATGTACCATTTGCATTAAAGTCAATTCTGTTACCACTAGCACCGTTCAAATAAATTTGAGCAGCACCCGTCGTTACATCATTTGCACGTGTGGATGTAAATTGACTTCCTTGTACAATTGCTGGAAAAATCGCGTTCTGATTTCTGTCCCAAGAATAGATCTGGTCACCATACATCAGCTGATTTGACCAAGTGTAAACGTTTGCTCCTGTAATTTTTAAATGGTGTATATTCTGAACAGTGCTTGCGTATATTCCTCCAGCAAGATTTGCATTGTTAAAATCTAAAGACGGTGTGCCTGTTCTAAATGTAATTCTCCAGTTCCACGCATTGGTAGTTTGAGAAGTAGCACCACCAAAAACGTTGCCATCTAAAGAAAAGTAGTTTCCTCCACTCCAGCCTGACATCCATCCTTCACGGACGTTTGTCCAGGTGTTAGGAACAGCACCAGTTGCTCTTTCAAAGCGAAACCATATCCGGTCACTATTAGAGTTTACCCAAGCCCACCCTTCATCAAAAGTGCAATATCTTTCTGATGACTGAACATACGTTGAGTTCCAATAGTTATACCTATCAGTTTCGCCTGTCGCTGATGATTGGTTATACTTCATGCCAGTTATTGTGACACGAATCATTGCATTTGTATCTTTAATACCATTGATCAGCGGTATGGAAATGCTTGGTCTTGCTCCAGTAAAAAGATCTCTTTTCTGGTTGTCAGTAAAACCACCATCTACCCAAGTTACTCCAGCATCAGTTGATTTTTCAATGATGATTTGATCAGCTGGCAAAAACACTGTACGGTCGGCCCTTGTAATGTCAAACAAAGGTTTAATGTGAGTGTTTATACCTTGTGTTGAAGTAGGCTTTGTGATTGTTGTGATCTCCTGCGTGTGAGAAATTGCTGCAGCGCCTATTTCAGCAAGTGTCCATGCTACGTTTGCAGAACCATTAAAGGTTTTGCCAGTGCTTCCAATAGTAAGAGTTCGGGCAGTTGTCAGTGTTGCAGCAGAACCTGTTGTGTTTTGATTGAGCGTAGGAACATCAGCAGCAACAATAGCTCTAAACGAAGGAACGCCTGCAGAACCATTGGACGCAGCTAAAAAAGTGTTAGCCGTCTGAGAAGCAAGTGTTGCTGTAAGTGTACCAGACGTTGTTACTGGCGAGTTACTTACTAAAAAAATAGCAGGAAGCGCAATTCCCACAGATGTCACTGTGCCGTTATTCACAGCATTAATTGTCACATCGCCGGTGCCTGCATCAGCTCCTGTTGAGCTGATTGATATACCTGTTCCAGCAATAACTTTAGTAATAACCGCAGAACCAGCTGTGCTAGTATTTACGTCAGCTCTGGTAATGTCACCGTCTAAAACTTGACGTCCTCTCAAGGTGGTTACTGGCATGCTTTATGGTTTTGCAGTTATTACTAAGTTATTTCTGTAAAAAATTAATCTAAATTACACACTATCATTTCTGACGTATGTCACACGAATAATATCACCTGTTTGTGGAATTGCACCTGACAAAAATGTAATAGTGGTTCCACTGATCGTGTAGTCATTACCTGCACCTGCATTTTGTAAAACACCGTTTACAAAAACCATTTCTGTATTATTTACAGGAGTGGTTGCAAGTGTAAATGTGTCGTTAGTTCCATTAACAGCTCCGCCAGGTGTTGATCTCACAATGTAATTTGCAATAGCAACTACACCGTTATTAGCAGTAACAATGTTTGCCACAGGCAATAAACCTGTAACAGCATTAGTCGACGCAAGGTTGATTGCACCAAACCCAATGCCTGTTCCATTACGACGCAATACCTGATGATCTGTTCCTGCTGTAATAGCTCCAGCGCTTGCTGTGGCGTTTGTAGTGTTACCTACAACAGATAATCCTGCAACTTGTTGAAATTTTGCGTAAGTAACTGCATTATTTGCAATTGTAGCTGCAAAAGAACCCGTACCACTACCAGTAACATCACCTGTTAACGTAATTGTTTGGTCACCAGTGTTGGTTCCAGATATAGTTGCAGCAGAAGAGACGGTTAAATTACCTGATAAACTGATGGTTCTGTTAGCATCATTTACGTCAATACTTAAACTTCTGGCAGCAGTGAGATTTCCAGAATTAGTAACTTGAAGGTAATTTGATGGAGTGCCGTCATCAAACAGATAAATGTCTCCAAAATAACCGCTTTGTGTAGAACTGCTAGAACTTGAAAGTGCTCCTGCAAGAGATGCGTCTAATGTGACAAATTCGTAACCATTATTTGTAGCATTACGTCTCAGTATTTGGTTTGCAGTACCGGCTACAGCTGTTACAGCACTGGTTCCATTACCAATCAATACACCTGTCAAGGATGTTGCACCGGTACCACCGTTAGCAACAGCAACTGTTCCAGTTACGTTGGCAGCATTGCCAGAAATGTTACCAGTTACTTTAGACCCAGAAATACCTGCAAGATATGCATCAGCAATCTGGGTGCCTTGCCATGTACCTGTTGCAATTGTACCTACAGTGGTAATACTTGCTTGACCTACATAAGTAGAAGCAATATCAATTGCGTCAGCAGTTACAGAAATTCTATTAGCTGTACCTACTGCGTTGATAGTGTTACCAGTCTTAGTAAGACCATCACCAGCAGTTATTTGACCAGCACCTGAAAATTGTTCAAACGACAAAGCAGTTCCACTTGCACCACCTATTGTAATAGGATTATTGGTAGTAAGAACCCATCCAGAATCAGCATTTACAGTACCTTCTTCAACAAAGACAAAAGCACCTGCTGTAACTTCTGCATCTTCGTCAAAATCAGTAGCTCTATCCCAAACACCATCAGTTCCTGTGCCTACTGTTGTGACAACGTATATACCGTTTGCAGCACCAGTTGTTTGATTTTTGATTAAAATCCTATTGCCTGCAGCAAGAGTTACTCCGTCAAGAGTATTTGGTGCGCCTGATATTTTACCGCGACCTGATGTTCCTTGGGTCTGTTCATATCCTGGTAAAGAAAAAGTAATGGGTGTAGTAGAAGCTGCACGTACTGAAGCTTTAATGTCTAAACCTGCTGCCAGACCGTCAACATAAGCTTTGGTAGCAGCATCTGATGCTGCAGTGGGGGTCGCAAGACCTGTGATTTTTTGGTTGCCCATTGCAAGGGCGCCTGTCATTGCTACAGAGCCGTCTCTTTTGATAAAGTTGGCGCCATCAGCAAGCTTTGATGTTGCTATCGCAGCGTTTGCGGCAACATCTGCGTCAACAATGCCTAAGTTGACAAGTTGACTTTTTCTAATTAGTGTAGTTGGCATGGGTAAGTATTTTTAAAGAGTTGGGTTAAAAGTTGAAATTGTTTATGGCACTGTTATTTTATAATCTACAGTAATCAAATCTGCACTCATAGGTGCAACATTGAAAAATATTGCGTCAGGTAATGTTTCATCATAGTCATAATTTAAACCTAATGTGAGTCTTACACCGTTTAAAAAGACTTTTGTGGTATTTTCAATGTATGAAAAACGTAGCTTGAAAAGTTTGTTGGCGCCATCTCTAGCACCTATAATGTCGTAATTATAATCTGTAATGTCAATAGTTTGTGTTGCATCACTAAAAACATTTCCGTTTGCATCAACTTTTAATACTCCACCACCAATGTTTGGAAAAGCTACAGAACCATTTACTGCAAGACCACCTACCGTAATAGACTCAGTTGAAATGTTGCCATTGCTGAGTACATCGTCCAGAGTTATAGTAGCAGCTGCTGCTCCAATGTCTGTTAACATTTGAGCTGCAGTTCTATATTTTACAGTGGCTACCGCGGCATCAAGAGTGAGAAACTTGCTTGCCGCGGATGCTTGGGCAGGCACTGTATGTACCTCCAACCCTCCTCTGACAAGCAAGTCTGTTTCAACTCTGCGACTCATAATATAATGCTGTTGATTTAGCGTTTATTATGCTTAGATAATCACTACTGTATATTGATTGTTTGAAGGTGCTATTGCAAAAGAAAGCGTAACGCTATCCTCATCAACAATTACAACGTCACAATCAACCTGAGCATAAGCTCCAGGTGTAATAGCACCTTCAACCTGAGTAATAGGGGTTTCATAGACCTGAACCATTACAGCAGCCTCGCCTTTGTTGTGGACGACAGTGTATGAAGTAGCTGCACCGTTACCCACAGTTGTAGTATATTTAAGAGCAACTGTGGATACCGCGGTGACGTGCCCATAAGTGTCAAGAGTAATATTCTGAACGACTTCTCCACCGCCAGCGTTTGCAGTGCTGGCTGCACTGGAAGTATCCGCGTGGCTTACTGTTACAGTATTACCAGAACTTGTTACTGTTATGCCAGGACCTGCTGTTACGTTAGGTGCACTTGCAGATGTGACAATATCATAAAAATTTGTTCCATCCTCAGTTACCTGCCACTTGTCAGTAGTTTCGTTCCAGCGAAGTTGTACACTGGCTGAACTACCACGTCTGATTTCAATACCAGCATTCTCAGTAGGTGCTCCAGTACTGACGTTGCTGTTCAGCTGAATGATATTATCAGCAATAGTTACAGTCTCAGAGTTTACAGTAGTGGTTGTACCGTTTACAGTAAGGTTTCCTGTTACTGTCAGATTGCTACCAACAGTAAGTACTCCGTCAATATTTACTGCCTGTCCTTCAATTCTTGTTCCTCCACCTGCAGTTTCAGAGATAAAACTGTTTACAAACTGACCATTTGCATCATCCCACCTTGGCAGATACTTTTCTGTAAAGCTTGCAGAGTTTTTGAGCGCTACTGTGGGCGTGCTACCTTCACCAGTGCCATTGTTTACTGTGATACCTTCACCGGACGCAGCGCTGATACTTGCCACATAGTTACCTGTAGTGTCAGTGCCAAGAGCAACTGAATCAGGTGCAATGGTCGTAGCAACCGTAAACTTATTGGCTGAATAGGTTCCTGTACCAGTGACGTCACCCGTCAACTCAAAAGTTCTGAAACCAGCCTGAAGCTTGTTAATAGCTTGAAGCAAGGTGTCTGTTGAAACAACAGCGGCGGCATTGGCAGTGTTGCTAAAACCTGTCATAGGCCTTGCCAGAACTACGTCTGTCTCAGCCCCGTCCTCAGCAAGATATGTAAGGTACTGTCCTTTAATGTAAACCTTTAAAAATCCTGTTCCAGGATTAGATGGAGTTGTTGACAGCTTTACTAAGTGCAATGGCACTAAAAATTTTGAAGCCATAATTATGGTGTTTTAAAAGATAGAGTTATATAAAATAAGTTGAATACTTGTAGTGGTCAATAATAATATAGTAAATTTTGTCAAGAGTTTTACATAATGACAAAGAATTTTGTCTATTGGTTGCGTTTCATTATGTCAATTCTGTAGTTGGGATCTGCCAAGTCGCGGAAGTTCTTCAGACCTGTAAGATCCATGAAATCCTTGGCAATCTTAGGGTCACCTTTCTCATAAACACCGCTTTTGCGTGAGTAAAACGCGTCTTTCCAGATCTCCTGGTAGTATTCACTGTCATACATAGGGTCTGGCTCCTGGCCACCGTTGATGAGCATGGCTTGCCCATAGTAAAAAGCATGGCTGCCAAGACGCTGCAAAGCCATAAATTCACGCACCAGGGGCACTGCCGTAGTGAAGTTCTTAATGTACTCCTGAGAACCTCCCCCTACAGGGAACATGGAGGTTGCTTCACCTTTTACACCCCATAAGATACGAATGGCGTTGCCCTCCAAAAAGCTCAGTTCCTCATCTTCATCGTTCTTTTTGCGCACGTACATCAGTGCCATCATGGACACCATGGTCAAAATAGCCATTACAATAGCGTCACGCCCTGCCTGGTCCATCTTGCGAGAAAGCAGTTGACCCAACTGGTTCTGGTTAGTCTTGCTCATGTGTTTGGACCCGCGGATCCAGTGCTTCATTGCGTAACCTGGGCCATAGTTTCTGAATACAATCCCCACAGCGCTCCAGTAACCCAAGGCAGCTTCACCAGCTTCCCAGTTAGGACGTAAAAAGCCAAAGCGGTTGAGCAGCTGAGGAACCAGGTACTTTCTGAAGAACATAATAAGCGTACCCAAAGGCGACTCTTCCAACTTGGTCTGGTCAGCTTTAGCGTAGTTACCCTGGGTGCGACGCATCTCAGAATAGATGATGTTGCGCACGCGGTTCTCATCCTGCTGGTCATATTCTACATCCTGTCTGCGTTGCAGCTGGCCTGTGCTGTCCTTGTAATAGATCTCATGCACAGGGATCATCACATCCTCTCCATTAGTATCCTTCAGCTTTCTTTTTTTGTTGTTCATGTGCCTTTGCTTTTTCTCGGTCGGCGAACCATTTTTGAACTGGGTTCATCGCTTCGTATTCATATTGATCCGCAAATTGAGAAGCGAGGTTGTCCCCTTTTTTTGCGGATCTATCGTGACTGGGAAAC
>OGWG01000031.1_pt1 | contig 21846 bp, 22 predicted proteins | sample 1575911 | NCBI WGS metagenome assembly OGWG01 (sample SAMN07581534, study PRJEB24739) | freshwater metagenome
CTAGCCTTTGCAGCTTACAACGCTGGTCCACATCGAGTTGAAAAATGGATTAAAGCTTACGGAGATCCAAGACGAAAACAAATTGATGCAATTGATTTTATTGAACTGATACCATTCCAAGAAACAAAAAATGCTTCTTACAAAAATTTAAATTTTTTAGAAATAAGCTATCCTAAAATAGAAGTTCCAAAACAGGTAAAAGGTCAAAAAATTTTAGATAGTTCAGTTATATTGGCTTTAATAAGACAAGAAAGTGAATTTGATTTATCTGCAAACTCCAAAGTTGGAGCAAAAGGCTTAATGCAAATTATGCCTGCAACAGCGAGATTGTTAAGTAAGGTAACAAATATTGATTTTTCAAGAGAAAAATTAACTAGAGATAAAGATTATAATTTAGCTCTCGGCTCATATTATATTTCGGATCTTGATGATCTTTTTGGGTCCCATTATCTAGCCTTTGCAGCTTACAACGCTGGTCCACATCGAGTTGAAAAATGGATTAAAGCTTACGGAGATCCAAGACGAAAACAAATTGATGCAATTGATTTTATTGAACTGATACCATTCCAAGAAACAAGAAATTACGTGCAAAGGGTTAGTGAAAATATTAACGTCTATGAATATTTAAATGACCCAAACAATGCTACCAATAAAATTGAAAAAATTTTATATCGATAACTATTTTTTAGTTACTTCATAAGCATAAGATAATGCTGCAAAAACTGCTGCATAATTTAAATAAGAAACAAAAAAAGATACAAAATCAAAAAAAGGTTTTAAAAATTTATAAAACTCTTGAGAATTTTCTAAAAAATAAACCTGAAAAGTAAATATTAAATAAGTAGGTAAAATAAATGCTAAAGTAATTATTAAAAATATTAAAAATAATTTTCCAGAAAAGTTATTAAATTCTTTTCCAGAGAAAATACTAATACGTTTATTTATAGATACTTTTGGTAAAATTAAAATTAATTTAAAAGCTAAGTAAATAGTTGGAATTAGTAATAATATCACATATCTACTGTCAGCCCCAAACAAAGTACTTATATCATTACGGTCTAAATAATATTTTATAAAAACAGGACTCAATGCAAAAGAAGAAATTAAAGTACTATAAAATAAATATCTAATATTAGTTAAATCAAACATTTTAATTAAAGGATTAAATACAGTTTGATTTAATAAAATATCTCTGTGCACTTTGTATGCGATTGTACTAATAACTAACCCCATAAGAGCAAAAATAATAAAAAATGTAAATTTAGTTGCGATATTTTTTAAAACTAAAAAATATAAACTGTTAAAAATTATTGTAAGAAATAAAACTGTAAAAAAACTTTCTCTAAATATTTTTTTAATATCTTTAAATACATAAGAAAAAGATTTTGAAAGTATTTCACTTATACTAAGATTATCATTCATATCTTTGGCGGAGAGAGAGGGATTCGAACCCTCGATACGACTTTTCAATCGTATAACGGTTTAGCAAACCGCCGCCTTCAGCCATCTCGGCCACCTCTCCTTACTTAATGGCAAATATTTAAGCCATTAATTCTATATTACAAGTTTAACTATCAGGAAAAAAGTTGAATAATCATTTGAATATCATTAATAACCACGCTTATGAAAAAAATTATAATCATGCTTACAGTAATGCTGTTCAGCCAAAACTTAACTTTTGCTCAGAATGCTGAAATTAAAAAATCAGCCAAATCTGGAATTTGTTACAGTGCAGACTCAAAATCTTATAAAAAATTAAAAGATTTTACTCCATACAAAACTATGGATGAGTGTATAGCGGCTGGAGGAAAAGTACAAAAAGCTAAAACTGCAGCAAAGAAAAAAGCAGCTTAATTAAAAATTAAATTTTAAGTGAATTCAATTCATTGGATTTATCTTATAGCCGCAGGTTTTTTTGAGATAGGCTGGCCTTTAGGCCTTAAACTAGCTTCTATTCCTTCTTTTAAAATATTTGGACCAATCATTTCCATAATCTCTATGGGAATCAGTGGAGTATTATTGTGGTTGTCTTTAAAAGGGATATCGATTGGAACAGCCTATGCTGTTTGGACTGGAATTGGTGCTGCTGGAACTTTTATTATTGGCGTTTTATTTTTTAATGATCCATCAATTCTCTTAAGATGGATTGGAGTATCTTTAATAATTCTTGGCGTTATATTTCTTAAAGTTGCTTAATTTTTTATTTTGGAGCATCAATTACTAATACTTCAGAATTATCATTTGCTTTTATTTTAAATTCTTTAATATTTGAAATTTCAGCACCATCCCCCTTTTCCAAAATTTTATCATTTATAAGAATTTTTCCATACGAACATAATAAATATACCTGATGTTTAATATTATAATTAACTTCGGTACCTTTATTTATTTTCCCACCAGAAATATAAGCGTCTTGATAAATTCCTAATGTTCCATCTTTATAATTTTTTCCAAATCCAGAAATAAGAAGATTAAGATTATTTTTAATAGGATCTTTTGGAAATTCTTTTGCTTCCCATCTTGGTTTAACGCTAGTTTTATTTGGAATAATCCAAATTTGATAAATATTTGTTTCTTGATCCTCTAAATTATATTCTGAATGAATAACGCCTGTGCCTGCGCTCATAACTTGAATATCTCCAGCTACTGTTCTACCTTTATTGCCTTGATTATCTGTATGAGTTATTGCGCCAGATCTAACATAAGTAATAATTTCCATATCGTTATGTTGATGAGGATCAAAGCCTTTTTTAGCCTTAATAATATCGTCATTAATTACTCGAATTGAGCCAAAACCCATTCGTTTAGGGTCATAATATGATGCAAAACTAAAATGATGTTTTGCCTTTAACCATCCATGGTCAGCTCCGCCTAAATCTTTATACTTAATTACAGAAATCATTAATTCTTATGACTTTTGTGCTCTTTTACGTTCGTGTTCAAGTAAGAACTTTTTTCTTATACGAATTGACTTTGGAGTTACTTCAACAAGTTCATCATCATTAATAAATTGAAGTGAATATTCTAAAGTTGTTTTAATAGGAGGAACAATAACCAATGCTTCATCAGCAGTAACAGATCTTACGTTAGATACTTTTTTTCCAATTAAGGGATTAACTACTAAATCATTATCTCGATTATGTATTCCGATCACCTGACCTCCATAAACTTCATCACCATGAGATATAAAAAAACGACCACGATCTTGAAGGTGAAAGATTGCATAATTTACAGCTTTACCTTGATCTTTTGATATCAAAACTCCATTATTTCTCTCCCCTAACGCTTGATTTATTTTAGGGCCATAATGATCAAAGGAATGGTACATAAGTCCTGTTCCTGAAGTGGTTGATAAAAAATCTGAACGAAAACCAATTAAACCTCTTGTTGGAATAATATAATCCAATCGAACTCTACCTCTGCTGTCAGAGACCATATTTTTTAAATCCCCTTTTCTTTCACCAAGTTTTTCCATAATTTTACCTTGATGTTGTTCCTCAATATCAATAGTTAAAGCTTCAAAGGGTTCTTGATCTTGACCATCTACTTTTTTAATTATTACTTCGGGTCGGGAAATTGCAAGTTCATAGCCCTCTCTTCTCATATTCTCAATTAAAATTGATAAATGAAGTTCTCCTCTGCCTGAAACTCGATATTTGTCAGGACTTTCGGTTTCAGAAACTCGAAGTGCAACGTTATGAATAAGTTCTTTATCTAATCTATCTTTAATATTTCTTGTGGTTACATACTTACCTTCTTTACCTGCAAATGGAGATGTATTTACTTGAAAAGTCATACTAATTGTTGGCTCATCAACAATAAGTGGTGGTAACGCTTCAACTTGTTTTGGATCACAAACTGTATCTGAAATTTTAACCCCATCAATTCCAGAGAACATTATTATTTCTCCAGCAGATGCTTCTTGTTTTTCAACCCTTGCTAAACCTAGAAATCCTAAAATTTGTAAAATTTTTCCATTTTTTATTTTTCCCTCTTTATTAATAATTGAAACATTGTCATTCAATTTAACAGTTCCTCTTAGAATTCTACCAACTCCAATAACACCTACATAGCTTGAATAATCCAAAGCACTAACTTGCATTCTAAAAGGTCCTTCAAGATCAACTTTTGGATGTGGAACGTTATCAACAATACATTGAAATAAAACACTCATATTTTGTTCAGCTTTTTTTGGCTCTTTTGCTGCCCACCCTTGAATTGCTGATGTGTACACAATTGGAAAATCTAACTGCTCAGATGTAGCTCCTAATTTATCAAATAAATCAAATGTTTGATCTAAAGCCCAATCAGGTCTTGCTCCATCTCTGTCTACTTTATTAATTACTACAATTGGACGAAGTCCAAGTTTTAAAGCTTTAGATGTTACAAATCTGGTTTGTGGCATCGGTCCATCCACCGCATCAACAAGTAACAAAACTGAGTCCACCATAGAAAGGCCCCGTTCTACTTCACCACCAAAATCAGCGTGACCAGGCGTATCAATGATATTTATTTGAAAACCATTCCAAGTTAAGGAAGTATTTTTTGCAAGGATTGTAATACCTCTTTCCTTTTCAATTTCATTTGAATCCATAACACGTTCTTGTGACATTTCAGAAGCTTTTAATGTTCCAGAGTCTCTTAATAACTTATCTAAGAGAGTTGTCTTTCCGTGATCGACGTGTGCAATAATTGCGATGTTACGAATTTTTTTTATATCTGTCGCCATGAAGAGTGTCTATCTAAACTAGAATTGTATTTATTCAACTAAAATGTAGGTATTTTAATCATCATCAGAAAAGTAAATTCTTTGATTTATTAGTTTTCTAGAGTTCTCAAATTTTTTTCGATGTTTAATACTTTGATTATGGGTTCTTTTTCTCCACAATCTAAATGAACTTTCGCTTAAGTTTTTTCTCATAATTTTTATAACATCTGACTCGGACTTTCCTGTTTTTTCTTTAATATCCTCAAAAGTAATTCGATCAGCCCAAGCAGCCCAAATAATCCAAGAAATAGAATTTTTGTCTTGTGGTTCTGGATTTGCAGTTCGGGTAATAGGTCGAAGACCTTTCTTCATTTATTTTTGTGACTTTAAAAAACTAATCATCGTATTTGAATCGCTAACATCAAATTTACCATCTTCATCAACAAACATTTTTTCAATTACTTTATTTTTAACATATATTGAATATCTCTTGGAACGTTGGCCCATGCCTGCAGAAGACCTATCAGTGATCATATTCATGGCTTTAGTAAACTCTAAATTAGCATCCGGCAACATTTTAACTTTTTTAAGATCTAAATTTTTAGCCCAAGCCTTCATTACAAAAGGATCGTTAGCGCTTAAACAATAAACTTCATCCACACCTAATTTTTTTAATTCATCATAATTTAGTTCATAACCTGGTAAATGATAATCATTACAAGTGGGTGTAAAAGCTCCAGGAAGAGCAAATAAAACTATATTTTTATTTTTAAAAATATCGTCAGAAGTAATTGTAACAAACTCTTTTTCAGGGCGAGTTATGAATTTAACATTTGGAACTTGTTTACTCATGCTGATGCCGTTTGTAATGAATTTGATTTTAATTTGCCACTTATTTTTTGTGAAGCTCTCATTCTAAATCTATATTTTTGTTTATCTGTCAATTTATCGAAGCAATTTGGACAACTGACATCTTTTTCATATTTTGGTGAATGTATGTCTTTCTTTTTCATTGGAGTTCTGCAACCTGCGCACATTAAATAATTTCCCTTTTTAGAATTATGTATAACAGTAATTCTTTCATCAAAAACAAAACATTCTCCATTCCATAATGATTTTTTTTCAGGAACATTGTTTAAATAATTTAAAATTCCACCTTTTAATTGATAAACATTCTTAAAGCCTCGTTTGAATAAATAGCTTGCAGCTTTTTCACAACGAATTCCACCTGTACAAAACATGGCAATTTTTCTATCTTTATTGTCAGAAAGCTTTTCGAAATACTCAGGAAATTTTCTAAAATCATTTATTTTTGGATTTATTGCTTTTTCAAAAGTACCTATTTCACTTTCAAAAGATTTTCTAACATCAACAACAGTTACATCGTTAGATAATATTAATTTGTTCCAGTCTTCAGGCTCTACTCTGTTTTGAAATTTATATTTATCATCATTAAATAATTCATTTAACGGAACTACTTCATTTTTAATTTTAATCTTCGCTCTTTTAAAAGGAATAAAATCAACTTCACATTGATTTATAGTATCAAATTCTTTAAATAAAAATTTTTCCTTGAGGTAATTTATTAATAAATCGATACTAGATTGTTTTCCTGAAATACTACCGTTTATTCCTTCTAAAGAAAAAATAATGCTTCCTTTTAACTTATTATCAATAAGAAACTTTTTAAATAAAAATTTGTTATCAACAGGATTTTTGATTTTTACAAATTTATAAAAACTAATTAATTTTAACATTTTATAATTTTCTACAAATGGTCATGCCATCCGCTAATGGTATTATCATACTCTCGGTTCCCTTAAAATCTTTAACAAATCTATTAAATTCTCTAATAGAATTTGTCTGCTCATCACTTATATTGAAATCTGCAACTTTCCCCTTCCAAAGAGTATTATCAATAATAATAATTCCGTCTTTTTCTAGAAGATCAAGTGATTTTAAAAAATAATTCCTATAATTTTTTTTATCTGCATCAATAAAAATCAAATCAAAAATTCTATCTTGATTAATAAATTCCTCCATTGTTTCTAATGCCGGAGCTAAAATAAAATCAATTTTTTTACTAACGCTATGTTTGCTCCAATATTTTTTAGCAATATCAGTATTTTTTTTATCAATATCTAAACTAACGATAGATCCGTTTTCCGGAAGAGCTAAAGCCATTGTTAAAGCGCTATAACCGGTGAAAGTTCCAATCTCTAAACAATTTTGAATATTTGAACTTTTAATAATAAACTGAAGCAAAGCTCCTTGATCAGGACTAATTTGCATAGTGGCCGCATTGCCAAGATTATTTTCTGTATATTCTCTAAGTTCTTTTTGTAATGCGTGTTCATTAATACCATTTTGAAAAAGATACTTTTGCAAATCAGCTGAATTTTCTATGGACTTAAACACTTTATGAAAGTTTTTTTTTTAAAATATCATTAACTAAGGCAGGGTTAGCCTTGCCCTTAGACTCTTTAATTACAGATCCTACAAAGAAACCAAATAATTTATCTTTACCTGATTTATATTCTGCAACTTTATCAGCATTATCATTTAACACTTTATCAATAATTTTTTCTAATTCCCCAACATTGCTTTGCTGAATAAGGCCCTTTTCTTCAACGATAACTTTAGGATCTCTGTTGTCATTAATCATTAATTCAAAAACTTCCTTTGCTATTCTTCCTGAAATCGTATTATTTTTTATTAGGTTTATTAACTTTGCTAAATTCTTAGATGAAATTGGAGATTCTTTGATGGATTTACCAATTTTATTTAAAGCTGCAAACAAATCTCCGATCACCCAATTAATTGCAAGTTTTACGTCAGAATTTTTTGCAATATCTTCAAAATAGTCTGAGGTGTCTTTATCTGATATTAAAACACCAGCCTCATAACTTGAAATTTTATAATCTTTTATTAAACGCTCTTTTTTTTCATCCGGTAACTCTGGTAATTTTTGTTTAATTCCATCAACAAAAGATTGATCGAATTTTAATGGTGGAAGATCAGGATCAGGAAAATATCTATAATCATGAGCATCTTCTTTGCTACGCATCTGACGAGTTTCATTTTTTTTAGTGTCAAATAATCTTGTCTCTTGATCGATTTTTTTACCTTCTTCCAATAGATCTACTTGCCTTTTAGCTTCATATTGTATGGCTTGTTGCATAAACTTTATTGAATTTACGTTTTTAATTTCACAACGCGTCCCAAAATCTTTGCTACCCATTTTTCTAACAGATACGTTAACATCCGCCCGTAGCGAACCTTCTTCCATATTGCCATCGCAAGTGCCTAAATAACGCATAATTGATCTTAATTTTTTAATATATTCTGCAACTTCCTCTGGAGATCTTAAATCTGGCTTACTTACAATTTCCATTAACGCAACACCTGATCTATTTAAGTCGATAAAAGTTTTTGTTGGATCTTGATCATGCAAACTTTTTCCCGCATCTTGCTCTAAATGAAGTCTTTCAATGCCAATTTTTTTAGTTCCATAAGGCATATCAAGGATTACCTCACCTTCACCAACAATTGGATGTTTGAATTGAGAAATTTGGTAACCCTGAGGTAAGTCCGCATAAAAATAATTTTTTCTATCAAAAACAGAAAGTAAATTAATTTTAGCTTTTAATCCAAGTCCAGTTCTCACAGCTTGTTCAACGCAAAATTTATTAATTACAGGTAACATGCCTGGCATTGCCGCATCAATTAAACTAACCTGAGAATTTGGTTCTGAGCCAAACTTAGTTGCTGAAGTTGAAAATAATTTAGCATTAGAACTTACTTGTGCGTGAACCTCAAGTCCAATGACAACTTCCCATTTTCCAGTTTCACCTGAAATATAATAATTAAATTCTTTATTACTCATCACATCCACCAGTCTTTCACTTGTGATTTAAACTTAACTTGCTGTTCAATAGAATAAGCTGTGTTTAATAATGTTTGTTCATCAAAAGATTTACCAAATAATTGTAATGCTAGTGGTAATCCGTCTTTATTATATTTTATGGGTAATGAAATTGCTGGAAGACCAGCTAAGTTTGCGGTTACAGTAAATATATCATTTAAATACATCGCAATTGGATCATCTGTATTTTCTCCAAATTTAAAAGCTGCGGTTGGTGTTGTTGGTGTTAAAATTACATCAACATCTTTATAGACATTATCAAAATCCATTTTAATTAAATTTCTAACTTTTTGTGCCTTTAAATAGTAAGCATCATAATAACCCGATGACAAAACATAAGTTCCAATCATAATTCTTCTTTTAACTTCGGCACCAAAACCTTTGGATCTAGTATTTTCATACATCTCCGTTAAATCTTTTCCTTCCGCTCTAAATCCGTATCTAACGCCATCATATCTTGCCAAATTTGATGAAGCTTCTGCTGGCGCTATAATGTAATAAGTAGGAAGAGCATATTTTGTATGGGGCAAAGAAATATCTTTAATAATCGCACCATTATCTTTTAAAATTTTAATACCTTCTTGCCATAAATCATCTACTTCTTTAGGCATATTATCAACGCGGTATTCTTTGGGAATTCCAACTTTTAGACCTTTAACATTGTTTTTGATTGAATTTAAAAATGAACTTTTGGGTTTGTTTGCTGATGTTGAATCTTTTTCATCATAACCTGAAATAACATCAAGCATTAAAGCTGCATCTTTAACATCTTTTGTCATTGGTCCTGCCTGATCTAAAGATGATGCAAAAGCAACAATCCCCCATCTAGAACAACGCCCATAGGTAGGCTTTAAACCGACAATCCCTGTAAATGCGGCAGGTTGACGAATACTTCCGCCTGTATCTGTTCCAACGGTAGCAATTGTTAAATTGGCAGCAACTGCACTAGCACAACCACCCGAAGATCCGCCTGGGACAAGATTTTCATTATTATGACGATATGGGTTTAAAACATTTCCAAAACTACTAGTTTCATTTGATGAACCCATTGCAAATTCATCTGAGTTTAATTTCCCAATTAAAATTGCGTCTTCATTCCAAAGTTTTTCTGTAACAGTAGACTCATAGGTTGGAATAAAATTTGATAAAATTTTACTTGAGGCAGTAGTTTTCAATCCTTTTGTGCAAAACAAGTCTTTAACAGCGATGGGAGCTCCAACTAAAGATTTATCTAATTTTTTATTAGTATCAATTTTTTTAGCTTTCTTAATTGCATTTTCTATATCTTTAATATTAAAACAATTTAATTTATCTGATTTTTCTATCCTTTTAACATAAGCATCGACTAACTCGGTAGCGCTGCATTTTTTTTCTTTAACATTATTAACGCTTTCAACTAAAGTTAATTTTGTAAGATCACTCATTTTTATTCAATAACTTTCGGAACAATATAATAATTAGAATTCTTCTCAGGGGCATTTTTTAAAATTTCATCTTTTTCATTAATTTTTTTAATCTCATCTTTATTCATTGTAAGTGCTTGATCAGACACTGAGGCTATAGGGGCAATTTTATCAGTATTGAGTTCTTTTAACTGTTCAACGAATTTTAAAATAGAATTTAAATCTTTCTCAAGTCTATCAGTTTCTTCATTGCTCACAGATATCCTTGATAGTTTTGATATTTTCTTAATAGTATCTTTATTAATTGACATTAGACTTAATGGTAAATGTAGCTAAATTAACATTTTAATGAAAACTTACAACCTATTAGAGAACGATAAATTTGCAGAAATAATAAATAAACAATCTAGATTAATTGGAATTGATCATGGAAAAAAAAATATAGGCATTTCTATATGCGATGAAAATCATACTATCGCAACTCCTTTAACTACGATTGAATTTATCCAATTAAAATTTTTTATAATTAAATTAAAAAATATAATTAAAGAAAATAATATTGAAGGAATTGTCGTTGGTAACCCTATTAATATGGATGGTTCTTTTGGTCCAAGATCTCAATCAGCTAAAGATTTTTCTAACAGTTTAACTAAACAGTTATCAATCCCTGTAACACTTTGGGACGAAAGACTTTCTAGCGAAGGAGCTTATAAAGGTATGTCAAAATTATCCATTAACGTATCAAAAAAGCAAAAAAAATTAGATGAGAATTCTGCGGCTTTCATTTTACAAGGCTTTATTGATTATTATAAGTATCGAACAAAATAAATAATTTAATTTAATGCTTGCAAGCCTTATAGTTTGCAAGTATAGAGTTGCTTTTAATGGCTATACAAAAAGAAGCTGTTAAATTCAGACATAAACACCTTTTAGGCATACAATCTCTTTCCATTCCAGAAGTTAATTATATTCTCGATGAGTCAATGCAATTTGTTGACTTCAATAAAAAAGATCAAAAAAAATTAAATATTCTTACAGGTAAAACACAAATTAATTTATTCTTTGAGTCTTCTACAAGAACTTTAAGCTCATTTGAACTTGCTGGAAAAAGATTAGGAGCTGATGTGATGAACATGAATGTTTCAAACTCAGCAATCAAAAAAGGTGAAACTTTAATTGATACAGCAATGACTTTGAATGCCATGCATCCTGATGTTTTAATTATAAGACATCAAGACTCTGGAGCTGCAAATCTTTTGGCACAAAAAGTTAATTGTTCAGTAATTAATGCTGGTGACGGCTGGAGGGAACATCCAACGCAAGCATTGCTTGATGCACTTACAATCAGAATTAAAAAAGGGAAAATTGAAGGTTTAAGAATCGCAATTTGCGGGGATATAATGCACTCAAGAGTTGCAAGATCAAATATTTACTTACTTAATATGTTAGGAGCTGAAGTTAGAGTGATTGCTCCCCCTACTCTAATGCCTAAGAATATTGAAAGTCTTGGAGTTAAAGCATTCACGGATATGAATAAAGGTCTTGAAGGATCTGACATTGTTATGATGTTAAGACTTCAAACTGAACGTATGCAAGGATCTTATGTTCCTTCAACGAGAGAATATTATGAATTTTATGGTCTAGATTATAAAAAAATTACTAAAGCTCACCCTAATGCACTGATTATGCACCCAGGTCCGATGAATAGAGGTGTAGAAATAGATACAACATTAGCTGATGACATCAATCGAAGTATTATCAAGGAACAAGTTGAAATGGGAGTTGCTGTTAGAATGGCTTGTTTAAAAATTATTTGTGGAAATAACAAATGAAAAATAAACTTTTAATTAACACACGAATAATAGACCCACAAAATAATATCGATGAAGTAGGTAGTATTTTAATTGATGAAAATGGAAAAATTAAAGCAATAGGAAAAAAAGTAACTAAAGATAATGCTCCAAAAGATTGTGAAATTATAGACTGTAAAAATCATATTTCAATTCCAGGCATAGTCGACATGCGAGTATTTGTTGGAGAACCTGGCTTTGAATACAAAGAAAATTTTAGAACTTTAAGTGAAGCGGCTTTATCAGGTGGAGTGACATCTGTTGTGACAATGCCTAATACTATGCCAGTTATTGATAATGGCTCTATATTAGATTTCACTAAAAGAAGAGCAAAGGATAAATCGCAAATTAAAATCTACCCACTTGCAACTCTTACAAAGAATCTTGAGGGTAATGAAATGTCAGAGTTTGGTTTACTTGGAATTATTGGTGCTATTGGTTTTACAGATGGAATTAAATGTGTCCAAAATAATAGAGTGATGGATAAAATATTTAATTATTCAAAAAATTTAAACAGCTTAATTATTCAATTTCCTCAAGACAATGAACTTTCTTCTAATGGTGCAGTTAATGAAGGTGAAATTTCTACAAGACTAGGATTAAAAGGAATACCAGATATCGCTGAAAAAATTATTATAGAAAGAGATTTGAGCTTGTTAGAACTTTATAAAAACAGATACCATATATCTACCTTGTCTTCAAAAGCATCTCTTCCAATAATTGAAGCTTATAAAAAAAAAGGATTAGAATTTACAACTGGTGTTTCAATAAATAATTTATCATTAAATGAAAATGATATTGGAGATTTTAGAACCTTTTTAAAATTATCTCCTCCTTTAAGAACTGAAAATGATCGTCTAGCTTTAATCGACGCTGTTAAAAAAGGTTTAATCGATGTTATTGTTTCAGATCACAAACCTGAAGACGAAGAGTCTAAACGTTTACCATTTCAACAGGCGGCAACTGGTGCTTCAGGAATTGAAACTTTACTATCTTTGACATTAGAACTTTATCACAACAAATCTTGCGAATTAAGTACGCTCATAAAAACATTAACTTGTAATCCTGCAAAAATATTAAATATTAATGCAGGAAATTTATCTGTTGGAAATGACGCTGATATAGCAGTTATCAATCTTGATAAACCTTGGGTTGTTGAAAAAGAAAAAATCAAATCCAAATCCAAAAACACAGCAATTGAGAAAAGAAAAATGCAAGGTAAGGTTGAAAAAACTTTTATAAATGGAAATTTAGTGTTCGAAGCTTAATGGATATACTTATAGTTACATTCTACTCTTATATATTAGGCTCAATACCGTTTGGGTTAATTCTTACAAAATTTGCTGGTTTAGGGGATGTAAGGAAAATTGGATCAGGAAATATTGGTGCAACTAATGTATTAAGAACAGGAAATAAATTTATAGCTGCCCTAACTCTTCTTTTAGATGGTCTTAAAGGAACTTTTTCAATTTTATTAACAATACAATATTTTAATGAATTTACTTACTATGCGGCTGTAATTGTTTTTCTTGCTCACATCTTTCCTGTATGGCTAAAATTTAGAGGCGGTAAAGGAGTTGCAACATTTATAGGAAGCTTACTAGTAATAAATTTTTATTTATCAATTGTTTTTATTACTACATGGCTAATAATGCTCGCAATTTTCAGAATATCTGCTGTTTCAGCATTATTAGGATACTTAGTTGTGACTATTACAGCTTTTATATTTTTTGATCAAAAAATATTTTTATTAATTTTCTTTTATTTTATAACTTCAATATTCACTCACAGACAAAATATTACTTCGTTAATAAAAAATAATTTCTAAGTAATTAAAGACTTTTTTACATATTTTTTTTGTAATTTGACAAAGGTCACAAATTTTGACAGTTCTTATTTTTTTACAAAAAAATTATGAATTTAGTTATCGTTGAAAGTCCAGCTAAAGCCAAAACAATTAATAAATATTTAGGTACTGATTTTAAAGTATTGGCAAGCTACGGACATGTAAGAGATCTCCCATCAAAAAATGGTTCTGTAGACACAGAACATGATTTTAAAATGATCTGGGAAATAGATCCTGGTTCAAAAAAACATTTAAAAGAAATCACTGATTATGCAATTGATGCCGATAGAATCATTTTAGCAACTGATCCTGATCGTGAAGGCGAAGCTATCGCATGGCATTTAAAATGTATCTTAGAGGAAAATAAAAAAATTAAAGATAAAAAATTTGAAAGAGTTGTATTTAATGAAATTACTAAAAAAGCAGTTGAAAATGGAATTAGTAATCCAAGAGATATTAATCCTGAATTAGTTAATGCCTATATGGCAAGAAGAGCTTTGGATTATTTAGTTGGATTTAATATCTCACCTATTCTTTGGACAAAACTTCCAGGATCAAAATCTGCAGGTAGAGTTCAATCTGTTGCTCTTAGACTTATTGTAGATAGGGAACATGATATTGAATTATTTAAACCACAAGAATATTGGACGTTTACTTGTATTTTTTTGACACAACAAAAAAAAGAATTAAACGCGAGACTTTACTCTTTTAAAGGAAATAAAATTGAAAAATTTTCATTTAAAAATGAACAAGAAATTCAAAATGTTTTAGAGCAAATAAAAAAAGAAAAGTTTAACATTTCAAGCATTGATAAAAAACCATACCGAAGAAGCCCATATGCGCCTTTTACAACATCTACTATGCAACAGGAGGCTTCTAAAAAATTGGGTTTTTCAGCTTCACGAACGATGCAAATAGCTCAAAGACTTTACCAAGGAATAGATTTTGAAGGAGATACAGTTGGTTTAATTACCTACATGAGAACTGATGGAACTAATATTTCTCAGGATGCTATAAAAGAATGTAGAAACTACATAGATAAAGAAATTGGTAAAAAATACTTACCTAATGAAGCTAGAAATTATTCAGGTAAAAAAGCAAAGAATGCGCAAGAGGCACATGAAGCAATAAGACCAACTGATATTTTAAGAACTCCTGAAAAAATGAGATCTATATTAGATAAGGATCAAGCAAAATTATATGAGCTTATTTGGAATAGAACGCTTGCTTCACAAATGGAAAACGCTGAGTATGAAAGATGCACTTTAGAAATATTAAATGAATCAAAATCTATTACTTTTAGGGCAACGGGATCAGTGCAAGTATTTGACGGTTTTCTAAAATTATACCAAGATGTAAAAGAAGAAGACGAAGTTGATAAAGATGAAGAAAATGATCAAAAAATATTACCTGAAGTTAAAATAAATGAGAAATTAGAAAATCCTAAATTTAATACAGAACAACATTTTACTGAACCACCTCCTAGATTTTCTGAGGCAAGTTTAGTTAAAAAATTAGAGGAACTAGGAATAGGAAGACCCTCAACATACGCAAGCATTATTTCAGTATTATCAGCTAGAAACTATGTAGAGCTTGTTACAAAACGATTCATTCCAACTGATAGAGGTAAGCTTATTACAGCTTTCTTGGATAAATTGTTTACAAAATATGTAGACTATAATTTTACTGCAACACTTGAGGATAGTTTAGATGAAATTACAACAGGGAAAATTGAATATCTTAAAGTTTTAGAGAATTTTTGGAAAGAATTTTATAAAAATATTAACGAAGTTAAAGAATTAAGAACAAGAGCTGTTCTTGATTTATTAAATGAAAGTTTGGGAGATATTATTTTTGATAAAGATCAAAATGGAAATATTTCAAAAAAATGCAAAAACTGCAGTGATGGTGAACTTAGTTTAAAAAATGGAAGATTTGGAGCATTTATTGGTTGTTCAAACTATCCTGAATGTAAATTTACAAGACCTTTATCAAGAGCAAAGGCGGCTGAGCAAGATTTTCTTGCTGAACCAAAAGTGTTTGGAGAAACTGAAAATAAAGAAAAAATTGTTTTGAAAAAAGGAAGGTTTGGTCCTTATCTGCAAATTGGTAACGATGAAAAAAATCTTAGGAATGTGTCAATTCCTAAAGGTATATCTTTGGATTCTTTAGATTTAGATAAATGTAAATTTTTAGCATCTCTACCTAGAGTACTTGGTCAATATCCAGAAAACTCACAAGATATTACTTTAAATATTGGAAGATTTGGACCTTATGTGAAATGTGAAAATAAATCAGCATCTTTAGAAAATCCTGAAGATATATTTTCTTTAGGATTAAATAGAGCAATTACTTTAATTGCTGAAGCAAAACCAGGTAGAAGAACTTCAAATGAAATTAAAAATCTTGGAGAGCATCCAGATGATAAAAAACCTGTAAAAATTATGAAAGGTCAATATGGCCCATATATAAAATATAAAACTATAAATGCTACCATTCCAGATGATAAGGATCCTGAAAATATTTCGATGGAAGAAGCACTAATGTTAATTGAAGCAAGAATTGCATACGACGAGACAAAAAGTGGAAAAAAAACTAAAAGGAAAAATAAAAAAAAAGAAGTTGAAGATGACTAAAATTGAAGAAGTTTTAAAAAAAATAAATATTAATATACCAATCCCACCAAAACCAGTTGGTAATTATGCTGCATTTAGTAAATATGAAAAACTTATTTTTATATCAGGACAATTACCAATTACTACTGACGGGAAAATTATAACCGGAAAAATAATGAAAGAAGTTTCTTTAGAAGAAGCATATAAAGCAGCTCAAATTTCAATATTAAATGCTCTTGGACAATTAAAAAATGCTTGTAACGGCGATCTTAATAAAGTCAAAAGTTGTGTTCGAATAAGTGGTTATGTGAATTGTTTGGATAATTTTTTAGATCATGCAAAAGTTATTAATGGAGCGTCCGATCTAATTGCTAAAATATTTCCAGAAAATCTACACTCTAGAATTGCTATTGGATGCAATTCTTTACCGCTAAATTCTTGTGTTGAAATTGAAAGTATTTTTGAAATAAACTAAGCTTTTATTTTAACTTTAACTTTATATTCAATTAAAATTTTATCTAAAATTTTTTGTTCTGATTTAGACAAAACATACTCAGATTGCTTATAATCATTTGATAATTTTCTAATAAATTGATTAAGATAATCTTTGCCTTTAGCAGCTTCTAATTCATTATAAAATGAATTTAATTCTTTGGTTTTGCTTATATGTAAATCCTTATAATTTGTTTCTTTTGGATAAATAATAATATTTTTTTGAATACTTGCTATTTCGGTTGCAAGTTTTGATAATTTTTCTTCAATTTTTTTGTTTTACTAGAAAATAAACCAAACATATTTATTGTACTATTTTGCTAACTGGCTTTTTTGACATTTTTTCAATTTTATTAATTTCGAAAACAAGAATATCATTTTTAGCATCCACTAAAACATGACCCCCATTTATTAATTTTCCGTGAATAAGCTCATCAGCTAATGGTTTTTTAATTTTTTCATCAATAACTCTATTTAATGGTCTAGCACCCATTTTTTCATCAAAACCTAGTTTAGAAATTAAGTTGCTAGCTTTATCGGTTAAATTAATAATAACATCTCTTTCTCCCAACTGGGTTTCTAATTCAATTACAAATTTTTCAACAATTTTTTTAACAGTGTCTTTATTTAAAACATTGAATTGGACAATAGAATCTAATCTATTTCTAAACTCAGGTGAAAATATTTTATTTATGGATTCTAAATCTCCATCTTTATTAATGCTTTTATTGAAACCAATTTGAGATTTTTGTAAATCTTCAGCTCCTGCATTAGTTGTCATAATTAAAATAATATTTCTAAAATCAATTTTTTTACCATTTTGATCTGTTAATTTTCCATAATCCATGATTTGTAATAAAACATTATAAACATCTGGATGAGCCTTCTCTATTTCATCAATTAAAAGAACAGCATAGGGGTTCTTATCAACTTTTTCAGAGAGTAATCCTCCTTGATCAAAACCAACGTATCCAGGAGGAGCGCCAATTAATTTGGAAACTGAATGTCTTTCCATATATTCTGACATATCAAAACGAATAAGCTCAATGCCAAGAACTTTTGCAAGTTGTTTAGCAAGCTCGGTCTTTCCAACACCGGTTTGGCCTGAAAACATATAGTTTCCAATAGTTCGATTGCTATCCCTTAAACCGGATCTTGATAATTTAATTGAAGATACAAGACTATCAATTGCAAGATCTTGTCCAAAAATAACTCGTTTTAAATTTTTATCTAAATCTTTCAAATACATTCTATCATTAATCGAGATATTTTTTTCTGGAATTTTTGTAATTTGAGAAACTATTCTTTCAATATCTTCAACATCTAATATTTTTTTTCTTTGATTATCAGGTTTTAAAACTTCTGAGGAACCTAGTTCATCAATTATATCAATTGATTTATCTGGTAGTTTTTTATTACCTATATATTTACTAGATAAATCTACAGACGCTTTGATTGCAGCATCAGTAAATTTAACGTTATGAAATTTTTCATATTTCGAACGAATGCCATACATAATTTTATAAGCTTCATCTATTGTTGGTTCTGGAACATCTATTTTTTGAAATCTTCTTTGTAAGGCTCTATCTTTTTCAAAAAATAATCTATACTCATTATAAGTCGTTGATCCTATACATCTTATATTTCCTGCCTGTAAAGCCGGTTTAAGCATATTAGAAGCATCCATAGAACTTCCAGATGTAGATCCAGCTCCTACTAAAGTATGAATTTCATCAATAAATAAAATATAATTTTTATTTTTCTCAATTTCTTTAATAATTAATTTAAGACGCTCTTCAAAATCTCCTCTATATCTCGTTCCTGCAATTAATGTGCCCATATCAAGAGAAAAAATTACATGAGATTTCAAAACCTCAGGAACTTCATTATTAAAAATTTTTAAAGCAAGTCCTTCAACGATTGCAGTTTTCCCAACACCTGGATCTCCTACTAATAATGGATTATTTTTAGTTCTTCTGCATAAAATTTGAGCTAAACGGTTCACTTCAACGGTTCTTCCAATTAACCTATCTATTTTATTTTGTTCAGATTTTTTATTTAAATTAACGCAATATGTTTCTAATGGGGAGTTAGTTGCTGCTTTATTATTATTTTGTGATGAAGAGCTATCAAACGAACCCCCATATGCAAAATTATCAACTTTAGTAATTCCATGTGAAATAAAATTAACCACATCGTAACGAGTAACTTCTTGTTCTTGTAAAAAAAATGTAGCATGGCTTTCTCTTTCAGCAAATAATGCGACAAGTATATTTGCTCCAGTAACTTCATTTTTTCCCGAGGATTGAACGTGAACAATTGATCTTTGAATTACTCTTTGAAAACTTGCCGTTGGTTGAGGTTCTAATTTGCTATCTGATGTAACTATATTTTCTAGCTCATTATCAATATAAAATTCAAGATTTTCGTTTAACAAATCAACATCTACATTACATGCTTTCATTACATTACGAGCATCTGTTTCGTCTGTTAAAGCAAGTAGCAAATGTTCCAACGTTACATACTGATGTTTTTTTTCAGTTGCAAATTTAAAGGCTTGAGAAATTGCCTGCTCTAAAGATTTAGTAAATGTCGCCATTTAAATAGATTTTTTCATAATACATTTTAAAGGAAACTGATTCTGTTTTGCAAAATTAATAACTTGCATAACTTTAGTCTCAGCAACTTCATAAGGATAAATTCCACAAACAGCACTACCTTCGTTATGAATTTTAAGCATGATTTTACTAGCTGTTAACTTTGTCATATTAAAAAATAGTTGCAAAACTCTAACAACAAATTCCATTGTTGTAAAATCATCGTTTAAAAGAATAACTTCATAAAAATTAGGTCTTTTAATTTTAGCTTGAGTCTTATTTTTTTTTAACTTTATAAGTAGTTTAGGCATTTACTGGTCTGCCTATAGAATAATAAATAATATTGTTTTTATTATTAAAATAGCTGTTATCGTACAAATTTCTTAAATCATATATAATAATTTTTTTCTTATTATTCTTAATTTTTGAAAAATTTAAATTTTTAAATTCATCCCATTCTGTATGAATAATAATCAAGTCTACATTTTTAATTGCGGAATACAAATCATTGAAATAGTTAACATTTGTCTGTTTATCTAAAATTTCTTTATTACCTGATGGTTCATAATAATTAATCTTCGCACCTTTTTTTACAAATTTAGAAATTAAATTTATTGCTGAAGAATCTCTTAAATCATCAGTATTTGCTTTAAATGTTACACCTAAAAAGCAAATAAGTTTATTTTTAATTTTATTATTTAAAATTTTATAAATATTATTTTCAATATTTTTTTTTCTATTTTCATTAAAATTAATTACACTATTAACAATAGAAAGAGGTGAATTAAAATTCTTGCCAACCTTCGCTAGAGCCTTCGTGTCTTTTGGAAAACAAGATCCACCATATGCAGGTCCTGCTCTTAAAAATCTCGAACCTATTCTTTTATCTAATCCAATTCCAACAGCCACGTCATCAACATTAACGTGAACTTTTTCACATAAATTTGCAATTTCGTTTATAAAACTGATTTTTGTAGCTAGAAAAGCATTAGATGCATATTTTATAAGTTCTGCAGCTCTTCTTGAGCAAGCAACAAATGCTGCTCCCTTGTTAATAATAGGACGATATAATTCATTAAATAATTTTATTACTTTTTTATCGTTTGCTCCAATAACCACACGATCAGGATATTTAAAATCTTTTATCGCCTCTCCTTCCCTTAAAAATTCTGGATTAGATACGATTTGGAATAATCCCTTTTTTTTATTTTTATTTAAAATTCTTTCAATTTTATCTCCAGTTCCAATAGGTACTGTAGATTTTGTAACAATAATTTTACGAGATTTAATTTTTTTGAAATTAATTGAGCAACAGAAAATACTTGAGAAAGATCTGCTGAAACTCCATCTTTTGCTGTTGGTGTACCTACGGCAATAAAAACAATATCAGATTTATTAATAGAACTAATTAGATCATTTGAAAAACTAAGTCTGCCTGCATCTATATTTTTTTTAACTAATTCGGATAATCCAGGTTCAAATATTGGAATGATCCCGTTTTCAAGTCTACTCAATTTATCTTTATCTTTGTCAATACAAATAACATTATTGCCGAGATCAGAAAAACAAACACCTGATACTAAACCAACATAACCTGTGCCAATAAAGCAAATTTTCATATTAGAAACTTTTTACTGAATTATTATAACCGTTAACAGTTCCGCAGTCCAAATATGTTCCAGAAAATATATGTGCAACAAATTTATTGTTATTATAAATTAAATGTTTTATTGCATCTGTAATTTGCACTTCTCCTGAAGAACCACTATTTGTATTTTTTAATAATGAAAATATTTTAGTTGGAAGAATATATCTTCCTATAATTGCATAATTTGATGGTGAGTATTTTAAACTAGGTTTTTCAAACACATCACTAATAAATAAATTATTACTTACTTTTTTAGAATATTTTATAATTCCGTACCTTGATACTTCTGAGTTTTTAACTTTTTTGGAAGCTATAACAGAAGAACCAAACTTATAATGCATTTTAATCATTTTCTTTGAGCAATTTTCTTTGTTAATTATATCGTCTGGCAAAATTAAAAGAAAAAATTTATCTTTAATTAATGATTTTGCTGCTAACACAGCATCTCCTAGCCCTTTTGGAGAATTTTGATAAACAAATTTAATTTTATTTCTATACTGATCTAAAATTCGAAGTTTCTGAATTGATATAGTGTCTTTCTTTTTTTTTAAATATTTTATTAAATAAGGATCAGGATAAAAATAATCTTTAATAATTTTTTTTCTTTTTGAAGTTACAAAAATAATTTTTTTTATACCTGCGTCAATTGCCTCATCTAAAATATAATTCTCAACTGATAATTCACAGGAATTGATGATATTCTTTAAATTATCAATAGCAGAATGTTCCGCTAAAATCGCATAGATATCGTGACTGGGAAAC